>Ga0224722_1000002_pt1 | contig 169373 bp, 137 predicted proteins | sample Balambano_FR1_Me_FD_161646 | JGI IMG/M metagenome (GOLD analysis project Ga0224722, IMG submission 161646) | Freshwater sediment microbial communities from Lake Towuti, South Sulawesi, Indonesia - Balambano_FR1_MetaG | ecosystem: Environmental > Aquatic > Freshwater > Lake > Sediment | place...
GGTGTTTGCCATGCCTGCGCTGGATTGAATCAGCGCCGGCATGGCAAACACCTCACCCGGCGCGAGCGACAGGCCGGTGATGCCGATGGACAGCACAAAGATCAGCGCCAGCGCTATGGCGAGGGCGAGCAGCGCGCGGCGCTTGCGCCATGCGAACGGGCTGGTGGCCGGCTCCGGTTGCGTGGGCTTATGCTGGCGCATGCTCATGGGCGTTGGTGTGTGAATTGTGCACTGCTTGCACTGCCTGCACTGCCTTGGCGTTGAGCCTGAGCATTCAGGCGCGCAGTCGCAGCCGAGTCGTCAGCGCGTTCGAGCGTCTGATCCTCATACGACGCCTTGTCGCCTAATGGTTCGAGGTGGGTAAACACGGTGGTGTTGGGGATGGCCGCGCGAATGTCGGCCTCGACCCGCTCCAGCAACTGATGCCCCTGCCGCACCGTCCACTTGGCTGGCACGAGGATGTGCACCGACACAAAGCTGCGCGCGCCAGCCTGACGCGTGCGCAGGGCGTGATGTTGCACCCCCTGCGACTGATAGCTGCGCAATACCTCGCGCAGCTTCGTCACCTCATCTTCCGGCAAGGCTGTGTCGAGCAGGCCCAACGCCGATGTGCGCACCAGCTTGACGCCCATCCACACAATGTTGGCCGCCATGAGCAGGGCGATGACCGGATCGAGCCACAGCCAACCCGTGACCAGCACAAGCCCCACGCCGATGATCACGCCGACAGATGTGATCACGTCGGTCAAGAGGTGCTGCGAATCGGCCACGAGTGCGATGGAGTTGTAGCGCTGGCCGGCCCGGCGCAACACCAGCGCGACGCCCAGGTTGATCAGCGCCGCCACCGTGGAGACGCTCAAGCCGACCAAGCCCGATTCGATGGGCTGCGGGTTGAACAGGCGCGGGATGGCCGTCGCGGCGATGCTGATGGCGGCGATGGTGATCAACCCGCCTTCGACGCCGCTGGAGAAATACTCGGCCTTGCTGTGGCCGTAGGCGTGCTCCTCATCGGGCGGGCGGGCGGCCACGTGCAGCGCGATCAGCGCGAGGATGGCGCTGACCAGGTTGACCAGGGATTCCAGCGCATCGGACAGCAAGCCGACCGAGCCGGTAAAAAGATACGCTGCCGCTTTCAGGCCAATCGTGACGATGGCCGCGCCGATGGATAACCAGGCGAAGCGCGCCAGGGTGGGTTGTTGCACGCGGCGATTATCATGCATGGGGCCATTGTCATCGTCATGAAGCGAACCATTTCATTGCTGATTGCTCTGCTGCTGGCAGCATGCACACCTACATTCGCGCCGACGCCTACGACTACGCCCGCCCCGACGTTTGCGCCGCGCGCCATCCGCGTTGAGCAGCCGATCACGCCGCCCGATGTGCCGATGCTGGATCAGGCCGGCCGGCCAACCAGGCTGAGCGATTTGCGTGGCCGGCTGGCGCTGGTGTTCTTTGGCAACGTGGACTGCGAAAGCGATTGCGTGGATGGCCGGGCGATCTTTCAACAGGTCAAGCAGGCGCTCGGCCCGCGCCAGGACGTGGCCTATGTGATGGTGGGGACGGACGATGCGACTGATTCGCCGGCGGCGCTCACGCAGTATCTGGCCGAGGTGGACCCGACGTTTATTGGCCTGACCGCTGCGCGTGCCGACATGCGCACGCTGGCGATGCGCTTCGGCATCCATACCTACGTGCGACCGGATGGCGCACTCGCCCCGCACGCGCCGTTCACGTATCTGCTCGACCGCGACGGCCGATTGATCTACTTCTTTCAGGATGGGCTGGGGGTCAGCGCGATCGTTGACGCGTTGCAGCCGCTGTTGGATGCGTGACGCTGCGATTTAGCTGTTAGCTGCTGGCGCTTCCGTCGGTGGCAATGGTCGCGCGCATATCCCTCACCAACGTTTCGACGGGTGTGCCAAACGGATACTTCATCCGCCACTTGCCATCTGCGTCAATCAGATATGTGAAGCTGGTGTGCGCCATGACGTAAATATTGGGATCGTCGCCTGTCGGCTTTTGCTTCTCAAACAGGCCATCGAAGGCATACACGAATTTTTGCAGCGCCGGCATGTCGCCGGTCAGGCCGATGAACGATTCGTCGAACGCCTTGACGTAGGGCTTGATCACCGCCGGCGTATCACGGTCGGGATCTACGCTGACGAAGACAAACGCAGCCTGGTCGGCTACATCACCCAGTTCGCGTTTGACGCGGCGCAGGTCGGACATGCCCATCGGACACACATCGGGGCAGCGCGTGTAACCGAAGATCATCATGACCGTCTTGCCCTTCAGATCTGCCAGCGACATCGGCTGGTTGTCCTGGTTGATAAGCGTGACGTCCGGCACCTCACGATATTGCCCGGCCGCGATGCCGCCTGGCGTGGGCGTAGGCTGGCCGACCTTGGCCAGCTCCGGCGCGAAGCTGAGCAGCAAACCGAAGACGATGACGGCTGCCAGCCCGCCCAGCACGCCCAGAAAAACTTTAAACCCGTCGCTCTTGGTGTTCATGCGAAGTGATTAGCTATGGCTCGCGCACCGTCACGTCCACCGGAACTTCCTTGCCGGAGTTGAACTTGAGCGTGAGCTTGAATGTATCGCCAGGGTTGAGGCCATTCTTCACGTTCATCAGCATGATGTGATAGCCACCCGGCTTGAGTTCCAGCGCGCCATTGGTCGGCACGTCTATGCCGCTCGTGACTGCCTCCATCATCATCATGCCGTTGCTTTCTTTGGTCTGGTGCACTTCGATCGTCTCGGCTACATCGCCGCTGACGCCCATGAGCTTGTCGGCGCCGCCGCTGTTCTCGATGATCATGTAGGCCGCGCTGAGCGGGCCGTCCATTTGCATCGTGCTGTGATCCATGCTGCCTGAGTTGCCGCTGCTATCGGCGGTCGCCTCAGCTTGAGCGTCGGCCTGAATCGTCGGTCGCGCCCAGGCATCCTTCACGCTGATGTTGCTGGCGGGTTGTGTGGCTGGCACGGGCGCGCTGCATGCGGCCAGAGCCACCACGACGATGGTCGCGAACAGCCACTTGAATTTCATGTGAGTCTTGACGTCTTGTATCCTCATAACAGGTGGCAATTATCCCATCTGCATTTTTGAGATATAACCGGCGCACCGGCCCATGCTGTACGAGACACTCGATGAGTTGCGCGGCGTCAGTCTGTTGGATGGGCGTGATCTGCGCAACATGGTTGACGGCGATTTGACGTTGTCTCTGAATGAGCGCGCGCCGTTCAACCCATCCACGGGTTGGGTGCCGACGTATCGCTTCGATCTGCTCAGCCGGGGCAAACGCGCGGGCAGCATCAGCCTGCGCGTGGCCAACACGCACGAGATCGTGATGTATCTCGGCCACATCGGCTATGGCGTGGATGAGCCGTTTCGCGGGCGGCATTATGCCGCGCGCGCCTGCCGGCTGTTGCAGCCCCTGGCTGAATATCACCGGCTCGATCCATTGTGGATCACTTGCAACCCCGATAACTGGGCCTCACGCCGAAGCTGTGAACTGGCAGGCGGCGTCATGATCGAAATTGTGAACGTGCCGCCTGAAAATTCGCTGTATCAGCGCGGCGAGACGCGCAAGTGCCGCTATCGTCTGAATCTCTCGCGCGCTTGATATGCGTGTCAGCTCACGATGAACGTCACGCTCACCGGCGCGGGCACGGCTAGCTTGTTGTGCGCGCCATCGCCCATGACCGCCGTGACGGTGTGCACGCCGGGCGTAAGCGCGACGGTGCGCGTGTTGAACGGCGGCGCGCCGGCATGCACGTATTTGTCCGCTTGATCTGTAGGGATGAGTTGGCCGTCAGCAATCGAATCGGCGGGCACATCTATGAAGAAATGCAGATGGCCCTGGTTGGCCTGCGGCGCGCCCGCCCGAACCAGGCTGAAATTCCGCACCGCGACTTGCAGCGGCACATCGCTATCGGGCACGCGCGTGCCCTCGGTGGGATACACCCACGTCATGCGGGGTTCTCGTGATGGCGCGCTGCATGCGGCCATCAGTCCGGCAGTTGCGCCAACGCCGGCGGCAAAGCGGAGAAATTCACGGCGGGAGTGCACCGGTGACACCGATCTCTTCAAGTCGTTCATCTTGAGTCTCCTTGTTTGACGTTTGAGCGTGACGCTTGGCGTTTGACGCCCATCTTCGCGGGTGGCCTGGAACGTTGAACAAAGCATCGGCTGCCATCGGCGTAACAGATGCGATTATAGGGGCGCGTTCATGCAACTGTAATGAATCCACTCTATCATCCCGGCGCTTGCCCCGAAAGCGATGATGTTGATGGAGGTAACGACACAGACATGAGACGTTTACAGCTCACAGCCGTGGCGCTGGCGGCGGCGTTGGTGCTCACGGCATGTGGTGGCGGTGGCGCGGCGCCAACGACTGCGCCGGCATCAGCCCCCACTCAGCCACCCGCAGCCGCGCCGACGGAAGCGCCGGTTGCAGTTTCGCCCACCGACGCACCTGCACTCCCGACAGCCACGACTGCTGCCGCTCCTGCCGCAGACGCAGCGGCGCAACCCGCCCCGGTATCGGCAGCCATGCCGCTGTTCATTGACTTCTACGCGCCGTGGTGAGGGACGTGCATGGCGATGAAGCCTATCGTGAATAGGCTCGAAGAAGAATACAAGGGCCGCGTGACCTTCCAGGCCCTGAACATTGACGAAGCCTCAACCGACCCGGCCAAGCAACAATACAAGTTCGTCGGCCAGCCTCAATTCGTGGTTGTCGGTGCGTCGGGCGACATGCTCGTCTCGCGCAACGGCATGCAGACCTACGAAAAGCTCAAGGCCGACATCGAGGCGGCATTGGCGGCGCAATAACGGGGAATACGCGAACGTGGGCAAGCAGGGCAGGGTGATGGTGACACACCCTGCTTTTTTATTCGTCTTCCTCGGCCTCGATCAATCCCCACCACTGCATGACCGTCAGCAAGTCGGGCTGCTTGCGGAACCAATCCACGGGAAACGCCAGATGCACGATGGCGCACGAGAAGTGCATGCCGTTGGCGTCGGGCGGGATGTCGTCGTAGCGTCCATCCGCATCGGCCTGATAAAAGTGCGCCTGGCCTTTGTCGGCGTCCACCTGCCAGTATTCCAACACGCCGGCCGCGGCATAGCATTGCCGTAAATCGGCGCGTTCGCCGGCGGGCACGCGGCTGTGCAACACGTCAATCGCTAACGGGACCGCACCCTGAATCGCATCCGGCTTGACGCGTTTGCGGTCGCTATTGGGCACATACAGCACATCTGGCGTAAGCACTTGGCCGTTCGAGGCGATGCGCGCACCCTTGCCGATGACCGCGCCCAACTCATAGGCTTCCACAACGACGGTGAGCATGGTCACTAGCCAGGCTTGCAGCTTGGCTTGCAGCACGGCATATGGCGAGGGTGACGGCGACAGTGACATGGTTGCGGCCGAGTTTAGCAGCCGGTGAACTGGATGGGCCGGCCGTCAATCTTCGTCAGCTCGCGCCAGTAGGTCGGCTGGTTGTGGGTTTGATACTCAATCAGCCGGTCGCCAGGCAGGGTGATGAACGTGCGCATGGATCGCCAGCCGACGAGCCCTGTGCCGTAGCACGCGGTGTAGCCTTGCTCTTTCTCCAGCGCCCATCCCACTGCCTCGCGCACCTGTGCGTTGGCCCGCCACACCAGGCCGAAGCCGCGCACCGGCTGTTGTTTGCCCGCAGGCGGCGCATAGCGTGGATCGGATTCAGGGTCGCCTTCGAGGAAGGCGTCGTCGAAGCGGCGGATTTGGCGGTTATAGATGAACTGCTCGCGGTATTCGCTTTGCGCGGATGATGGTTCGTACAACACATAGATGGAGTCGGTTGCCCCCAGCCAGATCATCAAGCCGCGCTCGAAGCGTTGCACCGCCGCCGGCGACGCGAGGACGGGATCGAACGGGCAGGCCTCGACCCGCGGTGTGAAGAACCAGGCGTTGTCGCATGCGACCATCAGCTTATTCAAGCCGCGCAGGCTACCGTCAATGTTGAGCGTCATCAGCAGCGGGCTGAGCGTGCCCGCTTCGTTCGGGATGGTGAAGTTGATCGCGCCTTCGGTTCGGAACACGCTAATCGTCGCGGTTTGGGGAAAGGTGAATCCAACCGGCGACCCGTCATATGTGGTGGCCGTGATCGAGATGGCCTGAGCCGGCTTGCTCAGCCGAAAATGGGCTGTGACCAGTTCACCCTTAGCCGCCTCGCGCTTGTCGAGCGTGAACGACACCAGGCCGGGCACTTGCTGCGGCTTGCTGTCTGCATGTGCGGGCGGGCCGTGCAATGATGCCGCGCACAGCAGCACACACAACAATCCCATCAGCTTGCGCATAATTTGGATTCTATATGGCCGACCTTGTGATTGAACCACTGACGCCTGCCGACCAGCCTGCGGCTCGCGCGCTCATTCTGGCCGGGTTGGAGGAGCATTGGGGTTGGCTCGATCTGTCCTTGAACCCTGACCTGGATGACATCTTGACCAGCTACGCGCCTGGGGTGTTCTTAATCGCGAAACTGAACGATGACCTCATCGGCACGGGCGCGCTCATACCGGAGGGCGACGGGGTTGGCCGAATCGTGCGTATGTCGGTGGATAAATTGCACCGGCGTGGGGGCATAGGCACGCGCATCCTGCGCGCTTTACTCGGTGAGGCGCGGACACTGGGCTACACCAAGATCGTCCTCGAGACGACTGATACATGGGATGACGCCATCAGCTTCTACCTGCGCAACGGCTTTCGCATCACCCATCGCGCCGATGGCGATGTGCATTTTGAGATCGCTTTGTAAAGGCTAGTCTTCCGGCCGTTCGCGATAAGACTTCAGGTCTTCGGCGCTCACGTCCTCTGGCGCGACCAGCCGGTAATGCTTTTCTGCAATTTGACTGACGCCTGTGTCACTCATGTCAAAGCGGAACAAGGCGATCTGGTCGCGGGCGATGAACTGCGCGCCAATGGCGTGACAAACCAATTCGGGGAACTTGTCGGCGCACAACGCAAAGTCCTGCTCGATCTGCACAATGTTGATTTGATCTTTGCCGCCCTTGGCCTGCACTGGAAAGACGTATTGCGCGCCGCGCTTATCCACGCCGATGTAAATCTCGTCGGTTTCTACTTGTCCCATGCCGGGTACCGTGGTTCGCAGGTGGTTTTGGAGGGAGTAGCAAGTCACGCCGGTGAAGATGTCAATCAGTCGGTTGTAGCGCACCTTCGCCAGCAAGGCTTGCTCGTCGCTCAACGCATAGTTGCTGATCAGACCGGGCGTTGCATCTGGCACCTTGATGACGGGCTGAAGCAGGTTCGGGGTAATTCGAGTTGAACCCGAGACAACGGCGACAAAACGGTATTTCGCTTGGCCGGCAGGACGAATGATCCAGTCGCAACCCTCCGGCGCCTTCGACCTGATGCTCTCCGGCAACGCGACCCGGTAACGAAAGCTGTAGATCACATCGCCCAGATTCTTCGGCAGTTTGACATCCAGCGCCTGAGCTGCTGCGACGATGTCGTCGCGTGTAAATGCCACTTCGCTGGTCCCTGCGACGAACTTCTCGGCAAAGATGCGCTCAATAATCTGCTCGTAGCGGTTCTTGGTTGCCATGTGCGCTCCATCCTTACTCGGCGACGGATAGTGTTTATTTCCCGGCCATTTCAGCACCACGACTTCCTCACGCAGTTGCTCGCGCGTGGCCGTCGCCAACCGGGTTCGAAATAGATCAATGCCTTCAAGTTTGTAGCCCAGTGACTCAGCGAGATCTCCCAGAATCTGCCCGGTGCGAATCATGACGCGCAGGTATGAGGCCTGATCGCCGACGACATAGGCTAGCTGCGCACCAGGGCGCAACACGGATCGCAGGTCGGCTAGATGGCGCAGCATCCCACCGAAGTACAGCTTCGTCACCCGGGCATACAGCCGCTCAAAGCCCGATGTCTTCCCCAGTTCGAGGCGCCGGGCTTCAATGGCCGCTGCCAGGCGTTGAATTTCGGGGTGGTCGGCCACCCATCGGTCGTCATCGTCCTCGACGGAGACGCCGCGCGTGTTGGATCGAATTAACCCACGCTTGAGCGCCTTCAAGTCTGATTTCTCCTGGATCAGCCCTAACAGTACCGATTCCAGACGAGTGGTGCGGGTGTAATCCTTCTCGTTGGGATAGGGCGGCGACGTGATGACGGCGTCTACTGAATTTGGCTCGATGAGATCAAGCAGATGACGCGAGTCGCCAAGCAGCACTTGCGCAGATGCGCCAGGGCGTGGCAATTGCCGCAGGTCGTTGCCCATCTCGCACACTTGCTCCAGCCACGACGGCACAACCGGCGCATCGCGCTTTGCCGGGCCGACGCCGACTTCCGGGCCAAAGTGCAGATTGCTGATCGTTAACACCAGCGCCTTCGCCAACGCCAGCATTTCGTGATGCATAAATCGTGCATCTTGATGCTGCTTGAGCACATCGAGCAACACCAACGATTTGTGCAAGGGCAAAGCGCTGATGGAGTTTGTGAGCAGCATGTCCATCTGCTCATCCGTCAGCGTCTTCAAGCTGCCGGGCAAATGCCCATTTGTGTGCGCGTCGAATACATCGTCTTCAATGCCCTGCGCGGCAAACACACGTAACGTCTCTTGTGCAACGCGTTGTGCGTGGGCAAGCAACGCGTCCGGGTCAGGGCTCCAATCTACTTTTGTCTCGCTGGCAAATTGAGCCATGGGATTGGCCTCAATGCCGATGCTGGGGATGCCCAGCTTTTTGCATTCGACGACCGTTGTGCCTGTGCCGCAGAATGGGTCAAGCACCCGCTGATTCGAGGTGAGGCCAAAGCGCGAAACGTAGTCGCGCACCAAGTGTGGCGGATACGACAACACGAAGCGATACCAAGCATGCGCTGGGCGATCCACTGAATACAGTTGGTTGGCGCGGTCGCTAACCTGATGCTCACTCTGGCTGATACCATCTTGTTGGGGTTCGTATCGCTTTCGTGACGCGGTTCGATTGCTCATGCGTGGCGCTCAAAAGATTCTAGCATTCAGGGCATCTTGGGCTTCGCCTTCAGCATTGCCTCAATCTGCTCGAAGCTGATGCCGAAGCGGCGGGCGATATCGCGGGCGTGGCTGAGGCCGGTCGGCGGCCCGGCCACGATGCGATAGGTGCGCCGGCCGTCCTGGCCATCTTGCTCAATCACCGACACCAAACTGGCCACGGCGCTCTCGCCGGGCGTGCTGGCGTTGATCTCGCTCGCTTCTTCGGCCAGGCCATGCAGGTGCGTGGCGAAGATGGCCCGCGCGCCCAGCAGGCGCAGCCCGCGCACCACATCGCGCGCCAGAAACAGACTTTCGTTTGGGCTGGTGCTGCTCAGCGATTCGTTCAGCAATACCAGGCTGTGCCGCGTCGCCCGGCCAAAAATCTCGCTTAGGCGCTTGGCTTCCTCACCCAGACGGCCCGATTCGAGACTGGGTTGCTCGTCCTTGGCAAAGTGGGTGTGGATGGCATCGCACGGGCTGAGGCGCGCGCTGCTTGCCGGCACATGCAAGCCCGCTTGCGCCAGCACGTGGATCAGGCCGATGGCGGTGATAAACGTTGTCTTGCCGCCCTGGTTGGGGCCGGTGAGTATGTGAATACGACCGGCGTCATCAAACGCTGCGTCGTTCGGCACGATCTGCCCACTCAACTGCGCCTGTGGGTTGCGGCCCAGCAGGCGCAACGCGAAGGCGAGGTTGAACAGCCCACGTGCCTCGAACGCGCGCGCGTCCTTTGGCGCGATCTCCGGCCGGCACATCGGCAGGCCCGCTGCCTGTACTTTGCGAATCAGCCGAATCGCGCCGAGGTAGAAGCCGATCTCGCTTTCGAGCGCGATCAAGCCTTGCCCGCTGATTTTGGCGTAACGTGCCAGCGCATCGGCGATCGGGCGCGACACCGCCTCCAGCACATCGCTCAAGTCTTTGAACAAGGGCACGAGCAGCATGTTCTCTCTTGTGTAGGGCATGCCGTTGGGCAAGGCGATGCGATGCAACCGCGCCAGCCCTTGCGTGCCGCCTTCGTCCTTCTTGCCCAGCAGCTTGTCAATCAACTGGACGCCTGAGCCTTTGAAGCGGTGGCCGTTGATCGAGAGGAGCGTCGCCTCCATCGGCAGCATGTGCGCGTCGAGGTTGACCCCAATGGTGACGCTGCCGATGTTGCGCACCTTGCTCAGCATGTCGGGCAGCTCGGCGCGCAACGCCTGGAACGACGCATCCTGTTCAATCGCGCCGAGCGCATCGCGCAGGCGAATCAGCCCCTCGGCGCGCAGGCCATCGCCTTGGGCCAACAACAGCGCGCGCAGCCGCTCGACGCAATCTACATACAGTTCCAATTCGCCCAGCCGAAAAAGCGTCTGTTGCAGCGCTGGCTCGTTGGGCCGGCCGGGGTTGCCGTAGAACCCAAGTTGGCCGAGCGACGGCAGCAGCGCCTGCAAGCCGTCGGCCAGTGCAGGGTTGCGCATCAAAGCGCCTAGCACATCTTGGCGGTAGGTGATGATGGCCGGGTCGTCGCACAGCGCCAGCAGGATGCCGCGCACGCGCTCCTCCTGGCGCGGCTCGAAGGCGATGGCGCGGGCCAAGTCGCTGATGCCCAGGTCGGCCGCGGCGTTATCGTTCAAGGCCGTGCGGGCGCGGCTTGTGACGTCGGGCCATAGCAGGCTGAGGGGAGACGCGGTCACGCAAAGATTGTACGGCGCGCGGCGCAGGCGAAGTTCATGGCAACCCCCCAATCTTTACAACTGGATCACCTCAACCATTTGGCCTGCTTTCGCAGCATGTTCACCGTCCAGGCTAAGCAATGGTGCGTGCAGCCGGTGCGCTAACGCAACGTATACGGCATCCGCACCGCGCAGTCCCAGGTCTGCTGCAAGTTGGGCGGCGTGTTCGGCTAACTCACGATCCATCGTGACAAAGGCCAACTCGGGCATCCCCTTCAAGCTGCGCAAGACGCGACGCGCCAGGGTTGGTTGGCCGGTTCGCCGGCTGATCGCGCCGCACACTTCGGACAAGAGCAGCACCGGCGCAATGATCCGGCCAGAGGACAGGTCAAATGCCTGCCACCAGGCGAGGCAGGCCGTGTGCTTTGGCTCTTGCGGAATGAGCCGAGCCACCCACACGCTTGCGTCCGTGACGACGATGGGCGGCCAGGAAGGCAGCGTGATGTTAGTCGCGGTCGCAGTCACAGGTCGCGACGCCAATCGTCGGAGTGGCTCGGCTGACTCGCCTGGTTCACGGCTGCGCCGATCTGGCCCGCCAGGTCGTCCAGCGTCAGCCAAGCCGCGCTCGGCTTGCGGCTGCGCCCGCGTGCGGGCGCGCGCACTGGCACGATCCGCGCGATGACCCGGCCGCGGTAGGTGACTTCTACCTCTTCGCCGTTCTCGCGCACGCGCGCGAGCACCGCGCTGGCGCTCTGCTTGAGTTCACGCACACCGATTGACGTCATAGCCTCATCTCTGCATGTAGACACAAATGTGACCACAGTGTAGCATCGGATTTACTTGAGTTGGCAGCAGCAAGACTCAGTCCTTGAAAACATCGGCTCGCGCTTGCCGTGTCCGCCCACCGATAAATCGGCGGGCTACAAAACAGCCCCGGCTGAAGCCGGTTTTAAGCCCCAAGCTTGGGACGCTGCTCTGTAGCACGGCCATCTTATGGCCGTGTGAACGCGGCAAACGTCGAAATTTTCAACTACTGAGACTGAACCCTGAAGCTGAACTCAACTCCGGTGTTGTGCTCGCCGGTTGACGCTAAGATTCTCGGCGCAATGGGCAAAATCCAATTCGGCTTCCCCAACCTGACGACGCTTGAGATGCTCGTCAGCTACGTTTCGCCATGACCTTTCGATAGCTCTCCATTGTCAACTCTGCCGTGCGGGCCCAGGTGAATTGCGCGGCGCGGGCGAGCGACTTGGTGCGCATCTCGGCCCGCAGCGCGTCGTCGCATAGCACGCGGCTCAGCGCCTTGGCCAGCGCTTTCGCATCAGTTGGCTCGACCATGATGCCGGCGTCGCCGACGACCTCCGGCAGAGATGTGACGTTCGACGTGACGACTGGCGCGCCGCACGCCATCGCCTCCAGCGGCGGCAGGCCGAAGCCTTCATACAGCGACGGATAAGCCATCACAGCGCACGCGCTATACCACTTGGGCAGATCGTCGTCGGTCACGCGGCCGAGCAACTTGACCCGATCGGCCAACCCCAACGCCTCGATGCGCGACAACACCTCATCGTATTTCCAAGCCAGGCTGCCGCCAATAAACAATTGCCGATTTTCGATTTTGGATTTTGGATTGCGCTGGTTCGATCCATGCATGCTGTCATTGACCATGTGAGCGAACGCCTCGATTAAGCGGGTCAGGTTTTTGCGCGGTTCCAGGCTGCCCAGGTAGAAGATGGCGTGCTCACCGATGCCGTGTTGCGCTTTGAACGCGGCAAGTTCGTCGGGCGACGTCGGCTTGAAGTGGTCGTGATCCACGCCCAGCGGCGTCACGTCCACCTGCTCGGGCGAAATGCCGAAGTGCTGCACCACGTCGCGCTTGGTCCACTCGCTGATGGCGATGACGCGCGCGGCACGCCGGCACGATTCGCGGCACAGCCATGACAGATACGTGCGGTTGAAGCGCTTGTGCGTCTGTGGTTGGGTCACGAAGCTCAGGTCCATCACCGAGACGACCGTCGGGCACGGCGCGCGCAGCGGCGCGACGAAGCCGAGGCCGTGATACAGGTCGGCCTTCATCTGGCGCAGCAGACCCGGCGTCTCGACCTGTTCCACATAGATGCGGCTGAAAGGTTCTTCGGTGGTGCGCGAGGCGAAGCGAACGGAGATTGGCGATTGGAGATGAGAGACTTCAGTAGCAGCGGTGGGGCTGACGAGGGCGGTCAGTTGTAGAGACGCGCCATGGCGCGTCTCTACGTTCGTGAGGGCTTGGAGCAGGCGCTTGGCGTAATAGTGCACGCCGGCCTGGCGAAAACCGGGTTGGCCGCTGAGCAGATACGCGCCGAGAATGACGTTCACCAGAGATGCCGCATCTTACCGGAACGCCGCCACGACTTGCTTGAACGTTGGCTTCGTCCCGCTCAACAACGACTGCGCCCGGAAGGCGCGCGACGCGCCGGTGACGGCCAGATACACCGTCGCGGCCAGCAGCGTAACGCTGATCGCAAGTTCCAGCGGCGGCACAGCGGTCGAGAACAGGCGCATCGGCATGACGATGGGCGCGGTCAGCGGGAATAAGCTGAGCACGGTTGCAATCGGGCCATTCGGTTCGGCCGCAATGGCCGTATTCAAGTAGAGCGGGATGACGAGCGGCAACACGACGATAAACGTATATTGCGCCGCCTCGCGCGAGCCGGGCATGAGCGCGCCCAGCCCTGCCAACAGGCTGGCGTAGACGAAGTAGCCGAGGATGAAGAACACGACCGTCAGCACGACGGCAATGGGCGAGATGCCGCCGACGAGGTCGCGCAGGAACGGCAGTGATGTGAGCGCGAAGATGGCCGAGCCGAACCACAGCGCGAGTTGAATCAACCCCACCAGGCTGAGGCCGAGGATCTTGCCGGTGAGCAGTTGGCGCGGCGTGACCGACGACATCAACACCTCCATGATGCGGTTCTCCTTCTCGGTCGTGACCGATTGCATCAAGTAGGCCGAGGCGGTCATCAGCAAGATGAAGAACAGGATGGCGATGCCGTAGACCAGCGGCGAGAAGCCACCGAACGAGCGGCCGCCAGTGACGTCGCCTTCCTGCGGCGCGACCGATTGGCGCTCGGCAATGGAGACGCGGTTGTTGATCTGTGCGGCCAGCTCGGCATCGCCGCTGAGCAGGTTCTGGCGCAGCATGCGGTTGAAGTCGCCCTCGCGGCTGCGAGGGCCGCTTGGCGTGTCCTCGATTTCATTCGCCACCATGCGCACGTTGCCCGTCTGCAAGTAATCGGCCGGGATGACGTAAAAGGCGTTGATCGCGCCGGACGCGAGGGCCTGCTTGGCTGCGGCTTCGTCGGCGAACGGCTCGAAGCCTTGCGCCGGCTGGGTGATGATGCTGGCTTGATCCACAAAGCCCTGCACCTGCTCCGGCCGGCTCTCTTGCTGGGCGATGACCGCGGCAGTGGCCAGCCCGCTGGTCAGGCCGATGGCCGCGACCACGATGCCAACCAGGAACGGCGCGACCAGGATGCCAAACCAGAAGCTCGGCTTGCCAGCCACGGTTTTGAACTCGTGCTTGAGGACGATCAACGTTTTGTTCATGGTTGTTATTGGTTATTGGTTGTTGGTTGACAAACACATCAACCAACAACCAATAACCAATATGGCTATGCTAAAACTTAATACTGCTGGCCAGCTCGCCCCACTTCACGCCCTTGTCGAAGCGCAGCATGCCGACGCGGAAGATGCGCCCGGCCAGCCACATCGCGCCGGCCACGCTGAGCGCCATCAGCACCAGCGCCAGCCCAATCTGCCACAGCGGCACGCTGGTCATGCCGTAACGCAGCATCAGCGTCATGGGTGCGGTGAATGGGAACAGGCTGAGCAGCACCGCCAGCGTGCCGTTGGGGTCGAACAAGATCACGACCAGGAAGAAGAACGGCGCCATCGCCAGCAGCGTGAACGGCGTGGCGTAGTTCTGGCCCTGCTTGGCATCATTGACCATGGTGCCAATAGCGGCCATGAAAGCGCCGAGTAGCAGGTATTGCAGCACAAACAGGATCAGCGCCAGCGCAATGAAGTCGGGCGTGATGGCGATGTTTTGCAGCAGCGGGATGCGATCGCGCAGCAGGGCAAGGGCGACCGCCGCGGCGACCAGCCACACCAGCATCTGGATGAAGCCGACCATGCCCAGCCCAAGGATCTTGCCAGCCATCAACTGTGTGGGCGTGACCGAGGTGATCACCACCTCGATGGTGCGGTTCTCCTTTTCGTCCAGCACGGCCTGCATCAGATATTGCGCGCCGCCGAACAGCGCCATGATGAAGAACACGGTCATCATGATCGGCAACAGGAACGACGGCAGTTCGTCCTCGGTGCGCGTGCGCGCGCCATCGGGCGTGGCATACGAAAAGGTCGAGCCTTCCAACAGCCGCGCTCTTTCTTCGGCCGGCTGGTTGGCTAGCAAAGCGGTGTTGCGGTAGGCGGTAAATGCGTCGCGCAGGTCGCCGCTGTCGGGTTGATCCTTCAGATAAAACAAGTTCACATCGGCGCTGGTCAAGAAGTCCGGCGCGAGGGTGAGATAGGCTTTGATCTCATTGCTCTCCAGCGCGGCGCGCGCCTCGTCTTGGGTTGCAAACGACCTGAACGAAAAGTCGCCGCCGGGTTTGTTGACGCCGTTCTTGAGCAAGCCGTCCAGGTCCACATAGCCGATGGCACCGGACGAGGCGCGAATCATCGTCGTCGCGGTGAAATAGCCGACGGCCGTGGCGATGCCGATGATGAAAATTGGGAAGAGCAGCGTGCCGATGAAGCGCCGGCGAAACACCTGCTTGCGGAACTCGTTCCAGGCGATCTGTAGCGTTTTGATCATGATCGTTTCACCGCAGAGTCGCAGAGAACGCGGAGCAGTTTGTTTCGATATCTCTGCGTTCTCCGCGTCTCAGCGGTTCAATTCAGCGTCCTGATACGACACGCACAAAGATGTCATCCATCGTCGGCAGGGCCAACTCGAACGACTCGATGGTCAGATTGGGTGTGGCTGCCAACTGCGCAAGCACGGCCTGCGTGTTCATCTCCTTCGGCAGCGCCAGCGTGTGGGTGTTGCCCTTGCGGCTGGTCTCGGTCACGCCGGGGATGTCGGGCAATTGACCCTGCGCCATCACGCGCACAGCGTTGTCGGCGTACTTGCGCCGAATCTCATCCACGCCGCCATAGAGCACGCTCTCACCTTTGTTGATCAGCACGATGCGGTCGCACATCTCTTCGACCTGATACATCTGGTGGGTGGACATGACGATGGTCGTGCCCTTGCGATGCTCTTCCAGCAACAGGTCTTGCACCAGGCGCGTGTTCACCGGGTCGAGGCCGCTGAACGGCTCGTCAATGATGATTAGTTCCGGCTCGTGAATGAGCGTGGTGATGATCTGCACCTTCTGCTGCATACCCTTGCTGAACTCGCTGACCTTCTTGCGTTTGTCGGCCGCCAGACCCATGCGCTCGAAATACGCATCGGCGCGAGTCTTGGCTTCAGTCTTAGCCAGACCTTTGAGTTCGGCCAGATAGACCACGCAGTCCTCGACCTTCATGTCCTTGTACAGGCCGCGCTCTTCGGGTAGGTAGCCGATGCGCTCCTTCTTGCCCTCGGTCATCGGCCCGCCCAAGATGGCGACTTCGCCGCGGTCGGGCTTGTAGATATCCAGGATCATGCGGATGGACGTGGTCTTGCCCGCGCCGTTCGGCCCGAGCAGGCCGAAGATTTCGCCTTTGTGCACTTCAAACGAGACGTCGCGCACGGCTTGTGCCTGCCCAAACGCCTTCGCGAGTTTGGAAACTGCAATGGATGTGCCGTTCATAGTTTGATTGAACATGCTTGAAGCGCTCCGGGCGCTCATGGGTGTTCGCGTGGTCGCGATCCTGTCAGCGCCCGGAGCGCTCGTCATGCTTGCCGAACAATAGCCAAACGCCCAGCAACATGGGCACGGCGAAGATGGCGGCCATGATAAGTAGCGCCCGCGGCTGCTGTGAGATCAGCAGCAAGATAATCGCGCCGAGCACCGGCCCGCCAATGAGCACGCTGCCAAAGAAGCGCCGCCACTTTATATCGTCCGGTTGCATGCCTGTCTTTGCATGAGTGTATGCCCAGTCAACGTCGCGTCATCCCCCGCGCGAGGGATTGAGCAGGTGTCGAACGTCATGGTTGCGCCATGCGCGCTAACGCGACATCGGCCAATGTCCGTGCCCGAACCGGCGCGTCGCCGACATAGGCATCCGCGTTCAGCAACGCTGCCGCCTCGCCTGGCGAAATATAGCGCGTTATGCGCGCATCGGCGCACAACGCGGCGATCAGCGGGTTCGGCTCGCCCGCATTCACCGCCGCCCACGCCGCGAGGGAATGCTCGCGGATGACCTCGTGCATTTCCAGCGATCCGCGCCTGCTTTCACCAGCATCCCCCGCAAGAGGGATTCTCTTTACGAAGCAAGTTCTTGGATTCTGCACGCTGGCTGCTTCAAAAGCCATTCTGTGGCCGCTTTCAACGCTGTGCTCGGGCTGGGATTTTGCTCATCGGGCAGAATGGATTCCCCATAAAGCTTGCCGTTGCGATCAGTCTGTAGAACAGTTGTTAGCCGTAACATCGCTCCATCGTTGAGCGTGAAGCCTTCAAGACCGGTTGGAACGCCGTAGGTTGCGCCCCCAAAGCTGCGCGCATTTGGCCGGCCTCGAAAAGCCACCACGACTGCCTCTCCTGAGCTCGCTGTTCTTGAACTCGTCAGAACTGCAACAGGCGGTTGCGAAGCCTTCAGCCGATACGCCTTACCCTTGATTTGGGCGACGATGGTATCGCCAAGCTTCGATTTACCATCTTCGTAATACCATGGTGTCTTGACACCATCAGCGTCAACAAAGTAGCCCGCCAAGCCTTCGCCCAAAACAGGACCGATGCCAGCCAGCATCGGCCACATGTTGCCGCCAAAGTTTTCAGACAAATCAACAATCCAGCCACAGGGGTTCTTCGAGTCTAAGTCTCGGATGAACTGTTGCGCGATGGCGGCGTAAGACTCGCCAGCTTCGCCCGAAGCCCCAAAGTCTGGCAATTTGATGTAGCCAACTCGCTCGTTCACCATCCAGCCGGATGGGTTCGTGAAGCCCGTCATCACCTGCCCAAATTGAACTTGCCGAGGCGACAGCAAGCGATTGTGGCGGTCACCTAACTGTAAAAGCGCCCAATCAATGACAGGATAGGTATCGGTCGGCGTCTGTGCACCACGCATCAGGTCATGCGTCTTCGCCCTCGTGCGTAGCGCGGGCCAATCAATTTCCTTGCGTATGAACAAGTGCTGTTCCATGATGTCGAGCGCGGCGTCCAAATACGCCGTGGCCTCAGGCGACGCAGTTGGCAGGGTTGGCCGAACCGTTGGCGTTATTCTCGGCGTTACGCCTTGCCTGATCGGGCGATCGGTTGGTGTGGCGGCTCCCTGCACTTCAGCGGTCGCCGTTGGCGTCGGCATCGGTGTTGATGGGACACCCGTCGGCAGGCGTGAACAAGCTGATGCAGTCATGCAGATGACGAGCACGGAAATGAGTCTGACTTTCATTTTTACCCCCAAGCGTCACAACGCCAGAGCTGTATTTGCCAGCGCCCGCGCGCGCTGTGGCGCATCCCCCACGTAAGCCTCGGCATGGAGCAACTCGCGAGCAGTCTCAACACTGACGTGGCGCGTGATGCGCGCATCCCTTTGCAGCGCCTCGGCCAGCGGGTTGGGCTCGCCGGCGTTCAGCGCCGCCCACGCCGCGAGGGAATGTTCACGGATGACCTCGTGCATGTCCTGACGATTCGCGCCCGCCTTGGTGACGGCCATGAGCAGCCGCTCGGTCGCGGCGAACGGGCCGTAGGCGCGCATGTTGCGCTCGATCTGCGCCTCATTCACCCGCAGGTCTTGCACGATGCGCGTCGCCACGCGCAGCAACTCGTCCGTCGCCAAAAACGCTTCGGGCAGGACGGCGCGCCGGTTGGCGCTGTCGTCGAGCGTGCGCTCCAGCAGCGAATGCGCGGCGTTGTCCCACATCACGCGCGGCAGCGTCGCCACGAAGCGGGCCAGCGAATCAATCTTCTCGGCGTTGATCGGGTTGCGCTTGAACGGCATGGCCGACGACCCCACTTGCTTGGCGCCGAATGGCTCGGCCCACTCGCCGATGGGCGGCGATTGCAGCACGCGTAGGTCGAAGGCGAACTTGTAGAGCGATTGTGCGATGCCCGCCAACGCATTCACCACCAGCCAATCCTGCTTGCGCGGATAGGTCTGCGTGGCCGCAGGGAAGGCGGCGAGCGAGAGCTTGGCGAGCACCTTCTCTTCGAGGAGGTGCGGAGGGGCAGAGGTGCGGGGGAGATGCACCTCCGCTCCCGTGCTCCCGCGAAGCGGCTCCTCGGCACTCAATAACTCAAGATACGACGCGCTCGTCCCCACCGCGCCTTTGAAGCCTTTGCCCTTGATGCCGTCGCGGGCGCGCTAGACCTCGTCCTGGTCCATCAACAGGTCTTGCAGGTATTGGGCCAGCCGGTAGCCCACCGTCGTCGGCTCGGCCGGCTGCAAGTGGGTGAAAGCCATCGTCGGCAGATCGGCGTAGCGCTGCACTTGGCCGGCCAGTGCGGCGATCAGTTTGCGCAGCGACGCCAGGATCACGTCGAGCGCCTCGCGCAGCCGCAGCGCATCGGCGTTGTCCTCGATGTCCATCGAGGTCGCGCCGAGGTGGATGATGCCGCCGCCGACGGAGCATTGCTCAGCATAGGCGCGCACTTCGGCCATCAGGTCATGCTGAATCTCATGCTCAATCTCCAGCGCGCGGGTGATGCTGGCCTCAGTCACCTCTTCGGCATGCGCGCGCAAGTCCTCCACTTGTGCTGCCTGCACGATGCCCAGCTCGCACTGCGCCTCGGCCAGCGCCACCCAGATGCGCCGCCACAACAGCCGCTTGCGCTGCTCGCTCCAGATGGCGCGCATCGCATCCGTGCCGTAGCGGTGTGAGAAGGGAGATTGGTAATTGGAGATTAGCGATTGGGGGGTGGACATGGTCGTGAGGCGTAAATCGCAAAACGCAAAAGTGAACAAACTTTTGCGTTTTGCGTTTGACGATTTACGTATCATACGCGCACGGTCACTTCTACTTGACCTCAAAATTGGCGACGAACTGCAACACGCCGCCGAGTTGCAAGCGCACTTCATACAGTCCGGCGCGCAGGCCACCTTGTGGGGCGTACACCACGTGCCCTGTGCCGCTGCCCGATTCCTGCAATCGCTCCGAGCGGAAATAGACGCTGCCGCCGTTGCGGAACCATGTGTGCCGCAGCAATGCGCTGGGCGGCGCGTCCTGATAGTCAAAGAAGATGTAAACGGATGGCACGCCGCGCGTAAACGTTGTGCCGACGCCGATGGGCGCGCCGTTTGCATCTACATCGCTGGCGATGGTGTTCAGCACCAGCCGGCGGTTAGGCGCAACAATGGCTGGCGCTGCTGTGGATGTTGCTTCGCGTACCGGCGATACAAGCGGGCTAATCAGCGATGACGTCGGCTCGGGGATCACCGTGGCTTTGACGGCGGATGTAGGCAGCAGTGGTGACTCGATCGGCGACGGGGAAGGGGAGGGCAGGGGTGTTGACGTTTGCGTTTGCTGCTTGGTGGGCGTCGAATCTGGTGACGCCGCTGCGACGAGTGTGGATGGCGGAGGCGGTTGCGCCGTTTCGCGCGGCAGGAACATGCCGGCCGCCGCCATGCCGCCGGCCGCGAGCAGCGTGCCGAGCGCGAGCGACAAACGGCGATTGGCGGCGCGTTGCGTCTCGCGGCGAACGCTGTAGTATGCTGCCTTTTGACCCTGCCGGGCGATTAATACTGCGCTGATGAAAATCAGAATCGCAACGGCGGTCACAATACCTGCTGCGATGATAAAGAGGCTCGACGACGGGATCACGACGGGCGGCATTATACGGACGCGACGCGCATGATTGACGAGCTGAAGGTCTTCTTCACGATCAATGACGTGATCGTGCAGTTCGTGCACGGCCAGGTGTTCTTTTTGCTGGGCATCATCATGGGCGTGGAGTGGCTGTTGCAGCGCAGCCGCCTGGAGCTGGCGCGAGCGCTGCCGTGGTTGGCCGCGTTTGGCGTGCTCGAAGCCATCGCCACTTGGGGCAACGTCTTCATTCCGTTGCAAGAGCGCCTGGCTTCGCCCGATGTCATTCAAAACCTGCGCTTCCTGCAACTGATCGTGTATCTCCTGACTTTCGCTACGCTGCTCGGCTTTGGGCTGCGGTTGAACGAACCAAATGTGCCGCCCTGGGTGGCGGTGTATGTGCCGCTCGTGATCGTGCTGGTGGCGACGACGATTCTGGCTACGGCGCGCGCGCTTACCAGCGGCTTGGATGTGGTGGGCAACAACACTGGGGAAGCATTGCTGCGCTATGCCCTGTGCTTCCCGGCCGGCATGTTGGTGGCCTATGGCCTGCGGGTTCAGGCTGGCCGGCTGGTCGGTCCGCTCAAGAACGCGCGCCTGATCCGCGTGCTGCGCGTGGCCGGTTTCGGTTTTGTGTTCTATGCCATCTTTGAAGGGTTGATCGTGCCGCCCGCGCCCTTCTTCCTCGCAAATGTCGTCAACACCGATCTGGTGTTCAACCTGACTGGCATCCCCATCGACATCTATCGCAGCATCGCGGGCGCAGTCATCACGCTGTTCCTGGTGCTGTCGCTGGATGCGTTCCGCATCGAGGCCGACCGGTTGCATGAGACGCTTCAGCGCCAGCAGTCGCTCATCACCGAGCGCGAGCGCATCAGCCGCGACCTGCACGATGGCACGATTCAATCCATCTATGCCGTCGGGCTGATGGTGGACGATGCGCGGCATTCGCTGACACAGGTTGAATCAGAGCACGCGGGCGGCAATGGCGCTGCCAAGCCGGTCGAGCAGGCGCGCGTCACGCTCGACTCGGCAATGGGCGTGCTGAACAAGACCAACGAGGAGATTCGCGCCTACATCTACGACCTGCGCCGCTCGATGGCCGGCGATGAAGATCTGGCACGCGGCTTGCTCGACATCGTGGCCGAGTTCCGGCTGCGCACCACTACGCCCGTGGATTGGAACGTCGAGGGTTGCGGCAACATCAAGTTGCTACCCGAGCAGCGCCAGCACGTATATCAGATCGTGCGCGAGGCGCTGAACAACGTCGCCAAGCATGCCTCCGCCACGCGCGCGACCGTGGAACTGAAATATGATGATTGCGACGAGGACGTTGCTCAGTTGGTCAAAGTGCAGGTTAGCGATAATGGCAAGGGTGCGGCGCACCCGTTGGCGCGCCCCGGTCGCGGCTTGCTAAACATGCGCGAGCGGGCCGAACTGCTGAACGCGGATATTGATGTGAGCAGCACGCCGGGCAAAGGCACAACCGTAACGCTGGTGGTGAAAGCGTAGTTTGTTTGATATTGGTTGTTGGTTGATGAGTGTTGATTTGTGCTCAGAGGTTAACCAACAACCAACTACCAATACAGTATGTCCAAATTGCGATTGATACTCGTTGACGACCACGAAGTGGTGCGGGTGGGGCTGCGCACGTTGCTCGGCCGCCACCCCGAATTCGACATTGTGGATGAAGCCTCGACCGGCCACGAGGCCGTGCGCAAAGCATTGATGCACCGGCCGGACATCGTGATCATGGACGTGCGCCTGAGCGGCATGAGCGGCATCGAAGCCTGCCGCGAGATCACGCAGGGCGCGCCGAACATCAAGGTCATCATGCTCACCAGCTATGGCGATGACGATACGCTGTTCGAGAGCATCGCCGCCGGGGCAAGTGGCTATGTGCTCAAGCAGATCGGCAGTGACGAGCTCATCCGCTCGATCGAGAACGTGGGCAAGGGTGACGCCTCGCTCGACCCGACCACGACTTCGCGCGTGTTCGCCCGCATGCGCGAGATGGCCCGCAAGCGCGAGGAGAGCGCCTTTGCCCTGCTGACCGAGCAGGAACTGCGCGTACTCTCGCACCTGAGCGAAGGGCGCACCAACCGCGAGATCGCCGACATCCTGGTGCTGGGTGAGGGCACGGTGCGCAACTACGTCAGCAGCATCTTCGCCAAGCTGCATGTGAACAACCGGGCCGAGGCGGCGGCGTATGCAGCGGCACACAACATCCGCGATTACCTGTGATTCACCACAGAGACGCGGAGGACACTGAGATGGATGGCCGAAACCCATCTCTGGTTCTCAGTGTGATCCGTGCCTCCGTGGTTCATTCCGTCATGAAACCCCACTACATCAACGGCCAATTCACCAAAGGCACCTCGACCGAAAAGATCGCTGTTGACAACCCGGCCACTGGCAAGATCATCGAGCGGGTGCCCAATGGCAGCGCGCAGGACGTGGATGCGGCGGTGCAGTCGGCGAAGAGCGCCTTCGACGGATGGAAACGCGTGAGCGCCAGCGAGAGAGCCGAGTTGCTGCATGAAGCCAGCCAGAAGATGCGCGCCCACAAGCACGAGATCATGGAACTGCTCACCCACGAGCAGGGCAAGCCGCTGAGCGAGAACGAAGAGGAGGTCGTGTGGACCTACTCGACCTTCGACTACTACGCCGAGCTGGGCCGCCATTCGCGCGGGCGGGTGCTGCCCAGCACCGAGGACGGCGTGCTCAACATGGTCATCAAGGAGCCATATGGCGCCTGCGGCTGCATCGTGCCGTGGAACTACCCACTGTTGCTGCTGGCGTGGAAGGTCGCCCCGGCGCTGGCGGCAGGCAACACGGTCGTCATCAAGCCGAGCGAGCTGACGCCTCTAACGGCGCTGCAACTGTGCGAACTGGCCTTCGACCATTTGCCGAAGGGCGTGGTGAACGTGGTCACGGGTGACGGCACAACCGGCGCTGAGCTGGTCAAGCACCCGGATGTGCCGATGATCGCCTTCACCGGCTCGCTGGCTACTGGGCAGAAGATCGCCAGCGTCGCCGCGCCGATGATGAAGAAGACCCACTTCGAGCTGGGCGGCAAGGACGCCTTCGTCATCGCCGAGGACGCCGACCCGGAACTTGCGGCCAAGGCTGTAGCGTATGCCGCGCTGATCAACGCCGGGCAGGTGTGCACCAGCACCGAGCGCGTGTATCTGCCCAGGCATCTCGCGCCGCGCTTCACCGACAACCTGGTTGATCTGGTCAAAGACCTGCGGCTCGGCGACGGCATGGACGAAGGCACCGACATCGGCCCGATGATCGGGGCGAAGTATCGCGAGAAGGTGGTGGATCACATCGCCGATGCGCAGGGCAAGGGCGCGCGGGTGCTGACCGGTGGGCGGGTGCCCCGGCGCAAAGGCTACTTTCACGAGCCGACCGTGTTGGTGAACGTGGATCACGGCATGAAGATCATGACCGAGGAGACGTTCGGCCCGGCCATCCCGCTCATGACCTACGACTCATTCGATGAGGCGATCCGGCTAGCCAACGACAGCATCTACGGCTTGGGCGCGTGTCTGTATACCAGCGACGCCAAGAAGGCGCGGCGCTTCTTCGAGGACGTCAAGGCCGGCACAATCTGGATCAACGACCCGCTGACCGACAACTACGCCGGGCCGTTCGGTGGGATGAAATACACCGGCGGTGGACGCGAGCTGGGCGAGGAAGGCCTGGACGAGTTTCGCGAGACCAAGCACGTGCACTGGGACATCGAAGCCAAGCCGAAGAGCTGGTGGCTGCCGTATCACAGCTGAGTGATCACAGTGCATCACTCTTTGCGGATATCCAACAACCTGACAAATGCATCTGCAGCCATCACTTTCACGCCAAACTCCGACAGCAACGAGTCGATTTCAAGTGTAAGGAGGTCGCGGTCAATCGTCAGTATGACATCGGCCAAGCCATATATTGCTGTGGCAATGACCTTGTCGTCGTCGGGGTCGCGGCAGACGCGAGGAATTTCTGGCGTGTTGACCATTTCAATATCATGCACCAGATGAGAGGCAAACGCCCGTTTGAGCTCAGGATAAAGAATCGCCTTGATGTCTGGGTAGTCCAACACACGTAGATACTCGGCAACAAGGTCGGATGAGGCAATGACCTGAAAGCGAGCAGATTCCCAAGCCATGATCAGCGTCGCCAATTCTGGATGGCGAGCCAACGCTGCGACAAGTTGATTCGTATCAATTACGACGCGCATGACTACGCGTCTGGCTTGTTCTGCCGCGCACGTTTCACCAAGCGCACGATCTCTTCATCGGTGACGATCGAAGACGGCCATCTCTCGTCCACGGCTTTGCGAATGGCGGCAAGTGTGGCCGCAAAACGGGCGCGTCGCTCAGGGTCTTTAAGGAGCTGCTCGAGTGGAGGCATCACGACAACTGCGACCTCGGCACCAACAGGCGCGTCAGCCGGCAATTGCACAGTTCGATCAGGTCCAATCTTGCCGACAAAACTCAAGGTTGTCATTGCTCTTGCCTCCAGACAGGATTATATGTATGCCGGCACGCTGAACCCGATTCTCGTCCCACTCCCGATCTCGCTCTCCGCGCTGATCTCCCCGCCGTGCAGCTCCACGATCTGCTTGGCAATCGCCAGCCCCAAGCCCGTGCCTGCTGAGTCGCGGCCCTTGTAAAACCGGTCAAAGATATGCGGCAATACGTCCGGTGCGATGCCCTGACCGGTGTCCCTCACCTCGACGTGCGCCGTGTCGCCGTCGCGCGCGGCGCTCAGCGTGACCGAGCCGCCGCCGGGCGTGTAGCGCAGCGCATTGGCAATCAGGTTGTTCAGCACGGCGCGGATGCGCATCTCGTCTACATCGGCCACGACCGCATTCGGTGCATCCACCGTCAGCGTAACGCCGGCTGCATCGGCTTGCGCCGCAAACGCAGCCGCAGCATCGCGCGCCAACGTCGCAAGATCGGTCGGCTCGCGTTGCAAGGTCAACGCGCCGGATTCGGCCAACGACAATGTGCGCAGATCCTCGATCAGCCGCGACATCACGCGCGTCTCCTCCAGGATCGGTGCGAAGTGCGCGTCATCGCGCGGGTAGACGCCGTCGAGCACGCCTTCGAGGTTGCCCTGGATGATCGTCAGCGGTGTGCGCAACTCGTGCGTCACATCGGCCAGCAGGTTGCGTCGGGTGTCCTCGTTGGCCTGCAGGCGCTCGGCCATGGCGTTGAAACTGCGGATGAGCGCGCGCACATCGCGCGGGCCGCGCACCGGCACCCGCGCAGTGAAGTCGCCGCGTTCCACGCGCGCCGCGGCGTCCATCAGGTCGCTCAGCGGGCGCAGGGTGGAGCGCAGCGTGCGCAGCAGAAAGACAAATCCCAACACCCCAACGACAAAGGCTAAACCGCTGAAGACGCGCGAGAAGAAGAAGCCCAGCGGCGGGCCGCTGCCCTCAAATCCCGCACCGTTGGATGTGATCAGCCACACCAGCGCGGAGCCACCGAAGCAGGCCAGCAGCGCCATCGCCATGAAGCCGAGGCCGAACACCCAGCCCCAGCGCCGCATCCCTTGCCAGCCGCCCCGACCCCATGAGCCACGCCAGTTGGGCGGCGGCCACGGCTCGTTCTCCGGCCACCAAGGTGGTCTGTTGCGCGGGCGGCTGTCAGACATCGGCAAATTTGTAGCCCACGCCATAGACGGTCAGGATGTAGCGCGGCGTGCGCGGGTCGGGCTCGATCTTGCGGCGGATGTTCTTGATGTGGGCGTCAATGGCGCGCTCGTAAGACTCGAACGCCACGCCGCGCACCGCATCCAACAGTTGCGCGCGGGTGAAGATGCGGCCAGGCTGTTGCGCCAGTGCGCCCAACAGTTGGAACTCGGTCGTGGTTAGTTGCACTGGCCGCTCGCCGACGGTCGCGGCCATCTTGGGCAGATCGAGCGTGAGGTCGGCTGCGCGCACGATTTGCGTCGTGCTTTCTTCGCGGCGCGCCTCGGCCCGCCGCAGCACCGCCCGCACGCGCGCCACTAACTCTTTTGGGCTGAACGGCTTGACGATGTAATCGTCCGCACCGAGTTCGAGGCCGATGAGTTTGTCCGTCTCCTCGCCCCGCGCCGTGAGCATGATGATGGGCGTGTCGCCCATCCTGCGCACAGCCCGCGTCACATCCAAACCATCCAGCGCGGGTAAGCCCAGGTCGAGCACGATCAAGTCGGGCTGTTTCTCGCGCGCCGTCTGAACCGCCGCGACCCCATCGCCTGCTGTCAGCACGGCGAACCCGGCGTGCTCCAGGTAATCGCGCGCCAGCTGGGCGATCTTGGCTTCGTCGTCCACGACGAGGATGGTTTTCATATCAGAAACCCTCTCCCAGCGGGAAAGGGTAGGGTGAGGGAGAGTTTAGATCACTTCGTCGTCGCGCTTCTTCTGCGCATCCTGCTTGGGTGCGTCCTCATCTTTGTGCGGCCATTCGCCCCAACGGTCGTGGCCCCACGCACCTCGTCCGGGTCCGCCCCAGCCGCCGCGGCCCCACGGCCCGCGCCCGCCAAAGCGCCAGCGGAAGAACAGCCGGCTGAGGACGAACAAGACGAAGCCGATCAACAGGATGTTGAAGATGAAGCCGAGCGGGTTGAAGCCGCCGCCCATTCCCCACGACCGGCCGTAATACGGCTGTGCGTAATAGCCTGGTGCGGGCTGAGCGGGCGCAGGAACAGCGCGTGGCGCGTCATCCGGCGGATACACATACTGCGGCGCGGGCACGGTGCGTGCGCCGTCCGAGAACCCTTCGCGATAGCTGATGCCGCTGACGCCGACGATGCCCAGCAACACAGCCAGCGCAATGACGATCATGACGAGAAACCGATTGTTGTTGTTATTCATTCGTTCAATGCCTCCATTCGTTGCAGGGCATCATGGCGCGCAATTGCGGAGAAATTGTGAATGCGCCACAGAGGAAGCATGGAGATGACGCATGGCGCAAATCTTGGCTCTGGACTCTGGACTCCCGGGTGTTGTCCGGCCTTAATCCACAGCGCCGTACAATCATCGACATGACAGACATCACCGAGAGACGCCTGCACTGGGATGGCACGATCAACGTCCGCGACCTGGGCGGATTTCACACGAAGGACGGCCGCCGCACCCGCCGAGGCGCGCTGGTGCGCATGGATAACCCCGGCCACCTCACCGATGCGGGCATCCGCGCCATGCTGGACTATGGCGTGAGCACGGTTATTGACCTGCGCTACCCAACCGAGGTCACCAACTATCCGCAGTTGATTGAGGCGGTGAAGACCGACGCTGGCGCGCCGGTGGTCATGAGCATCCCGCTGCTCGACGAAGCCAACCGAGCCGATGAAGACGCCACCTTTGCCCGCTCGCGCGACGAGTGGCATGAATACGTGCTCGACCAACGCGGCGAGACGATGGCCGAGGTGCTGCGCGCCATCGCTCACGCTAAAGCGGGCACAGTGGCGTATCACTGCGCGGCGGGCAAAGACCGCACCGGCATCGTGTCGGCCTTGTTGCTTGATTTGGCTGGCGTATCGCGCGATGAGATCGTGCAGGACTACTCGGTGAGTGAAGAGTGGCTACAGCCGCGCACCGAACAATGGTTGCAACCGCTGGATGAGGCGCAGCGCACATTCGCCCGAGGCCTGATGCGCACTGCACCAGAGTTCATGCTGCACGCGCTCGGCCACCTCGATACGCGCTATGGCGGCACGCCGGGTTACCTGCGCCAGATTGGCTTGAACGACGCCGAGATCGAGGCATTGCGCGCACGGTTGTTGGAGTGACATAGGAAACCTGGCAGGTCTTCAAGACCTGCCAGGTTTCTCGATATGCCTGCCATTCGCATCCTTCAACCGGGCGACGAGGCCGCGCTTGAGGCGTTTGCGCTCCCGCGCATCGAGACCAGTATGTTCCTGCTCGGCAACAGCCGCGCCGCCGGCTTGCGCGATCACGGCGAGCGCTTTCAGGGCACGTATGCCGCGGCGTTTGAGGGCGAGCGCATCACCGGCGTCGCTGCGCACTTCTGGAATGGCAACCTGATCGTCAACGCGCCACATCACCTCAGTGCGCTGTGGCGTGCGGCGGTGGCCGCATCGAAGCGCGGCGTCAAAGGCGTCATCGGCCCTGCCGCGCAAGTGGCCGCTGTGATGCGTGACCTCACCATCGCGCCCGACGCGGCTGTGGTGCAGATGCATTCGGTGGAGAATCTGTATGCGCTGGAGCTGCGCGACTTGATAGTGCCGTCCGCGCTTGTGGCGCGCGTTGTGACCGCGCGGCGCGCCGAACCGCGCGATGCCGAGCAATTGGCGCGCTGGCGCTGCGGCTATGCGATCGAAACCCTCAACGAGCGCGAGACGCCCGAACTACTCGACGCCAGCCGCAAGGCCATCGTCAATCAAATTGGAGAGCGCCGGCTTTGGATCGCCGAGGCGGATGGCCGGCCGACGGCGATGACGGCCTTCAACGCCACCACACGCGAGGCGGTGCAGGTGGGCGGCGTATTCACACCGGTTGAGCAGCGCGGGCGCGGCTATGCTCGCGCCGCCGTGGCGCAATCGTTGCTGGACGCGCGGGCCGAAGGCGCTGCGAAGGCCATTCTGTTTACCGGCTGCGATAACCTTCCCGCGCAGAAGGCCTACATCGCCCTCGGCTTTCGGCATGTCGGCGACTACTGCATCCTGCTGTTGCACGAGGCCATTCACCCGCAACCGTGAGCCAAGGATCATGAACGCATTACGCAGATTGCTAATGGGCGTGCTGATTGCAGCGTTGGCGATGCCCGCACCGCTACCAGCGCATGCAGAGCCTCAAGCAAGGCCGTGGCTGGAGATCATCAACAGTTGGGCGCGTGACCGGCTGTTCGCCGCATACGGCGGCTTTGGCCCCAATTGCCAGAACGCGCAGGTGACCGGCGTGATCAACGCGGTGAATGCCTTGGCGTTGCCCAAGAGTCACCCCAACGCCACCACCGCCCGCGCCGCAGTGGCCGTGGCCGAGATGCACGCCTTCGCCTACCAGCGTGGCCTCACCACCAGCCCGGCGTGCGCGTTGTCTGCGGTCGAGCGCATCCTGACGGCTGTGCTGGCGCAATATGACAAATGGGGCCAGGTCTGGCTTTCGACGACGCCGATCAACGAGTTGTTGATCACGTCGCGCCTGGTGTGGCCGCTGTTGTCGGCCCCGTTGCGCGCGCAGGTGCTGGCGCGCATGACGCAGGAAGCGGACTTCTGGGCTGACCAATATGAGCGAGTGAGGGCAGCGCCGGCGGGCTTCGACGTGGATGACGCCGTGATCGGCACGCCGCCGGAGCCGCAATCCCCCAACTGGATGCTGCTGGGCAGCATCGAAGGCAACACTCGGTATCTGGGCGACTCCAAGGCCGAAGAGAACTCGATGACGGCGCTGTTCCTGCGCCATGCCTACCTGTTTGTGAGCGACGAAACGAACGCGCGCTGGGGTGAGATCAGCAAGTGCTTCCTGTTCTATGCGATGGCGGTGAACGAGACGCCCTCAGCGACGGCATGTTCGTTGCCCGTGCCGGTCGCTTTGCGCACGGTTTCCGATTCGCTGCAACTGAGCAACCATGCCGCCGACGCAAGCAGCCCGAACTGGAACAAGCCCAATCCGCAATATGCCAGCGTGGCGCTGTATCACATCGCCATGGCCAATGCTGTGTTGCCGTTCGGCGGTTTGGAATGGCACAACCTGGATGCGCCGGGCAAGATGCTGCAATCGGCATTTTGGGCCGTGAACATGAACGCGTGCGGGTTCAACACGCCGGCGTTTGCTGTCCCATCCACATGTGCTCCTGGTGTGCAAGGCTTCCGTCACATCCACGCCATGCTGCCGATGATGATGTGGGTGCATGACCCGGCCGCCGATCCACAAGTGCAAGCCGAGTTCCAACGTCTGTTGAACTATCACAACACGCCGGATGCCAGCGGCAAGGCGTCGATTGACCTGTTCTTCACTGCCACCAGCGCTGACACAGACCCAGCCAAGATCAGTGGTCAGATCGAGCGGTTCTTTTACCCGGTCGTGCGCTATGGGTGGGGCAGCGATCCGTCGTTTCTGCAACGCGACGTGCAACTGACCGAGCGCGCCTGGATGGCGTTTCTCATGCGCTAGCACAACAACAACAAGCGTAGTTTGCCGGTTGAGCAGCGCTCGCATGTGATGTGTTAAAGAGTCCCGCCTAATGTGGCTGTGAATGCGCAGTTTCGCCTGGGGCATATCAAGCCTGTGGGGTTCGGGAAAGTCAATGTTCGAGGGGTAGGGGGTAAGTGGGATGCGCGTGAGACGAGTGATCTTAGAGTCGGAATTAAGCTACGAGTCAAACACCAAAACGTTAACGTCCAGAGTTGTCAGGATTCGATTGTTGAAGGGCTTGGGCCTGGCAGCTTTTCTGTTTTTGCTGCTCTGGAATCAGCCTTACTTTCCGAGAACATGGATTGACGAAGGCTTTACGGCCCAGGGGGCCATGAACCTCGCGCGTCACGGGCAATACGCGATGAAATCCTCCGAAGGATTCCGCGTGCTCGACCAGCCTTTGATCGCAAACGGCCCGGGCGTGCAACTGCCCATTGCCGCATCTTTTACTGTGTTTGGCGTCGGCCTGTGGCAGATGCGCGTGGTGGCAATCCTGTTCGCGATTGGGACCGTGGTTGCGTTCTTTTCTGCCGGGCAACGGCTGTATGGCATGGCAGCTGCATTCACATCTGCTGTGATGCTCGTCGCCCTGCCCAGCGAAGGGTTCCTGCATTTCAGCCGCATCGCGATGGGCAACGTGGCAGGGCTGTTTTACTTCCTCGTGGGGTTCCTGTTCTGGCTGAAACTTGTTGAGACCCGGCGCTGGCGCTTCGCGGGGTGTGCGGGGTTGCTGTTTGGTCTGGCGACGATCACAAAGGGCCAATACAACTTCTACCTGTTGCCTTGTCTGGCCGTCATGGCGCTGGCTGATCTCGTCTACTACCGGAAAGTCGGGCTGGCGAAGATGGGGGCCGTTCTGATTTTCACGCTGGGTGTGTTCGCCGCCTGGTCGCTCGCGCAACTTGTGATCGTCGGCCCGGAGAACTATCTTGCCCACGTGGCTGCGGTGCGGGCGAATGCCGTCATCACCGTGCTGGGTTTTCATTTGCATGAGATGCAAGACCGCGTCTCTTACCTGCTGTCCAAAGGCGCGTCGTTCATTCACCTGCCCGCAGTGGCCTTTGCGCTGTGGTGCGCGCGGGAAAGAACTGCGCATGGGTTGTCTCAGGCGTTTGTGCCCGTCTTTGTGACGTTCGGTTTTGCCTGGTATGTGGTTGCGAGCATCGGGTGGGCGCGTTACGCGTTCGAGCCGTATGCTGTGGGCATGCTGGCTGTCGGGCATCTCGTCGTCGTGATCGCCCGGTCGTTGCGTCAGACGATCCGGGAAAGGCGTTCGGGCAAGTCATCGTCGGACGTGGATGTTCAACAGATTCTCGGGCTGGTTACCGTCACCCTGATCCTCGCGGCCGGCGCGTATGGCCTAGTCAGGCGCGTGACACAGGTGATGGCCACGCCGGATCGTTCGGCCGAGATCATGGCCGGCTACTTGCGCGCAAACATAGACTCTGCCTCGGTCGTGGAAACGGCCGAATGGGAATTGGCCATACAGGCTGACTTGAACTATCACCACCCGAAAGATGAGTGGGTCAACCGGGCGACACTCCACACGCACGGCTACCCGCAGGACATGGCGGAATATGATCCGCTATCGTATGGGCCCAGTTACTTGATCGCCGGCCCGTTCTCTGAATGGGCAGAGCTGTATGACGACGAGATGGCCAACGGATGCTGCCAGCCCATCTTCCGGGCCGGCCCATACACGTTGCATCGCGTTGTGAAATAGCGCAAAGACACAACCATGAAAATCAAATCCCTCGGCCGCACCGGCCTCAAGGTGACAGAAGTGTGCCTCGGCACGATGACGTTCGGCAACCAGTGCGACGAGGCCACGTCGTTCGCCATCATGGACGCTGCCGACGAGGCTGGCGTAAATTTCTTCGACACGGCCGACGTGTATCCCATTGGCAAGGACTGGCAGACCGCTGGCGCGACCGAAGTGATCATCGGCAACTGGCTGAAGGCGCGGGGCGCCCGCGAGCGCATCGTGCTGGCGACCAAGTGCCGCGGCGCGATGGGCCCGCGCCCCAACGACGAAGGCCTCAGCCGCAAGCACGTCATCAGCGCGTGCGAGGCCAGCCTGCGCCGCCTGCAGACGGACACCATTGACCTGTATCAGGTCCATTCGCCCGACCCGACCACGCCGATTGATGAAACGCTGCGCGCGCTGGATGATCTGGTGCGCAGCGGCAAGGTGCGCTACATCGGCTGCTCCAACTACCCGGCGCATCAGTTGGCCGACGCGCTGTGGACGAGCCGGTTGGGTGGCATGGCGCGCTTCGACAGCGCGCAACCGCGTTACAACATGTTATTCCGCATGATCGAGGACGAAATCCTGCCGCTGTGCAAGGTGCACGGCGTCGGCGTGATCGTCTACAACCCGCTCGCTGGCGGCATGCTCACCGGCCGCTACCGCGAGCGGCAATTGGAGGAGGCATCGCGCTTCACGTTGGGCAACAACAGCGGAAATCTGTATCAGAAGCGTTACTGGAAGGATGCCGTGTTTGGCGAAGTTGAGCGTCTTGGCGGATTCTTCGACTCGCGCGGCAAGAATCTGACGCACGCCGCACTGGCATGGGTATTGCAGCAGGATGGTGTAACCAGCGCCATCGTCGGCGCGAGCAAGCCGGAGCAACTGCGCGATAGCCTGGGCGGTGTGGGCATGACACTCGATGCCGACGAGTTGGCTGCGTGTGACGACGCCTGGTTCAATTTGCCGCGCGAGCGCGACCCGCAAGTAGCCAGGAGGTAATTGGTAATCGGTAACTGGTAACTCACGTTACGCATCACTGCGATGAAGCACTCAGCATTCATAAGCTAAACACGCTTCGACTCTTCGGCAAGCTCAGGGCTCAGCGTGCCGCTGCGCGTAGGGTTTTCGGTTTCGCGAAGCGGGCATCCTGAGCTTGTCGAAGGATGCTATGCGTAACATGAGCTGGTACTGTGTGATTCACGGATGAAATTACCAGTTACTGATTACGCACGCGCTGGCTACAATCTGCACGTAATGGCTTCTCCCTATCGGGCGCTGTTGGTCACTGAAGGACGCGATGGCGCGTTCACCCGTCAGGTCGCCACGCGCGACTTGGGTGAGTTGCCCGCCAACGACACGCTCATCCGCGTGCACTATTCTTCGCTCAACTACAAAGATGCGCTCAGCGCCACCGGCAACAAGGGCGTGACGCGCAACTATCCGCACACGCCGGGCATTGACGCCGCCGGCGAGATCGTGGAAAGCGCAGATAGCGCGTTCAAGCCTAGTGCTCCCGTTATCGTCACCAGCTACGATCTGGGTATGAACACGCCCGGCGGCTTTGGCGACTATATCCGTGTGCCGGCGGCGTGGGTGGTGCCGCTGCCTGCCGGCCTAACCTTGCGGGAGAGCATGATCTTTGGCACGGCGGGCTTCACCGCGGCGCTGTGCGTGAACCAATTGCGCCAACGTGGCGTGACGCCGGACAAGGGCGAAGTGTTGGTCACCGGCGCGACCGGCGGCGTCGGGTGCGTCGCCGTCGCCATTCTGGCGAAACTCGGTTACCGCGTCGTTGCCGTCACGGGCAAGGCCGACGCGCATGACTGGCTGGCGCAGCTTGGCGCTGCGCAGATTTTGTCGCGCGAAGAAGCTGATGACGCGAGCAGCCGCCCGATGCTGAAGGAGCGCTGGGCCAGCGTGGTGGATACCGTCGGCGGCAATATCCTCGCGACAGCGATCAAGGCCACCAAGCGCGACGGCTGCGTGACCGCGTGCGGCCTGACGCAATCCAGTGAACTGCACACCACTGTGTATCCGTTCATCCTGCGCGGTGTGACGCTGCAAGGGGTTGACTCGGTCGAGACGGCCATGCCCTTGCGCCGGGAGATGTGGCACAAGCTGGCGAGCGAGTGGAAGCTGTCAACGGATGTGCTTGACGCAATCGCGCAGGCCGTGCCGCTGGACGGGTTGAACGATAAGGTTGACGCCATCCTTCACGGCCAAATTCGCGGCCGCGTGATTGTTGATCTGACTTCTGATCACTGACCATGATCCACGCCGATCTCCGCCTCGCCCAACGCATCGAACGCATCACTGCACTCAATCAGGCCGAAGATGCGCTCACGCACGCGAACCTGCACCCCGACAGCCAAGCGACGTCTCACCCCATCGGCGACGGCATCGCCACATTCGTGCGGGCCGATTGGCCGATCAACACTGCCATCGGCCTCGGTCTGGCCAACGTCGGGCAGTCGGATCAGATCGAAGAGGTCGAGGCGTTTTACGCCCCGTTTGGCGTCGCGCCGCGCGTGGTGGTATGTCCATTCACCGACCGCGATCTGTTGCAGCAGTTGGGCCGGCGCGGCTACTACGTGGCGCAGTTCATGAACGTGCACCCGCGCCTCATCACGCCTGAGGATGGGCGCGAGCTTGGGCCGCACGATGGCATCGTTGTGACGCAGGCAACGCCCGATCAGGCAGACGAGTGGGCGCTGATCAACGTGCGCAGCAGCCGCGGCCAGGATGACATCCCGGCCGATGACAAGTGGCTGGCGCTGGCCCAGTTGGTGATCCGCAACCCATGCGTCACGGGCTTCATAGCATGGGTGGATGGCCAGCCAGCAGGGTCGGCCGCCTTGGGCATCCGCGACGGCATGGCTGGATTCTTTTCGACCAGCACCCACCCACGCTATCGGCGACGCGGCGTGCAGGCGGCGCTCATCCGCGCGCGGTTGGCCTTTGCGCAGCGCGGCGGCTGCGACTTGGCTGTCGTCACCACGTCGCCGGGCAGCGACTCGCAACGCAATGTGCAGCGCTATGGCTTCGGCGTGGGCTACACTCGCATCACGTTTACGCGAGATGGTAATTTGTAACCGGTAATCGGTAATTGCTGAATGCAGCATGGCAATAGCTCAGTTCTTCAACCAGTATTCGTTCTTCATGTTGCCGGCGACGATCTTGGTCGTTGCGGCAGCGGTGTTGATGTGGCGGCGGGCAAAGCCCATCGTCTGGGCCGTGTGGGGGCTGGCGCTCGTCGGCGTGTTCGCATTTGCCCTCATCAACCGTGTGTCGCAGACGGCGACGGTCAAGCTCGACACGGCAGCCGACATCCGAGCGGCGATTCAAGTATCGGGCAGGCCCACGCTGGTTGAGTTCTACTCCAATTACTGAAGCGCGTGCATCAGCGCGCGTCCGGCCGTGCGCCGGATCGAAGAAGAGTGGACGGCCGGCCAAGTGCTGCTGCTCGACATGGCCAATCCTGGCACGCGCGAGTTTGGCGCGCAGGTCGGCTTCGAGTTCACGCCGACGTTCATCCTGTATGACGCCCAAGGCAACGAGGTGCAACGCTGGCGCAGGCCGCCGGCGCTGAGCGAGTTGCCATGATGGGTCTAGCTACGAGTGAATAGCGAGGCGTTGACAAATGGGATCAACGCCATCATCACCGCCGGCGCGTAGAACTGGGCGCGGGTGAACTTGCCGCCGGTGAGCAGGCCGATCGAGCCGGTCTGCTGCTTGCTGTTGCTGCGGCCCCACACCAAGTCGTCGGCGTGGCCCAGCTCCATCCCGCCGCGCACCAGATCGGCCACGCGCGAAGGCAACTGAAACTGGCCGGTGCTGGCATAGCCGGTCTGGCCGTCGCGGTTGACCACGACGCACCACGCTGAGGCGAACAGGCCTTCCTTCAACTCGCTCACGCCGCCCTCCAGCCCAACGCCATACGTCGCATCCGCTGACACAGCCAACGCGGCCCGCGCCCGCTGCAATGCGCCTGCGATCATCTCCTCGTCCCCAAACGGCTGGGCGCGCACGCCGCTGTCCACCTCGACGCCGATGACTTCGACCTCACCAAGAATGGGCGTTGCGCCGTCGCGCACGGCTTGAATCTTGACCGGGTTGCGCGATCCGACGGCCAGCACACACTTGTGACTCATGATGTCAGGAGCATATCTCGCCTTTGAGACCGGCGGCACAAAGCTGGTCGCAGCCGTCGCCAATGCCGAGGGCAAGCTCATTGAGACGCGCATCCTCGCACGGCAACCGAATGATCGCGCGCCGCACAGCTTGGGCCAGTTGATCGATGCCGCCCAGGAACTGCGCGTCGCGCACGAGGCGAACGGCGCGACGTTCAAGGGCATCGGCTTTGGCTATGGCGGGCAGGTCAGCCGCAGCCAACAACGCGTCTTGCGCTGTCCGCACGAAGACGGTTGGGAGGACATAGACGCGCGCGCTGTGCTGGCGCGCGAGTTCGGCCTGCCGAGCATCATTGAGAACGACTGCAAGCTGGCCGCGTTGGCCGAGGCGCGCCTGGGCGCGGGTTGCGGCTATCGCACCGTGTTCTACATGACCATCGGCACGGGCATCGGCGGCGGCATCGTCCGCGACGGGCAGATCGTCGACTTTGGCGACGCCGGTGAAGCCGAGATCGGCCACATCTTTGTGATGCAAGATGGCTTCGCCTGCGGCTGCGGCAAGAGGGGCTGCCTCGAAACGGTCGCATCCGGGCCGGGGCTGGTGGCGTTGGCAAGGAAGCTGGCCAAGGAGCATCCCGGCGATTGGAAGGGCAACACTGTGTCGCAACGCGCCATCCACGACAAGCGGTTAACAGCCAAAGATTTGTTCGAGGCGTATGAGCAGAACGAAATCTTCACCAGCGTGACGCTGCGGGTTGCCGCGACCTTCATCGGGCAAGCGCTGGCCAGCATGATTCAGATCGTCAACCCGGATGTGATCGTCATCGGCGGCGGAGTAGGGGCCAGCAGCGAACGCTTCGTCAATCTGATTGCCGAAGTGACGCAACCGTTTGTGATGCCATCGCTGCGCGGGCGCTGCGCATGTGTACGGACTGCGCTGCGCGAGAACGTCGTGACGCAGGGCGCGGCCTTGCTGGCGGCGCAGACTTTTTCGGGCTAAGCCGGCTCGTTGACTTGCTGCTCGATCGCATGCATCGCGTGCTCGGTGTGGGGTCGCTCATGACGCATCAAATCACGCCGGACCAGCAGCCACAACACCATGACTATGCCGAGTGCAGCGAGCAGCAGCAGCCAGGCGCTCGTCGGGCCGAGCCCGCTCGCATTCAACACCACGCCGGTAAGTGTGGGCAGGAAAAGCGAGCCGATCGAGCCGGCGCTGGTGAGCAGACTAGCGACCATTTGCGCGATCTGCGGGAAGCGCTGGATGCCGATGGCGATGAGCGTGGGATAGACCGGCCCAAAGCCCAGCCCAACCACGAACGCGCCGGCCAATGTGACCGCGCCCGAACCGTTGGCCAGCAACATGGTAATGAGACCGAGCGCCGATACGAGCATCAGCAAGATGATGAACGTGGTTGGGTGCACCTTGCGCATGAACGCGGTGGTGAAGTAGCGGCTGAGCGCCAGCGCGGCCCAGAACGCGCTAACCGTAAATGCGGCTTGGGCTGTGTCCACGCCGGTGGTGCGCGCGGTGAACTCGGTCGTCCAGCCGCTGAAGGCCACTTCACTGCCGACGTAAAGGCCCATCACGGCGCACATGGCCCACATCACGGGCGAGAGCAGCGCGTCGCGACGCGCATTCGGGGCGATGGCTTGTGTCGCCTCGACGGCCGCGCGCTGGCGCAATGAATGCCCTGCCAGCAACGCGCCCAGCGTCAACGGCAACGCCATCGCCCCGGCAATCCACAACGCCAGCGTCGCATCGCCATACAGACGATAGCCGAGCGCGACAAACAGCGGGCCGATGAGCGCCCCCAGACCAAAGAATGCATTCAAGCGATTCAACACGCCCGAGGCGCTCGACGCCCCTTCTTGTTGTTGGCCAAACATGGCGTTGTAGGCCACTTGCGTGCCGGCCTGACCCAAGCCGAGCAGGAAGGTGGCCACGAAGAACACGCCGAGATGCCTGCCTAGTGCCAGCAGCGCCATCGCCGCCATTACCAGCAGCGGGCTGACGATGAGCATGTTGCGCGTACCGATGCGCGGGCCGAGCAGGCTGATGATTGGCGCGGAGGCCATGTAACCCAGAGACATGGTGGTGAAGATGAAGCCGATCTGATCCAGGCCGACGCCGGCCCGGCTTGCCAGGGTGGGTAGGGCGGGGCCAAGCAAGGCGGCGCTTACGCCCAGGCTGACAAAGGCATAGCAGCCCAGGGCGAAAAGGGGTGTCAAACGCATGCCCTGACTTTACTCTGGACGCACTGTGGAGATCGCGTCGTTACAAGACGAACAGCATGTCGAGCGTCCCTGATCCCGCCCCGCGTTCCGCGGAGCGGAACCGGGATCGCAGTCGAGGAATGCTTGCGCCGTAGTCGAGACAGCGGTGCTCATCATTCCGCTATAGTTGCGCGCATGGCGCTCTCAAATCAACAACTGGCCGACATCTTCTCGGATATCAAGGCGCGATTGGAGATCGAAGGCGACGAATCCGTGTTCGTCACGCGGGCCTATCAACGCGCGTCGGAGAACCTGGCCGCATCGCCCCGGCCGATTGCCGACATCTGGCAGGAAGGCGGCTTGAAGGCGTTGGAGGCGCTGCCGGGTATTGGCAAGGAGATCGCCAAGAAGATTGACGAGCTGATGACGACCGACCAGTTGCAGTTCTATGAGAAGCTCAAGGCGCGCGTGCCCGACGGCGTGGCGGCTATGTTGCAGGTGCCGAGCGTCGGCCCCAAGCGCGTCAAGCAGTTCTGGCAGGAGTTGAACATCAACACCATTGACGAACTGGATGCGGCAGCCAAGGAAGGCAAACTGCGCGACCTGCCCAAGATGGGCGAAAAGGCCGAGCAGAAGATCATCGCGGGCATCGAGAGCATGAAGCGCCGCGCGACGGGCCGCATGCGCATCGGCGATGTGTTGCCCATCGCGCAGCGCATCGTGGCGATGCTCAAGGAAGTGCCCGGCGTGCAGAAGGCCGAATACGCCGGCTCGCTGCGGCGCGGCAGAGAGACCATTGGCGATGTGGACATCGTCGTCGCCACGACTGAGCCTGAGCCAGTCATGAAGGCGTTTCTGGCGCAGCCAGGCATCGCCCAGGTGTTGGGCGCGGGCGAGACGAAATCCAGCGTGCAACTGGACAACGGTCTGCAGGTGGACGTGCGCGCCATCGAGCCGCGCGTGTGGGGCACGGCCTTGCAATATTTCACCGGCTCGCAACAGCACAGCATCAAGCTGCGCGAGGTCGTCCAGAAAAAGGGGCTGACGCTTAACGAATACGCCGTGTCCAAGCTGGGCGGCCGGGATAGCGCGAACGAGGCCGGCACAGGCGAGACGTTCGACAACGAGCCGGCGCTGTATGCGCGGCTGGGTATGGCCTACATCGCGCCGGAACTGCGTGAGGATCGCGGCGAGGTGGAGAAGGCGCTGGAGCTGGGGCCGAACCGCGTGGTCATGCCCGACCTGATCCAACTCAAGGACATGAAGGGCGATTTGCAGATGCACACCACTTGGAGCGACGGCGCGACCGACGTGCTGGGCATGGCGCGGGCGGCGATTGCGCTGGGCTACGAGTACATCCTCATCACCGACCACACCGCCGGGCTGGGCATCGTGAATGGGTTGACGCCGGAGCGCATCGCCCAGCAACGCAAAGAAATAGACAAGGCCAATGCGCAGCTCAAGAAGGAAGGCGTCAAGTTCCGTGTGCTGCAAGGTGCTGAAGTTGAAGTGCGCGGCGACGGCTCGCTCGACCTGCCCGACGACGTGCTCGCCGGCCTTGATTTGGTGCAGGCTTCCGTGCACACGTCGTTGACGCAGCCGCGCGAGAAGATCACCGAGCGCGCCATCAAGGCTATGCAGAACCCGCACATTGACATCCTCGGCCATCCGTCCGGCCGGCTGATCAACGAGCGCGAGGGCGCGGACTACGACTGGGAGGCGCTGTTCCGCGCCGCGTTAGAGAACAACGTCGCGCTGGAGATCAATTGTGATCCGGTACGGCTGGACTTGAACGACGTGCACGCCCGTCGCGCGGTCGAACTCGGCTGCAAGCTCACCATCAGCACGGACGCGCACACCCCCGACATGCTGCGCAACATGATCTACGGCATCACCGTCGCCCGCCGGGCCTGGGTGACGCCGGAGAGCGTGGTGAATTGCTGGCCGCTGGCGAAGGTGTTGAAGTGGGCGCAGAAGTAGCGCGACCTTGACCTGTCCGTATCAGCCTACGCAAGGCTAATCGGCGCGAGATAAAGCGATATGGCCAAGTCAAAACCCAATCCTGAATTGATTGACGACGAGAATCCTGAATGGACTCAGGCCGACTTCGCACGCTCGCGCCCGGCCTATGAGTGGTTTGCCGAGCGCGGCTTGCCTGTGCCAAAACCGCGCCACCGTGGCCCTGGCCGCAAGCCGCGCAAAACGCTGGTCAGCGTGCGTCTCTCGCCCGATGTGCTCGCGGGACTGCGCGCGACGGGCCGAGGCTGGCAAAGCCGGGTGGATGCTGCCTTGCGCGAATGGCTGGCCAACCGGCCGTCGAGTTAATTCGCACACTGAGTCCGCGCTCGCTCAACTGCAGTCATGCCTCAGTCCAGCTCGCCATCGCCTGCCTATCTCGCCAAGCTGCGGCGCAACCTCACCGGCCTGGCCGAGACCGACCTGCGCAACTTCTGCTTCGACCACGGCATTGACTACGATGCACTCCCAACCACCACCGTCAGTGTGCTTGACAAAGCGCGGGCGATCGTCGACTACTTGAACAAGCGTGGGCGACTGGGCGAGCTAACCGCTTGGGGTCAAGCCGAGTTTCCGAACCTCATGTGGGAGATTGAAGGCGCTGAGCTTCCCAAGCCCGTCACAGACTCCGCCTCAGATGCTCGAACCGCTAAGTCAGTAACCGCGACACCGCTGCGACGACTATGGCCAACATTGGGTTTGGTTGTCGCATTTTTTGTTGTGGCTGGTACGGTGGCTCTTGCAATCAGAAGTGTGTCCAGTTCGCTTGAACCCGTTGTGCCAACGCCTTCGGCAACTCAGACCAACGCTCCTACGCCAACGGCGACCCAACCACCAACCCCGATCTCGCTCCCGACGGATACGCCGCAGGCTGCCATGGTCGGCAATGTGGCAGCGAGCGCCGTGACTTCGACGCTCGCACCCACGCTGACGCTTCAACTCGCGCCTGGGGTAGATATGGAGTTCGTGTTGGTGCCAGCCGGCGAATTCCTAATGGGCAGCGACCCAGCCAGAGACAGTAATGCACAGGATGACGAGAAGCCACAGCATCGCGTGTACTTATCGGAGTACTACATCGGGAAATATGAGGTGACGAATGCGCAGTACGCTGTCTTTGCCAAAGATCAAAGGCGGAATTTTCAAATGCCATCTGGCAAAGAGAATCATCCAGTTGTAAACGTTTCTTGGGTTTCAGCGATAGCTTTCACCGAGTGGCTGAGTGACAAATTTCGCATGACTGTTCGTTTGCCTACTGAGGCGCAGTGGGAAAGGGCCTGCCGTGGCACTGATGATCGAATTTACCCCTGGCGCGGTCAATTCTATGGAGATAAACTCAACATCAAAGACAGCGGTCTGGACACTACAACGTCTGTCGGAAAATACCCACACTCGTCTCCGGGCGATAGTCCCTACGGGGCAGCCGAAATGAGCGGCAATGTTTGGGAATGGATACTGGACCATTATGATGAATCCCTATATACAAAGTTGCCTCAATCATCTTCGCCAATCGTAGACCCGACCGGTCCAGCCTCAGGTACATACAGAGTAATGCGTGGCGGTTCGTTCAAAGACAACGAAGCTAGCGCACGTTGTGCTAACCGCAATGGTCTTGGACAAGACCAGTCTAATGACGATTTAGGCTTCCGTTTAGTCATTCGATAGCTTATTCGGCAGCAACGCCTACTTCATCCGCTCAACCTTCACCGCCACGTCATCGGCCAGCGGTCGGGGCAGCGCCAGCACCATATTGCCGCCGGGGTGATTGACCGTCTGCTCCAGAAAGACTGGCCGATCTATGGCATATGGGTCCCACCACGTTACGCGATAAACGCCTGAACGCATGTCCGGCAACGTGATTTGACCTCGGATCACCGCGACGGCTTCGCCGTTGACCGCGCTCCGCCATGTGTGCTGCGTGTTTTGAATCCACAGGTGCGCGCGGCCGTTGGCGTCGTCGCGCTGGCCCCACACGCGCAGATTGGGATGTGATGTTGTGGCCCGTGCGTCGCGGTAATGGCCGTTGTTGAGCGGGATGCCGGCCATGAAGTTCTGATAGGTCAGGAAGTGCGTGTAGATGTGGGTGTAACGGCCTTCCTCGATATTCTGATCAACGGTGTCCGATGCCCACCACAGCAGGTCATACATCCCGCCCGGGTTGACCTGGCCCCATCCACGCCTGACGCCGATCCGTTTTGGCAGGCCGGGTGGCGGCGCGGCATCGAAGGGCAGCGAGGAGTTGCTGGCAATGGTGACTACGTCAAAATGGATCTCGACGCGATCGTACTTCGCAACATCTTTGCCAACTACGCGGGCATTCGAGATGGATGGCGCGGGCTGCGTTTGCGATTGCGCGGTCAGCATGGCCAGGCTGATTGCGGCCACACCTGTCACGAGCGAGACAAATTGCATCCGGACGTCCCTCCTCGACCATCCGTCAGTCATCCGTGCGGCATGCGTTCAGCGCGCACCTAGATACGCAACCTATTATCGCCGGGCATGAACACCGAAGCCCATCTCAGCCGCCAACGCCTATTCGCCATGTTCTGGCTCATCGCTGCCTCCTGCCTGTGTGTCGGCATCCTGGCTGCGCGCATGCTCTACATGCAAAGCACTGGCTATCGCTTCTTGCTGTGGAATCTTTTCCTGGCGTGGATTCCTTTGGTGTGCGCCTTGGCGGCCGAGCGCATGCGCAGCCGGATCGCGCTGTTGGCGTGCGGTGCGGCGTGGCTGGTGTTCTTGCCCAATGCGCCCTATCTGCTCACCGATCTGGCGCATGTGAGTGGCCGCAACAGCAACTGGTTCTGGTACGACCTGATCATGCTGCTGTCGTTTGGGTTGACGGGCATGCTGTTGGGCTATGTGTCGCTCTACGTCATGCAAAAGCAAGTCGCCAACCGTTTTAGCGTAATCAAGGGGTGGGTTTTTGCCATCGCTACGCTGGGCCTGTGCAGCTTCGGCATTTATCTCGGCCGCTTTGAACGCTTCAATAGTTGGGACGTCGTGTTCAATCCGTTTGATCTGCTGCTGACCATCTACAGCCGTGTGCGCCACCCGTTCGATTACCCCTGGACCTACGCGCTGTCGTTCATGCTGGCGGCGCTGTTGGTGGCCGTCTACGTCGGGCTGCATAGCTTTGCGCGCACCATGCGTGAGCCGGCGCTGTTACAACCGGCACCGCTAGACCCTAAAGGTCTCAAAGACCTTTAGGGTCTAGCGTGTTGCGCACTCGGCAAATCTGATGTAGAGACGGGCTATGGCTCGTCTCTCTTTTTTTGGCCACAAAGATCGTTACTTCGACCCCGACCCAGGTGTGCGCACTCTCGCTAGCGAGTTATATCAGTCCGTCGCTGCGCTGCCGCTGATATGCCCGCACGGGCATGTAGACCCACGCGTCTTTGCAGACCCCGATTACAACTTCGGCTCGCCAGCCGACCTGTTCATCATCCCCGACCACTACGTCGTGCGCATGCTGTATTCGCAGGGCATGTCGATGTCTTCTCTTCTCCCCTCCCGTGAAACGGGAGGGGTTGGGGGTGGGCCAGATCACCGCGCCATTTGGCACACCTTCGCCGATCACTTCCACCTCTTTCGCGGCACGCCCACCGGCATGTGGATTCGCGACGAACTGCGCGACATATTCGAGATCGAAGACAAACTCAGCAGCGCCAACGCGCAATTAATCTATGACGCGGTGGCCGAGAAGCTGACGCAACCGGCGTTCCGCCCGCGCGCGCTATATGAACGCTTCAACATCGAAGTGTTGACCACGACCGACGCGGCGACCGACGCGCTCGAACACCACGCCGCGATCAACGCATCCGGCTGGCGTGGCCGCATCCTGCCCACCTTCCGGCCCGATGGCGTCATCAACATAGACGCGCCCAACTGGCGCGCAAACATTGACAGTCTGTCGGATGTCAGTGGTATCTCCATTACCAATTGCCAATCACTAATTACCGCTCTTCAGGAGCGCCGCGCCTTCTTCAAATCTATGGGCGCGACGGCGACCGACCACGCCGCAGTCACACCCTTTACGATTGAATTGAGCGAATCCGAGGCCGATGCGATCCTCCAGCGCGCCTTGCGAGGCGAAGCGAGTGCCAACGACGCGCGCGTGTTCACCGGCCACATGCTGATGCAGATGGCGCGCATGAGTTGCGAAGACGGGCTGGTCATGCAACTTCATCCGGGGTCGCTGCGCAACCACAATCAGGCCGTGTTCGAGCGATTCGGCCCAGACAAAGGCGCGGACATCCCGACCGCGACCGAATACACGCGCAACCTGCTGCCGCTGCTCAACGCCTTCGGCAACGACCCGCGCTTCTCGCTCATCCTGTTCACGTTGGACGAGACGGCCTACTCGCGCGAGCTTGCGCCGCTGGCCGGGCACTATCCGGCGGTCAAACTAGGCCCGCCATGGTGGTTCTTCGACTCACTTAATGGCATGCGCCGCTACTTCGACCTGGCGATGGAGACGGCCGGCATCTACAACACGACCGGCTTCAACGACGACACGCGCGCGTTCTGCTCGATTCCTGCTCGGCATGACCTATGGCGGCGGGCGGCGTGCAACTGGTTGGCTGGCTTGGTGGTGCGAGGCATCATGGACGAGGACGACGCCCGCGACATGGCGCACGAGATGGCGTATGGGTTGGCCAAGCGGGCCTACAAACTATGACGTCGCTTGCAGCTACAGCTTCTTGATCTTCTCGTCAATCTCGGCCATGCGGCCCTCGACGCTGTCCTTGAAGCGCTTGAGCGACTCCGAGAACTCGTCGGTCGCGTCCAGCAGTTCCTGAGCCATTTGGCTGGGCGACTTGACGTTGAGCGGGTTGGCCGGGTCGCTTGGGCTTGCGGCGACGGGCGGGAGATTGAGCGGCGCGAAGCCGGTGAACGATCCGTCCGCCGCTTTCACGGCCAAGCTGATGCTCACGATTGCATCGCGGTTGACCGGCCCATAGATGTGCGGGAATAGGGGCGCGGATGGGGTAGGGGGTTGAGACGTTGGGACGAGCGCCGATTCACCAAATTCAGCCTTCACTTCCGGCGGGCGCGCCACTCCTTCTCCCTCGCTTCCCTGCTCCTCCGCGCCTCTACCCAACGGCGCTGGTGCTTCCCACTTCACCTCGCTGGTCAGCTTGGCTTCGTCAATATGCAACAACAGAAAATCACCAGGCGCGTCCTTGTAAAACGCGTTGGCGACTTCCAGCATGAGCGTTTCGCCATTGGTGGCGTGGATGAAACCTTCGCTGTCCAGGCTGGCCGCACGATACGGTTGATCGGTCGGCGTCGCCTCCCAGTCGGCCTTGGACACAAGATGCAGGATCATGAAACCATTGTCGCCACAATGACGCGCCGTGGCTGACCCGGCGCTGTCATTTCGGTGGTCATTCTGCGTCCTTCACATCCTTGACCTTTTCTTCTGGGTCGAGCATGGCCGGCGTGACGGCGTTGCGGCGGGCGATCTTGGCCAGAATAATGCTCAGGCCATACAGCAGCAACAGCGGCACCATCACGATGCTCATGTTGATCGGGTCGGGCGTCGGCGTGATGAACGCCGCGATGACGGCGATGATCACGACCGCCCAGCGCCAGTTCTTCGTCAGAACGTTGGCGTTGATGACGTTGGCCTTGGCCAGGATGAAAATAATCAGCGGCATCTCGAAGGCCGCGCCCATCCAGAACATCACGCCCGCCACGAACGGGATGTATTCGTCCGGCGTAAGGTCATAGTTGAAAACGCTCGGGAAGATGCTAGTCAAAAAGCCAACGGCGGCCGGAAGCATGACGAAGAAGGCAAACGTCGCGCCCAGGATGAACAGGATAAATCCGAACGGCAGCCCGATCAGGATCCACTTCTTCTCGTTGGGCATCAAGCCAGGAAAGACGAAGGCGAAGATCTGATACAGGATGAACGGCAGCGCCAGAACTGCACCGACCGTAAGCGACACGGTGAAGATGTTTGTCAGCGACGAGGTTGGGCTTGTGACGAGCAATGGCTGGCCGTTATATGGCACAAGCAGAATCTTTATGATCGACTCTGAGAGCGCTACGCCAATTGCCGCACCGATGGCCAGCGCGATCACCGCCTTGAACAAGCGATCACGCAATTCACGGGCGTGGTCGAGCAGCGTCATGCCATCTTCTTCGGGCGTATCTGGCGGGGTCAATACATTCTGAGCCATAGCGTGCGACGGCCTTCACCCGTCTGCGCTCAGTTATACACGACTTCGATGATGGCGAGATGAACGCGCCCTAACTGCGCCACGGGCTGTCGTCGTCCAGCTTGTCCGAGCGGACATCTGCGCCGATGGATGCCCAGGGGTTATCTTCAGGAAGATCAATTACAGCCAAGCTTGTGTTTGTGCTTTTAGCGGATGTGCTGGATGCAACGGCGTGTTTGCCATTCTTGCCGGCGCTCGAATTGGCACCAGGTTGTTTGGGCGGCGCGATGGTGTTGCCGTTGCTGGAAGCGTTCGGGCTGGGCAATGCCGCCTGCTTTGGTTCAGGCTTTGCCGGCGCAGCAGGAATTTCTTGAAGCTTGACCGCCTTGTTCACATCATCGGCATAAGGCTGCAGGATGCTGCGAATGTCCGTCGCCTGACGGATGGCGTCCACTTCCTGCCGAATCTCGCGCGTCACGGCGTCCACTTCCTGAGCGATGGGCTCGAGCTCGCCGCGAAATTCCTGCGTGAACGACACGTAGGTCTCGCGCAGGCGGCGCAGGGCAGTCCCCAGTCCGCGGGTAAGTTCTGGAAGACGTTCGGGCCCAAAGACCAGCAAGATCATGATGCCGATTACCAGCACCTCCAGCGGCCCGACGCCAAAAATCGTCCCGTTCATGTGTTGATTGCCGCGCCCAGCACGCCGTTGATGAAGCGCGGGCTGGTGTCGCTGCCAAATTCCTTGGCCATGTCCACGGCCTCGTTGATGGCCACTTTCACCGGCACATCGCCCAGTTGTATCTCGAACAGCGCAATGCGCAAGATGTTGCGGTCAATTGCTGCCAACTGCGCCACCGGAAAGTCCGGCGCCAATTTGCCGATGACGCCGTCCAATGCCGGCTGCTGCTTTACGATGCCGCCGACCAATTGAAATGCGTAGTCGCGTAGCTCGTAACCCTCAGCCTCGCTGTTTTGCCCGGCTTCGGTTTCGGCTTTGGCCTCAGTCAGGTGGCGATTGAGCACATCGCCGGCAGGATGGCCAGAAATGTCTGCCTCGTATAACACCTGAAGCGCCAGCACGCGCGCGTCATGCCGTGACATCCTCAAAATATACGTCCACTGCCGAAACGGTCAGCCCGACGATCTCCTCGATCACATGTTGCACTTCGGCCTGAATCTGCTTGCCCAAGTCCACAAGCGAGACATCCTGTGCGGCGGTCAGATGCAACTGCACGCGCACATCACGATCTGTCACATTGACTTCCACGCCGCGATAGCTGTCCCGCGGTCGCAGCGGCCGGGCGTAATCCACCAGGCCGCGCACGCTGGGCATGGCCAACACGGTGTTGCGCACGATGGTGCGAATCACGTCCGGAGAGATCGTTACTGCCGACTGAGTCTGCGTCATGCCAAGTTCACTGCATCACCAAACCGCCATCTACCGTGAGCACCACACCGGTGATGAATGCGGCTTCCTCACTCGCGAGGAATGATACAGCATAGGCAACTTCTTCCGGCGTGCCAAAGCGGCCCAACGGCGTGGCCTTGATGGCGATTTGCTTCTGCTCCTCGGTCAGCACGTCGGTCAAGGCGGTGGGGATAAACCCCGGCGCGACGGCGTTGACCGTGATGTTGCGCCCGCCCAATTCTTTGGCCAACGACTTGGTGAAGCCGATCACCCCGGCCTTGGCGGCGGCGTAGTTCGTTTGCCCGCCCTGGCCGGCCAGGCCAACGACCGAGCTGATGTTGATGATGCGCCCGCCGCGCGCGCGAATCATCGGCTTGGCTGCTGCCTTGCAGCAGTTGAACACGCTCTTCAGGTCGGCGTTGATCACCGTGTCCCAATCGCCCTCGCTCATCATCATGAGCAGGGTGTCGCGGGTGGTTCCAGCGTTGTTGACCAGAATATCGAGCTTGCCAAACGTTTCCAGCGCGGCTTTCACCAGCGCATTGGCTTCATCCAGCTTGCTCACGTCGGCCTTGAAGGCGATGGCTATGCCGCCCGCATCGGTGATGTGCTTGACGACTTCGTTCGCCGCCGCTTCGCTGGCGTTGTAGTTGACGACGACCGATGCGCCGCGCTTGGCGAGTTCGATGGCGATGGCCCGACCGATGCCGCGCGATGCGCCGGTCACGATGGCGGATTTGCCTTGTAAAGTCATTTTCGATTGCCGATTTTCGATTTTCGATTGAATCGGCAATCGAAAATCGAAAATCAAAAATTAGCCGATTGCTCTGGTACTGGCACCGTCAATCGTGCGCTTGATCAGGCCACATAGCACATCCTTCGGCCCAAGCTCCACGAAGTCGGTCACGCACTGTGCATGCATGAATTGCACGCTCTCCACCCAGCGCACCGGCGAGGTCAACTGCGCCACCAGTTCGGCGCGGATGTCGTCGGGGTGGGTGATGGGTCGGGCGCTGGTGTTGGCGACGACGGGTATGTTGGCGGTGGTGAAGGTCGTATCGGCGACGGCGCGCGCGAAGTCGGCTTGAATGCCAGCCATCAGCGGCGAGTGCGAGGCGATGCTGACAGGCAAGGGCAGGGCGCGCCTGGCCCCCTTGGCCTTGGCCAGCGCGCTCGCGGCGGACACGGCCTCTTTGCCGCCCGAAATCACGATCTGGCCGGGGCTGTTGTCGTTGGCGATCACCACGCCGGGTGTGTGTTGACTCGACGCTTCGTCACACACGGCTTGCAGTGCCTCGCGGTCGAGGCCGATGATGGCCGCCATGCTGCCGGGGTGCTGCTCTCCGGCCGTCTTCATCAATTCGCCGCGCCGGCGCGCCAGCTTCAGCCCGTCCTCGAATGTCAACGCACCTGCCGCGCACAGCGCGCTCAATTCACCCAGGCTGTGCCCGGCCATGAAGGCTGGCGCTTCGACCTCGCCCGACATCTCGACCATGTGGAACATGGCGACGCTATGGGTAAAGATGGCAGGCTGGGTGTTGACGGTGTCGCTCAGGTCGGCTTCTGGCCCGTGCCAACACAGGTCGGACAGCGAGAATCCCAGCGCCTCATCGGCGCGCTTGAAGTAGCCTTTGACCACCGGCCGGAGTTGGGCCAACTCACGGCCCATGCCCACGAATTGCGAGCCCTGTCCGGGGAAGACGTAAGCGGATGGCACGTGTGTGGAGGAGAAAAGGAGCAGAGGAGCAGGGGGAGATTTGTCCCTGCTCCTCTGCTCGTCCGCGCCTTTGCTCAGCCTATTTCTTGTCGCTCTTCGCGTCGTCAGCGCCAATCTTGACGACTTCGCGGCCTTTGTAGTAACCGCAGGATGCGCACACGATGTGCGGTGGCTTCATCTCGCCGCAGTTGTCGCAGGCGATCAGTTGCACTGGTGTGAGCGCGTGATGCGCGCGGCGGCGGTGCGTGCGGCCCCACGAGAACTTGCGCTTTGGTAGTGGACCCATGTCAAAAAACTCCTTCTAACCTGTCTAACTCTGTGCCGCCGCGACGCATAAACCGCTGGCGGGCGTTCTTCTTTGCCGTAAAAAGCGCGCTATTCTAACGCAACTGGGGCTTGCGGCGCTAGGGCAAAATAGCAGTCGGACTCCTCACAGGAGTCCGACTGCTCATCGAATCAAGCGTTAGCTCAGCGGCCCTAAGAAGATCGGCCCTTCAGGGTTGGGGGTGGGCCGACCGCCAGCAGGCTCGACCGTGATACCGACGCTTTGGTAGGCCTCGAACGGCTCATCGCTGGTCACGATCAGGCGGCCATCGCCGGTCACGGCCGTGTCAAACACACTCGATGGCAGCGGCACGCCGTCCCTAATTAGCCACACTTGATAGTCTTGATCGCTGGCCAAGGCGGGCAGGTTCGCCACCGTGATCAAGGCGCTTCGGGATTTGGGCGCGAAGAACACGGTCACTGCGCCGTTCTCGAATTCATCGCTGTTGGCGGGCAGGGTCGCGCTGCGCACGTCGGCCTGCGAAAGTACGCCCAACTCGGTTTGCAACCGGGTCACGTCGGCCTGGGCTTGGCCGGCGCTGGTCTGCAACTCGGCCAGTGCCGACTTGGCTGCCTCGGCGGCGTCGCGCGCCTGGGCTACGTCTTGCTGCGCCGCGGTCAATTGCTCCTTGGATGCCGTCAGATCGCGTTCAAGCTGTTCGGCCCGGGCATCGGCCTGAGCCAGCGCCTGTTGCGCTTGTTGCGCCCCGGTTTGCAACTGCGCCACTTGAGACTGAAGTTGGCTCAGGCTGCGCTGAGTCTGAATCAGGCCGATGCCGAGCACCAACGCCACCGCAGCCGCAGCGATGGACAACCCGCGAAACAGCCAGCGCAGCACATCGTTCAAGCTGATGCCATAGGGTTGTTCGGCTGCTGCTTTCAGCTTCGGCGCAGGTGCTGATGGCTTGACCAACGACGCGTCCACGCGTTGCATCAATTGTTGCTTCACGCGTGGTGAGGGCGCGACCGGTTGCGCCACGACCAGCATCATGGCCGCAGCGGCCCGCTCCTCGTCCAGGCGCGCGCGCAGACTGGGGTCGCGTTGGAGGTGTTGTTCCAACGCCTTCGCTTCGCGCTCATCCAGCGCGCCCAGCGCATACAGCGTAATCTGCTCTTCCAGCGTCATGTCTTCCGTCTTTTGTTTCGTCAGCTCGTCTGCCTATACCCGTTGCCGTAACAACTGCTTGAGCGCGGCCATGCCCTGCAAGGCGCGGCTGTGGATGGTGCCCAACGGCTCGCCCAAACGCTCGGCAATCTCGCGGTGCGTCATGCCGTGAAAATAAGCCAGCTCGATGACCGTGCGGTGCTTCTCCGGCAGGTCGGCTAGTGCCTTGCGCACCTCTGCGCTGGAAATGCTGGCCACCGCATACTCGCTCACATCCGCCTCGTGATCTTCAATATCCCACTCATGATCGTCGTGCGCATCCATCTCGACCACCGGCCGGGCCATGTTTCGGCGCTGCACATCAATTGCCAGCCGATGCACGATGGTCAGCAACCAGGCCCGCACGTTGCCGCGCTCGTGGTCGAAGTGCGCTGCACGTTGCCACACCCGCCAGAACGCATCCTGCAACACGTCTTCACTGACTGCGCGGTCACGCAGCATGCGCATCGCCAGCCCAAGCGCCTGGTCTGCATAGCGCTCATACAGCGCCTCGAAGGCCCAGCGTTCGCCGCGCGCGATGTGCGCTATGAGGGTTTGATCGTCTGCCGAAGGTTGAGTCATCGGTGGCCGCGCCAGCGCGACAAGTGCCGATTCAATCACAAACTGCGTCCCGGTTCAACTCACCCCTGCATGCGCTTATCACCCATTACGCCGCGCCCCAGGGGGTGCATTTCCAACCCAACTCCAGACCAACTGCTGCAAGACTGCAACACTGAAAGACTGTTCCATAAACGGCGTTCTCCCCGGCCAGATGACCGGGGAGAACAACATGCGACGGGCTGAGACCAGTGCGGGCCTATGGCACCAGCACGGTGTCAATTACGTGGATGATGCCGTTGCGGGCCAGCACATCGGCCGCTGCCACGGTCGCATCCCCGATCATGACCTTGCCATCCGCCACGCTCACCGGCAACGACTTGCCAGCCAGCGTGCGAACCGACTTGAGTTTGCTCACCGCGCTGCTGTCGTTGAACCCGCGCACGATGTGGTTGCGCAGGATGGTGCGCAGGGTGTTGCGGTTCTCCGGCTTGAGCAGCTCCTCAACCGTGCCCGCAGGCAGCTTGGCGAAGGCCTCATCGGTCGGGGCCAGCACTGTCAGCGGGCCGCGACCCGTCAGGTCGCGCGCGATGCCCGCAGCCTGCACGGCCGCCAGCAGCGTGCCGAACGAGCCGGCCTCATCCGCCACCTCGGCGATGTTGCCGGGCGGCAGGATGACGCTGTCAATCACGTGGATGATGCCGTTCGTCGCCGCAATGTCCGTTGCAGTGATGTTGGCGTCGTTGATCTTCACACCGTCCGCGGTGTTGATGAGCGTGCGCACGCCGTTGGCCATGGTGATGCCGCTGTGCTTGGTTACCTGCGCAGCGTCCAGGCGGCCGCGCGCGACGTGATACAGCAGGATGTCGCGCAGTTGCTGGCGGTTCTCGGGCTTGAGCAGCTCTTCGACCGTGCCAGCGGGCAGCTTGGCGAAGGCCTCATCGGTCGGTGCGAACACCGTCCAGCGGCCGCCCTTGAGTGTGTTGACCAGGCCGGCGGCTTGCAGCGCCGCAGCCAGCGTGGTGAAGTTGCCGGCGGCGATGGCCGTGTCCACGATGTTGACGGGCTTGGCCGGTGCGGCGGGTGCGGCGGGTGCAGCCGGCGGCAGGATCACGCTGTCAATCACGTGGATCACGCCGTTGCTGGCCATGATGTCGGTGGCAGTGACGTTGGCGTCATTGACCTTAACCTTGCCGTCAGCGACGGTGATCTTGATCGGCGCGCCTTGCACCGAGGTGGCCTCGGTCAGCTTGACCACATCGGCGGCCTTCACCGCGCCTGGCACGACGTGATACGTCAGGATGTCCACCAACTGCTGCTTGTTCTCCGGCTTGAGCAGCGTGTCAACCGTGCCGGCGGGCAGCTTGGCAAAGGCATCGTCGGTCGGCGCGAACACGGTGAACGGGCCAGCGCCCTTGAGCGTGTCTACCAAACCAGCGGCAGTGAGCGCGGCAGCCAGCGTCTTGAATGTCCCTGCACCCACGGCGGTATCAACGATGTCCTTAGCCGCCATGGCATCCGCTGGCGCGGCCATCATCGCCTTCTCCACCGATGGCGGCAGGATCACGCTGTCAATGACGTGAATCACGCCGTTGCTGGCGGCGATATCGGTCTGGGTGACGTTTGCGCCGTTCACCATCACCTTGCCCCCGTCCACCTTGATGGTGACATCTTCGCCTTGCACGGTCTTGGCGCTGGTGAGCTTGACCACATCGGCGGCCTTCACCGAGCCTGCTACGACGTGGTAGGTCAGGATGGCGACCAACGTGTCCTTGTTCTCGGGCTTGAGCAGCATGTCGAGCGTGCCGGCCGGCAGCTTGGTAAATGCGTCATCGGTTGGGGCGAACACGGTGAATGGGCCAGCGCCCTTTAGCGTGTCCACCAGGCCGGCGGCCGTCAATGCCGCGGCCAGGGTCTTGAACGTGCCTGCGCCGACGGCGGTGTCCACAATGTTCTTCGCCTGTGCGCTGGCGAACGAGGCTGGCGCGGCGGCGGTGCTCAGCGCCACTGCGCCGATCGCGACCGTCTTCAAAAAGCTTCTGCGATTCATGGTTACTACACTCCTTCCTTGCTTCTTCAAACTTCCAAACTCACGCTTACCTTGGATGTATCACGAGTCGCTACATTGCCGACTCACGGGTATAACGCGGCGGGAGGCAGGTCACATGACCGCTTGGATAAGCGTTTGATAAGCGTTTGGTGATGAAGGAATGTGTAAACGCGTTTTGCACGTAGGCGCGGCGAAAATTTGCCCGGTGAATTGCCAGGCAAATCGGTTGCAAGGTAGAAAGAGTGGGAGCGACGTGGTGGGAAGGCTCAGCCCAACACGGCGCTGGCAAAGGCCGGCTGCCCGCGAGCGAAGTCGCCGGCATTCATGGCGCGCTTGCCTTCCAATTGAACCTCGTCCAGCCGCAACAGCCCATTGCCGCACTGCACGTGCACATGGTTGCGGTCAATCGTCACTGTGCCATTGGGCAACTTGTTCTTGTGCTCGGCCAAGCCGATGGCCGCTCTGAGCACCTTGAGCTGTTTGCCCTGCCATGTGGTGAATGCCGACGGCCACGGCGTCATCGCCCGCACATGCCGCTCGATTTGGGAGGCGCACTGCGACCAATCAATCTTGCCTTGCTCCTTCTTCAGCCGGCTGGCCAGCGTGACATGACCCTCATCCTGCTTCTTGGGCTTGATCTCGTGCGCCACCCACTTGGGCAGCGTCTCGACCAACAGGCCGGCACCAATCTTGGCCAATCGCTCAGTCAGCGCGCCGGTCGTGTCGTCATATCGAATCGGCTCCTCGCGCTGCGAAAGCATCGGCCCGCTATCCAGCCCGGCTTCCATGATCATGATCGTCACGCCGGTGACGGCGTCACCCGCGACGATGGCCGCGCTGATGGGCGATGCCCCGCGCCAGCGCGGTAGCAGGGACGCGTGCACGTTGATGCAGTTGTAGCGTGGCAGGTCGAGCACGTTCTGGCGCAGGATTTGGCCGAAGGCGGCGACGACGATCAAGTCGGGTTCGAGCGCCCGCAATTGATCCACGACCTCAGGCGGTTTGAGCGTCTCGGGCTGCAGCACCGGCAGCTTGCGCGAGAGTGTGAATTCTTTGACTGCGGATGGCTTGAGCGTTTTGCCGCGCCCGGCCGGTGCGTCGGGCTGGGTAACGACGGCAACCACGTTGTACTTGTGTTCCACCAACGCGGCCAACGACGGCACAGCGAAGGCCGGCGTGCCCATGAAGATAACTTTGAGCATGGCGTTAATTTCACCACATCCGCCCTGCGAAGACCGCGATCCTATAATCCCAGCGATGCCCAGCCCGTTCCCCGGTATGGATCCGTATCTCGAATCGGCAGCGTATTGGCGAGATGTGCATGCCTGTCTCATCACGCATATCCGGGCCGCACTTCAACCGCTATTGCGCCCGACATACAACGCACGTGTCGAGGAGCGGCTCTCGATTGTGCCGACGGATCGGGCTGTGTATGCTGACGTAAGCATTCACAAACGCAAGGTGGAGGAGGCGTCGGTCACTTATGCTGAATCGGCCGAATCCGAGGTTGCAAATGCAGCGGATCGGCCACTTGCCCAACCCTGGATTGTGTCCTTGAGCGAGACGCCGCCACCCGAAACCTACGTCGAGATCATCCGCGCCGATTCACGCGAGGTGGTGACGGTGATCGAGGTGCTGAGCCCGACAAACAAGACGGCCAGCAGCGGCTTCGAGGAATACGCCCGCAAGCGGCGCGAACTGCTGGGCAGCCAAGTGAACTTGGTGGAGATTGATTTGCTGTCACAAGGCATCCGGCCGTTCCCGCAACTGCCTGATTGCGACAGTGTGCGCTGCCGCTACATGATCGGCGTCAGCCGGGCGTCGAGCCGCGATCAATACGAGCTGTATCCGATTGCTCTCAACGAGATGCTGCCGCGCTTCGGCATCCCACTGCGAGCGCCGGATGCAAACGTGCCGCTTGACCTGCAAATCGCGCTAAATCGCTGCTATGACGAGGGTGCCTACGACGACTTGATTGATTACACCCAGATGCCCGGCGTTGCGCTCACTGAGGCCGAGCGAGTGTTCGTCGGCCAGCGCATTCAACTCTTGCTGCGTGAACGCGATGGTTGAACTTACCCCTTCACCGCGCCCTCGGTCATAGCCTCAAAGAACGTCTTGCGCGTGAACAAGAACAAGACCACCACTGGCGCGGCCACCAACACGCAGGCGGCTGCGATGACCTGATAGTTGATGATGTTCTGCGACAGAAAGTCATACATGCCGAACATGGCCGTGCGCAGGTCGCGCCTGGCGATGAGCAGATAGCCGGCGATGAACTCATTCCATACGCTGACGAAACACAGCAGAAACGCGGCCATGAGGCCGGGCGCGGCGAGCGGAATGACGATGCGGCCAAGCGCGCCGATGGGCGTGCAGCCGTCAATAAACGCCGCCTCCTCCAATTCACGCGGGATGGTGTCGAAGAAGCCTTTGACGATCCAGATCGAGAACGGCAACTGAAAGCCGGTGTACACCAGGATGATGAACAGTTGCTCCTGGATGTTTTGCAACGTCTGCGCGCCGTCCTTGCCCAGCGCCAGCGATGCAGCCAGTCCCGTTGCGACAGGGGCGAATCCCTTGCGCACATCCACCGACATTTGATACAGCGCCAGCAAGTTCGTCAACAGCGGGATGCCGGTGATGGCCAGAATGGCGATCATGAGCACGCGCCGGCCGCGGAAGCGATAACGCGAGAAGGCGTAACCGGCCATGCCGGCGAATGTGAACACCAATAGCGACGCCCCGAACGCATACAACAGCGTGTTAGGGATGTAGGTGCTGAACATCCGCCCAGTCAGCTCCACGCCGCCGAGCGCATTGGGGTTGGGCTTGGGCGCAAGCACGCGCTGATACCCCTCGACGACAAAGCGGCAACTACCCAGGCTGAAGTTGCCCGCCGCGTCGTAGCACGGCAGCAGCACCGGCGGCTTGCGCAGCACATCGGCTTCCTGTTTGAACGAGATGCTGATGATCAGCACGATCGGCAGCAGCATCAGCGCGACGAAGGCGATCATGAGGCCATTCACCAGCCACGGCGTGGCGCGCTTCTGCGCGGTATAGCCAGCGGTTGAGTTGCTTGAGGAAGGGATGGTGGCTTGCATGATTTAGGCCAGGCGCTCCTCGGTGCGCGAGAAGCGCAGCGTGAGCATGATGAGCGTCAGATTGATGACGGCCATGAACACGGACAACGCCGCGGCTCGGCCAAATTCCAGCCGCCCGAAGCCGATGGTGTAGAGCAGGAAGCTCAGCACTTCGGTGGCGGTGCCTGGGCCGCCGCGGGTGAGGCTGAACACCATCGCCACGCCGTTGACGCCGCCCAGCATCAGATTGAACAGGGCGACGATGAGCGTGGGCAGGATCAGGGGCAGGATGATGGCTTGCAGCGTTTGCAGGCCATTCGCGCCGTCAATCTTGGCGCTCTCGACGATTTCGCCTGGCACGGTTTTGAGCGCGGCCAGGATCAACAGCGTGGTGAACGGCAGCGCGCGCCAAGCCGATGCCAGAATCAAATACCACATGGCCGGCGCGGGCGGAAAAGGAAAGTCGCCAAACCACGAGCGCGGCGCTGGATCGGACGGGATGGACAAGCCATTCGGCGGGAACAAAGACGTGTTTGAAAGAATCGGCGAGAGCAACCCGTAGTCCGGCACCACCAGCAGGCCAAATACCAAACCGGCGATGATATCGGCGATCACCCACGGCACAAAGATCAGGGTGATATACACCATCGAGAGTTTGAGCTTGCGGTTGAGCAGCAGCGCGATGGCGAACGACACGGCCATCGTCACGACGATGTAGCCGACAAGAAAGACGACCGTGTGCCCCAGGCTTTCGCCAAACGCGGCGCTGCCAAACACGCGCTCAAAATTCTTCAGCCCAACGAACTCCGCAACGCCAGCGTTGCGCTCCTGAAAGCTCAGCAGGATGGAATACAGGCCTGGATAAAACTGGATGACCGCGATGATCAGCAGGGTGGGCAGCAACAACCAGAATGGGAGTGTCTGCGAGAAGAAACCGCCCTGTCTGATTCGCCTGCGCGTGTGTTGAGCCGGGACGGGCGCAGTCTTTGCCTGAGTCGCCATGTATGAAATATAGCTTGAGGGGCGTCATGCGTGACGCCCCTCAAGTGGATTGACGTTTGGAACAACGCGAGCGTTAGTTGCCCTTGTTGTATTCCTCTTCTGCCGCGGTCAATGCTGCGGCGATGTCCGCCGACGGATCTTCCTTGAGCAGCTTGTAGATGACCGCAGTTACGATCTTGGCGGCCTCGCCACGGCGCTCCAATGAGCCCCACCACGGCGTGCAGGCGCTTGCGGCCACAGCCTCGGCCGATTGCTTGTAGAACGCAGTGTTGAAGGTCTCGCTGGCCAGCGTCGTCTTGAGGGCAGGGAAGCCGCCGCCAGGGCCTTGCACCCACGCGGCGTTCTGCTCGGGGCTCATGATCCAGTTGATGTAGTCATAGGCAGCGTCAATGTTCTTCGCCCCGGTCGGGATCACGAACGCGCTCACGTCAATGTTGCAGCCCGGCTTCTCTGCGCCGCCCGTGAAGTAAGGCGCGACTGCGGCGTCGCCCGCGGCAATGGCGTCGAGCATATCCTCTTCATTGCCTTTGGCGTACTCGGTGCCGTTGGGTGCCTTGAGCGGGTTGACGTAGCGATAGCCAAAGATGCCCGTCGGGAACGAGGCGGCCTCGGCTGTCTTCATTGGCTCTTCCTCGACGAATGGCGTCTGCTGGCCGTCGAAGCTGCGCGGGTGGGCATAGCCCTTGGTCACGATCTCGCGCATCCACTCGACAGCCTTGACGTTCTCGGGCGTGTTGAGCTTCATCGCGCCGGCCCCGTCATCGAGCTTGCCGCCGAAGGAGCTGATCGTGGTGTACATGAAGCGGCTCAGGCACGTGCCGTCGAACACCGGCGTGCCGCAGAACGTGATGGCATAGATGTTCTTGCCCTTCAGTTCTTCGGCGACGGTCATGAACTCTTCAACAGTCTTGGGGTAGCCGTTGGGGAAGTGACCCGTCCAATAGAACACCACCTGAGGCGACCCGGCGATGGGCACGCAATACAGCTTGCCGTCAATGGTGCAGGCGTTGACCGCCGCAGGATCGAGATCGGCAAACCACGACTGGGCATTGGCCCATTCGGTCAGGTCTTGTATCGTGCCGTTCTTCAGGAAGGATGCCAGGCTGCCGGAACCCGCTTGCATGAGGTCGGGCACTTCGCCGCCGGCTTGCACCGCCGCCACAAGATTGACCTCCATCTTGTCGAACGGCTGGGGCTGGTTGATCCAGTTCCATTTGCCCTGGAAGGCCTCGTTAAACACCGGGATGGTGTCGCGCAGATACTGGTTGCCCACGCGCTCATCGCTCTTGGGATCTTCATTCGCCTGGTCATACTGATACCAGGTAACGAAATCAGTCGCCTCGGTCGCAGCCGGGGCTTCCGTGGCAGCAGGTGCCTCTGCTGCCGGTGCTTCTGTTGCGGCAGGCGCTTCCGCTGCTGGCGCCTCGGCTGCGGGCGCTGCGGGCGCTGCGGGCGCGGCGGGCGCGGGTGTGGCCGCCGGGGCGCACGCTGCCAGCAAAATCGCCAGGGCTGCAAATGCACTCAGCGGCGCGAGCGTCCGCTTACTCATCTTCGTGCGTGTCTGAGACATTGTTTTCTCCTCACTCCTGAATCACAATTTCAAGGCAAAGACGCAGTTGATTGACTGCGTGGAAAATAGCGGGGCACGAACATCGTTTTTAAGCTTGCCGAATCAACCCACCTCCTCAGTTGTGCATCTGTGCATCGTTTTGGGGGCTGCGGATTTCACTCGTCATAGAGCTGCGCCGCATACGATGGCGTAATGAGGCGGCAGTCTATCACGCCTCGTTAGGCGGTCAAGGAATCGGTTCCGCGCCTGTGCATCGCTTGCGCATTCGGGGCAATTGAGGCACAACACAGCGCGCTCATGACGCAGTCCCTCCCTCTCGATATTGAAGACCACGTGCAGCTTGTGGACTATTTGCGCCATCGCGGCTGCATCGGCTCGGTTGACGCAGCTGCCATGCGAGCTGTCACGCTGGCAGGCGGCGTGTCCAACAAGACGGTGCTGGTCGTGTTGCCATCGGGCGAGCAGTGGGTCGTCAAACAAGCCTTGCCCAAGCTGCGTGTTCAGGCCGATTGGTTCAGCGACCCCGCGCGCATCCATCGTGAGGCGCTGGGCTTGCGCTGGTATGGGCAACTTGCGCCAGCGGGTGCAGTGCCCGGCTTGATGTTCGAGGACGAGCCGAATCATGTTTTGGCGATGCAGGCTGTGCCGCAGCCGCACGAGAACTGGAAGACGATGCTGTTGCGCAGCGACGTGCAACTTGACCACATGCGTCAGTTTGGCGCGCTGCTCGGCCAATGCCAGCGGCGGGCACATGACCGACGTGCTGAAATACAGCCGGTCTTCGCCGACCGTTCCTTCTTCGAGTCGCTGCGCCTGGAGCCGTACTATCGTTACACGGCGTTACGCGTTCCCGCATCGTCAGAGTTTTATACAGCGCTGATCGCCGACACGCTGACCAACGCACAAACGCTGGTGCATGGCGACTACAGCCCCAAGAATGTGTTAGTGCATCGGGACCGATTGGTGTTGCTTGATTACGAGGTGGCCCACTGGGGCGACCCCGCCTTCGACGTGGGTTTCTCGATGACGCACCTGCTGTCGAAGGCCCATCACCTCGCGGCGCAGCGCTCCCTCTTTGCCCAGGCTGCGCGCTTGCACTGGCAAACCTACGCTGCCGAGATCGGCGACCTGTTCAGCGACGTGGAGCAACGCGCCGTGCGTCACACCCTGGGCTGCCTGCTGGCGCGGGTGGACGGCTGCTCGCCGCTGGAGTATCTGACCGACGCCGAGCGTGAGCGCCAACGAGCCATCGTGCTCGCGCTCGTGTCCAATCCGCCCACCACCGTGCCCGACTTGATTAACCAATTCATTCTGGCCATCAACGGTGATGTGCAGTAGGAATTAACAATCGGCAATCGGCAATCGAAAATCGAAAATGTCTTTCACCCTTCACTCCCTCACCGCGCTCGAAATCCTCGACAGCCGTGGCCGGCCCACCGTGCAAACCACGTGCGCGCTCGATGGCGGCGCAGTCGCAACAGCGTCGGTGCCGTCCGGCGCATCCACCGGCGCAGCCGAGGCGCTGGAGCTGCGCGACGGCGACCCGGCCCGCTATCGCGGCCTCGGATGTCGCAACGCCGTAGCCAACGTCAACGGCGAGATCAACACCGCGCTCGCGGGCCGCACCTTCGCTGCCCAGGATCAGCTCGACATGATGGTGCTGATGCTGGACGGCACGCCGAACAAGGCCGGCCTGGGCGCGAATGCCATCCTGTCGGTCAGCATCGCCTTTGCCCGCGCGGCGGCCATGCAGCGCGGCGTGCCGCTGTATCAGCACTTCGCGGACATGGCCGGCTTGCCCGTGCGCACGCTGCCGCGCCCGACTATTAATCTGTTCAGCGGCGGCAAGCACGCCGGTGGGCAGGCCCCGCTGCAAGACATCTTGGTCGTGCCAGTTGCTGCCAAGACGATGGACGAGGCGCTGGCCACGACGTATGCCGTGTATCAGGCCGCCGCCGACCTGTGCCGGGCGAAATACGGCATGCGCGCGCTCACTGCCGATGAAGGCGGCCTGGCCCCGCCCTTCGCTTACCCGGAGGCGATGCTTGAAGATGCCGTGGCAGCCATCGAAGCGGCGGGCTACGCGCCTGGGCGCGATGTGGCGCTGGCGGTGGATGTGGCCTCCAGCCACTTCTTCTCTGACGGCATGTATCAGTTGGGTGAGCGCCGCCTCGACAGCGCCAGCATGATCGTGCAGCTTGCCGACTGGGTGAGCCGCTATCCCATCATCAGCATCGAGGATGGGCTGGCTGAGGACGATTGGCCCAACTGGCCGCGATTGCGCACGGCCTTGCGCGGTCGCGCCATCACGCTGGGTGACGACTTGTTGTGCACCAACCTTGCGCGCATCCAGCGCGCCATCAAGCAGGGTGCGGCCGACGCGCTGCTGCTGAAGGTGAACCAGATCGGCACCTTGACCGAGGCGGCGCAGGCGCTGCGCCTGGCGCGCGACGCGAACTGGAAAGTCGTGGTCAGCGCGCGCAGCGGCGAGACCGAGGACAACTGGCTGGCCGACCTGGCTGTGGGGTGGGGCGGCGACTTCATCAAGATCGGCTCGATTACCCAATCCGAACGGCTGGCCAAGTACAACCGCCTGCTGGCCATCGAGGCCGAGACGCACCTGCCGCTGGCGGCTTGACGTTCGATCTTGTCGCCCGCACCCCCAACACGGGCAAAGTAGACGATTGTCGCGATAATGCTCGCCAACGTGGCGTCGTCGCAACACCTTGCCACCCTGCGGGAGAAACTCGTCGCAGCCTTCAGCGTCGAAGAGCTGACGACGCTGTGCGCCGATCTCGGCCTGGAATACGCCGGGCTGCCCGGCGACAGCAAGGACGCCAAGGCGCGCGATGTGACGTAAAGCAAAAGCCTGCCGAATGGCAGGCTTTTGCTTTACGTGAGACTTGGCACACATATGCTTTACAGACCTGGATAACGTTGCCAGCGACCGATGCCAAGAATCCTGCGCTCGTCACGCAACGTGTGCATGCCCAGTGGCTGACGCATAAAGCTGGGGGCAGAAATCAGCTGAGCGATGCGTTTCTGAGAGGGCAGAATGCGCTGGGCATGCAATTGACGCGTAAGCATACGAACCTCTTCACACAATTTGGATTCACGTTCAACAGCTCTGACCCGTCGGTAGACTTGGTAATGCTGCACAATGGCCTGAGTTAAAACGGGAAATAGCTGCTCCAGTGTGTAGCGTCGCAGGTGCAATTGGCGTGACAGTGCATGCAGCGAGACCGGTGGTTCAACCGGGCTGTTCAACGCTTCCTCAAGACGGTGTCGAATCGCCTCGACATCCAGTTGCTTGTGCCGATGCTGAATGAATCGTTCATAGACATCGGGAATCTTGTCTTTCAACGTGGTGCGTGCATGCCCAAGACTGTAAGCCGCCTCCTGCACACGTGGCGGGCGTTCCTGCGATGCCATCAAGTGTTCCAATGCCTGGGTAGCACGGTCGGCATCAAACCAGCCCTTACGTTTGTCAGTGAACGCCTTGCACAACTCTGGCAAGTAGCGATACAGTGTGGATGTGCACACACCGACGCGTCGGCTGACATCTTCGATTTTGAGCGGTGGTTTCGCATCGCTGTTGAGAAGCAGTTGGATTTGTTCACGCGCTTGTTCAAGCTGAAGACGAAAGCGCGCTTTCTTGAGTGCGGTTGGCGTATGACCGGGACGATGGATATGCCGCCACTCGCGATGCCGGGCAACCAGCGCATCGCATAGTTCAGGCTCGCGATATCGTAGTTGCTTGGTTGTACAACCCAATCGCGCCGCAATGACATACAACGGCTGAGCGACCTCCGGTTGTGCCAGTTCTGCTTTCAACGCCGCAGCTACATCAAAGGTGTCTGGGAAGGGTAATCGCTTGTTCTTGCGGTCTACTGCGATGATTTCGCTGGCAACATGTGCGAAGACATCGATGACTTGCTGTGAATCACACGGGCGCGTGAGGATTGTCGCCAAGTCGATCCCAGCACGAAAGCAAAAACTCAACAGCTTTTGCGTTTGTGGCACACACTGTCTACGTCCATCCATCCACAACCAAGCGGTTCCGATGGGTAGTCCCAAGTGACGGGCGAACTCACTCAACGTAATGCCATGTGCCTGAAAGGCGCGTGTGAATACTCGACTCAGGTGACCGCGACGCGGCCACGTCTCGAAGCAAGGCGAGGCGGCCAGCAATCGACTGAACACGTCCGTCGCCCAAATCCCAAAGTCTTCATCACCGACGTTAGCGACATTGTCATGGCCGGATGGCTCGAACGGCACCGGAGCTGCATCTCCCAGCCAGCCACCACAAAATGAGCAGCACCCCGGGTGCGCATGTTTGCCGAAGTGATGTGGTGTTCGGCCACAGTGTGGACACGTCGTCTCCAGTTGGGTGTGGTGATATGGGCAAAACGTCACAGCCTGAACGCTCCACAGTAATGGGTCATACACAGGTAAGCGCCGACTGCGCCAATCGTTGTAGCACACCGGGCACCATGCTCGTGCCAGACGTGACAGCCCACATTCCGTCAGGCTATGCTGATATGGCAAGAAACTCAGGCAAGCCAGATCATTGCGCCTCGTCAGTTCGGACAGCCTGTTTACCCAGCGCTGCGCTACCTTGCCCAATCCGCTCATGCCACGCCAGTTCGCTTCCCGCGACATCTTCTTGTCGCCGCGCTCGTAGGCGAGCGTGCTCACAGATGTATTGGCAGCGTCGATGACGTAGGAGATCATCGCGAATGGCCTGACGCAATGCGCCTGCGCCAAACGGCGAATGTAGCTTTGCACACTTTCAACCAGTGGCGTGCCGATGCCCATCGGAGCGAGCGCATACAGCACACTACTTTGTGAAAGCTGGTTGTGAGTCATCTGTCGAGGTCACGAGTCAAGAGCACATCGGCACGCTGGGCGATGGCGCTGGACGCAAGCGATCACACCGATGGGCTTGGCGGTGACAAGCCAGTGGCAGTAGCGCCCGGGGCAATGTCATCACGAACCGCTCTACGCTGTCCGACGCGCCCACCCCTCCGCCGGGTTCGTTGAAGTCGTGGAGGCTTTTGCATGTGTGAGGATGGTGCAGACGCTGGCGCTGCCTCAGCCAGACTGAGACACGATTTGAGTTCGGCATACAGGACTTCATTCGACTTGAGGCGTTGCTCACCTGTTGCCGCTTCACGGGCGACGGCGACGGCTTTGCGCATGTCAAGATGCTTGTCCAGGTGTGCTTGTGTCAGGGTGCGTTCACCCCGCTTGAGCGCCTCGGACAATGCACGCATCAGCCAATCTTTGAGTATGCCCACACAGCCGACTGATCGTTCGTAGAGATACTCGCTCAGCCGGAGCAGATCAGGCTCAACCGCAAGAGGCAAATGACGCTGAAATGACAGCACCACGCCGGCAAACTGCTTGAACTCTTCTGCCCGTTCGGCGTGATATCGGTCGAAGTGAATGTTGACGCTGCGCCGGGCCAGTTGTCCACTCAAGTCGGTGAGGTTGAGCAGGTCGAACGTGCCAATCAACACAAATTGCGCACCGGAGACTTCGGCGGTCCATTTCAAGTTGTCCATCTGGTCTTGCAACCGCTGAGCCTGAGTTACCCGCTGAAAGTGCTGAGCCTCGTCGAAAAACACAATGTGCGTGTGGCGATGATACAGAGCGCTGGCCAGCGCCAGTCGCAATTCGGGTCGGGCCGTCGTCGGCGCATGTAGCACTTTGTCTTCCGGAATGAAATTCAGTTGGGTGATGTGTTTCTTGTTCATCAACGCCCTTGGCTCATCCAAAGCTTGCAACGTCTGCACGTAGACGTCGCGCCAACTGAATGGGCCCTGGTCGGGCGGTGGTGTGATCACGCTCACGATCGGGATGCAGCCTGGGTCATGACACAACCGACCTGCGCCTGCAGCCTCTTCCATCAGCAACCGCTCGACCCGATTGCGTAGCGTCGTCTTGCCCACACCCGTGCAGCCGAACACTTGGATGATCGAAGCACTCCCTGTGTTGGCTGGGCAGTCAGTGGGTTGTAGTGCCTCCATGAGGGCATTCCGAGTTTCAATCAACTTGGGGTGCGAGGTCAGCCAGTTTTTGAAGTAGGCCAGGCGTTGTTTGACGGACGCATTCAACAACTCGTGCGGGAAGGCTGGGGCCGAGGCCGTGTCGGCGCTGACAGCGTCTGGGGTCACAGCGCAAATCCTTCGTAGACATCCAGATCAGCGGCAACAAAGTCACGCGCAGGCACTTGCATCGCGGCCGTGACTGCGGGTGCAGTTACAAACGATTCACTAGCAGCCGAGGTTGTTGGCCTGTTTCCCCTGCCTTGAATGACATCTACATCAATCTTTTGCCCCCTGCGCGCTTCACCTGGCAGCCCGTGTGTCGCATCATGTGCCGCGTCGCACGACTCGCGGAGCGCGCGTGCTTCGTTGTCGCGCAGTTGCTGTTCGAGTAACGCTTCCTGGCCTTCGGCAGACAAGATGAATGCGGCGAGCTGTTTGGCATGCATCTCGAAATGTTGGTGATGCTGTTGTTGTGTTCGGCGCATTTCTGCCGTTGCCATGGCGATTTCACGCTCAGATCGCCCACGGAAGACCAGGTGATGTTCAGACAGGCAAGGTTGCCACGTCCCTTGAACGTAGGCGTAGGCCTTTCCAGCATCAAACGGGTCATACCGAACCGGCACTTGCGTGCCTTCCATTGTGCGGCTGCGAAAGACATCGCACCAGTAATACAGGGAGTTCACCTTGATGCCGCGACCGGGGATGACTTTGGCCGTGCCTTTGCGCGTCGTGGGCAGCATCAGCATGCGCAAGGCGTCATTCAATGCAATATGACGATGGGATCGCGCACCGCACTGCGCCAGCCCTGCCACGAAGGCGTCACGAGGCGATTGACCCAGCATTGGATGTTCGAGTTGTTCATACACGTCATATGCCCACCCGCTCAGTACCGCATGCAAAGTGCCAAGCGTCCATACCGCTTGCCCTTTGGGATTCACGCTACGCGTCACCTGACGCACCTGTTTCATGACCTGGGTATTGCCGCGCAGGTTGTGCAGGAGTTGGCTCTCGCTGGTTCTGAACACTCGCTCGATCAATGATCCGAAGCGGGGCTGCGCGGCTGGCCGGCTCAGTTTGGTGACGTGGCAATATGCAAGCAGTGCCTCGAAATACACGCTGCCAAACTCTGGGCCGTTGTCAACAATGAGTGTCTCTGGTAGACAGCAATGCCGACGCACGCACTCCCTCATCACCATCATGCACGCGCGGTAGCTGGGCGGGTCGAAACTCAAATGCAGCGCGGGAATGCGGCGCGAGAACGCATCGATCATCAACGTCAGCCATGGCCGGCCTAGATTGCGTCCCGTTCGGGCGCATACCAGTTCGATGTCGAGTTGCGTGTGATCCAGATGGAGGAGTTGCCAGGGGTAATCGCCATGTCGAGGCGTTTCAGCCTCCAATCGCCAGAAGACAGGCGAGACAGGCGTATGAGCATATGCCGCCCGACGGCCTTGCCGCTTGAGCGTTTGCTCGGCTAGGGGGCGTTGTTTGACGCGTTGCGTGAACGTGACGTAGCTGGCTGGCTCAATGTGCTGCTGGTCGCAAGCGAGCAAATACTCGCCGAATACCTGACGCATGGATTTTTGTTTGAGCGTCTCGTAAGACTGAACGATGAAACTGTTCAGCAGTTCCTCGGTCTTCACAGGCAACTTGGGCATGTGATTCCCCTTGTGTCCATGGCGATCAATCAGGCCGACAAAGCCCGATCCACACATCGCTTGTGCATCCAGATACCGGCGTCGATATGCCCGCAGCGTCCGTTCTGAGACGGCCATCCCTACATTTGACTTAGGCATCTGGTCAGCACCACTGCGTTGGGCTTTGTGCCCGCTGGCGGGAACGGTGCTGGGCACGGCCTCATCCGCGAGCATGCCTTCCACCCACCGAGTTCGCTCTGCGGCTCGGCGCAACGCCTCAGGGCTGGCGCTACGAATCTGCTCAAGGGCAAACGGGTTGGGGTTGGTTACAGTGGTTACAGCAGGTCGATTGGGGACAAGCAAGCTACCGCACCGCACCAGGCGTTGGATGTGCTCCCACGGAAGCTCAATGAGGCGGCCATCTGGGCCGTTGTTCAGACGGCTGTCCGCGCGGCCATCGCCGTCTTCGTCTGATATCAACGTCACGCGAACTGCTCCGGCGTTGACGACCCGCCACACCCGGCTGTCCCACTCAACAAGTGTGCCAGCCATGATAGCATTGAGCGCCATTGGCACCATCGTGGTTGCTTCAGTTTGACTGCAACGAACATCTGCATCCGTATCACTGCCTCGTCTGCCACTGACCCATCCGAAAGCAATTGCGGTCTCGATGTCGCGAAACAGTCGGACATGGTCTGATTCAGCGAGTGGGGCCGCATCCAAGTTGATGTAGACGCGCTTCATTGCCACACAGGCGTAGATCATGTCTGCCGAAAATACGTTCAACAGTTCAGCCAGCGTGATACCCGGCCGCTCGTGCACATGCTCAACAATGGCTCGCGCCGTCGTCTGAGCCGACACCATCGCGCTCACATGCGTGCTCGCATGCGTGCGTGTCTCATCGGGCACATCAAATCTGTGGCTCAGGTAGCCTTCCAGAAATGCAATGTTGCGCCGGTAGTTGGGACTGAATTCTTCCGGCGCACGCAAACGAAAGTAGAAGCCGAACTCGGTCGCAACAGCTTCGCCTGGCGGGCAGTGCCAAGGGCAACCTTTCGAGGCATGGTCGCTGGGCGACGCGTGACTCGTCTGTGGCGCTTGCGTCGCTTGCGTCGCTTGCGTCGCTTGCGTCGCTTGCGTCGCTTGCGTCGCTTGCGTCGCTTGCGTCGCTTGCGTTGGCACGGAACGCACGTAGCGGTTGGGCATGCGTTCGGCGAGTGGTGCAAAGGCACTCATGGGTTTCCATTCTTCAAAGCCCAACGAGTGCCGACGCAAGATGAAGAAATCGGGTGTGTAGTAGAACGCAGTTGCCTCGCCGTTTTTAGCTTCGTAAGCCAGCTTGATTCGGCACGGCTGATCCCAATACTCCAGCACGTCGTCGTCGAATTCGTAGGCACATCGAATGCCGGCCAGTTCAACCGTGTGGCTCTCGGCCTGCACAATATGCCCCATCTTGTGGCTGGGGTAGCGCGCGCATACGTTACCCGCCCTGCCTTGTACGCGTCTGGCAGGCTCGGATGAGCGAATCTCGTCCACCTTCTCGCGTCCTCGCGCGCTCAGGTGCAACGAGGCGCAATATGCCTCGAATGCTACGGGCGTAAGCATGGCCCACCTCGACCTCGTGTCTGGTTACTGTTCCACAACAGCACACTCTTGGCTATCGCCACTGTCGATGTGGTCGAATGTGTGTAAAAGAGTCTCTGTGAGCGAGGATGGCTTGCAGTAGCTTGTAGCCTTCACAGGCTAAAGCCACACTCGCCAATGTCAATGACTGATCGTCGAGTGTTTGCCGCGAATATCGTCAGACCGGTCAACAGGGGTTCGTGTACTCTTGGTCGCGCTTTTGCTTTACATCTGCATTTGCGGCAGACTTTCGCTTCTCGTTCCCTGACGTACTCTCGCTCGCCCTTACGCCATCCCAATTATCTGCCACCGTCCCCGCTTTTCTGGCAGCCTTTTGCTTTACATCCCGGCACGCTTTCGCTTCAAGTCACACGCGAGCTGGTTCAATTCCTGGACCGCCGCGAGCGCCTGCCCGAATTGATCGCGCTGTGCGAGCGCCGTCGGCCGCACATCCTGTGGCGCGAAGCGCCCGACGGCGCGGTCGAAGATTCGCCCTACAAAGGCTTGCAAGTGTTCGATGTGGCCGATGCGCCACTGTTCTTTGGCCGCGACGCGCTGACGCGGCAACTCATCGAGCGGCTGCACGAGACGCGTTTCCTGATGATCGTCGGCGCATCCGGCAGCGGCAAGTCCTCGCTGGTGCGCGCTGGCGTAGTGGCGACCTTGCTGGGCAAGCGCCCTGCACCGCCCGGCGTGGCGCTGCTCGGTGGCATCAGCGAGGGCGACACCTTCATCCTCACCCCCACCGACCGGCCGCTGCGCGAGCTGGCCACCCATCTCACCCGCGGCGACGAATCCGTCCGCGCGGTCAAGACGCTGATCGAGGACCTGCGCGCCGATGCCGACAGCCTCGACCTGTTCGTCGGCAAGCGGCTGGCCGATGACAAATCGGCGCGCGCGCTCATCGTGGTTGACCAGTTCGAGGAGCTGTTCACCGCCTGCAAGGACGAGGTCGAGCAGCGCGCGTTCATCGAGAATCTGCGCCGCGCCGCCGACGACGCGCACAACGGGCAGACCATCGTCGTCATCACCCTGCGGGCCGACTTCTATGAGAAGTGCGCGCCGTTCGACGCGTTCTACACCGCGCTGCCCGCGCACCAGGTGAACGTGCCCGCCATGCAGCCCGACGAGTTGCAGGCGGCCATCGAGGCGCCGGCGCGGCTGAGCGGCCTGACGCTGGAACCCGCGCTGACCGATGCGCTGTTGCGCGACATCGGCCACGAGCCGGGCGCGCTGCCGCTGCTCTCGCACGCCTTGCTGGAGACGTGGAAGCGGCGCGAGGGGAACACGCTCACCGTGCGCGGCTATGCCGAGGCGGGCGGGCTGGACGGCGCCATCGCCGCCACGGCCAAGCGCGAATACGACGCGCTCTCGCCCGAAGAACAGGCCATCGCCCGGCGCATGTTCGTCGCGCTGACCGAGCTGAACACCGACGCGCCAGACACGCGCCGGCGAGTGAAGCTGGCGGCTCTGCTGGGCGACGCGGCCCAGGCGCAGCAGGCCGAGGCGGTACTGCACAACTTTGTGCGCGCCCGGCTGGTGACCGGCGGCGCTGGCCAGACCTATGAGGTGGCTCACGAAGCGGTGATCCGCAATTGGCCGCAGTTGGCGGGCTGGCTGCAAGAAGACCGGGCCGACAAACTGCTGGCCCGCCAGATCGAGCGCGACGCGGCGCGCTGGCAGGAGCGCGGCGGCGACGCCAGCGACCTGTATCGCGGCCTGCGGCTGCGCGAGGCCGCGGGCTGGTTGCAGGCCCAGCGGGCCGAAGCGACGCCGTTGCAGAGCGAGTTCATTCGCGCCGCGCAGGCCGAGGAAGCCCGCCAGGCCGGACAGTTGCAAGACTTGGAGCGGCGCGCGGCCGGCGCCCGCCGCCTGACCGGGGTGCTGGGCGTGGCAGCCGGGCTCATCCTGCTGCTTGTGGCGGGTGCGCTGCTGGCGCTCCAACGCGTGACCTCGGATATTTCGCAAGCGCGGTTGGAAGGCACCCGCGTGGCGCTGAACGTGATTGAGACCAACGCGAAGTTCCGGGCCGACCAGGCCTGGCGCGAATCCCGCGATGGCAAAGCGCGCAATGCCTTCATCCTGGCGCTGGAGGCGATGAAGGATTACCCCAGCCTGTATACGCATGAGGGCAACCTGGCCTTGAACGAGGCGGTGGCCTATCCCTGGCGCGAGACAGTCCTGCAGAACGACAGCAGTGTCTATGGCGCGGCGTGGAACGCGGCCGGGACTCAGGTGTTGGGTTGGTCGGCGGACAACACGGTGCGTATCTGGGACGCGGCCTCGGGCCGGCAAGTGTTCAGCCTGCAGCACGACGGAAGGGTTTATGGCGCGGCGTGGAGCAAAGACGGGACGCGGGTGTTGAGTTGGTCGGCGGACGACACGGCGCGGATGTGGGACGCGGCGTCGGGCAAGCAAGTGTTCAGCCTCCAGCACGACGGAAGGGTTTATGGCGCGGCGTGGAACACGGCCGGGACGCAGATGTTGGGTTGGTCGGCGGACAACACGGTGCGTGTCTGGGACGCGGAGTCGGGCCAGCAAGTATTCAGCCTCCAGCACGACGGTCGTGTCAATGGCGTGGCGTGGAGCAAAGACGAGACGCAGGTGTTGACTTGGTCGGATGACGGTACTGCACAGGTGTGGGGTGCCGCCACCGGCCGGCAGGTGCTCAGCCTGCAGCACAACGGCAGTGTCAATGGCGCGGCGTGGAGCAAAGACGAGACGCAGGTGTTGACTTGGTCGGATGACGGTACTGCACAGGTGTGGGGTGCCGCCACCGGCCGGCAGGTGTTCAGCCTGCAGCACGACGGTCGTGTCAATGGCGCGGCGTGGAGCAAAGACGAGACGCAGGTGTTGACTTGGTCGTCTGACTACACGGCCCGTGTGTCGGACGCCGGGACGGGCCGGCAAGTGTTCAGCCTACAGCACGGCAGTGGTGTCTATGACGCGGCGTGGAACACGGCCGGGACGCAGGTGTTGACTTGGTCGGATGACGGCACGGCACAGGTATGGGATGCCGCCACGGGTCGGCAAGTGTTCAGCCTACAGCACGGCAGTGGTGTCTATGACGCGGCGTGGAACACGGCCGGGACGCAGGTGTTGAGTTGGTCAGCGGACAACACAGTCCGAATATGGAACGCGGCGACGGGTCGGCAAGTGTTCAGCCTCCGGCACGACAGCAGTGTTAATGGCGCGGCGTGGAACGCGGCCGGGACGCAGATGTTGAGTTGGTCGGCGGACAACACGGTGCGTGCTTGGGATGCCGCCACGGGCCGGCAAGCGTTCAGCCTCCAGCACGACAGCAGTGTCTATGGCGCGGTGTGGAACGCGGCCGAGACGCAGGTGTTGAGTTGGTCGGCGGACAACACGGTGCGTGCCTGGGACGCGGCCACCGGCCGGCAGGTGTTCAGCCTCCAGCACGACGGAAGGGTTTATGGCGCGGCGTGGAACAGAGACGAGACGCGGGTGCTGAGTTGGTCGGGTGACGGCACGGCACGGGTCTGGGACGCGGGGGCGAGCCGACAAGTGTTCAGCCTCCAGCACGACAGCGGTGTTAATGGCGCGGCGTGGAACAGAGACGGGACGCAGGTGTTGAGTTGGTCGGCGAACGACACGGCGCGGATGTGGGACGCGGCGTCGGGCAAGCAAGTGTTCAGCCTCCAGCACGACGGCAGTGTCTATGGCGCGGCGTGGAGCAAAGACGGGACGCGGGTGTTGAGTTGGTCGGCGGACGACACGGCGCGGATGTGGGACGCGGCGTCGGGCAAGCAAGTGTTCAGCCTGCGGCACGACGGCAGTGTCTATGGCGCGGCGTGGAGCAAAGACGGGACGCAGGTGTTGAGTTGGTCGGCGGACGACACGGCGCGGATGTGGGACGCGGCGTCGGGCAAGCAAGTGTTCAGCCTGCGGCACGACGACATTGTCAATGGCGCAGCGTGGAGCAAAGACGGAACGCAGGTGTTGAGTTGGTCGGATGACAACACCATCCGAATATGGGACGCAGCCACGGGCAAGCAAGAGTTCAGCCTGCAGCACAACGGCAGTGTCAATGGCGCAGCGTGGAACGCGGCCGGGACGCAGGTGCTGAGTTGGTCGGATGACGACACGGTCCGTATCTGGGACGCGGGGTCGGGCCGGCAAGTGTTCAGCCTACAGCACGACGGCAGCCTCTTTGGCGCGGCGTGGAACAGAGACGGGACGCGGGTGTTGACTTGGTTAGCAGACGGCACGGCCCGAATAACCGACACGTCAATCGAGCGCAGCCTGGCCTATGCGCGGGCGTGGGTGGCGCGCGCCAGCACCATGCCGGAGGCCGAACGCAAACGGCTGGGCCTGCCCACCGCCACGCCGGGGCCGACGCCGCAGCCCACGCTGGCCGCGCCGTGATGGGCGCTTAGCACTGAGCCACCGTGAGCCGGAGCGAGAGGCGCAAGAACTGGCTTGACATCGTCCAGCCAGTTTTCATATACTGCTGAGCGACGTGCAATTGAACACCGAATGTGCAATTGCACAAACAAGATGACGCACTGGGTAGCAGGCATTGATCTGGGCGCGAGCAAGATCGCGATGGGCATGGTCAGCCCGGCCAACGAGATCGTGGCTGCGCGTCGCTTCCCCACCGAAGCAACACGAGGACCCGACTACGCGCTGGAGCGCATCGCCGCAGCGTTGGACGAGATGGCTTATGAGGCCGGCGCGCAGCCCGCGGCCATCGGTGTGTGCAGCCCGGGGCCGGTAAACGTCGTTGACGGCGTCATCCTCGACCCGCCCAATCTCGGCTGGCGGGATGTGCCGTTCCGCCGCATGCTGCGCGAGCGCTTTGGCCTGCCCGTCACGCTGGAGCACGATGCCAAGGCGGCGGCGCTGGGCGAGTGTCACTTTGGCTGGGGCCGCGAGCTGAACGCGCGCGATCTGGTATATGTCATCGTCGGCACCGGCATCGGCGCAGCCATCATCCTCGACGGCCATCTGTATCGCGGACGCACCAACGCCTCTGGCGAGATCGGCCACATCACGATTGACCGGCACGGGCCGCCCGGCTCGTCGGGCGTGATCGGCGCGGTCGAGGTGTATGCGGGTGGGCCGGCCATCGCGCGGAGTTATTTGCACCGCAGAGACGCAGAGAACGCAGAGGAGATTGGAGCAGGTGAGGTGGCAAAGCGAGCAAGTGAAGGCGACGCGACAGCGCAAGCGGCCTTTGAGGATGCGGGCGATGCGCTTGGCGCGGCCATCGCCACGACGGCCATGCTGATGGACGTGGACTTATTCGTCATCGGCGGGAGCGTGGCGCGGGCGGGCGACTTGTTGCTGGAACCGGCGCGCCGGGCCGTGCCGAAGTATTCGCATTCATCCGTCGCGCCGCGCGTGCGCATCATGGCGACCAAGCTTCACGAAGACGGCCCGATCCTGGGCTGCGCGTGGCAGGCGCGGCAGATTTTGTAAATGGTTATTGGTAATTGGTTGATGAACACCTCAGCACCAATTGCCATTAACCAACACCCAATAACCAACATGAACGACATCATCGGTAAACCAACAAGCAAGTGCAAGATCGCGGCAGGGCTGTTCTGGGCCGACTACGGCGTGCTGGGCGCGCAGGTTGAAGAGCTGACCGCGGCCGGCGTGGACTGGATTCACATCGAGATGCGCGACGGCAAATACATGGACTTCGCCGCGCCGCGCGGCGGCATTGACATTGTCGAGGCGGCGCGCGCTCACACCGACCTGGAGATCGAGGTGCAATTGCAGATGTGGCGGCCATCAACGGATTTATACAAACAACTGGCGGACATCGGCGCGAACCTCATCACCCTGCCGTTGGAGACCACGGGCGAGATGACGGCCCAGCACCTGACCTACATCCAGGACCTCGGCCTCAAAATCGGCGTATGGGCCTGGCAAGGCACGCCGATCAGCGCGTTCGAGCAATATGTGGACTGGGTGGACATCATTGAATACGAGTGCCGCGCGCCGTTTTGGAAGCCGCTCAAGGGCGCGCAAAGCCCGCACGTGATGGACCCGATCATGGTCACGAACATCCAACGCATGCGCGACATGGTGCAGGCTGCCGGCCGGGCCGACGAAGTGGACATCATGGAGGATGGCGGCCTGAACGCGGGCAACGTGGCCGAGTTTATTCAAGCCGGCATGACGGTTGGCGAGTTCTCGTCGCCGCTGCTGAAAGGGCCAAACGGCAAGCTCAAGCCGGGCACGGGCGACATCGAGCGCGCGGTGAAGAAACTGCGCGACGCCATGAATGCGGCCTGAAATACATCCACGAAGGACACGAAGAAGCACGAAGGTGTTTACTTCGTGTAGCTTCGTGCCCTTCGTGGATAGAAAACATGACTACAGGTATTGCGTTAGTTGGTTACGGCGCGATGGGCCGCGCGCATGCGATGGCGTATCGCGACATCGGCTTTCACTATGGCCTGCCCGCCAATAGCATCAAGCTGGTCGGTGTGGCCACCACGCGCGAAGAGACGGCGCATAGGGCCGCCGCCGAGATCGGCTGCGACGTGGCCGCCACCGATTACCGCTCGCTGTTGGATCGTAAAGACGTGGATGTGGTAGACATCTGCACGCCGCACGATTCGCACGAGGCCATCTTGATTGCCGCGGCGCAGGCCGGCAAGCACATCTATTGCGAGAAGCCGCTGGCCCGCATGGTGGAAGAAGCCGAGCGCGTCGCGGCAGCCGTGCGCGAGGCCGGCGTCAAGCTCGGCCTGACGTTCAACTTTCGCTTCTTCCCGTGCGTGTTGCGCGCCAAGCAACTGATTGACGAGGGCTTCGTCGGGCGCGCCTTCAGCTTTCACGGGCGCTACTTCCGCGCCAGCTACATAGACCCGCGACGGCCGATGGCGTGGCGCCTGCGCAAGGCCCAGGCCGGCGGCGGCATCGTGATTGACAGCGGTGCGCACCTGATTGACCTGACGCACTTCCTGCTGGGTGACATCGCCGAGGTGCGGGCGACGCTGGGCACGCCGCACACGCAGCGGCCGAAGAGCAAGGGCAGCAGCGAGATGGAAGCGGTGGACGTGGAGGACATGGCCTTCGCCCAACTGCGCTTGCCGGGCGGCGCGTTGGGCACGTGGGAGATGTCGCGCATGGCCACCGGCGCGACCAACGACATCTGGTTCGAGGTGCGTGGCGAAAAGGGCGCGCTGCGCTTCACACTGGAGGAGCCGAACTGGCTGTATGCCTATGACCAGCGCGGCGGCGAGGCCTCGCGCGGCTTCACCCGCATCGAGACGGTGGGGCGCTACGCGGGTCAGCTCGCGCCCGACTGGACCGCGCCGGTGGGCGTGCCGCGCACGCACGCCGAGTGCCAATACCAATTTCTCAAGGCGATCTGGGATGGGGGCGAGCCGTCACCGGGGCTGGCCGATGGGCTGCGCGCGCAGCGGACGATTGAGGCGGTGTATCGGTCTGCCGCGTCATCAAGGTGGGAATGGGCACAATGACGACACTACCCGAGTTGCCCGAAACACTGAGGTCGCTTGGATTTCGTCTGAATGACGAAATTGCGTGGCGCAAACATGACTTGCAGCTCGTATTTGATCACTTGAATGCCGAAAACATTGCTGTTCTTGGTGGTGAAGCATGGGTTGTGCGCAACATCACTGATTGTGCAGCGACCGACCCAACTGAGTTGATCCACAACCTAGATGAACAGCGTAGCAATAGAGGCACGGTTTTAGCCAAGACAACCAGTCATGTTGTTTACGCGATTTTTCCTGGGTTAAATGGTCAACAGATTCTCTTTTCTTGGGAGTGCTCAGACCGCATTGAAGGTCAGTCTTGGGCGGACTATTCGGCCAACACGATTCGTGAGACGGCCCAAGCTGTGATAGCTGCCAACTTGGAGGACGGAGTCATAGGCGAATATGCAGATGCGATCTATTACGCTCTTGAGATGGCAGAGGAGAAGTAACGTCGCAACGACCCGCTCCAACGACTTGTAACTTCTGTTCGGCTTCGCGTTGATTGATTGTAGAGACGCGCCATGGCGCGTCTCTACGTCCCAGTGTGCAATGAAATTGGCGAAAGGCTGAATGGTTGACGAGTGTGTCACAAAAGTATGAACGACAAGATGCATGTCCCCATCTTCCTCGGCGATGGCCAACTGCGCTACGAAGATCGCCCCATCCCGCGCATCACCCGCGACGACGATGTGCTGCTGCGCATTGCGGCCAGCGGCATCTGCGGCACCGACCTGAATATTCTGGCTGTGCCGCCCGCGCACAAGGCCAAGCTCGGCATCGTCATCGGGCATGAGGGCGTGGGTGAGGTCGTCGAGGTTGGATCAGGCGTCACGAGTCTCAAGTCGGGCGACCGCGTCGTCATCGCGCCCCGGCTGACGTGCGGCCAATGTGTCTACTGCCGGCGCGGGTTGGACAACCAGTGCACGGACTACCAGACCATCGGCACCACGCTGGATGGCACGTTTGCGCCGTATGCCCTTGCGCCGGAACGCGCGCTCTTCAAGATCAGCGGCCGCGTGACGCTGGAGGACGCGGCACTGTTCGAGCCGCTGTCGTGCGTGGTCGGCGCGTTGGCACGTGCGCCCATCCACCCTGGCGATAGCGTGTGCGTGATCGGCGCGGGGCCGATGGGCGCGCTGTTCGCGATGGCAGCTAAGGCTCACGGTGCCGGACGCGTGTTCATGGCCGATGTCGTGCCCTATCGGCTGGAATTCGTCGAGGAGGTGCTGGGCGCGACGCCGCTGAACGCCAAAGAGCGCGACGTGAAGCAAGCGGTGATGGAGGCGACCGGCATCGGCTGCGACCTGGTGATTGACGCCGTCGGCAACCAACTGAACACGGCCATCACTCTGGCCCGGCGCGGCGGGAACGTCATCCTGTTCGGCCTGCGCCCGCACGACAACCCGCCGGTGAACCAATACACCATCACCCGCTACGACCTGAACGTGTTCGGCGCGTTCGTCGGCCTGAACCCGTTTGTGCAGACGATCAACCTGCTCGAAAGCGGCCTGATCCGGCCGCGCGACTTGATCACGCACCGGCTGCCGCTGAGCGAACTGGCGCAGGGCGTCGAGCTGATGCGCGGTGGCCAAGCGATGAAGGTGCTCATCACCATTTAAGAAGGAATCCACGAAGGACACGAAGAAGCACGAAGCGAATATCTTCGTGAACTTCGTGTCCTTCGTGGATAGATTTCAATGGACGTTACGCATCACGAACTGCTCGCCCGCGTGTCATCGCTGTATTACGACGATGGCCGCAGCCAGGACGAGATCGGCAAGACGCTCGGCTTGTCACGAGTGAAGGTGTATCGCCTGCTCAAGGAGGCGCGCGAAAACGGCGTGGTGCAGATCGTCATCACCTGGCCGGTGCGGCGCGATGCTGCGCTGGAGCGTGCGCTGATCGAGCGCTTCGGCTTGAAGGAGGCGCTGGTATTAGCGGGCGAGGATGACGCCTCGCCGGAGGCGCGGCTGCGCAGCCTGGGCCAACTCGGCGCGCAGTACCTCGACGGCGTGCTGCGCGATGGGTGCACGCTGGCCGTGTGCCTGGGACGCTCGACGGCCGAGGTGGTCAACGCCTTGCAACCGCAGCGGCACGCCCGCATCCGCGTGGCGCAGGCCGTGGGCAGCATCCCTTCCTCGATGCAAGCCTATGACGGCGCGACGATTGGGCGCGCCCTGGCACAGAAGCTCGGCGGTGATGTGCTGTATTTGTCATCGCCGTTGATGGCCGACAGCCCGCAGGCCGCCGACGTGATCCGCCGGCAGGCGCAGGTGCGTGAGACGCTCGACGCGGTGCGCGGGGCGGACGTGGCGCTGGTCGGCATCGGCGCGCTCGACCCCGCGCACTCGCGCGTGGTCGAGGCCGGTTTCATTGGCAAAGGGGAGTTGGGTGAGTTGATCGCGCATGGCGCAGTCGGCGATATGGCCGGGCTGCTGTTCACCCGCGAGGGCAAGCCGCATCCTGCGCGTTACAACAAGCGCGTCATCGGCGTCACGCTGGATGAGTTGGCGCACATCCCCACAGTGTTGGCGGTGGCCGCTGGCGATGAGAAGCGCGAGGCGATCCTGGGCGCGCTGCGGTCGAAGGCCTGCAACGTGCTGTGCACCGATGCGGCCACGGCGGCGGCCGTGCTGGACTTGGCAGAAGAAGACTGACATGACGATGCAAGTGCTGCTGCCCAAGCTGGGCAATACCGTCGAGAGTTCGATCATCGTGGCGTGGCTCAAGCAGCCTGGCGACGCCGTGGCCGAGGGCGACGCGCTGTGCACGGTCGAGACCGACAAAAGCACGCTGGATGTGCCGAGCACGGCAAGCGGCGTACTGCTTCAGCAGTTGGTGAAGGTGGGCGACGACGTGCCTGTGCTCGCGCCGATTGCGGTGATTGGAGATGGGCGTGATCTCCCCCTCACCCCAACCCCTCTCCCGCCGGGAGAGGGGCTTCGGGTTTCACCACGCGCCCGTGCGTTGGCGCAAGAGACAGGTGTAGACGTTTCGAGCATTGCCGGCAGCGGCCCAAGTGGTCGGGTGATCGAGCGCGATGTGCAGGCTGCGCTTGCGAGTCAGCCAAAACTCACGCCGGTGGCCAAAGCGATGATCGAGCGCGGCGGCTACGTCGCGCCGGAACGCGGCAGCGGCCCCGGCGGGCGCATCACCAAAGAGGATTTAGCGCCAGCGCTCCCCTCCCCGTTGCGGGCGGAACGTCCTAGTGGGAGAGGGGAAGGGGGTGGGGTAGATGCGCAAGACTATGACGTCATCCCCCTCCCCAACATCCGGCGCGTCATCGCCGAGCGCATGCGCGCCTCGCTGCATAGCACTGCCCAACTGACCTTGCACGCCAGCGCCGACGCGCGCGCACTGCGCGACTATCGCCAGCGCCTGAAGATCAGCGATGAGGCGCTCGGCTTGCGCGGCGTAACGATCAATGATTTGGTGCTGTTCGCTGTGGCGCGCACGCTGCCAGCCTTCCCGCAGCTCAACGCAACGTTCAGCGAGGGCGAGTTGCGCCAATACAAATCGGTTCACCTCGGCTTCGCCGTGGACACATCGCGCGGCCTGCTCGTGCCGGTGATCCGTGATGTACAAACGTTGACGCTCAAGCAACTGGCCGACGCATCCAGCCAACTGGCGAAGGCGGCGCAGACCGGCGCGCTCGCGCCCGACGCGCTTAGCGGTGGCATCTTCACCGTGACCAACCTCGGCGGCTTCGGCATTGAAAGCTTCACGCCGATCGTGAACGCGCCGCAAGTCGCCATCCTCGGCGTGGGCAACATCAACCTGAAGGCCGTCGAAGCCAGTCAGACCCCCCGAGTTTCTCGGAGCACAGCGGAGGCCCCGGAGGTCTCATTCGTGCCACACATCGGCTTGTCGCTGACGATTGATCACCAGATCGTGGATGGCGCGCCGGGTGCGAAATTCCTGCAGGCACTGGCGCGCAACCTCACGCAATTCGAGTTGCTGCTTGCGATATGACAAATAGTGTCATTGGGTGTCGGGAAGTGTCGAAAGGTGTCATGACACTTCTCGATACCTCTGACACCATCAGACACTTTCTGACACCATGCCCAAATCGTTGTTGATTGACCCAGCCGAGGCCCGCGCGCGCGGCGTGCTGACTGCGCCGGCGATCCCGCTCAACGCCTATGTGCCCGACTCGGCAGCCGAGGCCGCGCTGTATGGCTCAGCTAACCTCGTGCGCATGTATCACGACATGGCGCTCATCCGCGAGTTCGAGACCATGCTCGACAAGATCAAGAAGGAGGGCACCTACGAAGGCATCGCCTACGCCCACAAGGGGCCAGCGCATTTGTCCATCGGCCAAGAGGCTGCGGCCGTCGGTCAGGCCTATCACTTAACGGCCGACGACTTCATCTTTGGCTCGCACCGCAGCCACGGCGAGATCATCGCCAAGTGCTTGAGCGCCGTCGCCAAGATGCCTGAGGATGAAGTGCAGCGGGTGATGGAGGGCTACTTGGGTGGCGCGACGTTGCGCGCAGTCGAAAAGGTGTCGGACTCCTTTAAGGAGTCCGACACCTACAGCGCGGCCATTGACTTCATCCTTTACGGCACGCTGGCCGAAATCTTTGGGCGCGCGACTGGCTTCAACAAGGGTCTGGGCGGCAGCATGCACGCCTTCTTCCCGCCGTTCGGCGTGATGCCCAACAATGCCATCGTCGGCGGCAGCGCCGACATCGCCACCGGAGCCGCGCTGTTCAAGCGCGTCAACCGCAAGCCCGGCATCGTCATCGCCAACATCGGCGACGCCAGCGTGGGCTGCGGGCCCGTCTGGGAGGCGATGAACTTTGTGGCCATGGATCAGTTCCACACGCTGTGGGCCAAAGAGATCGGTGGCCACCCGCCCATCCTGTTCAGCTTCATGAACAACTTCTATGGCATGGGCGGCCAGCCCAAGGGCGAGACGATGGGCTTCGAGGTGCTGGCGCGCGCCGGCCTGGGCGTCAACCCACAGGCCATGCACGCCGAGCGCGTGGACGGCTATAACCCGTTGGCTGTGGCGGATGCCATCACCCGCAAGCGCCAAGTGTTGGAAGCAGGCGAGGGGCCGGTTCTGCTGGATGTGGTGACGTATCGGTTCAGCGGCCACTCGCCGTCGGATGCGTCGAGCTACCGCGACGCGAGCGAGATGAAGTTGTGGCAGGCGCAGGACGCACTGCTTGGCTACCGCGACTATTTGATCGCGAACGGCCATGCTGATGTGACCGCGCTCGACACGATTCACGCTGAGGCGAAAGTGCGCATACGTCGCACACTCGAGGCGGCAGCGGCGCTCGACCTCTCGCCGCGCTTGAGCGTGAGCGCGCACAACGATGCGATCGGGGTGTTGATGTTTTCCAATAACCCTGAACCGGTAGGGCGCGCTCTCCGTAGCGCGCCTTTGCACAGCGCGCCGACGGGAACGCTACAGAGAGCGTTCCCTACGGAAAGTGTTCTGCTCCCGCGCGAGCGCAGCCGGCTGGCCCAACTGGCCGAGAAACATCGCTACGCCTTCGATGCGGAGGGCAAGCCGCATGCAAAGCTCAAGACCTTGACCTATGCCGAAGCCCTGACCGAGGCGCTGCTGCATCGCTTCTACGAAGACCCGACGCTCATCGCCTACGGCGAGGAGAACCGCGATTGGGGTGGCGCGTTTGGCGTGTATCGCGGGCTGACCGAAGCGCTGCCGTATCACCGCCTGTTCAACTCGCCCATCAGCGAGGCGGCCATCGTCGGCACGGGCGTGGGCTATGCGCTGTGCGGCGGGCGAGCCGTGGTCGAGCTGATGTATGCCGACTTCATGGGCCGCGCCGGCGACGAGATTTTTAATCAGATGGCCAAGTGGCAGGCCATGAGCGGCGGCACGCTGACGTTGCCGTTGGTGCTGCGTGTGTCGGTGGGCAGCAAATACGGCGCGCAGCATTCGCAAGATTGGAGCGCGCTCGTCGCACACATCCCCGGCCTGCGCGTCTTCTTCCCCGCCACGCCCTACGACGCCAAGGGCATGCTCAACCTGGCGCTGGGCGGCAGCGACCCAGTCGTGTTCTTTGAATCGCAACGGCTATATCCTGAAGCGGAGAAGCTGGTCGCGGGCGGCGTGCCGGTTGAGTATTACGAGACGCCGTTGGGCGAGCCGGCCGTGCGGCGCGAAGGTCGCGACGTGACGATCGTGACAATCGGCGCGACGCTCTACGTCGCATTGGAGGCGGCAGCCGAGCTGGAGAACTATGGCGTCAGCGTCGAAGTGATTGACCTGCGCTTCCTCAACCCGCTCAACTACGCGCCGCTGGTCACGTCGGCCCGCAAGACCGGCAAGGTCATCGTCGCCTCTGACGCGTGCGAGCGCGGCTCGTTCGCGCACACCGTCGCGTCCAACTTAACGCAGCTTGCGTTCGACGCGCTGGATGGGCCGGTCACCGTTGTCGGGGCGCGCAACTGGATCGTGCCGCCGGCCGAGATGGAAGATGTCTTCTTCCCGCAGAAGGAATGGATCATGGACGCGCTGCACGAGCGCATCCTGCCATTGCCGAGCTATACACCGAAGACCGATTGCAGCGACGCCGAGATGGTGCGTCGCAACCGGCTGGGCGTGTGATACGCGTGGTGAGCACGAGGCGTTAACATTCTGCGCCTACACTCCGGCGGGAGAACCCAAACATGACCACACGCATCGGCATCCTCACCGGCGGCGGCGACGCGCCCGGCCTGAACGCAGTCATCCGCGCCATCGTCAAGGCCGCCGCGTTGCGCGGTTGGGAGAGCATCGGTTTCCTGGGCGGATACGAAGGCTTGCTCGAACCATCGCACTATCGCCCGCTCGATTACCGCGAGATGGGCGGGCTGTTGCATCGCGGCGGCACGATCCTGGGCACGAGCAACCGCGGGCACTTCGTCGCCAAGAGCGGGCACGGCGAAGTGCAACACATCCCGGACGAGGTGATCGCCGAATCGAAACGCACGGTTGACGCACTTGGATTGACCGCGTTGGTGTGCATTGGCGGCGACGGCTCGCTCACGATCGCGCAGCAATTGCTCGAAGCCGGCATCCCGGTCGTCGGCGTGCCGAAGACGATTGACAACGATCTTGAAGCGACGCTGATGACGTTCGGCTTCGAGTCGGCTGTGTCGTGCGCGGTGGATGCGCTCGACCGGCTGCACAGCACGGCTGAGAGCCACAACCGCATCATGGTGCTGGAGGTGATGGGCCGCTACGCCGGCTGGATCGCCTTGCAGGCCGGGCTGGCCGGTGGAGCCGATGTCATCCTCATCCCCGAGATCGAATACAGCTACGACGCCATCGCTCACAAGATCGCCGAGCGCGAACGCGACGGCAAGTTGTTCACCATCATCGTTGCGGCCGAGGGCGCAAAGCCGAAAGGTGGCGTGTATGTCACCTATGGCCCGGCGGGTGCGGATCGCGAGGCGCGGCTGGGCGGTGTTGGCGCGGCCATCGCCACCGAGTTGGAGCAAAGCACGGGCAAGGAGGCGCGCTGCGTGGTGCTCGGCCACTTGCAGCGCGGCGGCGCGCCCAGCCCGTGGGATCGGCAACTATGCACGCGCTTCGGCGTGTATGCGGTGCAACTGATCGCCGAGGGAAAGTTCGGCACGATGGTCGCGCTCACGCCGGAGGGCATGGCCCCGGTCAAACTGACCGATGCGATCTCCAAGATTCGGCGCGTGCCGCCCGACGGTGAGATGGTGACGGTCGCCCGGGCGCTGGGCATCAGCTTTGGCGATGTGTGAGCCGGCTCAAGGCACAAAGATCGGGTTGGTGAGCGCGGCGATGTGACCGTTGGCATCGCGCACTTCAACTGTGAACCACTGGCCTTGCCTCGCATCGAGTTGATGAGTTGCACTTCCGGCGCCGTCGGCGGGCCATGCTGCGATGACATCGCCGTTTGAGATCAAGCGCACCTGATGGTCTTGGCCGCAATCGCGCCAGGCAATGCGCAGGGTGGTTGCGCCAGCGCCGATGGCGTCGCCCATCATGGCTTGCGCATCCGCGTCGTTTGAGGCGGTCAACTCGACGTGTGGCCCGCTGCTGAGGAAGAGGTGACCGCACCGCACGGCATCGAGGATGGCGGTTTCAGTTTGATCGGCCGCATACACCACGTCGAAGCCCAATGTCGTGCCGTCGGCGAATGGGCCGTGCACATCGGTGCCGGATGTGAACACGAGCCGGTGGCCTTGGTTGAGCCAGCCATATGCCACAGCCAACGCGCGCTCGTTGAAGCTGTCGTTGTCCCATTCTCCGCTGTTCCACACCTCGACGATTCTCGTCGTCCCCGGCATCATGTCGGCATACGTCCAATTGCAGCCGGTGCAGATGGGGTCGCCGATGGCCATGGGGTGGGCAATCACGAACAGGCCGCCCTTCGATTCGACTTCCGCCGCGATGGAATGAATCGTGCGGGGCGCACCCGGCGCATTCACTCGCCAATCCACCCACTCGTGCAGGCCGAGCGCCAGGGCATGACCGTAGAACGTCGTCAGTTCCATGCCACCCATCGTCAGCACATCGGGCGACGACAACGCATCCATCTCGGCCAACCCCGACACGGTGTTGTGATCGGTGAGCGTGACGAAATCGAGCTGCTGTGAACGCGCCCATGCGACCAGTTCTTGCGGCGTGAAGCGGCCGTCCGAGTGCAGCGTGTGCCCGTGCAGGTCGCCGCGATACCATGCAATTCCCCTCCCCCCGATGGGGGGAGGTGGGGAGAGGAAGTCTGTCTCAGGACGCTGATTCGCATCCTCATCTGCTGACGCTGTGATCGTCAAGCGATATGTGCACGGCTGGGCAGACGTAACGCGATGTGTGTCAATCACCACGGACCACTTGCCCGGTTGCAAAGAGCCGGAGCGGTAGCCCGGCGTGGCATGCGTTGCGTTGATGATGACGGTGTGCAGCCGGCCACTGCCATCTGGCTCGCCCATGCGATGACCGGCACCGCGGCAGCCGTCAGGGTCAAACAGCGATAGCGTGAGCATGTTCGACAGGCCATCGTCCAACCCTTCGGCATGCCACAATGCTATGTCCAGCGCCATTGTGCCTTGCGGCACGTCGAAAGCGCCCACGATGTGATGCTTGGCGTTTTGTGGAGAAAGGGAGCCTTCAAAGTGCGTTTGCATGGTGCATGGATGTGTAGTACCTTGCCAGTGTTACCGCGACGTTAACCAACGCTTTACTACATTGCAACTTCATCTTAATCGGCGGAACGGATAGTGCGCGGCGTCAACACCCGCTCAATCTCAAGTCAGTGTCTCGATTCTAAGGAGGAATCATGCAATCGAAACTGATGTCCCGCGTTCTTGCCTTGTCGTTTGCCGGTGCTGTGGTTTTGGCCGCGTGCGCTGCGCCACCTGCATCTGCTCCGGCTGCTCCGGCTGCGCCGGCTGCCACCGAAGCCCCCGCTGCCGCGACTGAGGCGCCCGCCGCTGCTCAACCGACGGCGACAACCGCACCGGCGGCGGCCGAGCCGACAGCAACCGCCCGGCCGCTACCCACGCCGCCGCCCGCCGCCGAGGGCAAGACGCCCATCAATATCTACAGCGACAGTGATACCAACATCACCGATTGGTACGCCAACGTCATCATCCCCGCCTTCGAAGCCAAGTTCCCGCAATACGATGTCAACATCATCAGCACCAAGGGCGTGGCCGGCGGTATCAAGTCCATCGTGGATCGCGCTCAGGCTGCGATGGAGACGAATGCCGACCCGCAGGCCGAACTGATCGAGGTGGACCCTGCCGGTCAGCCCGACTCGGTGAAGGCCGGGTTGTGGATGAAGCTGGATGACAGCACTGTGCCCGGCATGAAGGAGATCATTGATGCCGCGCGCGTGTCGGAGTTCGGCGTGCCATATCGCGGTTCGCAGGTGCTGCTGGCCTACGACAGCAGCAAGCTGGCCGAGGCGGATGTGCCCAAGACGTTCGCCGATTTGATCGAGTGGGTGAAGGCCAACCCCGGCCAGTTCACCTATAACCGGCCCGACAAGGGCGGCAGCGGCGGCAACTTCGTCGTGCGCGCCATCTACGAAGTGACCGGCAAAGACCCTTCCAAGTTCAAGGCTGGCCCGGCCGACGAGGCGCTGCTGGCCGAGTATGACAAGGCCTGGGAACTGCTGCGCAGCATCCACGAGGCGACCTATGACAAGGGCGCATATCCATCGGGCAACCAGCCGGCACTGCAATTGCTGGCCAATGGCTCGGTGACGATGATCCCGGCCTGGTCGGATCAGGCGCTGCAGGCGCTGAACAACGGCGCGCTGCCCGAGACGATCAAGCTGGCGCAGTTCACTGACCTGCCGATGCCCGGTGGCTACGCCATGATGGCCATGCCGAAGAACGCCAAGAACGCCCAGGGTGCGCAGGACTTCTTGAACTTCCTGCTCTCGCCGGAAATGCAGGTATCGGTGGTCAAGGATATTGGCGGCTTCCCGGCTGTTGCATGGTCGTTGCTGCCAGGCGATCTGCAATCGCAATTCAACAGCGTCATCACCGACAACGTGCCGGCCTGGCCGGGCGGCGACTACAACGCCGCGCGCAACAAGGGCTGGTACGAGCAGGTGGCGACGAATATGCAACCGTAGTTTGCGACTGTCATTCCGAGGGCCACAGGCCCTCGGAATGACACCGCTGAGGTGGTGTGCCTGCCAAGTGAGGCACAGGCCTCATGCGATGGCATTCCAGATGACCGCCAGCAGCGCCTTAGTCAACAGCCAACGTCAGCGCGCCGTCACCAGTGCGTTGATCGGCTATGCGCTCGTCGCGCCGCCACTGATCGTGATGGCGCTGCTGATCTTCTTCCCGGCCGGGCAGGCCATCATCCGCACGCTGTTTGTGGAGGATGAAACCGGCGCGACGGCCTTCGGCCTGGGCAACTACGTCAACTTCTTTCAAGACCCCATCGCCCGCTCGAATCTATGGTTCACGCTGTGGGTGACGTTGGCCGTGGTGTTTGGGCTGTTCGTGGTGTGTTTCCCCATCGCGCTGTATCTGCGCTTCTCCACCAGTCGGCTGGCCGGCGTGGTGCAAGTGCTGGCGCTGTTCCCGCTGTTTGTGCCAGGCATCATCCTGGCCTTTGCCCTCATTCGTTTCTTTGGCCCGCGCGGCACAATCGAGACCATTCTGAACGCGTTCGGCTTCACCGGCTATGTCTCGCCGTATCTCAAGCCGAGCGGTATCATCCTCGGCCTGATCTGGGATCACATCCCTTTCACCGTGCTGGTGCTGACGGCCGGGCTGCGCCAGGTCGAAGACTCACTCATTGACAGTGCGCGCGACGTCGGTGCGGGCGGCGGGCTGATCTTCCGCAAGATCGTGCTGCCGCTGGTTGAGCGCCCAGCGCTGATCGTGTTCTGCCTGAACTTCATCGGCGTGTTCGGCGCGTTCACCATTCCGTATTTGCTTGGGCCGGCTGCGCCGCAGATGATGGGCGTGTATATGCAGGCCACCTACGGCGACTACCTCGACCGCGCCGGCGCGGAGACACAGGCCGTGATCACGTTCATAGTCTGCGCGCTGGTCGGCTTTCTCTATGTGCGCGCGGTGACGCGCGAGAGGATGGGCCGGGCATGAGCGCGTTGGACGTCGCGGAGCGGCCCGCGCCGCTGGTCTCGACCCGCGCGTTTGGCCGCTTCGACGTGGTGGGCGCGGCGCTCGTTGCGGCGCTGGCGTTGTTCATCATCGGCCCGATGATCAGCGTGGCGCTGTGGGCCTTCGCCGAGCGCTGGCGCTACCCGTCGCTCATCCCCACACAATGGGGCTTGAAGTATTGGGAAGAGACCTTCCGCCGAGCCGACATCGTCGAGGCACTGCCGCTCAGCATCGGGCTGGCGTTGGCTGTTACGTTGATCTCGGCAGTGATCTGCCTGCCAGCGGCCTATGCCTTCGCCCGGCTGAAGTTCCCCGGCCGCCAAGGGCTGCTGTTGTCGTTCTTGCTCACGAATGCCTTCCCGCGCTTCGGCCTGTTCGTCAGCATCGCCGTGGTGTTCTTCCGGTTGAACCTGGTCGGCACGTTGCCCGGCGTCATCCTGATTCAACTGGTCAACACGCTGCTGGTGATGATCTGGATTCCGACCTCGGCCTTTCAGAACGTGGATCGCGCGCTGGAAGAAGCGGCGCTGGATGTGGGCGCATCGCGGTTGCGGGCGTTCGTGCAGATCACGCTGCCGCAAGTGTTTCCCGCACTGGCTGCCGCGCTGCTGCTGACGTTCGTCAGCACGTTCTACGAGGCGCAGGGCGCGCTGCTGATCGGCGTGCCGAATATTCGCACGCTGCCGGTGTTGATGTACTCGTACATCAACAACCAGATCGTGGTGCAGTACGGCGCGGTGCTGTCGCTGGCGTTGTGGCTACCGTCGCTGGTGCTGCTCATCTTCGCCCAGCGCTTCTTGCGCGGCAACACCGTGAGCGCGGGGTTTGGCGTTTAGATGGCAAGACTTGATCTGATTGACCTGCGCAAGGAATTTGGCAACGGTGTCGTCGCCGTCAACGACATCAATCTGGCGATTGACGACGGCGAATTCCTGTGCATCCTCGGCCCATCTGGCTGCGGCAAGAGCACGGCGCTGCGCATGATCGGCGGCTTTGAAGAGCCGAGCGGCGGCGATGTGCAGATTGACGGCGCGTCGGTGGTGCAGATGCCGCCCAACCGCCGACCGACGGCGATGGTGTTTCAGAAATACACGCTGTGGCCGCACATGCGCGTCTACGACAACATCGCCTTTGGACTGCGCCTGCGCAAGCTGAGCAAGGCCGAGATTGACCGTGAGGTGAACGAGTCGCTCGATCTGGTCGGCTTGGGGACCTACGGCCAACGCTACCCGTCGCAACTTTCGGGCGGCGAGCAACAGCGCGTGGCGCTGGCCCGCGCGCTCGTGCTCAAGCCCAAAATCCTGTTGCTCGATGAGCCGTTCAGCAACCTCGATGCGTTGCTGCGCGTGCGCTTGCGCGAGGAACTGCGCGCCATCCAGCGCCGCATCAAGATCACGGCCATCTTTGTCACCCACGATCAGGAGGAGGCGCTCAGCCTGGCCGACCGCATCGCGGTGATGAGCAAGGGCAACATCGTGCAGGTGGACAAGCCGGCGCGCCTGTATGCCCTGCCGCAGACGCTGTTCGTGGCCGACTTCATCGGCGCGATGAATCTCCTCAAGGCCACTTCGGATGGCGGGAGGCTGCAACTCGGCGCGTTTCAGTTGCCCGCGCCGGAGCGCATCGGCCGTGGCGAAGTGACCGTCGCCATCCGGCCAGAGGATGTGATGGTGACGACCTCATCGAACGGGGTGAGCGCCTGGCCGGCGCGCGTCACACAACTCAGCGACCTCGGCCACTACAGCAAGGCCTTTGCCGAGGTGGATGGGTTGGGCACGCTTAAGCTATATCTATCGAAATCCGTCCACATCAACGAGGGCGATGCGGTCGCGCTGCGGCCCACGCGCTATTTGGTGTATCACCACGACGCGCCGCCGTTCGAGATGAAGCTGCCGGCGCTCAACTCTGCAACGCCAGCGCCAGCGGCGTAGTCGTCGTGTTGTGCCAAAGCAAGACAACACCCCATGCGCATACAACTCGACGACCTGTCCGGCCCCGAAATCGCTGCGTTTCTGGAAGAGCATGTAAACAACATGCGCGCCATCTCGCCGCCGGAAAGCAAACATGCGCTCGACCTGGATGGCCTGCGCAAACCCGAGATCACGTTTTGGACGGTGTGGGACGACGAGGCGCTCGTCGGGTGCGGCGCACTCAAGGAGTTGGATGCCGGGCATGGCGAAGTGAAATCTATGCGCGTCTCGACCGAGCGCCGCGGAAGCGGCATCGCCTCACTCTTGCTGGCGCACATTCTGGACGAGGCGAAGCAGCGCGAGTATCGCCGCGTCAGCCTCGAAACAGGAGCTATGCCGTTCTTCGAGCCGGCGCGCAAACTGTATGCCAAGTTCGGCTTCGAGCCGTGCGCGCCTTTTGCCAACTACAAGCCCGACCCCAACAGCGTGTTCATGACCAAAATGTTGTGACTGGCCTGCATTTGCTCAGCCCTGCAATGCCTGCGTCAGCGCCTGCGTCAGCGCCAGCGGCGTATTGGTCGTGATCTGATCTACGCCTGCCGCGACCAGGCGCGGCAAGTTAGTCATCGCAACTGGATTGGGCACATCCATCGTCCACGCATCCAGCTTGATGCCTGCCCCGTGCAACGCCTCGGCCCAATTGAAGCCATCGTTGAGCGAGCGCGCCAGCAGGTGATGATTCATGTAGAACGTGCTGACGCGCGGCACAAGGCCGATCAACGCTTGGCAGCGGTCGCGCAGATACTCGGTCGCGGGCCAGATGCGCTGAGCCGCGATCAGGCTGTCGTCGTAGTAGCCATACGCGCCGCGCTGGTAGGGCGGCACGCGCGGATCGCGATCCGTGCTGTCATCCCAATCGAGATGCAACTGCACCTCCAACCCGATCTTCAGCCACGGGGCCATGTGGCGCAACCGGCGCAATTGCCAATCCGCGCCGCTGCTGACCAGGGCGCGCTCGCCAAGCGGTTCGATGATTCGCAGCAACCGCTCCAGCGGCTCATGGGTAGGGAAGGGAATCAGGTTCTTGAAGTCAATCTGCAAGTGCGTGTTGCCGTCGTGTTGCAAGAATGCCGCAACGATGTCGCTCAGCACCGGCACGTGATAGGGCGTCTCACGCCCCTCGTGGCGGATGCGCAGATTGCGCGCCCGTGCCAGCGTGCAGGCTTCGGTCGGCCCGCTGCCGGTGGTCTCGCTGTCCAGTGTCCAGTCATGGATGAGCAAATAATCGCCATCGGCCAACGCAACGGCATCCACCTCGACGATTGGCATATTGGCATTGAGGCAGGCGCGCACGCCTTCGAGCGAGTTGGGCGGGAAGGCGTGGCTCTCCATCAGGCCCTTGTGGCAGACGAGCACGGGTGTGGGCATTGTCATATCAGGAGCAACAGCTTGAGATCAGCGTGGACTATTTGTTCAAGCATCAGCGCGGCTCCGGCTACGTGAAGACGGCGGATGTATATGTCTTCAGACGGGTGAGTCCATCCGCTTCCTGAGCGCAGGTAAAGCATCGGCCGCCCAAATTTACAACTTCCCTATATCCCCTGCATCAGTTCTGCATGCCAAATCTCTAGCATCACATGCGACGGCGGGAACAAGCCCGCCGATCTAGTGATATGAGGAGATAAGCATGAAACGAAACAAGTGGTTCAAAGCGGGCCTCGGCGCTGGCGCTGTGGCATTGGTCGCGGCAGCGGGGCTGGCGATTGCGTCGCCGACCCTGGCGCAGGGCGTGGCGGCAATTGGCCCGGCCGCGGCGAACGTTGGCACTGCCTTCCAGCATGGCGGCATGCCTGGTGGCCGCGGCGGCGCGCAGACGGCGGCCATCGCTGAGGCGCTGGGGATGACCGAGGCTGACCTGCGTACCGAGTTGCAGGCAGGCAAGTCGGTTGCGGATGTGGCTTCGGCCAAGGGCGTGTCGCTTGATGCCATCGTCAACGCCATCATCGCCGCACAGACGACCTCACTCAGCCAGGCCGTGACCGGTGGGCGGATCACCCAGGCGCAGGCCGATGCTCTGCTGGCCAACCTGAAGGTCACGCTGCCGGGGCAACTTCAGACCAAACAGGTAGCGGGTCTGGAAGGATCTGGCTTCGGCGGCCGCGGCGGCAAAGGTGGGCCAGGCGGCATGCGCGGCGGCGCATCACTGACAACGGTGGCGACGGCGCTTGGCATCACCGAGGCCGAGTTGCAGACCGAATTGCAAGCCGGCAAAACCATCGCCGCCGTGGCCACGGCCAAAGGCGTGGACTTGAGCGTGGTGTCGAATGCGCTGCTGGAGGCTGAGAAGACCAAGCTGGCCCAGGCGGTCACCGATGGCAAGCTCACACAGGCTCAGGCCGATGCGCGTCTGGCAAATGCCCAGACGCGCATCAACGACTTTCTGAACGGCACGCTGCCGCAGCGGTTCGGCCCTGGCAAGCCGGGCGGGCCGCGCGATGGCGCGCCGCCGGTCACAGGCACGGAGGGGCCGACGCTGTAGACATGCATGGCACGGACTCCGTTCCGTGCCATACATCAATCACGACATCGCATCAAGCTAAAGGGCGAGCCAATTTGGCTCGCCCTTTAGCTTGATGCAAATATTTTCCCGACAGCCTCTGAATAACTCACGTTGCGCACTTTGCAGACTCAGTACTTGAAAACATCGGTTCGCGCTTGCCGTGTCCGCCCACCGATAAATCGGCGGGCTACAAAACAGCCCCGGCTGAAGCCGGTTTTAAGTCCCAAGCTTGGGACGCTGCTCTGTAGCACGGCCATCTTATGGCCGTGTGAACGCGGCAAACGGCGAAACTTTCAACTACTGAGACTATCTCTCGCAAAGAACGCCAAGTGCGCCACATTTCTTTGCGGACTTGGCGGCCTTTGCGAGAGGTTCTGCGTAACGTGAGTGAATAACGTGAATTCGGTACAAGAGGAGCCTTGTCATTCTGAGTTCGAGATGGCCGCGTCGCCTGGCCCCGGCCATCTGGAACTCAGAATGACAGCGTTACACTAACTGCTAATCCTGAACTCACGTTGAATAGTTTCCGCGCACTTTGGGGCCAACATGTGCGCAACATGCCAGATTCGATGCGGGCATTCCAACGACCTGAGTAGCTTAGAGAACACGTACTGGCTCAGCTTGCCAGATGTCCCGGCAATATTGACGAATGGCGCGGTCGGAAGAGAAGAACCCACACCGGGCCGTGTTCAAAATGGACATGCGCGTCCAGGCATCCACATCCCCATAGGCCCGATCAACTTGTGATTGGCAATCCACGTAGGCCCGGTAGTCCGCCAGCAGCATGAATTCGTCGTGACCTAGTAGCGTGTCAACTATGGGGCGAAACAGAGCCGTGTCGCCGCGTGAGAAGGTGCCGTCGGCAATGCTGTCGAGGCAACGTCTGAGTTCCGCGTCGTCGTGATAGTAGTCGGATGGGCGGTAGCCCCGCTCTCTCAACCGGAATACGTCGTCCACCGTCAACCCAAACAGGAAGAAGTTGTCCGCGCCGACCAGGTCGCGAATCTCGATGTTCGCGCCGTCGAGCGTGCCAATAGTGACCGCGCCGTTGAGCGCAAATTTCATGTTGCCGGTGCCCGATGCTTCTTTGCCCGCCAAGGAAATTTGCTCCGACAGATCGGCCGCCGGATAAATGCGCTGCGCCAGAGTAACGTTGAAGTTCTCCAGGAAGACCACGTTCAAGCGGCCGGCCACATCGGCGTCGTGGTTTACCACGTCGCCAATGTTGTTGATGAGCTTGATGATGCGCTTGGCTGCGGCATAGCCCGGCGCGGCCTTGGCCCCAAAGACAAATGTGCGCGGCGCGATGTCTAGCGCAGGATTGTCCTTCACCCGGTGATACAGCGTGACGATGTGCAGCGCCTTGAGCAATTGGCGTTTGTATTCATGCAGCCGCTTCACCATCACGTCGAACATCGAATCGGGATCAAGCGCGATGCCGTTGCGCCGCAGCGCGTAGGCGGCCAAGTCTTCCTTGTTTTTGCGCTTGACGTCGCGCCAGGCTGAGCGGAAGCCGGCGTCGCCGGCCAGCGGCTCCAGACCGCGCAACTGCTCCAGATCGGTCAGCCAGCCATCGCCCAGCTGGCCAGAAATGAGATCGGCCAGCTGTGGGTTCGCCATCTTGATGAATCGGCGCGGCGTCACGCCATTGGTCTTGTTCTGGAACTTGCCCGGCCACATTTCGCCGAAATCGCGCAGTGTGCGATCCTGCAACAGGCGCGACTGAATCTCGGCCACGCCGTTGATGGCAAACGTGCCGACGGCAGCGAGATGAGCCATGCGCACGTGCCGGCCGTTGTCCTCGTCAATGATGGACATGCGCCGCGCGCGCGCCTCGTCGCCGGGAAATCGCGCCCGGACTTCGTCCAGGAAGCGGCGGTTGATTTCGTAGACGATCTCCAAGTGCCGGGGCAGCAGCCGATGAAAGAGCTCGACCGGCCATGTTTCCAGCGCCTCCGGCAACAAGGTGTGGCAGGTATAGGCAAAGCTAGCGACGGTGATCGCCCAGGCCTGATCCCAACCCAGGTCATGTTCGTCCAGCAGCACACGCATCAACTCCGGAATGGCGATAACCGGGTGCGTATCGTTGAGCTGCATGACGACCTTGCGTGGAAATTCCGACCAGTCGGCGTTACGAATATGAAACCGGCGAACGATATCGTGCAGCGAACAGGCCACGAAGAAATACTGCTGCTTCAGCCGGAGCTCGCGGCCCTGTGGCGTGTTGTCGTTGGGATAAAGCACTTTGGAGATGCTCTCCGAAAGTGACTTCTCCTCCACCGCGCGCAAGTAATCGCCGGTGTTGAACAGGGCGAAGTCAAACCGCCGGGCTGCCCGCGCGCGCCACAGGCGCAGCATGTTCACCGTTGTCGTGCCATAGCCGGGCACGAGGATGTAATACGGTTCGCCGCGCACGGTCTGGCTGTGCACCCAGCGCACGCGATAGCGGCCGTGCTCGTCGGTGTACGGTTCGGTGTGGCCGCCGTAATGCACTTCCACCATGTTGTCGGAGTGGCGCAACTCCCACGGATACTCGCGCAGCGCCCACTCATCGGAGCTTTCGGCTTGCCAGCCGTCCTCGAAGTGCTGGCGGAAGATGCCGTATTCGTAGCGAATGCCGTAGCCAACGGCTGGGATGTTCAGCGTCGCTAGCGAGTCTAAATAGCACGCGGCCAGCCGTCCCAGGCCGCCGTTGCCTAACCCAGGCTCCGGATCTTCGGCCATGCACTCGTCGAGCGTGAGGTTGTGCGTGTCGAGCGCAGCGATGGCCTGATCGGTGAGGCCGGTATAGACCAGATTTTGTGGCAATTGCTTGCCGAGCATGTATTCTGCTGACAAGTAATACACGAACTTGGGATTCGCAGCGTAATACGCCTCGGTGGTCGCGCGCCAACGTTCCAACAGTTTTCGCCGCACTGCCCCCGAGAGGGCCATGTAGTAGTCGTATGCACCGGCCGAGGCAATCGCTGCGCCTTGCGTGTAATACAGATTGTCAACCAGCGCATCTTGAAAGCTCGGATTTTGAGTTTGACTGTTGTTTATCGCGGCTTCTTGAGTTGTGCGTGTGACCATATCTCGCTCCTTGAATTGCCATGCACGTTTCGGCTGAGCTTGGAGTGTGTTTGTGTGGCATTAACGGAAGTTCAAGCGCGCATTAATCTGCAATGACAGTCCGGATTGTCTACCTGACTGGGCACCCGGCAATAGCGCCGTACCGCCTCGCGCGTGCGTTGCTCCAGGTTCGGCGTGATTTGGTCGCGTGGCAGCACGATTGTCGTCTCGACGCACTTGATGGACGAGTTGGCGCGTAGCTCATTGACGATGAACTCGATGCCGTAGGTGGCGCTATACACCTCGAAGTCTTCCGAGACGGGCGTGACGTCGGGCAGCCGGAACAGCCAGCCGATGTCCTTGTAGTTGAGGGTGACGCGCAGCACGTTGCGATGATGCTCGATTATGGCGAAGCATCATCGCAACGATGTGCATTTTGACCAGTGAAAACGGCTGCGACTGCCGCTCACGGTGCTGCACTGTTCATCGCCAGCGGATGCGCCTGCACTGGCCGGGGCGCATGGGGCACGAATGGGAAGAACAGGCGGCGCAGCGGCCGCGGCGATGACCCGAGATAGCTAAAGGCGGCGGCGATGGTTGTTCCCATCCAGGCCAGGTTGCCGACCACATCGGCGAAGATGGCGAGTGCCTTGCCCGCGACGCCCAAATACTTCGCCGGGTTGACCAGGCCAGGGATCACCGAGAAGATGTTGCCTATGAACCCGGCAATCGCAGCTGAATCTCTGTCCCCGTCATCGATATAGGCATAGATGATGAAGGCCAGGCAACACGCATTGTCGAACGCCAGCACCACGGACAAGATTCGGGCTGTGGCTGCATTCTCGATAAACAGCCCGACGCCACCGGCGAGCGCGATGAACGCGGAGACGCCGAACGACGCCCAGTCGAACTTGCTGATGTTACTTGGGTCGGTGTAGATCGCCGGGACGCTCAGACCGGCGACGATGAGGCCGAGCACAAAGCCTGCTTTACCGATCCACCCAGGCAACGCACCCGCGTCATCAAAGGTATCACTGAACGTACTCACGAGGCCCAAGGCAAAGATGCAGATGCCGTTGAAGATGCCCGTGGCAGCGCGGATGAGTTTAAGGTAATCAGTTTGAGCCGCCTGTGGCGCCACCGCACCGGCACGCTGCAGGGTGGTCGCGGTTGAGCTACCAGTCGAGCTGCCATTGGGCAGGCTGTTTGGGTTGGGCAAGCCGGCTTGGCTGGGGTAGACACCCGTCGCCACGCGGAAGATCATCGTCCCCGGAATCGCGCCCACCAGCGCCAGCAAGTCGAGAATGGTCATGTCGCTACCGAACAAGAGCTTGTAGAGCCAACTGAAGAACGGGATGTCCAACGGCGTTTCCATGAAGCCCAACGCGCTGGTGATCAGGTCCTCGATCACGGCGAACAGCCCGTCGAAGAATGCGCCGGCGACGCTGAGCAGCGCGATCAGCACCGTTTCAAGCAAGTCCAGCAAGGTCGTGAGTGCCGACGAGATGAACTGGCTGCCCGACGACGAGTTGAACAGGTTCGAGAAGTCGGATTTGAGCTGTGCGAACGCCGCGCTTAGGTCGCCGTCACCGGTGATGCGATTGGTAAAGGCCGTAATGAAGTCCGAGATGGCATCTTGTGCACTTTTCGGCGCGCCAGATGTCGCACGGGATGCAGAGCTGGCGGCGGAAGACTCTTTGCCAGCGCCCAGGTTGCCTTTCAGCTTCTGAGCGTTGGCGCCCGCCATCACGCTTTGCGATGATGGGTTGCCATTGGCATCTTTGATGTTGAAGGCGCTGTGGACGCTGGACTTGCCGCCTTGCAAATCGTTGATGCTCTGGCCGGTGATCTGCGCGCGCCACTGATCGAACTGGGCCTTGATTGCGTCTTCACCGGACTTGATGAACGTGTCGAACGAGCCTTTCACGTTGTTGACCAGGACATCTTTCAGGCCGTTTATTTCGTGTTTGATGAGGGCTTTGAGCCAGTTGTGAAACCAGATGATCTCGCCGAAGTGGAACAACACGCTCAGCGCTTCGATCACGTCCTCGATCAGCTTGAGCAGTTGCAGGAAGAACGAGCCGATGGCGTTGACGACATCTTCGACCACTTTGATGATGGCCTTGAACACCTGCTTGATGCCGTTGACGATGAAAGAGATGCCGACCATGATGTCGTCGGCCACGCTCACTATCACGTCTTCAATGGCGCTGACCACGCCTTTGAGCCAGTTCCAAAAGTCGGTGAAGATGTTGGTGCCGCGCTGGATGACGAACGTTGCTGGCTCAGTACTCGCCGATGCCGTGCCGTTGGGGTTGTTTGGGTCCCACGGCTTACCCTGCAACGCGTCAATCGCATTGCGTGCGTCGCTGTGCGAAAGTGGCGTAAAGGTGTGCGCACCGCCCTGCGGCTTCGACAGTCTGAATCCGATCGGCGTGGCAATCGTGGCCGTGCGTTTGGCGCGGGCGTTGTTTGCGCCGTAGTGCATGCCGCCCAGCGTGGTGTAGGCCACATACGGCGCGGCCGGGTTGGAGCCGTGCACAGTCTTCAGCCCACCCGCGACGGATGCGGGTGACGACCCACCCAGCGCAAGACCCTTGTTCATCTGGCCGATGGCGTTGGCGACGTTGGTCGGCGTGCCCTGACTCTTCTCGTCCTGCGTAAACAGTTGCGTGCCCTTGTAGTTGTGCGTGACGGTCAGGTTGGGCTTCGACGGGTCGGGTTTGTTGGGGTCGGCGCCCGCGTCGGCGTTGCTTTGCGAGGCGCGGCCATGCCACTCGTGGTCGGGGTAGACCACGATGCGCTCATACGGATTCATGAACCCTGCCCACACGCGCAGGGCCGACGCGTTCATGTCCTTCGCATCACTGATGATGACCACGCTGCCGTCGATGCCAGTCTGTGTCGTCGCATAGGCCGCGTCGTTTGGGCCGATGGTGAACTGCTTGCCATCAACGGTGATGGCCGTGTTGGGGACATCGGCCCAAATCTTGATTGGCTCGTTGGGCTGCGGGTTCTTCTGGTCATCGACGACGGTGAGGTGCGTCTGGTAGCGCGCCTTCGATGGCGGGATGGGATTGTTCGGATTGGTGCTGCCGCCGGTCGTCGTCTCATCCGGGTCCTGCATCAACTGGCTCTCGATGATGAAGTCGCGCTCGGCTTGCGGCAGCGCGTCGACGCGAATGCCAAAGGCTTGCGGGTCCGGGTAAACGATCGCGCCCGCGGGTTGGACACCGAGTGCGTAGATCACGCCGTTGGTGACGCGGCTGCTCAAGGTGGTGACGATGGTGTTGGCGGTGGGGACGGAGGCCACGTTGCCCGTCGCCGGGTCGAAGCCCATCAGGTTCGCCGAACCGGCGTTGGTGTCGTTGACGTTGAACAGCACTGTGGTCGTGCCCCGGCTGTCTTTGTAGATCACAGGAGTCGTTTCGATGATGCGAAACCCGCTGCCGTCGCTGAACGGCGTGTGATTGACTGGGTGCATGTCGGTGTTCAGGGCGAACAACCGGCCCGCATTGGTGCCGAACCACACCACGTTCGCGTCAAGGTCGTATGCGAATCCTGTATAAACTTGTTCGCCAGCCGGTAGCGTGAGCGCGACGTTGGTCGGCCCGGCCCCGACGCCAATGACGGCGTCTCCGCAGTTGTAGATGAGCGCCTGTGACAATTTCTGCGCCGCGCTGCCACCGATGTTGACCGGGCCGCGAACTGGCCCGCCGAGGAAGCGCTGCAAGAGCGGACCCGCGTTCCATGTAAACGTATGAAGCGGCACATAGCTACCCAGACTGTTGCCACTGAACGCAATTTGCGCCCACGCGATTTGCGCGTTGGCCTGTGGCGTTCCAAGGTCGCTCCAGCTCCAGGCCGACATATAGATCAGATCGTCCGGGCCGCCGGTCGGGTCCGGCACAAATGTCGGCGTGGAGATGCGGTGCGTTTGGGCTGCGCCAACTGGAATCTGCCATGTCCACGCCGGGGCCGGATTGGCTGCGTTCGCCAGCGCAGCAGCCGTATCGAACATATACAGTTTGCCGCCGCGATCTCCCAAGCACAGGCGCGTGCCGAACAACGTGGGCGCGGCGTCGATGCCGGACGCCGTGGTGAATGCCCATTTCACGGTCAATGTGCGCCCGTCCAGCGCCAGCACTTGGCCGGGCGTCGTGTTGTCAAGGTCACTCGTGGGTGCCGTGCACACATACACGAGATTGTTGGCGGGGTCGAACACGGGCTGCCCGTATTGCATCGGGCTGGGAAGCGCCGGCGTGCGCGCAACCTCCACACCGGTGTGTGCGTCCAGCGCGGCAATCTGATTGCGGTTGGGCTGGGTCGGCGAGCTGCCTGGCATCCTCGTGTTGACGTACAACAGCCCGTTGCCTTGCTCAATAAACTCGCCGAGCACGCCGCGCCCGTAACTTTTCTCGGTCTGGAAGACATAGGGCGAATCGTAGCGATAGGCTTGGGGTTTGCCCGGCAGGTCTTGTGTCAGGCAGTGGGCCGAGCCGAAGCCGGTGGCCGCTACTTTTTGCACGGTGCTGACCAGCCCGCTCTTGACTGGAATCCCGGCCTGCAACACGTTCGGGGTCGTCAGGTAACGATGGATGTTGCTGTCGTTGGGTTTGGCGTGCCACAACGTGCCGTCGTTGGTGGTGGCAATGTGTGTGGCGGTGCCGGCGGTCGTGTTCTGCGTCAGCGCGCCGGTGGTCGGGTCGAAGTTGTAGATCGTGCCGTTGCTGTCGCGCGCGTGAACCGCGTTTGCGTTGCCCAACGAGACTTGAACGAGGTTGCTCGCCTGCGACACCGCATCGAAGCCCGTGCCGTTGAACCGCCACAGCTTCTGCGCGCTGGCCAGCATCACCGTGTCGTCCTGCCCCACGCCCACATGATCGGCCTGTTCGGCGCGCACGCTCCAACCGTCACCGTTGTGCTGGACGATGGCGCTGCCCCGTGCGGTCGGCAGCACGCTCCACAGGTTGCCGTCGCGGCCGTTGGGTGCGTGCCGCAAGGTTGGGTGCCACGTCGCGGGCCAGTTTGTAAATAGGTCACCCAGATACCTCGGCGGAATTGCTGACACTGACTGACCTGACTGCTTGAACGGGTCGAAGAAATACACCGCCGCGTCTTTGAAGAACCATGTCTCATCAGAAGAAAAGGTCGTGATGGCATCCACGCCTGTCGACTCTCCTGGCGGCAGCGCAGCGGGATCGAGGATGTCGGTCAACGGCACAGGCGCCGAAGCTGTCTTGAGACGGGGCGAGATCAACACGGCCTCGCCGCTGTTGAGCGCATATATCTTTACATCTGTAGGCTCAATACGCTCATATATGCCATCAATGAGGCCATCCTTCCAGCGTGCGGTTTGGGGCCAATTCTGCAAGTCGGTGAGCTTCCCGGGCGGGAGGGTGCCATTGGCAAACACATAGCGGCCACCGTTGAACAACACCGTGTCGCGGCTGATCGGGTCAAGCGCTGCGCCGACGACGCCGAGCTTGAACGAATCGGGCAGGTTGGGCCATTGCGCGGCGATGGGCTTCGGTGGGCTGGCTTGCACCGTGTTCGCGCCGATGGTCACCACTTCACTGCCACGAAAGACAATAATGTCACCGCTGCTGAGATGCCCGGCCGCATCAATGCCGTCGCCGTGCTGCGCCCACGCGTCGTTGACCGCGTCGTAGACGTGCGGCGCACCCTGCGCGTCAATGCCCCATAGCGTGCCGTCCCAACCCATGCTGATGTCGGTCAGCGGGCCGAACGTGGTGTTCGTTGCAATCGGGTTGAACGTAGGTTGTGCGATGGCCGGGCCTTGCGGTTGGTCGGCGGCGGCCTGCGCTGCATGCGGGGCAGCCGCAGCGGCCGAAGCCAAACTGTTACCCGGCAGGGCCAATGCGCCCGCGCCGAATGCGCTAGCCTTGAAGAACTGGCGGCGAGACAGCGTAAAGTGTTTCATGACAACGTCTGTAGATGTCGTTTAGGTTCATTAGAGAGCGTCTTAAAACGCGGGTTGTCATTCCGAACGCAGTGAGGAATCCCGCAAGACGTGACAAACAAATGCAACGCTAGGCGAGCCGATGCGTATCTTTGTTGGTCGTGGCTGCAGGGATTCTCCCGTGATCCCCGTTCCGTTTCACGGAACGTGGAACGGGATCGAGGGACTCGCCGAGCCTCGGAATGACGGTCTTCTTCTTGAGCTTGAAGCAAAACTCGTGTGGCGGCGCGCCCCTCAAAAAGTGTCAGGTAGCTAGGATGCGGGTTTGTGTTTACTGCCTTCGGAACAGGCGACCGCCAAACCGCAGCCATTGCACCTTGCCCTGCGCATCGCGGACGAAGTCGCAGCGCGCATAGTCCGGCGTGCCGTCGCTCTCAGAGACGAAAACGAAATCGTCCTTGTAAAAGGTTAGCACCTTGGTGGCCGCGTCGGGACCTTCGCCAAGAATCATCTCCAGCCGGCCATCTTTGCCGCGCAGTTCCACTGGCGCATTGATGGGCGGGCCGGTGAAGCCAATCTGCTCGGCGGTGTATTTGCCTTCGTAGGCGGCCAATGCAGCGGCATCGAGCGTTTGGGGCACAGCCGGTAGGTTGTGCAAGCCGGTGAACAATGCCAGCGCCCAATCGCCGATGAACAACTCATGCACCAGGTTCGGCCCGGCCTCGGAGTTGGTCAGCAACGTCATGCCGAAGTTCTTCTCGGGCACGAACCATAGGCCGGAGTGTTGGCCGGGGACGTCGCCGCCGTGCTGGATGACCTTTGTGCCCTCGGCCGTCGGGCGGATAGACCACGACACGCCAAAGCCGTCCAGCTCGACCAACAGCGTGCCGCCCGGGCCAGGATTGCTGCGCATGGCTTGCAACGCCGCCTGCGACATCACCTTCTTGCCGTCCGCGCCCGTCCCATTGCCCAGATGGAAGCGAGCGAAGCGCAGCATGTCGTTCGCGCTCGAGATCGCGCCGCCGAACGGGTTCATGCTGCGCGGCAGCGTCCACAACTCAGGCACGACGACCGGCGCATCCTTATCCACCACATGACCGGCGGCGATGTTGTCGCCGATGATCTCGTCGCTGAAGTAGTGCGAGTCGGCCATGCCGATCGGGTCGAACACCAGCGACTGAACCGCATCTTCAAACGTCTGTTTGGTGATCGCCTCGATCACCCGGCCCGCGACCGAGATGGCGGCGTTGTTATAGGAGAACAGTGTGCCAGGCTTGAACAGTTGCGGCAGCTTGCGCACATCGAACGTGTACTTCGCCAACGCGTCATCGCCACGACCGGTGTCGTGGTAGTCATAGCCCAGCCACCCGGCGCTGTGGTTCAGGCACTGCCGCACGGTCACGCCCGGCGCGCCCGGTGCCCGGAAGCCCGGCACATAGCGGCTGACGGGTGCGTCGAGGTTCAGCTTGCCCTGGTCGACCAGAACCATGGCCGTGGTGCCGGCCACCGGCTTGCTATTGGAGCCGATGCGAAACAATGTGTCGCCATCCACCGGCGTGGGATGCGCGCTGTTGGTGACGCCGTAGCCTTTGATGTACTCCTGACCGTTGAGGAACACGCCCACGGCCGCGCCGGGGATCTTGTGTTTTTGCATGCTGGCGTTGATCTTGTCGTCGAGCTGCGCGAACAGGTCTGTGGCCTGTTGCGCTCGTGCAGCGCGTTGGCGCACGCTGCCAGCGGCATGGGCGGGGCTGGTGGCCGGTAGCACCGCGGGCAGGGCCAGCGCGCCTGCGCCGATGGCGCTGGCCTTGAAGAACTGGCGACGCGTCAAGTGTGGGTGTTGCATGGCATTACTCCTCTCAAGTTGTATGGGTCGTGTCGTCCGCGTTTGACGTGCCGGCCCATTCATCGGTCAAGGGTTGGGCATTGAGCCCATCACCCCCTTCCAATTCCTGCGACAGCCACGCGAACAGGAAATCAATGTGGGCAAAATGCACCACATCGGCAGTGCTGGCTGAGCGAACCGAGGCTCGCCACGGTCTATGCACCTCATCCCGCCACAATCGCAACACGAACGTGCGGCGATTCAGGTCGGGCCGTGCTTGCTTGTCGTTGCCGATGTTGATCATGATGAACGTGTGTGCGATCAGTCTGACCCATCGGCGTGACGAACCCGTGACGACATGACGACATGACGACTGTGTGAGTGACAAACGTGACGGCTTCGGGTATGTTTGTCGAACTGTGTTCATGATGCTGTGCCGTGACTTTCCGGGTGTGTTGTTGCCATGTCCACGACGCAACTGACGATGCAATTGCTGGGGGCAAATCGGATCGACGCTGATAGCCAGCCCCTGACCTTCGAGTCGCAGGCGGCGCGCGCGCTGCTGATCTATCTCATCGCCGAGCGAGACCGCGTGCATCGGCGCGAGACGCTGGCGGGTTTCCTCTCGCCAGACAAGACACAGGATGCGGCCAACACCAATCTGCGCCAGACGCTGGCTCGGCTCAAGCGCGTGTTGCCGAAGACGGCCGCGGCGGCCGTTGTTGCCACCCAGCAAACGCTACAGTTCAACCTCGCTACCGCGCAGGATGCGATGCAAGTTGACCTGATCGAATTCGAGACACACTTGAAGGCGGCAAGCGAGCACAGCAATGCGCACGTCGGCGTGCGGCTGTGCGATGCATGTGTGCAGCATCTTCGTCGGACCATCGAGCTGTATCGCGGCGAGTTTCTGCAAGGTATCTCACTCAAGCTGAGTGAGCCGTATCAGGATTGGATGTTGACGCGGCGCGAAAGCCTGCATCAGCAAGCGATGAGCGCAGCCCACACTCTCGCCCTGCACCATGAATCCAGCGGTGAATTTGTGCAGATGCACGATTTCGCCGTCCGTCAAATCGCGCTTGATCCGTTGCGCGAGACGGCCTACGCCCAGAGCATGCGCGCGCTGGCCCACATGGGCGACCGTGCCCGCGCGTTGGCGCAATACGACGCCTGCCAGGATGTGCTGGCGCGGGAATTGGGCATCGAACCGGGTGACGAGTTGCGCACGTTGCACAAGCGCATTGCCGCGGGCGAGTTGATGCCGACCTCGCTGAACGCCAGTCCGCCGAGACATGCATTGCCCGAACAACTCACGCCATTCATCGGGCGGCACGACGAACTGGCCGACATCGCCCAGCGGCTGCGCGATCCGCACTGCCGCCTGCTCACGCTGGCTGGCCCGGGCGGCATGGGCAAAACGCGGCTGGCCATCGAGGCAGCGCGCGCCCGGCTGGTTGACTATCCGGATGGCGTGTTCTTCGTCGCGCTTGCGTCACTCACATCACCCGGTGACATTGCGCCAGCCGTGTGCGCGGGCATCGGCCTGCCAACGCAAAACGCGGATACCCGCGACACCTTGCTGAACTTCCTCGCCGGCAAAAAGATGCTGCTCATCCTCGATAACTTCGAGCACCTCATGAGCGGTGTTGACATCGCGCTGGATGTGGTGCGCGCTGCGCCGGCGCTACAGATCATCGTCACCTCGCGCGAGCGGCTGAACGTGCTCGGTGAAACAGTTCTGTCCATCGGTGGGATGGGATACGCGCCAAATGTAGAAGGTATGGAAGGCGATGTTGATTCACCCGCGACGCAGTTGTTCGCGCAGAGCGCGCGGCGCGTGCGGGCCGACTTTGCCCTGACGCCAACGAACACCGCATCGGTGTTGCGCATCTGCCAACTCGTCGGTGGGATGCCGCTTGGGCTGGAGTTGGCGGCGGCGTGGTGCGAGGCCATGCCGGTGAATGAGATCGCAGACGAGATAGAACGCAGCGCCGATTTCCTGACGGCCGATTGGCGCGACATGCCTGAACGCCAGCGCAGCCTACGGGCTGTGTTCGATTGGTCGTGGCAACTGCTAACCGAGGCAGAGCGCCGCGTGCTGTGCGGCCTGGCCGTGTTTCACGGAGCATTCACGCGATCGGCTACCCACGCCGTAGCCGATGCAACTGCGCCGCTATTAGCCACCCTGATGCGCAAGTCGTTATTGCGCCGCAACGATGCGATCAACGCCAACAACGCGACCAATTCAAGCGGTCACTACGAGTTGCACGAACTGATCCGCCAGTTTGCCGAGGACAAGCTACGCGCCAACCCTGCCAATGCCGAGCGAATTGCCAAGCGCCATAGCGAGTATTTTCTGAATGGCATGGCGCGCATGGAGGCGATGATGTATGGCCGTGATTCAAAGGATGCACTGGCACACATTCAGAGCGAACTTGCCAACGTGAGAGAAGCATGGTCGTACGCACTCACTCATCACAATCTGGATGGCCTGAACAAAAGCACATTTGCGCTGGCTGCCTTTTTCTCATACACCAACCTGGTCGAGGGCCAGCACAACTTCGAGCAAGCTGCGCACGCCCTGCGGGCATATCCTGAGTCCGATGAGGTGCGGCTTGTGCTGGCGAAAGTGCTGGCGAGCCTGGTGGCGTTTCACTTTCCGCAGGGCGATTTTCAGGCTGCGGAAAATACTGCCCAGGAAGCAATCGCGCTGGCAAGACTCTGCGATGACCCATTGATAGAAGCGATTGCATTGGTGCATTGGGCCGATGCGCTCAGCCGGACGACCGCGTTTGATGCCGCACGGGAACGCGCATTGCAAGCGCTGGCATTGGTAAAGCAACCTCGTGACACTGCTGAATTGCCGCGCCCTCAACAATTGCTGTGGCCCATGCTGCACCTCAGCAGCCTGTTCCGGTTGTCCAAATCGCATGAGATGGAATGGCAGTTTGATCGTGCGCTTGAGTATGCAGAGGAAGCCCTGCGCGTGTGCGAAGCGCTCGATAGCCCGCGCTATCAGGCGATTGCGCTCGACCGGCTGGGCGAAATTCTGCGGCGGCAGGGGCAATATGAATCGTCTCTGCACCGTCGCCTGCAGGCTCTGGATGTTATCCGGCAGTCCGGTGACCTGGAAACCGAAATCGCGATTCTCAACAATCTTGGTGATGTGTATTTCTGTCTCGGCCAATTCACCCAAGCGATCTCGACACTGGAACGCGGCATCCAGTTGTGTCATGCCATCGGCAGCCGCTGGATGGCATCGAGCATGCAAGAGACGCTGGTGTATGTCTACCTGAACCTCAACCAACCCGAACAGGCGCTGGCGTGTGCCAAGCGCGCGGAGCACATGATTCGCGGCTATTACCTGAACTCGTTGGGGTTAGCCTACGAGCAACTTGGCCGCTCGGACGAGGCCGTGAGCACGCTGCTCGAAGCCGTGGCATGGTGGCAGAGGCAGGTGCCGAACGCGGCCATCGCCGAGGCGTATGCCGGTCTGGCCCGCGTGTCGCTCGCGCGGGGTGAAAATGCGCAAGCGACGGATTGGGCCACGCAGGCATTGCCATATCTCGGCCCGCCGCTGTTGGCCGATGGGATGAATCCACTTCAGGTGTATTGGTCATGCGCCCAGGTGTTGAGGGCACAGGGCGATCCGCGCGCCTCAGCCATTTTGAAGGATGCACGCGCGCTGCTGGCAAGTTTGGCTGCGGGCATCAACGATCGAGGATTACGACGATCCTTTCTCGCCAAGCCAGTTCACCGCGAGATCGCACAGGCCCGAGCGTATCCGACGGCCAAGCAGGCGGTTTACTAGCGGTCGGAACGCTCCGAGCGTTCCGACCGCTCCCGGGCCATATCACTCATTCTGGCGGCAGTTCTTTGCGCGCCATTCGAACGAGCCTCAGAGAGCGTCTTTAGCAGAGAAACTAGCACTTCGAGCGGAGTCCAAGGCCATGAAATGGCCGCAGGACGCAGTCGAGAAGCGCGACGCCGTAGCCAAATCGCCGCTCCTTCGACTGCGCTTGGTCGCTGACGCGACCGTCGCTCCGCTCAGGATGCTATGTCATTTACTTTCTTAAGACGCTCTCTTACCGTCCGGGTGCCAGCACAGCAGATGTGCCGGTAGTGGCGGTCGGCTGTTGATAAGTGATCCACGGGAAGTGCAACTTGCGCTGGAGTGGCGCACCGGTCAACGGCTGATACGGCGGCTGAATCCACGAGGCGCGGTTGGTGAGCGGGCTGGCGTTCACCGACACCGGCACCGGGAACTGTGAGATCTTGCCGTTCAAGTCCTCTGGGTTGCTGCCGCCGTAGAGATACAGCGTGACCGTCGCCGGCTGGTTCGATGGGATGTTGGCCGGGAAGGCTGCCGTCCGCGTGCCCTGGATGCAGTCCAGCACGACTGGTGGCCCCTGCTTCGGCCAGGGTGTGTTGGTGACGTATTCGGTCAGCTTGTTCGCGTAGCTCCAGGCGTTACTCGCGTCCAGCGGCAGGTTCTGGTAACACTCAATGCGGTCGGGGTTGGCGTCGCTGTTGAAGTCGTACCACACCTGCATGCTGATGGTGTTCGCGGACGGCCAGACTGTCACGGTCGTGCCATTCGTGTTGGTGATGATGACCGGATCCCATACGCCGTTGCCGTTTGGGCACGACGCCGGCGCGAACTGCCCGGCGGCCACGCACGGGTCGCGCTGCCAGCCCGGATACAAACTTTGGTTGGTGAAGATGTTAAAGCGGGTGTAGGCCGTCTGCGGGATCAGGTTGCCGCTGAACGTGCCCGTCCATGTGCGCAAGCGCGATGCATCCGGGAACAGGTTGGGCGGCTCCGACGGATTGGGTGGGGCGGCCGGGTTGCCGCGCTGACGGTTGGGCACGCAGGCGATGGACGGCCCCAACGCGCTGAGGTCAGTCGGGAAGGCAGTCGTGCCTCCGGTCTGCCGCCACGTGCCCGCCGAGGTGGTCAGCGTCATCGTCACGGCCGTCTGCGGATCGCAACTGCCCGAAACAGTGTCGGGCTTGCGCAGATACAGCCGGGCGCGCGACGGCACGGTCGCCTGCGAGATGGTCTCGCGGGTCGGCGCCGCATTGCCCACCTGCGTCGTCAGCGTGTCAGCCAACACCTCCAGCGTCTGCATGGGTGAGCCAGTGTCAGCGTCCTCGAAGGTCACGGTGACATCCGCGCTCGTCGGGTTGTAGGCCACGTATGTCCGCGTGCCGCCAGCGCACTTCGGCCCGGTCGCGCCGTTGCAGAACACGGCATAGTTGGGCAGGTCGGCCACGACGCTGGCGTCGAGCTGGCCGAGCGCGTTCAGGCTGTAGGCCCAGTGTTTGGCTTGCATGTTCATCGCGCCGAAGAACACCTTGTGCGGCTGGTTGACGCGGGCCAGCGCGCCAAATGCCCCGGGGTCTGCGATGCCTGTCCCGTTCGTTCCGCGCACCTGCGCCTGAACGCCGGCCAGCAGGTTTTCGTACGGTGTGTCCTGGGCGTTGCTGTCGCCGTTGCGTTGCAGGATGTATTCGGCCCACATCTCCGACAGCCAGTCCTGATCGCGACCGAGATACAAGTGCGGCGCGCTCAGCGGGGTGGCCTGGATGGCCAGTTGCGAACTGACATCCTGCGCGAAGAAGGTCGAGCGGTCGGTCTGAATCTGGATGATGCGCGCGATGTAGTAGGTCTTCACCGGCCCCTGGTTGCTTTGATAGCGCACGAAGTCGTCGGGCCAGTTGCCGTTGTAGAACGTGCCCGATGATGTCGTCGGGTCGCCATCCTGGTTGAACCAGTATTGCTCGGTCGCCAGAATCTCCTCTTCATACAGATACATGCCGATGTCCACCCAGTCGTCGTTGCCTGCTGCCTGACCCAGCTCGATCAGCCCGGCCGCAAAGTTGATCGCCTCGCTGGTGGACTCTTCGTCGTTGCCGTTGCCGCCGTTGGCCACGCCATCGGCCCAGTTGTGGCCGTAGAACGGGCTGAAGTTGCGCAGGAACGGATAGCGCGCGCTGCCCCGGTCATAGTTGGCCACATCGGCGCGCAACTCGTTGAAGAAGGGCAGATATGCCTGCAACCAGGCCGGGTCGCGCCGGCCGATGGCGGCGGCGCTGCGCAAGAAGTAGCCCCAGTGAAAGTGCTTGTCGTCCAAGTTTTGCACCGACTGATAGCCTTCCGGGTAACCCACAAACGTATTGAAATCGGTGTTGTACTGGAAGATGTTGCTGGTGTAGACGTTGGCCACGCGCCCGACGAACTCCTTGAGCGTGTCGAGGATGAAGTCGCGCATGTTGCCCGCGACGGCGTTCTTGGTCAGACTGATGTCGGGGTCGGCCACGTTCAGCACGGGTGACTTCGACAGTTGGTCGGCGATGTTCAGCCCCTCGAACAGCGTGGCCAGTTGCGGCACATACGTGTTGGTCGCGCCCACGAAGTAGCTTTGGTTCTGCTGGGTGAACGAGCCGGAGTTGGCGTTCGGCTCGGCTTGATAGAACCACGCCTTCATCGCGTCATACACGTCGTTGGCGGGCACATTGCCATTCACCGCCGTAGCGCTGTTCATGGCGATGTTGGGCAGGAACGGCAGTTCGCCCTGAGCCCGCAACTCGCGCACATAGTCGTTGCCCGCATACGCCTGCAACTCGCCCTTGAGCGAGCGCCAGGTGTATTTGGGTTGATTGCTGCCATCCAGCAGGATGTTGGCTTTGTCCTGCGCGATCATGGCCTTGCGATGGTGGGGGAAGGCCAGCTGCAGCGCGGGCGACGCCGGCTGCGACGGGATGAACGGCTCGGTCGTGACCGAATGCTTGATCCGGATCGTGGCGCTGTCGCGGTCGTAGCCCAGCGGCTTGCTCACGCCGCCAATCGTCACGCTTGTGTCCGAGCCGGGGATGGGCGGGTAGTGAAGCTGCGTGTTGGTGATGTGCTGCGCGGCATACGGGATCAACTCGTCCAGCGCGGCATTGAGCGCGACCGTGTCGCTGAGCAAGACGTTGTGCGGCATGGCGATGACGACGGCACGCGTGGCCGAGATGTTGGTGAACAGCGACTGGCGCAAGCTCGCGTCGGTCGTCTGTTGCTCGCTCCACGTGCCCGCATCGGCCACGATGGCATACGCGGCCGGGCTGGGCGTCAGCGTCGCGCCCGGCCCAATCGGCACAAACGAATTGGTGACGTTGAAGCCAAGCACGCCATTCGTGTTGCGCCACACCGACAGTTGGCCGTTGTCATCGCCCGCGACGGCGGTGCCGGCCCACACTGCAAAGGGCGCGTTGCCCTGGGTGCGCTGGGCCCACACAAATGGGCTGCCGTTAGCCATCGTCAGGTTGAGCTTGCTGCCGTTGCTGGTATACGACATGTCCACCGACCAATCGCTGTATTTCTCGATCCGCACGTTCGTCCACGGCGCGGCCGTGGGGGTGAGGGGTGTGCTGTCGGCGATGGGGTGTGTGCCCGACAGGCCAATCGTCACAATTGGCGACTCTTCGTTGGCGTTGTTGCCATAGCCGAACACGGCCGTAGCCGCCGTAACGGTGGTCGTCACCGCGTTGGTCACGATGCGCATGGCCGTGCGGTTCCACAAGCGCAAGCCCTGCGGCGCGATGCCCAGCCCCGGCGCGGCTTTGCTATTCGGCAGGTCAATGAAGTTCATCTGCCACGGCTCGCTATACATGCCCGGCGTGCGAATCACCGGGTTGAGCGGGTCGGCGCCGATGACCCAGCCCGACCATTGCATACCCGCGCCCGTCCACCAGTCGCTGGATTGCACCGGCTGATTCTTGTTGGCGTAGGCGATGTTGTAGGGCGAGCCGACGATGGCCCCGGTGGCGTTGCCGGCCTGGGTGTTGTTCTGGACGAACTCGCCGGGCAGGTTGTAGAACCAGTAGTTCTGGGCCAGCGTCGTGCCGGCTGTGCCTTTGCCCGGCGCGATGCGCTGGTTGCCCTCCACCCATTGGGCCGATTGTTGCGTGACGACGGTGTTGCCCCCGCCGCCCTGGGCGTGCGTGACCTGCGCCTGCGGCGCGATGACCGTCGCGATGATCACTGCCGAGACGAACGCTCGAACTGCTCGCATGAATAACCTCTCCTTAGATACAGACAAGATAGACAAAAAGGATGCCATCCAGTTGGATGGCATCTCCCCCTATTCGGCTGCTGAGCTTGGTCAGAATGCTACGCAGCCAGCGTTACAGGATCGTGACCAGTTCGTGATGCGTGCATGGCTGGCATCCAGCGGCGTATTCATGAAGCCCAGCTTGGTGGTTGAATTACCTCGAAGCGTTGCTGTGAGTCGTTCTCCTCGAAATCCACGGAAAGTACAAGCGCGTGGGTGCGGGCTGCTGATTCAGGAACCCAATGGCGATGAGCAGCGCACACATCCCAAGGCCCGACACGACGTCCACCACGATCACGATCGCCCTGCCCACAACCCCAGCCCTCGTGAGCGGGCCAAGGATCGGGGGCACCACTGAGGCGACTGAGTTTGCGAAGCCTAGGTCGGCAGTGACAGCAAAGTTTCCTTGCGCCAAGAAACCCACGATCACAGCCAACAACCGCATTATCGCGATAATGGACGAGAGAAAAGTCTCGATTTCCCGGAATCTGGTCGCATAGCCTGGCGGGTTGGGTAGATTGGTATCCAATGTCATCTTTACGTTCACCCCCAGCACCAGCATGGACGTGATGCTTCCGCCATAGTTCACCCATGCATAGGCAGTTGGGTTTGGGTTGGTGTACGGTCCCGAAAAGAGGTTGTAGAGGAACGTGAACCCTAGCCGCATGACGTTGGGATCACTGCCTAACGAGCCTGTATCGTTCAGCGCGCGCGTAATACCTATTGCGAGCGCCAATACGCCATTGATGCAACCCAAAACGATGGCGCCCGAATTGGCCGTCGCTTGCTTGGACCGCTTCTCAACTGCTTGGCTCGGGGCCGGGCTCAAGTCCTGCGATGGGTAACGCCCCACCGCCGCGCGATAGATGGCGGTGACCGGGATGGCTGCCACCAGCGTCGCCATGTTCAACCATGTCAATTGTTCGTTGAACAGTTGCCGATACAGCCAACTGAGCACCGGGATGTCCAGCGGCGCATTAATCGTCGTCACGATGAATTCGATCAAGGTGGCCGCGATGGCCAGGATGCCGTCCACCAGGGCGTTGCTCACGGCCAGCGCGCCGATCAACAGTGCTTCCAGGATGTCCAGCAGCGTGTCCAACAGTGTGGTGAAGAAGTCTGCGGCCGAGTTGACCTGGAACAGGTGGCTGAGGTCACTTTGCAATTGCGTGAACACGGCGTTCAAGTCGCCATCGCCGGTGAGGCGATTGATGAACGCCTGGGCGAACGCGCTGATCGGATCATCGTCGGTTGTGCCATTCGGGCTGTGTATGGTTTTAGTCAAAGCAGCCTGCGTAAACGTGGGCGAGGACGCCGACGGCAAGCCGGTCTTCATCTTCTGCATGCCCCAGTTGCCTTGCACCGCCTGATTCGAGGTTCCGCCGCTGGACGTCTGGACGCTGAGCGCGGTGTGCGTCGTGGAGCCGCTGCCCTTTAGGTCGTTTAACTGGTTGCCAGGCATGATCTGCTTGCGCAGGCCGTCGAACGCTTTCTTGATGGCATCCTCGCCTTGCTTGAAGAAGCTGTCCATCGCCGGGACGATTTGACTGGTGATGGCGTCCTTGAGGGCCTGCGTTTGCGCGTTCACCTGGTTGGCCATCCAGCGGTGCGTCCACATGATCTCGCCGAAGTTGAACAAGGTGCTCAGCGCGGCGACCACGTCCTCGATGAACTTCTCGATCATCTTGAAGAACGAGCCGATGGCCGAGGCGATGTCGTCAATGACTTTGACCACAGCCTTGAATATTTGCTCGACGCCGTTCACCAACAGGCGGATGCCGACCGTGACCTCGTCGGCGACGCTGACGATGATGTGCGTGATCTCCGCCGCCACGCCCTTGAGCCAGTTCCAAAAGTCGGTGAAGATGTTGTCGGTGCGCTGTATGGCGGACGCCCCCTCACCCAACCTCTCCCCCAAGGGGAGAGGGGCCTGAGCCCACGGCGGGTTAGGCGTAGGCGGCGGCAACGTGTCAATGGCGGCCGCCGCATCGGCGTGATGAACGACGCTAAAGGTTGCCTTCGTCGTCGGCTGGCCCTGTGGCTTGGTGAACAGCAGGCCGGTCGGCTGATTCACCGTCGTCGGGCGGGTCGCCGGGATGTTGGTCGGGAAGTAGCCCGATCCGGTCAAATCACTGTAGGCCACGTATTTCGGCGGCGGGGCCGAGGCAGCTGATGTCGCAAACCCTGAAGAGCGAAGCGTCCGCTGCGCCTGCCGCCTGCCGCCGGTGTGCAGCATCAGCCGGTTGAACAGCGTGGCTGCCGAGGTGCTCGCGCCGCCTCCGCCGAAGCCCACGCCGCTCTTCATCTGGCCGATGGCATCTGCGCAGTTTTTGGATTGGCCGGCGCTCTGTTCGTCGGGCGTGAACAGCGCCGCTGGCTTGGACCCGCCCCGCCCGGCGTAGCTCTTGCACGTCGCCAGGTTGACCTTGTCGGGGTCGTTGTCGCTGGCATCGCTGTGCGCGGTCGAGGTGCGTTGATGGAACTCGTGGTCGGGGTTGACTACCACGCGCTCATACGGATCCATGAACGACGCCCACACCCGCAGGGCGGGCACATACATGTCGGGGGTGTCGCTACCGTCGGCCTTGCTGTAACCGCTGGTGATGACGAGTGCGCCGTCGGTGCCAGTTTTGAGCGCGGCATATTGCGAATCGCCCGGGCCGACGTCGTAGGCCGCGCCATCCACTTGGATGGTCATGGGCTGGTCGGCCCAGATCTTGACCGGCTCCTGCGGGATCGGATGTTTGCCATCATCCACCACGGTCAAATGCGTCTGGTAGCGGGCGCGCGAGGGCGGGATGGGATTGACCGGAGCCTGCCCTGAGCCCGCCGAAGGGTCGGTCGCATCGCCGCCGGGCGCGGAGGGATCGGGGTCTTGCATCATCTGGCTTTCGATGATGAAGTCGCGCAGGGCCTGGGGCAACTCGTCCACGCGAATGCCGAACACCTGCGACACCTGGCCGTCGGGCGTGCTATTGCCCCCGCCGGAGACATACACCACGCCGTTGGTCGTGCCTTGAGACAGGTTCCAGATGTAGGTCACGCCGGTGGGGACGGCCGCGTGTTGGCCAGCCTTCGGGTCATAGCCATACAGGCTGGGCGGTTGGGGTGAGGTGCCGCCGCTCGCCGGCGACAGGCCGGATAACACCGTCACGCCACCCTGCGGGTCCTTGTATAGCACCGGCGTCGTAAAGATGGAAGACTGCGCACCCAGCGAGTGCGGCGTGTTGTCCACCGGTTGTAGCGCGCTGTTCAGCGACCACAGATTGCCGACGTTGTCGCCGAACCACAAGCGCACGTTGCTGATGGATAAGCCGGTGCTCGACAGACCAGTCCCGGCAAGCGTGCCGTCGTCATAGGCGAAGCCCGTGCTGATCCGCCCGGTGGGCAACGCGAACGATGGGGTCGCCGGCGTCTTGTTCTTGTCGAAGCTGTGCGCATATACCGAGAAGCCGTCGTTGACGAAGGCTACATTCACGTCGCTCCCATCCGTCGCGCGCAGCGTTCCCAGGGCGGGCGCGGTGAGGATGTTTTGAAACACCAGTGGCTTGTTTATGTCGGCAGGGATGAAGTCGCCGATGCTCACACTACCGTTCAGCCCCGTCGCGGCGTCGCATTGGGCCAGATAGTGATAGTGGCCGATCTCATTGCCGCCGATGGCAACCGTGTCCAGATCCCAAGCCGCCGCGTACACCGTGTCGTTGGCGATCACCGGCGTGGTCACGCGATGCGTGCTGGCCGGTTGGGTGGGCACGACCCACGTCCACTGGGGTTTGGGTGCAGCCGGAGTGGCGAGCGCTGCACGTGTGTCGAACATGTAGAGCGTGTTGGTGCGGTCGCCGAAGCACAGTCCAGTGCCGTTCAGCGCCGGCGTCCCGTCCACGCCGGCCTTGGTCTGATAGATCCACTTTACGGCCAGCGTGCGCGCATCCAGGGCGATGATCTGTCCGGGCGTGGTGTTGTCGTCGTTGTCGGGGTTATCGCCCAAAGGAGATGTGCCGACGTAGACCAAGTCGTTGACCGGGTCGAAGGCCAGACCGGTGTATTGAGTCGAGTCGCCCGGAGGTGTATAGCTGGCAACCTCCGCACCGGTGTGCGCGTCCACTGCCACGAAGCGGACAGTCAGATACAGGCGGTTGCTCTGTTCCTGAAAATTGACGATATGCACGAAATACAGCCGCCCCAACCCTTGCGCCATGGCCGTGCTGCCCCACAACTGATACGGGTTTGACGTCTTGAACACATACGGCGAATCGTAGCGATACACCTGCGTGCTGCCATCGCTGTGCGTCGTCAGGCAGTGCGCCGCGCCGAAGCCGGTGCTGGCGACCTTGTGCACATTGGCCGTGATGCCCTGCTTGAGCGGCAGCGAGACCGAAGCGGAGGTTGACTCGGAGATGAAGCGGAAGGCGTTGGGGTTGGCGCTGTTGCAATGCCATAGCGTGCCGTCGGCGTTGGCCGCCATGTGGGTTGGGTTCGGCACGCCTGCGCCGAGGTTCACCGGCGTGAACGTTTGGTTGCTGTAGCGATGGACTTGGTTGGTGTTGTCGCGGACCGAGACATGGCTCGCACTACCGACCGCAACCTGTGCCAGCGGCACCGCCGCTGTGGCTGGATCCGTCCAGCCTGCGATGCCATCCCATTTCCACAGAGTGCGCGGGTCTTCTGCGCTGATGTGATATACCGCGTCGTCCTGGCCAACCGCCACCTGCTGAACCTTGCCGAATCGCTGAATCCACTGCGCGCCGTCGTGCTGAAAGATATTTTGGGATGTGTCAACGGTCCACAAATTGCCGACGCGGCCGCTGGGCGCTTGGTTGAGCACCGGATGCCACGCCGCCGGCCATGTGGCGGCACTTGCACCGATGTATCGCAGGATCGTCGTGGTGCCTAGCCCGCTCCAGGCAGCCACCGCTGCCCCGTTGTAGACAAAAACTCCGCCTGACGTTTGGAGGGCTGCATCAATGCCCGACGCGGCCCAAGCGGCGGGCAATTGGTTCTGCCACGGCGCGTAGCTGCTGATTGGGGCAGGCTGCGTCGTCACGGCCTTGGTTTGCAGATTGGCGGTAACGAACTGCCCCCCGCGAAACAGCAGCACGGTCGCGCTGCCATCTGAATGCACCGCGTCAATAACGCCATCAACCCAGGCCGGCGCCTGCGGCCAGTTCGCCAAGTCGGTGAGCTTGGCGCGCGACTGCGGGGCATCGGCCGGTAGGTACCACCCGCCCTTGAAGAAGACCAGCGCGCCATTCACGTTGGCCGCGCCGCGCAGGCCGAGTTTGAACGAATCGGGCAGACCCGGCCACTGCGCCGCGATGGTCTTGACCGGGCCGATGTTGCTGCCGTCCGATCCCGAAACAAATTCTGCGCCCTTGAACCAGTAGTAGGTCGTCCCGACCAAGCACGCGGCGTCAATGCCCTCGCCGTGCAGATGCCATTGTTGCTGCACCGGGTCATACAGGTGCGGCGCGCCGCTGGCGTCAATCGCCCACAGCGTGCCGTCCCACCCGGCCGCGATATCGGTTGGCGGACCGAAGGCGGTGGTCGAGGCGATCGGGTTGAAGGTCGGCTGGGGCAGGGTGAGGCGAGGCGCGTCGGCGGCGGCCTGCGCCGCTTGCGACGGCGCGGCGGCCACGCTGGTCAGCCCAAGGGCCGGCAGGGAGAGTGCGCCAACGCCAAACGCGCTGGCCTTGAACAACTGGCGGCGCGAAAGTCGTAGTTGTTTCATGTGACTCCTGTCTCATTCAGAACGTTGTGGTTACGGCTGCACGGACACAATGAGGCCATCCAGTTGGATGGCATCTCCCCCGCGTTAGTTGTTGAGCTTGGTCGGAATTCTACGCAGCCAGCGTGACAAGTACGTGATCGGCGCGTGGCCGGCGCGTGCGTGGTTGTCTGCCGCCCGAAGGGGTGGGCGTCAGGTCTCACCACGGAAAGACGCGCCGGTTACGGCGCTTCGGTCAAGTTCACAGCCCGAAGTGCCGGCGTGCAAGGATGATTGTGTCGGTGTGATCGTAGAGACGCGCCACGGCGCGTCTCTACACACAACCGACCCTTCGGGTTTGCGTCGCGTTACGGTGCCGCCCCGCCCAGCGCCAGCGGGTGGGCTTGCGCAGGCCGCGGCGCATGCGGCACAAACGGGAAGTACAGCCGGCGCTGGCGTATGGCGCTGGGCTCGTTGTGCCAGGTGGCCGCGATGGTCAGCGCACAGGTGGCATAGCCGGCGAATAAGTCCACGCCCATGTTGACGAAGCCGGCAACTTCAGGATTCAGGAACTTGATCGGATTGATCATGCTGGGAAGGCAGCCGATCAGATTGGATGAGAAGTTCAGGTCGCTATTCACGTCGCGGCTGCCATTGACGGCAAAGTCGCTGATGAATCCGATGAGCAGGAGGGCATAGGCAACCGCGTTGCTGACACCCAGACCCTCACTCGTCGCATCATCGAAATTGAAGGTTGACAAGCCAGTGACACCGTAACAGGCCAACCCGCACGTCACCACGTAGGTGAACCAAGTCCCGAGACTGATCTTGTCCAAATCGGTAGAGAAGCCCGGGTAACCCATTGCAGCATTGACCAAGCTCAACCCCACAGCCAGATTACCCAGCTTCGCAAAGATGGGGCTCTGAGACAAGCCATGTTTGATCAGGGGGTAAAGAAAATCATTGATGCCGTTGATGATGCCGTAGGCCAGATTGAAGATGCCGGATGCCGTGCCGATGGTCTTCTGCGCCCAATCGGGGGCAATGCCGGCGAGCGCGCGTTGTGGGCTGCTGATTTGCGCAACCGATGTGCTGGTCACCCACGGCTGGTAAGGGTTGGCATTGAAGCTGTCCTGCGGGTATTCATTGGCGACGACGCGATAGATGACCGTCACCGGGATGGCAACCACCAGCGTGGCCAGATTCAGCAGCGTGAGCGGCTCACCAAACAGTAGCTGATACAGCCAGCTGATCACGGGAATTTCGATCGGATCGTCGATCGCAGCCCAGATCGCGTCGATGATGTCATCAAGGGCATTGAACACGCCGTCGAAGATGGCTTGGCTGATGGCGAGCGCAGCATCCAACAGCACCTTCAGGATGTCGAGCAAGGTCGTGAGCAGGCCAGTAAAGAACGCGCTGGGCGACGTTGCAGTGAACAGCGAGTTGATGTCGTTCTTGGTATCACTCAGCGCGCTGCTCAGTCCGGCGTTGTTCTTCAGGCTGTCAATGAAGCCATTGATGAAATCGCTGACAGGATCGCCGGTTGTCTCGTCTGGCCCACTGTTCGCACTCGCACTTGCCGCCGCGATTGCGGCCGCTTCCAACGCAGCCGATGCGGCGGCGCTTGATACAGACGACGACCCACCTGGCGCGTTGAACCCCGACTTCATCTTCTGCATGCCCCAACCGCCCTGCACGGCCTGCGACGAACCCGAATTGGTGTTGCCCGCCTGACCCGACCCGGCCGTCATGGCAGAGTGCGGCGTTGCGTCTCCGCCGGGCATGGTGTTGAAGCTCTGCTGTCCGTTGACCTGGGCCTTAACTTTGTCGATCCAACCGTTGATGGTGTCTTCACTGTTTGTGAACCAGTTGTCGACGATTGTCTTGTTGTTCGCCATGATCGTCTTCAGTTGCTCTTTCTGATACGTCAGCAGGCTCACCAGCCAGCGGTGCGTCCACATGATCTCGCCAAAGTGGAACAGGATGCTGAGCGCGGCGATCAGGTCTTCGATGGCCTTGAGCAACTGCAGGAAGAACGAGCCGATGGCGTTGACCACATCCTCGATGACCTTGATGACCGCCCTGAACGCCTGCTCCACGCCGTTGGCGATGAAGTTGATGCCGACCATGATGTCGTCGGCCACGCTGACGATCACGTTCTCGATGTTGGCGACGACCCCCTTGAGCCAGTTCCAGAAGTCGGTAAACAGGTCACTGCCGCGTTGGATAACGAAGGTGGCTGGCGCGCCGCTCGCCGCTGCCGTGCCGTTGGGGTTGTTCGGGTCCCACGGTTTGCCTGTCAATGCATCAATGGCGCTGCGCGCGTCGCTGTGCGTCAGCGGCGTGTAGGTGTGCGCGCCGCCTTGCGGCTTCGAGAGTTGAAAGCCGAACGGCGCGGAGACCGTTGCGGTGCGCTTGGCGCGGGCGTTGTTGGGGCCGTAGTGCATGCCGCCCAGCGTGGTGTAGGCCACGTAGGGCGCGATCGGGTTACTGCCGTGCAGCGTCTTCAGCGCGCCAGCGAACGCCGCAGGGCTGTTGCCGCCCGGGTTCAGGCCGCTGTTCATCTGGCCGACGGCATTGGCCACGTTGGTGGTCGTGCCGCCTGGCTTGGTCTCGTCGCTGGTGAACAGCGGCGTGCCGTCGTATTTGTAGGCCGTGTTCAAGTTGGGCTTGCCCGGGTCGGGCTGAGCGTTGATGTTGCTCTGCGCCACGCGGCCATGCCACTCGTGGTCGGGGTAGACCATGATGCGCTCGAACGGGTCCATGAACGAGGCCCACACACGCAGGGCAGAGGTGTTGACATCGGACGCATCGGTTGTGATGACCACGCAGCCGTCGGTGCCGGTCTTGACCGACGCATAGGCCGAGTCAGCCGGGCCGATGGTGTATTGCGTGCCGTCTACCGTGATGACCGTGCCGTCCACGTCGGCCCAGATCTTCACCTGCTCGTTGGGCAGCGGGTGCTTCTTGTCGTCCACCACAGTCAGGTGCGTTTGGTAGCGCGAGACGGAGTTGGGGATGACGTTGCCATCGGGCGCGGTGACCTTCGTGCCGCCGGTGCCGCCCGGGTCTTGCGGGTCTTGCATCAGTTGGCTCTCGATGATGAAGTCGCGCTCGGCCTGCGGCAGTTGATCAATGCGCAGGCCAAAGGCTTGTGGGCGCAAGCCAGCGGTGTTCAAAGTAAATTGCCCGTAGCAATACACCACGCCGTTGGTTGCGGTCTTGCTCAGCCCGGTGACGGTGGTTGCGCCAGTCGGCAGGGCCGCCACATTGCCGTTGTCTGGATCGAAGCCCATCAGTTTGGCCCCGTTGGGGTCGCCAGGCTGGAAAGCGTTGTAGAGCACAGTGGTGCCGCCCGCCGTGTCCTTGTAGATGACCGGTGTAGTGTAAATGTTGCTGTTTGGTTGCGACGGGTTGTAGGGTGTGTAGTTGATGGGGCTGAGGCTGGAATTCAGGCAATACAGCACACCCTGCTGGGTGCCAAACCACAGCGCGCCAGCGTCGGCGGGTGGCGGCGTGCTGGTGATGCTGTCTTCGGGGCCGCGACCATCGTCGTAGGTGAAGCCGGTGCTGATGTAGTCGCCAGCCGGCAACGCAAACGATTCGATCAGTGCAAGATCGGTGCCGATGTCGAGCGCGATGGCGCCGTTGGGGCCTGTGTAGAACACAGCTGGCTCGATGGCGGGAGAGCCGAACGTCGGGGCATCTGAGAAATTGCCTGTGCCATACACCGGCGCCGTGAGCAGCGCATCAAGCGAAAGAATGCTGTTGGATAAACCCTCTATGTAGAAATCTGCGCCGCTTTCAATCCCATCGCTTGCATCGGATGCTTGGCAACAGACCACTCGGGAATTCAATTGCCACGGCCCATTGGTCGATGCGCAATACCACAGCACGGTATAGACCCACTCGGCCCCACGGTTGACCACGAAGATTGGCGTCGGTATGCGAAAGGTGTCTGCAGGAATGGCGGGGCCGAAATTCAACGTCTTCGTCCACAGCGGCTGAATATTGGCAGGGTTTGCCAGGGCTGCTGCCGTGTCGATCATGTAAACCTTGGCGGCACGGTCGCCGAAGCACAGCCGGCCACCGTTCAGCGCGGGCGTCGCATCGATTCCGGCTGTCGAGGTAAACGTCCACCTCACCGCCAGCGTGCGCGCATCCAGCGCCAGCAGTTGTCCTGGGGTCGTGTTGTTCGTATCCTCGTAAAACGGGGTTGCACCGACGTAGATGAGGCTGTTGATCGGATCGAACACCGGCTGGCCATAGAGAAGTGGCGCAGGCAGGATGGGCGTGCGGGCGACTTCGACGCCGGTGTGGGCGTCCAGCGCGACGATTTGTGTGCGGTTGTCCGGCTGAGTGGGATTGTTGGCGATGTCCACCGTGTCGGTCAGAAAGATCAGTCCAGCGCCCTGCTCGACCCACTTGCCATAGGGGAAGCCATTGTAGTACGTCTTTGGAGATTGGAAGACGTAGGGCGAGTCGTAACGCAAGGCCTGGGTGTTGCCCTGTGTGTCCGTTGCCAGGCAGTGCGCTGCGCCAAAGCCGGTGGCCGCCACCTTGCTCACGGTGCTGATGACGCCTGACTTGATCGGGATGTCGTTTTGGAGCAGATTGTTGTTGCTCAGAAAGCGATGTGCGTTCGGGTTGTTGGGCTTGGCGTGCCACAGCGAGCCATCGCTGGTGGTGGCGATGTGCACCGCGCCGCCATTCGCGCTCACGTCAGTATTCTGGGTCAGCGCGCCCGACGCCGGGTCGAAGCTGTAGACATTGCCGTTTGTGTCGCGGGCGTTCACGGCATTCGCGTTGCCCAGCGACACTTGGATCAGGTTGCTCGCCGGTGACACCGGCGCGAACCCTGAGCCATCCAGCGCACCGGTGAACTTCCACAACCTCGCCGCGCTGGCGATCATCACCGTGTTGTCCTGCCCCACACCGACATGATCAGCCTGATTGTTGACCCGTGTCCAGTTGTCGCCGTTGTGCTGCACGATCCACGCACCCTGCGTGCTGGGCAGCACGCTCCACAGGTTGCCGTCGCGGCCATTCGGCGCGTGCGCCAGCGCCGGATGGAACACAGAGTTGGCAAACGTCTTGCCAATGTATTGAAGTGTTGCCGTTTGCCCCGTGAAAACCAGCGCGCTTGTGCCTTTGAACAGGATGGGATTCTGGGGTTGCGAGGGCGTCGCTGTCATGGCATCCACACCACCCGAACTCATCCAATCTGCCGGCAGCGAACCAAAGAAGTTGTTCACGAAGGCGGCAAAAGAAACCGGTGCACCCATGACCTTCTGTTCAAAGTTGTCGAGGCGAATCATCAGCACCTGGCCGGCGCGCTGGAGCACTTGCACCGTTTCAACATTGGCATTGTAGGCAGCATCGATGATGCCATCGCTCTTGGTGACGCCATTGACCGTGACGCTGGTCGTCCACACACCAGTGGTCGGCCATCCGGGCAGATCGGCGAGTCTGCCCAACGGCACGGTGCCATCGGTCGAGACATAGCGCCCGCCGTTGAACAAGATGAGTCCGTTGCCATCACCTCTGGAGGACATCGCGCCGTTCACGCCCAACTTGAACGAATCGGGCACGGTCGGCCACAGTGCGGCAATCGTCGTCGGCGCGCCGGCAACCATCGTGGCCGCGTTGACCGGCACCACGTTCGGCCCTTGAAACACATAGATCGTGCTGCCATCGCCGCTTAATGCAGCCGCGTCTATGCCGTCGCCGTGTTGCGCCCAAACCTTGTTGATCTCGTCGTAGATGTGCGGCGCGCCCTGCCCATCAATGCCCCACAGCGTGCCATCCCAGCCCATGCTGATGTCGGTCAGCGGGCCAAACGTGGTGTTGCTGCTGATGGGATTGAACGTCGGCTGTGGGATGGCCGGACTGTCGGGTTGCTCGGCGGCGGCCTGTGCCTCGCGCGAGGGCGCGGCGGCCACGCTGGCCAGCCCAAGGGCGGGCAGAGCCAACGCGCCAGCGCCGAGCGCGCTGGCCTTGAACAACTGGCGGCGGGTCAATCGTTGCTTAATCATGTCTGTCTTGATCCTCATTGCGGATTGAAACTTGCGTTTGCGTTTGTATTTGTGTTTGCGCCGGCGAAGATGCCGCGTGCGCCAGCAGGTGGGCGAGTAATGCCTCCAGGCTGCTGAAGTGTTGCACCGTATGGTCGGTCGTGCTCTGCAGTGAGGCGTGGTGCGGCCGCTCGCCCTCGCTCCACCATAAGCGCAACAAGTAGGATTGATAAGTCTGTCGTTTCACGTTCACCATTGAGCAGCGGGCTGTCACGCTGACTTCTAGCCAAATGGCCGTGACAACGCTGTTACCCCAGCGTGACCCGTCGCCGGTCGCCGGTTGCCGGTTGCCGGTCGTCCAGCGACGCAGGGGCGACCGATTCGGCCGCCCCTATCGCGCGGGTTTTAGCAAGCTGCACCGCAGCGCTGCCTCATCCCTCGGCGATGAATCGCCGAGGGATCGCGTCATTGCCGCAAACGAACCGCCGGTCACTTGAACCTGAACTGGGCGGTGCGCTGCGTGCCGTCAATCAGCGTCACGATCAACTGGCGGCACGTGTTGGCCCAACCCTTCTCCGTCTTCCACACGTAGGTGTAGACGCCCGTTGCCGCGTCGTATTGCAGGCTGCTGCTGCCCGCCGTGCTCGTCTCCTCGATGTCGTCCAGCGGCGCACCGCTGGCACAGGTGATCTGCTGCGACGCCGGTGAGCCCGCCGCCAGGATGTTCAGACCTTGGTTGCCGCCCAGGCTGAACTTGACCGGGATGGCGCGACCGGCGTTGACTTGGTTGACCGTCGGCAGGTTGTCCACCGGCTGGAAGAAGCCGCTGAAGTTGAAGATGACGTTGTAGCTGGCGCTGGCACTGGCCGTGTTGCCGGCTGCGTCCGTCGCCGTGCAGGTCACCGTCTTCGCACCGACGGTGCTGGAGTCGAGCGGGCCGCACGACTGCGATGCCAGGCCAGACAGGGCATCGGCTGCGCCAGACGAAACGGTAGCTGATCCGCCGAGAACGATGGGATTGGGGCTGACCACCGGCGCGAGCGTGGGCGCGGTCTTGTCGAGCTTGATGCCGGAGACCACCGCCGAGGCCGTGTTGCCGGCTTGGTCTGTCGCCGTGCCACTGGCCGAGAGCGCCGCGCCATCGCTGCTCAGCGTCTGGTTCGGCCCGCATGAGGCCACGCCGCTCAGCGGGTCGGCGCAGGTGAAGCTCACTGTCACATCGGTGTTGCTCCAGCCGGCGGCGTTTGGCGCGGGCGATGCGCTGCCGATGATCGTCGGGGCGGTGGCATCGCGCTTGACCGTGACCGACTGGTTGCCAGTGCCGCCCGCGCTGGCAGCCGAGCAGGTCAGTGTCGTCTCGACCGTATCGGCATTGATCGTGACCGGGTCGCAGCCGGACTGCGATGTGATCGCCGACTCGGCGTCGCTGACCGTCCACGAGATCGTCACGTCGCTGACATACCAGCCATTCGCGCCAAGCGTGCCGACGATGGCCGGCGTGATGACGGGCGGCGTAGCGTCCGTGACGAACCCCGCGACATCCACCGGCACGTTGCTGTCGGTGCTCGTGCCGGTGCCGAGCTGCCCATTGAAGTTGGAGCCCCAGCACTTGGCCCCGCCGCTGACCGTCACCGCGCAGGTGTGCCGCGAGCCTCCGCTGACGGCGACCACGCCACTGGCCAGGCCGATCACGTCCATTGGCACGTTGCTGGAAACACCCGTGACACCGTTCCCCAGTTGACCGTGGAAGTTCTCGCCCCAGCACTGGAGGCTGCCACCGCTGATCAACGCGCAGGTGTGATCGTAGCCAGCACTGACGGCGACCACGCCGCTGGCGAGGCCGCTCACGTCCACCGGCACGTTGCTATCGGTATTCGTGCCGTCCCCCAGTTCGCCTTCATCATTTTCGCCCCAGCAGTTGAGACCGCCGCTGATGACTGCGCAGGTGTGATCCTCGCCCGCGCTGACGGCGACCACGCCGCTGGCGAGGCCGCTCACATCTACAGGCACGTTGCTGTCGGTGGTGTTGCCGCTTGTGCCGTTCCCCAGTTGGCCGACGCTGTTGCGGCCCCAGCACTTCAGGCCGCCGCTGATCAACGCACATGTGTGTTCCCAACCTGCGCTGATGGCGGCCACGCCGCTGGTCAGGCCGACCACATCCACCGGCAATGGGGTGGCGCTAAAGCCGCCAAAGACGCCGTTCCCTAGTTGGCCTTCAGAATTGCCGCCCCAGCACTTGACGCCGCCATTGCCGGTCAGCGCGCAAGTATGTTCTCTGCCCGCGTTGACCGCGACCACGCCGCTGGTCAGGCCGACCACATCCACAGGCACGTTGCTGAAGGTGAGATTGCCAAAGGCGCCATTGCCCAGTTGGCCGAGCGCGTTGTAGCCCCAACACTTGACGCCACCGCTGCTGGTCAACGCGCAGGTGTGTTCCCTGCCCGCGCTGACCGCGACCACGCCGCTGGTCAGACCGACCACATCCACCGGGATGCTGCTGTTTGTGTTCGTGCCATCTCCCAGTTGGCCATCGGTGTTGTCGCCCCAACACTTGACGCCGCCGCTGCTGGTCACTGTGCAGCTGTGGCGCAAACCCGCGCTAATTTGTATGGCAGTCACTGTTTGGGCGGCGGCGGGCGTTGCGCGCCCCAGGCCGCCTGCCAGGCTGGCAGCCAGCAGACTGATCATCAGCCCGTTGACGCCCAGCCACCGGCCCAGCCGGGCCGACCCGCGCGGCGCGCGCGTCCGTGGCGGTGCCGGCGTTCGGTTCGTCTCATACGATGCGTCCAAAGCGTTCATGACATTTGCCTCCATTCGAGAAACACAACACTGGGCACATGACACATGACACATGACACGTGCTACACAACACAGCCCGAGTCGCTACAATTGCGCCGCGGGCGGCTGGCGGTTAGCTTAGTTGGCGATCAGTGACAGCAGCGTGACAGATGCATGGCACACACGTCTAGAGCGAATTCCTGATTGGCTTCCGACGCCCCCGCCCATAACCCCTCCCCTTTGGGGAGAGGGCTTGTGGCCCACTGGGGGCCATAGGTGAGGGGGCGGGGATCGCATACCAATGAGGAGTCTGCTCCAGTGGGTCGCACTGGGTGTTGCGGGCCGGGCAGAGGGCGGCCAAGGCAAGAACTACGTTTGTCAAAGAGTAGCGATACATGTCGTTGTCGTTGTCGTTTCTTGGTGGGTTCAGCGCGACGTGGGAGGGACAACCGTTGCGCTTCGCGACGGCGCCCGCGCGCGCGCTGTTTGCCTACCTCGCCGTCGAGGCCGACCGGCCGCAGGCGCGGGCGCACCTGGCCGAACTGTTCTGGCCGGAGCAAGCCGCCACCATCAGCTTCAACAACCTGCGCCAGACGCTGATGCGCGTGCGCAAGGCCGTCCCCAATCCGCCGGGCGTGGACGCGGTGCTGGACATCACCAAGGCGACGCTCCAGTTCAAGCGCCAGTCGGCGGCCTGCGATGTGCATCGGTTCGAGGATCTACTGGCCGAATGCGCCTTGCATACCCATTCGGGCACAAGTCCCCACGCCGACCTGGTCTCGCTTGTGCCCGCATGGGCATGTCTGGACTGCGTGAGCCGGATGCAGGAGGCCGCGGCGCTATATCAGGGTGAATTCCTGAGCGGCTTGGCCCTAGACAACAGCCAACCGTTCGACGAGTGGCTGCTGTTCAAGCGCGAGCAATTGCATCGCCAGGCATTGGAGACGTTGAATGTCCTGACGCAGCACTACGAGGCGACCGGCCAATTTGAGGCCATGCGCCAATACGCAGCCCGGCAGTTGGCGCTCGATCCTTGGCGCGAGGAGGCGCACGCTCAACTGATGCGCGCGCTGGCCTTTCTGGGTGACCGCACGGCGGCGCTGGCGCAGTATGAAACCTGCCGCCGCCTGCTCGAACAGGAGCTCGGCATCGCACCTACCGACGCCTTGCAGGCGTTGGCCGAGCGCATCCGCGCGGGCGCGCTTGAGAAGCCAATCGTTCCACCCTCACCCAGGACGCAACCAGCCGCCCCACGCGGCGGGCGCGATTGGAGTGAGATTCCAGAGACGAGCCCCTTGTTCGGCCGCCAGGGCGAGTTGACACAACTGCGCGCGTGGCTCGGCCCAGAACGTGCGCGCCTGGTGTGGGTGCTCGGCATCGGCGGTGTCGGCAAGACCAGTCTGGCTGCCGCCGCGTCCGCCGCTGTCGCCGCTGGCGGGGAATATGACGCTGTCTTTTGGCGGTCGCTATTGAACGCGCCGCCGCTTGAGGAAGTCCTGCGGGCCGCCGTGCAAATGCTCTCGGAACAGCGCCTGGCCGATGTGCCCAGCGCCCTGGACGATCAGCTCGCCTTACTGCTCGGGTTGCTGCGCGAACGGCGCTGCCTGCTGGTGCTCGACAATTTCGAGAGCATCCTCGATGCAAGTGAGGGCAAAACCTTTCGCGCCGGCTATGAGGCCTATGACCAACTGATCCAACGCCTGACGCAAAGCCGGCACAACGGCTGCCTGCTCATCACCAGCCGCGAGCAACCGAGGGAGACGGCCCGATTAAGCGGCAGCCCAGGCGTGCATGTGATGCGCCTCTCCGGCCTGACCCCGGACGATGGGCAAGCCTTGCTGGCCGCCCTTCAGTTGAGCGATGCACAGCCCAGCCCCGGGCCGTCGGCCCGCGCAGCTGCGCTGGTGCAGCGCTACTCCGGCAATCCACTCGCGCTCAAGCTGGTGGCGCAAACGGTGCAAGAGCTATTCCAGGGCAGCATCGCCAGCTTCCTGGCCGCCGACACAGCCATCTTCGACGACGTGCGTTTGGTGCTCGATCAACAGTTTGATCGCCTGTCGCCGCTGCAGCAGGAGGTGCTGATGTGGCTGGCGATCGAGCGCGAGGCCACGACGGTCTCTACCCTTCGCGAGAGTCTGGCGCACTCGCCCTCACCGCATGCTTTTCTCGAGGCGCTACGCGGCTTGCAACGCCGCTCGTTGTTAGAGCAGGTCAATCCTGGCGGCGACAACAGCGGCGCGTCGGCGTTCACATTGCAGAATGTCATCATGGAGTATGTCACCGACCGGTTGGTGGCCGCCCTGTGCGATGCCATTGAATCGGGAAGGCTGGACGCGCTGAACCGGTATGCGTTGTGGAAGGCGCGCGCCAGAGAATATGTGTTGCAGAGCCAGATCCGTCTGATCACGAAGCCGGTGGCCGATCAACTCGTGACCCGCCTCGGTCCCGCCGAGTTGGCGCGACGGTTGCGCGGCGTGCTCGATCAACTTCACGCCTTGCCGCCGCGCGCCCCGGGCTACGCGGCTGGGAACATCCTGAATCTGGCGCTGTACCTGGGTTACGACACGGCCAGCTTCGACTTCTCCGGCCTGAGCGTGTGGCAGGCCGATCTGCGCCATGCCGGCTTCGCTGCGCTGAATTTGCAATACAGTGACCTCGCCCAGGCGGCCTTCATCCAGGCGATTGATGTGGGGGCGGTGAAATACTTGGATGATGGACAGATGCTGGTGGCGGGCATCGAGGGTGGCGACCTGTGTCTGTGGCGCATCGCCGATGGGCAACTGCAAGGCGCTTTTCGCACACCCAGCCGCAGCGGCTATCCCATCGTGTTCAGCCCCGACGGCCGTCTGCTGGCCGCGTGCGGCCTGGACTATCGCATCCGTGTGTGGTCGGTGGCGACCGGTGCGCTGCTGCAAACGCTCGAAGGGTTGACCGATCAGCCCTTCAACCCCGCCTTCAGCCACGACGGAGCGCTGGTGGCGTGTGGAGGACGCGATGGCATGGTTCATGTGTGGGATGTGTCCAGCGGCAGCGGCCAGTCACGCTTCTCGCTGTCCGTGCGCGAGAGTCAGGACTTGATCACGGGCCTCGCGTTCAGCCCCGATGGGACGATCCTCGCCGGCGGCGGCAGCGGCCACATCGTGTGGCTGTGGGATGTGCAACAGGCGGGCCGGTTGATCGCCCAGCTGCACGGCCACGCGCGCGAACTGGAGTGCCTCGCTTTCTCGCCCGACGGCGCGCGCTTGATCAGCGCCGCGCACGATGGCGCCATCCGCGTGTGGGATGTTCCGGCTGTGCTGAACGCAGGCTCGGCCAGCGGCGCATGCGTCCAGGAACTCAACGGCCATCGCCAGGTCGTGCGCGCGCTCACCTTTGGCGTGCATGGCCAAAGCCACATCCTCGCCAGCGGCAGCGCCGACCGGACGATCCGGTTGTGGGACCTCCGGCAACACGGGGAGGCGCTGCACATGCTGACGGGCCACGCGCACGAGGTCACGGCGCTGTCCTTCGACCGCGACGGCGATGTGTTGGCCAGCGGCAGCGCAGACAAGACCATCCGCCGCTGGGATGTGCGTTCGGGTCAAGCGCTCGAGATCGTGAGCAGTTATGCGCGCATGGTGGACGCGGTGGAATGGAGCCCGGCCGCGCCGGTTTTGGCCAGCGGCGGAGCCGATGGTGTGTTACGCCTGTGGAACACAGACGACGGTTCGATGAAGCACATGCAGCCACGGCCTGCAACCCGCGTGCTGTCACTCGGCTTCAGCCCCGATGGGTCGCGTCTCGTCAGCGCCGGCGTGGACCACGCGGCGCATGTGTGGGATGTGGCTCAGGGCAAGGCCATCGCCGCGCTGCGCGGGCACGGGGGCAACGTTACCTCGGTGGCCTTCAGTCCCGATGGCCGGCTGATCGCATCGGGCAGCGCCGACCGAACGATTCGGCTGTGGTCGGCCGATCCGGCGCAACCCAAAACGCTTGGCGAGCGCGTCATCGTCCTGAGTGGGCACGACGACGTGATCGTGTCGGTCGCCTTCAGCCCGGACGGGCGCCGGCTGGTCAGCGCCAGCCTCGATCACACCGCGCGTCTGTGGGACATTGCCCAATGTCGTGAGGTGGCGCGGCTGCGAGGCCATACATCAACGCTCTATGGAGCGATGTTTACGCCCGATGGACGCCGGGCCATCACCAACAGTTGGAACTACACGGTCGCCGCGTGGGATGCCGCGACCGGCCAGCGCGTCGATTGGCCTGGCGCAGCGGCTATCCGGGCGCGCGGCATCGCTTTTAGCCCCGATGGCGCAACCGTTGCGTGCGTGACGAAGGAACAGGACATTGAGCTGCGCGACTTCAACTCAGGCGCGTTGGTGCACACGCTGCGCGGCCACGAGATGACAGTCCGCTCACTTCGCTTCAATCGCACAGGCGCGGTCCTTGCCAGCGGCGACTGGGATGGCGTAGTACGGCTATGGGATACCGCTGCAGGCGCGTGCATCCGCGTGATGCGCGCGCCGGGGCCGTATGCGGGGATGAATATCACCGGCGTCACCGGCATCAGCGCGGCGCAGAAGGCCGCGCTTCGAGAGCTGGGCGCGGTGAACGAGGGCTGAGCAGTCGAGCGGAATTTGAGTCGCGTAGCGGCGAAGAATGGAGTCGAGGAGCGCGGCGCTTGCCTCCGGCCGGCGTTTCTCGACTCCGCTGCGCGTCTTGCGGCGCTGGCTTCGCTCAAAATGCCTGACTTATGGATTTCGCAAACAAGCTCAAAGCTTCAGGCATGTCTGTCGCTGCCCAGATAGGCATCTTGAATTTCGGGGCTGTTGAGCAAATCGCGCGCCGCGCCTTCGAGCACGATGTGGCCGTTCTGCAACACATAGCCGCGATGCGCGATCTGTAGCGCTAGATTCGCGTTCTGCTCGACCATGAACACGGTCACGCCCTGCTGGTTGATCTGTTGCACGGTTTCCAGCACGCGATCCACAAACAGCGGCGAGAGGCCCATCGTCGGCTCGTCCATGCACATCAGGCGCGGCCGGCCCATCAGCGCGCGCGCCATGGCCAGCATCTGCTGCTCGCCGCCGCTGAGCACGCCGCCCGGCTGGGCGATGCGCTCGCGCAGACGTGGGAACAAGCCGAGCACGCGCTCGTAGTCCTCCTGAATTGCGGCGCGGTCGTCGCGAATAAACGCGCCCATCAGCAGGTTCTCGCGCACCGTCATCTGCGGGAAGATGCGCCGCGCCTCCGGCACCGAGCCGACGCCGCGCCGGATGATCTTGGGCGTGGGCAAGCCGAGGATGCTCTGACCCTCCAGCAGCACGTCACCGGCGCGTGGCCGCACCAGGCCGAGGATGACCTTCATGGTCGTGCTCTTGCCGCTGGCGTTGCCACCCAGCAGGCACACAATCTCGCCGCGGTTGACGTGCAGGTTCAGGCCGAAGTGCACCTGGGCAGGACCGTAGAACGTATCCACGTTCTCAAGTTGGAGCAAGGGCAACTCGCGCGTCATCGGTTCAACTTCGCACCCTGATTACAGGGTGTATTGAGATCGCTAAAGCCAAGCACCTCGAGCGTCCCCGATCCCGTTTCACGTTCCGTGCAACGGAACGGGGATCACGGGAAAGGCGGCCCTGAATTCGTGTGAAAAGCTGGAGCTTCACTGACCGCCGGAGTCGAGAGGGCGCGATTTCAACAACGACCCGCCTTTCTCGACTACATCCTGCGCTGCTTCGCAGCTCGGATTCCGCTCGAAATGCTTCGTGGCTCGTTCTCGGCGCGGCCCATTTATGGACGCGCTCGCCTGGCCCAAGGCCGAAGCCGTTGGGCTGAAAGTGCCGGGTTGACGGTAGTTTTGGGCAACTCAGCTTCTTGCTCGTGCTCATTGACACTCCATTGCTTGCGACCCAAATATGCCTCGATCACCTTTGGGTCATTGCGGACGGCGTTTGGCAAACCCTCGGCGATCACCCGCCCGTCGTCCATCACGATCACGCGATCGGACAGCTCCATCACCAGCGATAGCTTGTGCTCGATCAACAGGATGGTCATGCCGCGTTGCTTGAGGGCGCGGATGAACTCCAGAATCTCATGCGTCTCAGTCGGGTTCATGCCGGCAGTCGGCTCGTCCAGCAGCAGCACGCGCGGTCGCAACGCCAATGCTCGCGCCATCTCAGTGCGGCGGCGGTTGGCATAGGACAGGCTGTAGGCCGGCTGGTTCGCGCGCGGCGCGAGCCGGTCGCTGAACAACGCCAGGATGTCCATGGCTTCGTCGCGCAGGCGCTGCCTCTCTTCGCGCCACGAGGGTGGCTGGACGAAGGCCAGGGCCAACTCGGCAATCAACCCCAGCACCGGCGTCTGCAAGCGATAGGCGCGTTGGCGGGTGTGCGCGCCGATCAGCACGTTGTCCAGCACGCTCAGGTTGCCGAACACGCGCCCGTTTTGGAACGTGCGCGCCAGCCCGCGCGCTGCACGTTTGTCGGGTTTCAGCCGCGTGATGTCGTGGCCGTCGAGCATGACGCTGCCTGCGTCGGGCTTGTCGAGGCCGGTGATGAGGTTGAACAACGTGGTCTTGCCCGCGCCGTTGGGGCCGATGACGCTGATGGTTTCGCCTTCGGTCAACGCCAGGCTCACGTCGTTCACCGCGACCACGCCGCCAAACTCGCGCCGGATTTTTTTGACTTTAAGTAATGTCACATGAGCGCCTTTCACCACAGAGATCACAGAGGGCACAGAGAAAGAGAAATCTCTGTGTGCTCTGTGCCCTCTGTGGTGAAGTCAGATAGTTCCCAACAACCCTTGCGGCCTAAAACGGATCAGCAGTACCAGCACGATGCCATAGACGAGATAGCGATACTCGGCCAGGAAGCGAAACACCTCCGGGATCGTGGTGAGTGCCACCGCGCCGACGACTGCCCCGATCATGTTGCCCATCCCGCCCAGGATCACCATCGTCAACGCCAGGATCGAAGTCGCGGCGGGAAAAGTTTCGTGGTTGACATACGAATACATGTGCGCGGTGAACGCGCCGCTCAGCCCAGCCACCAAGCCTGCCGTCGCGAACGCCAGCGCCTTGTAGCGATTCAAGTTGACGCCGAAGGCCTGTGCGGCCACATCGTCCTCGCGCACGGCGCGCCATGTGCGGCCCAGGTGCGAGCGCACCAACCGCAACTGCGCCAGCGCCGCCACGATCAGCAGCCCAAGCGTGAACCAATACACCGCCGTCGGCGTGATGATCTGCAGGCCAAACAGCGTCGGCGGCGGGATGTTGCTCAGCCCCAGCGGGCCGTTGGTCACGCCCTCCCAATTCAGGATGATCTGGTTGATGATCTCGCCGACGGCTAGCGTGGCGATGGCGACATACGGCCCGCGCAGCCGGAATGCTGGCAGCAGCAGCAACGTGCCGAGCGCCGCTGCGACAATCGCGCCGATGAAGATCGAAAGCTCGAACGGCGCGTGCAGGCGCATCGTCAGCAAGGCCGAGGTGTAGCCGCCAATGGCGAGGAAGCCGGCTTGGCCGAGCGAGATTTGTCCGGCGATGCCGGTCACCAGCGTCAGGCTGAGCGCCAGCATGCTAAACAGCCAGGCGTTCGTCAGCGTTTGCAGCAGATATGGGTTGGTGGTGATGGCCGGCAGAAAGGCCGCTACCAGCGCGGCAGCGACGATCAGCCACGGCGGCACTGGCACTGGCTTGCTGTTGGACACGAACGTGCCGGTCAGTGGCTCGGGCGCGGCCCGCCGTTTGCCAAACAGGCCGCTGGGCAGAAACACCAGCACGCCAATCAAGATCACGAACGCGAACAAATTTCGATACGTCGCGCCGAGCAGCGCCACGCCATACGACTCAATCAGCCCCAGCAATAGGCCGCCGACGATAGCGCCGGGCACGCTGCCCAGGCCGCCGAGCAAGTTGGCGGCGAAGCCTTTGAGCGTGGCTTGATAGCTCATGGACGAATACACCGTGTTGAAATACATGCCGATCAGCACGCCAGCGATGCCGCCCAGCGCCGCTGCGACCGCGAACGTCGTCGCGTTCACGCGGTTCACATCCACGCCCATCTGCTGCGCTGCCTCACGATCCTGCGCGGTAGCCCGCAGCGACCAGCCGAGTTTGGTGAAGCGCAGAAAGCCATACAGCGCCGCAGCGATGGCGAGCGTCATGCCGGCGATCAGCACATCCAGCCAGCCGATGTTCACGCCGCCGAGCTGGATGCGCTGGCTTGGCAACGGGCTGGGGAAGGATTGCGGGTTGGCGCTGAACAGAATCTGCACCAGTTGATCGAGCGCGAAGGCGATGCCGATGGTCGCCAGCAGCGGCGCGATGCGGGCCGAGTTCTGTAAGCTGCGCAGGCCGAAGCGCTCGATCAGGATGCCGATGAGCGCGCAGGCGGCTGCCACGATGACGAAGGTCAACGCCAGTGGCAGGCCGAAATACGTCACACAAATCCAGCCGAGATACGCGCCGATCATGTAGACCGAGCCGTGGGCGAAGTTGATCAGGTTGGCGACGCCGAAGATCAGCGCCAAGCCGATAGCGACGAGCGCGTAAATGTTGCCGATGGCCAGGCCGTTAATGGTCTGATCAAGTAGCGCGCGGAGCGTGATGTCGGGCATGCCTGATTGAGCGGTCGGAGCGCTTGAAGCGCTCCGACCGCTTTGTCATAGAGCCACGTCGGCCGCGCGGCGCAAGGCGTGCAGGTTGGCGTCGGGCACATCCATCGCCGTGCCGCAACCGGGCGTGAGCAACAGATGCCGGCCACCTGTAGCACGAATCGCCTCGTGTGCCTCGGCGATGACCTGATCCGGCGTGCCGGTTTGCAGCGTGCCCAACTCGTCCACGCCACCGATGAGCGCACGTTGGGTCAGCTTGCCAGCTTCGCCAACGGTCGGGTTGTGTTGGCCCACTGTGGCCCAGTTGATGGCGTGCACCGGGTAATCGGCCACGGCGTCGAAGTAGGCGTATTGCCCACAGATGTGCAACAGGTTAAACGGCGCACCCTGCACCGCGTTCAGCACGCGCACGTCATACGGCCGGCCAAACTCGGCATATTCCGCCTCGGTCAGCACACCTTGGCGCGCCAGCTTGACGATGGCGAAGAAGATGCCGCTCGCACCGGCGTCAACGGTCGCGGCAGCATATGCGCCCAGCGTCTGCGCGATTGCGCTCAGCGCAGCGTGGGTCGCTTCGGGCTGCTCGTGGATGGCGCGGCGCACGCCGTCGTATTGCGCGCTGAGCAGCTTGTCAATCTTGTGCTCGTCCGTCCGGGCCAGCAGGAAAGCCAACACCGACAGCGGCGAGAACACCGTCTGCACAAAGTGTGCCCCTGAGCTTGTCGAAGGGCTGATGCCTGCCTTGATGCGCTTGACCAGATCGAGTTGTTCGGCGAACACGCCGCCGGTTGGGTTAACAGGTGTGATCTTAGGCAAGTCGGCCAGCGACTCGAGCGGGCCTTCGATCAGCCGAGGCAGCACCGACTCGTAGTCGCCGTAGTCATAGCGGTTGCCCCACGCCTCGGCGTAATACGTCGCGCGCGGGTTCACCTTCAGCCAATCCCAATCGAAGTCGTGAACGTGCTTGAGGCTGACTGCGGCCAATTGCTCGACCGAGGTCTCCTCGGGGATGAAGTGCCGCCATGCGGCGACGGGCACGCGATCTACTGCCTCGCCTTTGAGGGCCGCATCCACGCGCTCACGCTTGCTCAGTTTTGTCATGTGGCCTGTGAGCGCCCGGAGCGCATAGAGAGCTCCGGGCGCTGAAAATCACTTCGCGCCGTCCCACGCGATGAACTGGCCGTCCTTGACCACGAGGTTGACGAAGCTGGGGTTCTCGACGCGGCGCGTCTCCGGGTTGAACGTCACCTGGCCGTAGATCACACTGGGCACGTCTTTGAGCTGCGGCAGCGCCGCCTTCACGCCCTCGCGCGTCGGCCCGCCGATTTCGATTGCTTTCGCGATCAGGTTCATTGTGTCGTAGGCGTGCATGGCGAAGAAGTCGGGCGTCTCGTTGTATGCGGCCTTGTATTTGTCCACGACCGACTTGACCTCCGGACGCGCGTCATCGGGCAAGAACTGCGCCCGGATGAGCACACCGTCCACGGCTTCGCCGCCGAGCTTGAGGAAATCCGGCGATTGCAACGATGACGCGCCGACGACGGGCAGATCAATGCCGACCGACTCGAGCTGCTGCGCGATCAACGCGCCGTCGGCCTGATATGAGATCAAGATGATGCCATCGGGGCTGGCCTCGCGGATGCGGGTGAGCGCCGATTTGAAGTCCTTCTCCTCAGCCAAATAAGCTTCGGTCGCCACGACTTCTGCGCCCAGGTCTTTAACTCGTTGGTTAAACAGCTCGGTCGTGGCTTTGCCCCAGTCGTTGTTGATGCTTAGCACGGCCAGCTTCTTCAAGCCGACGTCTTCCACGGCGAAGTCGGCCAGGGCAGGCGAGAGTTGTCCCTGGGTGGTCGAGTTGCTCCACATGAAGTCGCCGCCCTTGGTGAAGTCGGGGTGCGAGTTGGTGAAGCCAAACTGCACCAGGCCGGCGCGCTGGTAGATCGGCGACGCCGCCATCGAGGCGCTGCTGCTGAAGTCGCCCAACTGGACGATGATGTTCGGGTCGGCCACGAACTTCTGCGCGACGACGACCGATTGCTTCGGGTCGCTCTGCGTATCCTCAAATACATATTGCAGTGGTCGGCCATTGATGCCGCCTTTGCCGTTGATCTCTTCGAGTGCCAGGTCAAAGCCTTTCTTCCACTGCTCGCCATAGCGGGCGTTCTGCCCGGTCAGCGGCCCACTCACGCCGATGGTGATTGGCTCCCCATCGGGGCCGGATATGGCAGCAGGCGCCGGTGTCGCCTCAGTAGCCGGAGCCACGGCGGCTTCGGCCGGGGCTGTGGATTGCGCCGCTGGCCGGGGCGGCAGCGCGCATGCCGCCAACATGCTTGCCGCAATTGCGGCTAGCGCGGCGACCTTGTAGCTAGGTCTAGATCTCATGTTGCTTCTCCTTGATCAAGTTGATCGCTAAATCGAGAGGGTGACAAAAAGCCCTCTCATCATTACATGTGATGAGAGGGCGATAACCACTATGCGGTTACAGCTTCTCTCATCTTCCAGTATGCGCTGACGGAATTGGCACCTCGTCAAAAGCCGTGGCTTTTGCAGGTTGCCGAGGTTTCATCGGGCCGTTTCCCTCCACCTCTCTGGATAAGAGCAGACGTGCAAACGATTCAGTTGTTAGGCTGCGAATGGTATTGGGCTGGGTTTGAATGTCAAGGGTGAGACAGGCTAGCAACGCAATTCGCCCGAACAACAAGCGCACGGCGCTGTGCAACAGCGCGTACTCTTGGTTTGCAATACATCGTTCGGTGCCTGCGAATTGGCATCACGATGCGCTCAATGCCTGCACAATGATCGAATCGCCTGCGTTGGGCTCATTGTGGGGCCAACACCCAGCGCGCGGCGCGATTGAATGCGCCGGTCTTGGGCATACGGGCGATCTTGTCATCGAAGAACGCGTGCAGGATGAAGGCAAGGATGATCCCGATGATGAAACCGATCAGCGCGGCGATGACAACATACATTGATGTTCCGACTGTGCGCCGCTCGGGCGGCAGGGCCGGCGAAGCCAGCCGCACTTCGCTGCCGGCCACGGCGCTGGTGAGCGTCACCTCGGCTTGTTTGCGGGCCAGCGTCTCGGCCGTCTCCAGTTTCAGGTCGCGGTCTTTGCGCAAACGATCAAACGTGGCCTGTTCCTTTTCAAGCGCAGCTTGCGCTTCCTGCAAACGCTTTTGCAGGCCGGTGATGGTTGGGTCTTCCGTGCCATTCTCAGTGAGCGCGCTGGTTGAGATGTCGCTGCTCTGGAAACGCAGAATCTCGCCGGCCTTCTCCTGAGCCGCCAGCGTGAGCGGGTTGGTCACTGGCACCGCTTCACTCAACTGGCCGATGTCGCCGAGTTCGAACAGCGATGGATAGGTGGCGGAGATGGCTTGCGCAATGCGCGATTGCGTCGTGTCAGTAATGTTCAGGGTATAGCCTGCGCCGGTGAGAAGACGACTGGACAGCGCCGCGATTTCGGTAGTCAGTGCTTCATCCCGATTTTGCAGCGCGCCGATGAAGGCATCCAGGTCGGCCAGTTGGGCCTCGGCTGAGGTGGGCGTCGTTTGATCCTGTAACTGAAGCTGCACACTGGCCGAAATGGGCGCGGTCAGGGCGAACGCCTGCGACTTGAGCAACGTCAATGCCACACTGTTGGATTGGGCGGCCACATCGCCACCAGCGCGCACCTGGTCGCGCATGGCGGTTGCGTCGCCGATGAACTGGCGCACGCGCCCCTGTGAGCTATGCAGACTTTGCAAATGGGCCAAATCGGCCCGCACCTGCTCGCTAAAAACCCTGATTTGGGCGTCGTTTTGCGCGTTCAAGTAGGTCGAGATAAGCTCACGCCGGCCTTCCTGTTCCTTTTGGAAGGCGACCAGCCGGTTAGCCGACTGCGCGCCGAGATAGGCCGCGATGATCTCCGAGTTCACCTTCAACTGCTCGCTGATCACCAGGGTGAGCGCATTTTGCTTGCCTTGTTGCAGCGCGTCGAGCAACTGGCGCGTCTCGGTGATGCTGCGCTGCAATTGGTCAATCGTGCTCGTGACGATGAAGCTCTCCAGCGCCCCCTGCGATGTATTTGCATCGGCCAGCGCGCGCTCATACTGCTGCGACACAGACTGGCTGTAATCGGCCGGCGCGCCTGCATACAGGCTGTTCACGTAACGCTCGTATTCGGTGGCCCAGGCGTTGGCAATCTGTGCTGCCTTCTCAGGATTTTGGTCGCGCACCTTGATCAGGATCAGATCGCCCCGGCCGCTGGCCGCAGAGTTGATCTTGTTGAGCAAGTCGGCCGGGTTCTTCTCTTCACCGCTCAAGGTCGCTTCCAGTTCCTGCGCCACTCTGCCGGCAATAGCCCCGTTTTGCACCAGGCCAACGAAGGTGGCGCGCCGGCTATCAGCGTTGGTCGCAGCAATGTCATCCTGGGTCAAGGTTCTGAAGCGAGGGTCGAACTCGACCTGTGTCGCTGTCTTGACGATGGCCACGGTCGAGGTCGCTTCATAGGGCGATGGCATCGCCAGGCCGATCAACCCGCCCAAGATGGCCGCAATGAGCGTGCACGTAAGCAACAATCGCCAGCGTCTGGTTACGATCAGGACATACTTCTTGAGATCGATTTCGATCTCATCGGAAGGGTGGGCAACTTCGTTCGTCGTGCCGGTCAACGGGGTTTGCATGTTTGGGAAATTATCGCATTGCGAAACGCATAGCATCTGCCTAGACAGGACTTCGCCCGGCCAGCGTCGCAAACAAATCAGCTATTCAGAGGGCGCAAGCGGTGGTCTGGCCTCGTCTTCGCCATCGGCTGCCAGTGGGCGCGCTGTCAGCCGCCGGCCGCTGGCCCGATAGGGGTAGGCCACCCGGCGCGGCTGTTTGGGTGCCAGTGGATCGGATGATGACCGGCGTAGCCATGCCAGCAGCCCTCTACTCTTGGCTGGTGCTGGTGCTGGTGCTGGCGCTGGTGCGACGCTCAAGGGCAGGGCTGCCTCTTCAACCGAGCCAACCACATCCACTGTTTCTGTTGTTTCTGTTTCAACCGCTTTGATCGGTTGGGTTGCTTCGGCTACAGGCAAAGCGTTGCTATTCGTCTCCGGCAGCGCGGCTGTAACATCGGACAAGGACGCAGCCGTGGTGATTGCGGGCGCGGGCATGGGCGTTTGTTCGACCATAGCGGTTTGCAGCACCGGCTGACCCAGCTTGGCTGCAACCACCAGCACGCCAAGGCAAGCTGCATACGAGAACAAGGCGATGGCGATGAGCCCCGCTGTCTGTGCGACGAATTGGCCGGGGTCTGGCAAGTTGTCCCCGCCAGGCAGCAGGCCGGATATACCCATGCCGCCATTCGCAAACAGACCTGTCGCCAACATGCCAATGGCCGACGCGGCGAATACAGATGTGACGATGGCGCTGTCATCGCGCCAGCGCAGCCGTTCGTTGACCACGTAGTAGCCGACCGTTGCCAGCAGGCCGCAGACCACGCCCAGCGCTGCCAACACCCATGCTGGCATCAGCGCACCGCCGCTGGAGGCAACGAACACCGCTGCCAGGGCAGCCCGGCTGGCGCTGAGCACATCGGTGTTGCGCGTGGTGAAGAGGGTGTATGCGCCCGCTGTGAGAATGGCCACGCTCACGACAATGCTGCTGTTCACAAACTGGCCGAGCGCGATCGCCGGGTCGAGGCCGAAAGAGGGCGGGATTGTGCCGATCAACACGCAGATGACACCTGCGACAGCGCGCGTTGGCGCTTGCACAGGCGGCAGTGCCGGCTCATGGATGTGTGCACGATGTGGCGCGCGGACAAGCCAGGCAACAGCGCCCGCACCTGCGACCAGACCCAGGGCCGAAAGCCGCCCTAAGTCAACCACGCCTTCACCCAGGTTGAGATTTTCCCCCAGCGCAGACAGCCAGCCGTTGCCCCACAACCAGCACCCGATAACAGGAAAGACGAACCCGGTAGTAACCCCAACCAGCATCACTTGCGCCGGGGTGCGCGCGCTTTGAGCCAGCACACCCGCCAGCAGCAGCGTGCACGCCGCCGCGAGCGGCCAATAGGACACGAACAAAGTGAGGCCGCCAGGATGAGCGGCATTGTTGAGCGCAAAGCCGTCCATGCCCGCAAAAATCCAAGGCCGGGTTGGGCCGGGTAGGCTGAGGGTGGCACGCAGACTCGACAGATCGCCTGACTGTGATGCTGTTGTCAGCCCCGCGCCGCCAAACATCAGTCCGAAGCCGACGACATAGAACGTCAGCGATGCAATCGCGAGGGCAATGAGCGCGGCAGCTGCTAATCGGCGGTGAAGCTGTGACGGGGTGCCCGACGAGAGGATCAGCCAGATGCCCAGGGGCAGCAACAATGTGCTGGCCGTCTCAATCTGCATACGCGGCAAGTATAATGCCAGCCAATGACATTACAGCCCGGGCACGATAGCCTGGCCCTCGCAAGAACCGTAGTGGCTGCGGCCGCCGATAAAAAGGCCGACAACATCCTCTTGCTCGATTTACGTGGCCTCTCCAGCGTGGCTGATTACTTTGTAGTGTGTTCGGGTGCAAGTGAACGTCAGCTTCGCGCCATTGCCGACAGCATTGATGAACAGGTGAACAATGACTTTGGCGTTGCACCGCATCATGTCGAGGGCCTGAATGGCGGCTGGATTCTCGTGGACTATGGTGATGTGGTGGCCCACATTTTCGCACCGAGTCTGCGGACGTATTACAACCTGGAAGGGCTGTGGGCCAAGGCACCGGTGTTGTTGCGAATGCAGTAGCCGGTTGCCTGGTTGAAGCGTTGCTCGGTGAGATGCTGAACAACCGGACAACCCTAAAACTCAAGTTTTTTGTAGCGCATCACCACGCTCTCGATGATGCCGATGGCGACCATGACCGAGATGAGCGAACTGCGCCCATAGCTGACGAACGGCAACACGACGCCCGTCACCGGCATCAGCCCGACCTGCATGCCCAGGTTGATGTAGGTCTGCAGGAACAGCATCGCCGCGATCCCCACACATAGCAGCTGGCCAAATGTATCGCGCGCGATCATGGCGGCGCGCAAGGCCCGCAGAATGACGAACACCAACAGGGTGATAAAGATGGCCCCGCCGACAAAGCCAAGTTCCTCGCCGATGACGGAGAAGATGAAGTCGGTGTGGCGCACGGGGAAGAAGCGCAACTGCGTTTGCTGGCCCAGCCCATACCCTTGACCGAACAGGCCGCCATTACCCAGTGCGATCAGCGCCTGCTCACTCTGATAATTCGCGCCTTGCTCCTCCACCAATCCGAGCAGCAGCTCGATGCGCCGCAATTGGTAGGCCTGGAACGACTCGAGCTGGGTAACGACAAGCACGATGGCAATGCCGAACACGGCCATGATCAACACATGCCGCCGCTCCACGCCGCCGACGAACACGAGCACCAGCCACATGAACAGGATCGTCAACGCCGTGCTGAGGTTGGGTTGCAACAGAATCAGGCCGACGCACGGCGCAAGTAACACCAGCGACAGCACAATCGTCTCCAAATAAGGCCGGCGCCCCTGCCGGTCGGCGATGAGTTTGGCCAGCACGATAGCGAGGCCGAGCTTGGCCAATTCACCCGGCTGAAAATCGAACCCGCCCAGGTCGAACCAGCGCGTCGCGCCGTTGCGCTCGGTGCCGATGACGAGCACCAGGCTGAGCAAAGCGACGATGGCGGCATATAGAAATGGCGCAAAGTTCTTCAGCAGCGTGTAGTCCATGATGCTGAAGATCATCAGCACGAACAAACCAGCGACTGCCGTCACGGCCTGGTCAATCCACACACGCTCGATGAGGGGATCGCCGCGGGTGGCGCTGAAAATCATGGCGGTGCCAAAGGCGATGAGCACCAGCACGACGCCCAATAACCACCAGTCGTAGCGCCGCCAAAGTCTTGCGTCAGGCATATCTTCAGGAAGATGAACTCGTTCGTCGTGGCCGCTGCGGTTCGCCGCGCATGCGGCCGGGCGCATTGTTGTCGTTGCTGAGTAGCGGGATGTCCACGAGCAGCTTGCTCGATTTGGCCTCGTGCGTCACGTTGACGGCCACCTTGTCGCGGTCAATGTTGACGCGGCGTGAGAGCACCGCGATGATGTCGTCTTTGATAAGCGCCAGCATGCCAGGCGGAATTTCGGCCCGGTCGTGCACCAGCACGAGTTGCAGCCGTTGCTTGGCTGTTTCGGAGCTGCTGCGTGTGCCAAAGAATCGGTCGAGAAAACCCATGATGCGCTACTCCACTCTGCCCAACAATTTCTGCCACCACGACGTCGCCTGCGGCTGCGTCAACGGCACATCTTCTCCCGTGATGCGCCGGGCGATGTCGCGATAAGCCTGCGACGCCGGCCCTTTGCCGTTGAATACGACGGGCGTGCCACGATTGGAAGACGACAGGATAGCCTCGTCCTCGGGCACGATGCCGATGATGTCGGTGGACAACACATCAATGATGTCCTGCATGGACAGCATCTCCTGCTTCTTCACCCGCGCCGGGACTAGCCGGTTGATGATCAGACGGGCCGGACCCTTTTCACTCGATTCGACCAATCCGATGACGCGGTCGGCATCGCGCACCGACGACACTTCGGGATTCGTCACCACCAGCACATCGTCGGCGGGCGCGAGCGCATTCTGAAACCCCTGCTCGATGCCAGCCGGCGAGTCAATGACCACGTAATCGAACTCTTTGCGCAACTCGTCGCACACCTGCTTCATCTGTTCGGGGTTGATGGCGCTTTTGTCGCGCGTCTGCGCTGTGGGGATCAAATACAGTTCGGGCGCGCGTTTATCGCGGATGAGCGCCTGACGCAGCCGGCAGCGGCCCTCGATAAAGTCCACGATGTCGTAGACGATGCGGTTCTCCAAACCCATCACGATGTCCAGGTTGCGCAGGCCGATGTCGCCATCCAACACCACGACCTTTTTGCCCAATAGCGCCAGCGCCGCGCCGATGTTCGCCGTTGTCGTGGTCTTGCCCACGCCGCCTTTGCCCGATGTAATTGTGATGACAGTGCCTTCCATGATGCGATGCGTGCGCTCAGGCGCTTCTCTCCCACGTAGTCAGCATGATTTGTTGGTCTTTCAAGCGCGCCATCTCGGGTTTGCCGGCTTTGTTGCGGCTGCGCTGCTCTCCGGGGCGCAAGGCGCGCGCGGCATCTGCGATTTTGATCAATGCGGGCGACATATCCAGCGCGCAGATCACTGCGCCCGTGTCGCCCAAGGCGCCCGCATGTGCCATGCCCTGCAACCGGCCCCACACGATGATATCACCGCCAGCGATGAGTTGAGCGCCTGGGTTCACATCGCCAATCACCACGATGTGCCCCGGATGACGCAACACTTGACCCGAACGCACGCGCCGCCGCGCCAATAAGCCGTCTGTGCCCTCGGTCGTGTGGTCTTCGTCTTGAGGCGCAGCCGCTGGTGCTGCTGCTGGCATTGGCTTTGCCGTCTGCACTTCCGGCGTTGAATCAACGCCGACGAACGATGTGGCAGTTGCACCGTTGCTCGCAACGTCGGGCTTGTGCACCGGTGTTGCCTCCAGCGGCCCCAGCCGGTCGGACAAACGCAATGCCCGCACCCGTGCCTGGGTCAACTCATCTTTCGACATGACGGCCCACAGCGTCACGTCGTGGGATTCGAGCAGCGCCACCGAGCGGCGCAGATCGTCGTCGCTCAGCGCCATGTCCCTGACATCAAAAGCAACTTGCCCGCCCTTGAAGAAGCCCGGGTTGGCGTTGAGTTTGTCCTCCAGCTCGCGCAGCCGCGTCAGCCACGGCTCGTCGGCCGGGCCGCTGAACGTGATCAGCAGGCCGTGGCGGTGTCCTTTGATGGCGATCATGTCGGGCTTAGCTCATTCGGACGTGCTCTTGAGCAGCGGCGAAAGCTTATCGGCCGGCATGCCGACGTTGAAGTACTCGTTCAGGATGCGCTGCGTGATCGGCGCGGCCACGCCCGACCCCTGCCCGCCATGCCACACGTAGACCGAGAGCGCGATCTGCGGGTTTTGCACGGGCGCGTAGGCCACAAACCAGGCGTGGGTGGGTTGCACCTTGATGCCCAGATAGCAAATGCCCGTCTCCAATGCCACGTCGTCGCAGAACTCAGCCGTGCCGGTCTTGCCCGCGAATTCAAATCCCTCCAGCCGGGTGAAGTAGGCCGTGCCGCCTTCCTCATTGACCACGCGGCGCATGCTGTCTTGGATCAACTCGATGTAGTACGGGTCGAGCGGGATCTTGCGAATCACCTTTGGCTCGAACGGCTTGACGACGTCGCCTTTGTCGTTGACCACCTCGCGCACCAATCGCGGCTCATACAGCGTGCCGCCGTTGGCGACGGCCGCTGCGACATTGGCCATCTCCAGCGGCGTGGCCAGCAGGAAGCCCTGACCGATGGCGGTGTTGTAGCTGTCGCCGGTGGTCCACACCTCACCGACGCGGCGCAGCTTGTCGTTTTCGGTTGGGGCCGAGCCGGGCGCGTAATCAACACCCAGGTTGTCGTAGGTCTGGCCAATGCCGAACTGCTTGGCCCAGGCAGCAAGCTTGTCCTGACCCATGCCAGGAATGCCTTCCTCCGCAAAGCCGCCAACGGCCTTGCGGTAATACGTGTTGCACGAGTTCTTCAGCGCGTCACGAACGGTCTGCGGCCCGTGCTGCTGGCCGCGCAGGCCGATCCAGCAAAAAAATTGTTGACCCTGGCCGGTGGCGTCGAAGACGTTCGGCAACTCGAACACGCCTGGGTCGTTGATGATGGTTTGCTCAGTGACTGCACCCTCTTGCAACAGCGCAGCCGTCGTCACGATCTTGAAGGTGGAGCCAGGCGGCACGGTGTCTTGCGTGGCGTGGTTGAGCAGCGGCTTGTGCAGGTCTTTGGCCAGCTTGTCAAATTCATTCTGCGAGATGCCCTGGGCAAAGATGTTGTTGTCGTAACCGGGCGCGCTGAACATGCCCAATATCTCGCCGGTCTGCGGGTTCATCGCCACGGCCGCGGCGCGCGGCGCGCTGATCTCCTTTATGGCCGAGATGATCACATCGGACATGATCTTTTGCAGCCGCAGGTCGAGCGTCAGGCGGACGCTGTCGCCGTTGACTGGGGCCACTTCACTGAGCACTTGCAGCTCCTCATACGCCACGTCCACCAGCACCTCGCGGCTGCCCTTGGTGCCGCGCACGTCGCCCTCGATCGTCTTCTCGATGCCGGTGATGCCGACGCGGTCGTTGTCGTAGTCGTAGTTGTCTTTGCTATAAAAGACCGGATCTTCGTCCACCATCTCCCTGAAGATGCGCCCCGTGTAGCCGAGGATGTTGCCCAGCAACTCTTTGTAGGGATACTCACGCGAGCCGACTGTCTGCACGACCACGCCGCGCATGGTCAACGATTGCTCCTGAATGGCCAGCGCCTTCTCGCGCGGCACGTTGTCGGCGACCACGACTGGCCGATAGGGTGCGACCTGAGCGTCACGGCTGACCACCCTGGTGTAGATGTCGCCGGCCGTGATGGCCGGGTCGTCAATCATCGCCGCCAGCTTGTTATAGACGGCCGTGCGCTCAAGGCGCTGTTTGATCAGGTCGTCGCGATAAGTGACCTGCTGAATGGGGATGATGGCGACCTGATAGGCCGGGGCGTTGCGCACCAGCGGCTCGCCGTTGCGGTCGTAAATCAGGCCGCGCGTGGCTGGGATGCGCTGCGTCAGCGTGCTGCGTTGGTTGACCTGCTCGCTGAACGCTGTTTGGCGGTTGACTTGCAGGTCGAACAGGCGCACGCTCATCAACGCGAACACCAGCAGCACGCCGATGCCCAGCATGAGCAGGCGCAGCCGCCCGCTTTCGTTGTCGGGCGGCGGCGTCTGGCTGGAGCGCCGTTGAATCGGGATGTCGTCGAGAATCATCGTTCGGGCAGGAAGCGCTCCTGATCGCGGAGCCGGGCCTGTAACTGATTGAGCAGCGCGTAGGTTGGAATGGCAAGGACGGGGTTGATGATCAAACTCGGCAACACAACGCTTGCGAAGCCCGCCTGAATGTTATAAGGCTGCCCGGTCAATGCTAGCACAACGAGCGCGACGGCGTAGTAGATCAGCGTTGTCACCGCCACCCAATTGGTGACCCGCAGCACAGCCACCGGGATCGGCACACGGTCGAGCAATAGCGCCGCGGTGTTGCCCAATATCAGCCCCGCCAGATTGACGCCGAAGGGCGCGCCGGAAAGGACATCCAGCATCAACCCGCCGGCTGCGGCCCAGGCAAAGCCTTCATCACCGCGGATGGCTGCCCAGGTCGAGGTGAAAATGAGCACCAGGTTGGGCCGGGGCAGCGCCCCCAATACTTGTGGCAGCAGGCTGGCTTCGATGACGGCGAGCAGGAAAAGAGCCAGCCCGGCGATGACATGACGGCGCACCCGACAATTATCAGGGCGAATATCACCGAGCGATGATCGTGAATTCTGCTCTCAGTTTTGCAGAATCTCTGGCACTCCGATATGGCAACGAATGCGGGCAACTATCGCTTCATCCCGCAGCTCGCTACGCTCACTACGGCATGGCAGCAGCGCAACGCGTGGCCAGCAATCCAGCCGTGCAAGACGTTGCAGCCGACGCGGCTGTTGGCGCTGGCGGCGAGCTTGTGCAAGCAGCGGCGACAGGACAGAATCCTGACGTCGTGAAAGGCGCAGCAGCGGGTGTAATCTCCAACGGCATGTATCGTGCGACGACAGGCCCCATCGCCAACAACTACGGGCTGAGTGCGTTGCTCCAGAAGAGCTTCCAGGCTAGCGCGGCAAACGGCGTTGCTACTTTTGCAACGGAGGGCGTGTCCAACTTGCTTTCGGGCAAGCCGGTTGATGGCAATGTGCTTGGCCAGAGCATCGCTGCCAGTTACATCGGGCCAATCGGCCCGGTAGCCGGACGGGTAACTCGTGCGCTAGGCCTAAATAAGACGTCACAAAGTCTGGCTAGCGAAGCTGCAACACGACTTCCAGCCGTCATTGATCATCATCTTAGGCAACCACGCAGGAATACACACACTTCGTCAGGCGGGGGTGCAGCAAATGCCCAATGACCATCAGCATGTCGTGAGGTCGTCCGGCGACTACAGCTTCGCACGCGTATTGAAAGAGGATTTTGGTTGGCCGCGAGTTTTGCTAACACTCTGTCTATTTGTCGCTACGCCAATTCTGCAAGCCACAGTCATCCCATACGACGCGGCACTTGCGGTGACGTTGGGGATAGTCTTCATGGTGTTAGCCATTGGGGGGTGGTATGGCACGTGGCTGGCACGCAAGGATCAGCCATGGCAGATGAAACACTTTCTGGTGGTGTTGCTGGGTGGGATGTCAGCGGCGGCAGTTGCCTCCCTGCTGCATGGTGCGATGTGCGCGACGCAGTTGGAGGTGTTTCGACAGTGCGCACCGGCGAATTTCCGGGCAGTGTGGATAGTGAACTTTGGGATTGCGGCGCTCATTACGCTCGTGTTGTTCTTGCGTGGGGGGCGCTATGCAAAAGAGTTTGAAGTAATGCGCGAGAAGGCGCGCCGTGGTGAGAAGCTGATCGAGTGAGCACCTGCGCAGCGGCAGCATGCCGAGCGACCACTACTCACGGCTGCGCAGCCGCTGTCGCCGTAGGCGTTACCTGTGCCGCGCGCTCCGCGGTGATGACCAGCACGGTCTCCAGCCGCTCAAAATCCACACCCGGCCGGATGACGGCCCGCTGCGATGTCTCCACGTCCTGGCTGATGATCTGCTCGACCGTGCCGATGGGCAGCGCTGCCGGCAGGGTGCCGCCCAGGCCGCTGGTGATGATGATGTCGCCCACCTTCACCACCTCGGTTTGCGGCACGTTTTGCAACACCAGCCTGCCCTCGGTTGTGCCATTCACTGTGCCGGTCGCGCGCGATTCCACCAGCCGCACGTTGATGAACGACGTCGGGTCGGTGAGCAATTGCACTTGCGACGAGGCATAGCTCACCTCGCCTACGCGGCCTACCAGCGCCAGCCCGCCGCCGACGACCGGCATGCCGACCTTGACGCCATCGCGCTCGCCCACGTTGATGGTGACGTAGCGGATGAACGGGCTGGAATCGCCGGCGATGACGTTGGCGCACTTGCCGGCGTTGGGCGATTCGGGCAGCTTGTCATTGCAGTTGATCGTGTCGCCGATGCCGATCACGTCTGCGCCGACGACGCTATAGGCTGGGTTGTCTTCGGCAAACTTGAGCAGGTTGCGATATTGCTCGATCGAGGCTTGGAACTCGCGCAGGCGTAAATTTTCGGCCCGCAGATCGGTCACCTCGCGCTGCATCTGTTCGGCCCGCGTGCGCAGGTCGTTCAGGTCGCCGGTTGAGCGAAAGAAGCCGCTGATGGTGCGGCCAACCTCGGTGAACACCTGCTGCACCGGCGCAGTAATGACGGACAGCGGCCCCTGCGCCACTGGCCCCTGGCCGATGAAGTTGACCAGCACCAATAGCACGCTGATCGCCACGAGCACGAGGATCAGGACGAGCGAACGCGGGCGGGTGCGAGGTGACATCAGTGGGAAGGATGGAGTGGGCTGTGAGCAGAAGCGCGCTCGGCGCACTGCCTACTGCCCACCGCACACAAAATCAAGCGACGCGCCGGGCGCTGCTCTGGGCAGGCCGTGAGGTGCTGTTGCGCTCCAGGCCGACGAGCACCTGGCGCAGGTCGTCGAGGTTGGCCAGCACGGCCTCCGCGCCGCGCGCCACGCACGTGAGCGAATCCTCGGCCACCCAGGTGTGGATGTTGGTCTCGTCGGCGATGCGCTCGACCAGGCCTTGCAGCAGTGCGCCGCCGCCGGCCAGCGCGATGCCGGTCTCCATCAGGTCGGCCACCAACTCGGGCGGCGTCTCGTCCAGCGTGCTGCGCACCGTCTCGACGATGGTGTTGACCGAGTTCGACAGCGCCTCGCGAACCTCGATGGATGACACTTCAACCGACTCGGGCAGACCCGTTACCAGGTTGCGGCCGCGCAGCGTCATGGTCTTCTCTTCGGGCAGCGGGAAAGCCGAGCCGATGGCGATCTTGATCTTCTCGGCCATGCGCTCGCCGATGAGCAGGTTGTATTTCTGGCGGGCGTAGTTGACGATGTCCTCGTCCATCTCATCGCCGGCCACGCGGATGGAGCGCGAGACGACGATGCCGCCCAGCGCGAACACGGCCACCTCGGTCGTGCCGCCGCCCACATCCACCACGAGTGAGCCGTGCGCCTCAGTCACAGGCAGGCCAGCGCCGATTGCGGCGGCCATCGGCTCTTCGATCAGATAGACCTCGCGCGCGCCCGCCGACAAGGCCGCGTCGTGCACGGCGCGCTTCTCCACCTCGGTCACGCCGGAGGGAATGCCAATGACCACGCGCGGGCGCGGCACGTTGAACAAGTTGCGGCTGTGGGCCTTGCGGATGAAGTAATCCAGCATGGCCTCGGTGATTTCAAAGTCGGAGATCACGCCGTCTCGCAGCGGACGGATGGCGACGATCTTGGCGGGGGTGCGGCCAACCATCTCTTTTGCCTCAGCGCCTACCGCCAGCACCTGTCTGGTCTTGCGGTTCACGGCCACCCACGACGGCTCGTTGATGACGATGCCTTGCCCGCGGACGGCCACGAGGGTGTTTGCCGTGCCGAGGTCAATTCCCAGGTCGAGCGAGAAAAGCCCCAGGAATCGGTCTATGATGCTTGGCATTTTTCGATCCTCATGAACTTGTTTATTATAGATGACCGGCCTTTTGGCGGACTTTCCCTGCCCGACGATTGGCCGTTAACCCGACAGATATCCACAGGAGATTCACAGAATTATGCTCTTTGATGCACACGTTGCCTTTATCGGCGGGGGTGTCATGGGCGAGGCGATTATCAAGAGCCTCCTCCGCTCCGGCGCGCTCGCGGCCGACCACATTACGTTATCCGAGCCGAACACGGATCGGCGCAACCTCGTCAGCGATAAATATCACGTTCATGCCTGCGCCGACAACGCCGACTGCGCTCGCAACGCCGACATCGTCGTGTTGTCGGTCAAGCCGCAAGTGATGGGCAAGGTGTTCGACGACCTGCGCGACGTGATCAAACCGACCGCGCTGATTTTCTCCATCGCCGCCGGCATCTCGATTGACACCATGCGCGAGGGTTTAGGCAGTCATGGCCCAATCGTGCGCGTCATGCCCAACACCCCAGCGCAGATCGGCCAGGGCATCAGCATGTGGACGTGCACCAATGCCGTGACCGACGCGCAGCGCGAACAGGCGGTGGTCATCTTGAAGGCGATGGGTGATGAAATCTACGTCGCGCCTGAAGACGAGCACTACCTAGACATGACGACCGCGCTCAGCGGCACCGGCCCGGGCTATGTGTTCATGTTCATGGAAGCGCTGATTGACGCCGGTGTGCACATGGGCTTCTCGCGTCAGGTGGCCGAGCGGCTGGTGATTCAGACGATCAAAGGCAGCACCGAATATGCGGTCGCGTCGAAGATGCATCCGGCCCAATTGCGTAACCAGGTTACATCACCGGGCGGCACCACGGCCGCCGCTATGTATCAGCTTGAGAAGGGCGGCTTCCGCACGGTGATCTCCAAGGCGGTGTGGGCTGCGTACGAGCGCAGCGTGGAGTTGGGTAAGAAGAAGTGAGCAGTGTTGCGATCTACCCTCGTCGTAAAAGTGGCGCGAGGAACGCCAGGAGCGCGACGCCGATCCAAACATCGAATGACGGCGCCGTCAGCGCAGGGTAGGGGGTGTAGGTTAGGGATGGCGCGATGCCGAGTGCGGGAGCGATGAGCACTCCGGTGCAGGTCGCTGTCAGCATGAGCGCGATCACTACATCACGTGCCTGCCAGCGCTGCTGGCGATAGGCCGTGTGGGGCGCGTTGCCCGCGCTCAAGCGCATCGCCGCGAAGAGCAACACCCCACCTGCCACCAGCAGCCCTGTGCCCAGCCACCACCCATTCACCACCAGCAACTGCATCACCCAGCCCAGTAACCCTAGCGCCAGCCCGGCCAGCAGCAGCCCTTGTGCCCTGGCAGATGTCGCTTGTGAGTGCGTCGCGCCATAGCCGCGCGCGACCATCGCCTCGCTCATCTGCATGGATTGCTCCAGGCTGCCGGTGAGCAACGGCATCCACAACGGCAGCCAATCGCGCAGACCGCGCACGCGGTGGCCACGGATCGCCTGAGCATCGCGCACCTCGCGCAGCCGCGCCATCACCTGCGGCGCAAAGCCCATGGCGATGCTCATCGTCAGGCCAACCGACTGATATGCGCGCGGCGCGAGGCGCATCCACTCGCGTGGGGCCACAGCCAGGCTGAGCGTGCTAAAGGCCGCCAGCACCGTCGTCAGCATCAGGCCGTTGATCGCGCCATAGGCCAGCGCCTCCAACGTGACCGGCCCGCTAAAGACCGGCAGGTCGCCGGGGACGACGAACAGCACTGTGTCGCCAAAGTGCACGCTGATGGCGTTGAAGATCGCGGAGAGCGGGATGGCGATCAACGCAAAGCGCAGGATGGAGATGCCGCGTTGGCTGGGCGTGCGCACCGCCTCGCGCACGATGCACGCAACCAGCAACAGCAGCACCAGATACAGCGGGTTGCGCGTGCTCAGCGCAATAGCCATCAGGCCGAATGACCACAGGAACCAAAGTAGCGTGGGCATGTTTGGTTATTGGTTATTGGGTGTTGGTTGATGAGAGATCATCAACCAACACCCAATAACCAATCACTAATCCCCAATCTCAAACAGAAACTTGCGCTTAAACCGCAACAACACCTTGAGCGTGGGCAGGCCAAACAGCGCCAGCAGCATGACATTGCCGATGGCGGCAAACGCATCCCACCATAGCGACGTGGCGACGTAGTACACGGCATAGCGCTTGATGCCATCCGCCACGCTCAGACCCGCTTGCCAGCTCTGCGCTGGGTCGCCTGCCAGGAACGGCCACGACCACAAGTTCATGATCGCGCCGTAGAGAAAGCCCCATGCAGCTGCGAAGGCCAACAACGCTCCAAATCGTATTTTAGATTTTCGATTGCCGATTTTCGATTCGGATGAATCGAAAATCGGCAATCGAAAATCTCCCGCGATCCTCGTTCCGCTTCTCGGAACGAGAGGCGGGATCGAGGAGAAAATCCCCGCCGTCATTCCCATCCACCCGGCGGTGAACATCTGGTAGGGCAACCACGGGCCGATGCCGCCGGTGACGAAGGCTGAGACCAGCAGCGACAGCGCACCCATCAGGAAGCCGACCCGCGCGCCGAAGACACAGCCGGTCAGGATGATGAGCATGAACACCGGCGAGAAGCCGCCCGGCCCCGGCAAAACCGTCTCGGCCAAGCGCAGGGCGCTGTTGATGGCGATGAGCACACCCAGCAACGCGATCAGCTTGGCGTTCATGGCCCGGCCCTGCGCTTCCAGCATCAACGCGCCCAGGCTGAGCAGGAGCAGCGTGACCAGGAACAGCGGCGAATAGGCCTGCCCACCCATGCCGGCCGTGTTCTGCGCAATCGTCGGCAGGAAGAACGGTGCGATGAACGCAAACACGCCGATCAGCGATGCCAGCGCGAACACAAGTGCGCTGAGCACGCGTGTTGGCGCGCGTTGCCCAGGCGGCGCTGGTGTGTGCTGAATCGCAGGTGTTTGCACGGGTGTTGCAATCATTGTCACTCGCTACTCGCTACTTGCCTTGCTCATTCAAAACTCAATCCCCGGCTGCGCCTTGATGCCGCTGTCGAACGGGTGCTTGACCAGACGCATCTCCGTCACCAGATCGGCGTAATCAATCAAGGCCTGTGGCGCGTTGCGGCCGGTGATGACGAGGTGCAGATCAGCCGGCTTGTGCGCGCGCAGCCATGCCACAACGTCGTTTGCATCCAGCCAGCCGAAGTCCATCACGTAGGTGAATTCGTCGAGCAGGAACACGTCGTAATCGCCGCTAACGATTTTGCTCTGAGCCACGTGCCAGCCGTGCAGCGCCTTGGCCTTGGTTTCGTCCATGTCGCGGCTGGTCCAGGTGAAGCCATCGCCCATCGGCGTCAGCTCGATGCCCATCTGCTTGGCTGCCTTGATCTCGCCAAAGCTGGCGTTCGCGTGCTTGAAGAACTGCACACCGCCCAGGCGCATGTTGCGACCCCACGCCCGCATGAACACACCCAGCGCGGCGGTCGTCTTGCCCTTGCCGTCGCCAGTGTTGACGATCACCAGCCCCTTGCGCTCGCTCATAGCTTGCCTCCGCCTCGCCGGATCATGGCCAACGCGCCAATCAGCCCGATGGCGATGACGCCGAAGATGATGTAGCCGGGCATGTTGGTTGTTGGTTGTTGTCCCCGATCCCGTTCCTCGTTCCGAGGATCGGACCGGAGATCACGGGAGTTGTCTGCTGCCGGCATCGCGGTGGGCACGGCTGTTTCAACTGCGGGCAAGACGGTTGCAGTTGCGGTTGCGATTGGTTCCATGGTCGCGGTTGGCGTTACGACAGCCGTTGCTGCCGATGGGGTGGGGCTGGCTGAACCTGAAGCGGGCATCGGTGTGGCCGATGGTGCCTGCGTTGGCGGCGCTTCAGTCGCTGGCACTGCTGTGTTCGTCACCACGACTGTGGGCTGGGCCTCGGCTACTGCGCCAGCGCTGCAAATCTGATCGAGCGTCACGCCCACCGGCACGATGCCGCTGTTGCCATCGCCTTTGCCCCATGCCCAGCCATCCACATCGCCATCGCGCACCCGGCGCGCGCCTGCGCCCAACCCGCTTATCGTCCACGCGCCGTCGCGCAACTGCGAATACACCCAATACGTGCAGCCCGCGCCGAGCGTTTGGCATTGGCAGAAGCAGGGCTGCGACGGATAGGCGCAGCCCTCGTTGCCGATCTTGCAGATGCCCGCGCCCATGCTGCCGAACTCGACGGCAATGGGCAAGCGCGCGCGGCGCAACAGGTCATAGCCGCTGATGCTGTCTTCGTTGAACGCAACACAGCGCGTCGTCACGCTGCCGTCGCTGAACTGCACGACCACGCCGGCGCGATGTTGCGTTTGTGCATGCACAGGTGCAAATGCTGCCAGCACGAACAGCACAACTGCACTCGAAATCAACCTTCGCACTGTGTTTCAGGTCACAGAGTGCACAGATGTAGACCAATCTGTGTCATCTGTGCACTCTGTGGCTTCGAGTTTTCAACTCCCGAACGTCTTGCGATACAGCGCCGGGATTGCGCCGGCCGTGCCGAGCACGTTCTCGTCGGGCATGGCCGCTTGATAGGCAATCGCCCCGCTGGGCTGCTGTAACACGAGCAGCGCGCTGAGTGGATTGCCCTTTACTGCGGCCCACGACTCGGGTTGGTCGCCGCTAGCGATGATGGCCTGCGCCACCAGCGCCGTGCTGTTGGCGTTGCTGTCGGTGCCAAATTGCGATGGCGATTGATATGGGAATCCGCCGTCGGCATTCTGGATGCTCCGCAGATAGCCCATCGCCCTGGCCACGGCGCTGGACTTGGCGTCGCGCCCCGATGCGATGAGCGCCTGGGCACACAACGCGGTCGTGTCCACGTCGGCCTTGTCGTCGCCCGCAAAGGCCCAACCGCCAGCTTTGGTCTGCAACGATTCAAGCTTGGTGAGGGCCTTATCTGGGACAGCTTCACCCGCGCGCGCCAACGCCAACATGCCCAGGCAATGCACGAATACGCTGTCGCCGATCACGCCGGTCGCATCGTCGTAACCGCTGCGCACACCCTGAACCAGATCGGTGCGGTTAAAGCTGCGCGGGTCAAGGTTGGCCGATTTCACCGCCAGCGCCATCTTGGCGTATTGGCCGGTGCTGATGGCCTTGCGCAGCCGCAATTGCTGGGCGAAGAAGTCAAGAGGTGATTTGCCGGCCTTGCTCTTGACACTGGTCACGGTTTTGCCGGCCGCAGTCAGCGCCAGGATCGCATCGGCCGTTGCGCCAATGTCGCTGCCTTTGCTGAAACCTGTGCCGAAGCCGCCATCGGCTTCAATCTTGGTCGCCAGCCAATCGGCGGCCTTGTTGCCGGCGTCGCTGACCGTGTCGGCGTGAATTGAGAATGGCGCTGCAATTGAACTGACGATGATCGCGACAGCCAACGCGGCTGCGCGCAGATGTTTGATGTGTTGCATGAATTGTGTCGTGCCCGCGGCATTCGTCACAGGCAATGAAAAACAAAAAGCCCGGCTTCTAGCGAAGACCGGGCGACAGGATTACGACTGGTTGCAGATTAGGATGTGATCACTAATCACTAAGGGCATACAGCCATCTCCGCCTCCTTGTTCCGAGAAGAGCAAAAGAAATCACGTCGAGGATGGCGTCCTGGCTCACACAGATTACAGATTACAGATTTCAGATTTCAGATTGTTGCGTCACACTTCGACGCTCAATCTGCCATCTGCCATCTGTCATCTGCCATCTGAGTTCACAGTTGCGGCACAGCGCCGGACTTTCACCGGCTTCCACCTTTATGCCCTAGCTTCCGAGCTTTTCACCCCTTCTTCCCTCTCCCTCTGGGCGAGGGTTAGGGTGAGGGTCATCGGGTCACCTCAACGGTTATTCAGTTGTTAACGTAGCGAGAGTCTAGCACATGCAGGGCGCGGATGCCGTTGCGCGCCCAACAACTACGACTCGATCAACTCCAACAACTCACCCAGCGACTCGACATCATGATCCATGGCGTAGAGCAAAATGCCGCTCACGCCGAGTAGCTCGCGCATGCGTGAGGTGAACTCGGCCGTCCAGCGCAGTGCCGTCGCGCGGCGAGCTTGTGGCTGTTCGCGCGCCAACATCTCGATGAATTGCGGCGATACATTTGCACCGGGCACGTTGGTGTTTAGCCAGTGCGCCTGCTCGTGCTTTGTCACCACACCGATGCCGGCGATCAATCGGCTGTGTTCCAGCGCACCGAAGTCGGCCATACGCTGTGCAAATTCGGCAAAGCGGTCGAAGTCGAACACGGCTTGTGTAGCGATGAAATCTGCGCCTGCGAACACCTTGGCCGCAGCACGTTCGGCCTGCACCTCGACAGGCCTGGTAAATGGACTGCCTGCCGCGCCGATGAGATAGGTTGGCTTGCCCTCCACCGTGCGGCCACTGTCAAACCGGCCTTCGTCGCGCAGACGCTTGGCCAGACGGATCAAGCCAAATGAGTCAAGGTCGTAGACCGGCTTGGCGTGCTTGTGGTCACCCAGCAGCGGGTGATCGCCGGTGATGCACAGCACAGCGTTGATGCCGAGCGCGCCTGCACCCATCAACTCGGCCTGCAACGCGATGCGACTGCGATCCTTGCACGCCAGGTTCATGATCGCCTCCATGCCGGCTTGCTTGAACGCGGCGCACGCGGCCAACGACGACATGAACGGCTGCGCCAGCGGGCTATCGGCAATGTTGACCGCGTCTACCTTTGGGCCGAGGGCCTGGTAACGGCGGATCGTATCGTTCAGGTTCGTGTTTGCGGGGGCCCACAGCTCGGCCAGGGTGACGAACTCGTTGCGGGCGAGCTTTGAGGCGAGGCGGCTCACTTGAGGTAGGCGATCCCCCTCACCCCAGCCCTCTCCCCATTGGGGAGAGGGAGGTAATCGCCACGGCAACTGATCGAGGATAAGCGGGTAGGGGCAGGTGATGTGCGGGCCGACCTCGCAACTGCCGTCGTCGCGCACGCCGCCGCATGGGCCGTTGAGCATGTGCTTCGGACAGATAGCCTGGGCTTGATCGAGCGAGAGCATGTGACGATTTGCGATTTTCGACTGCGGATTTACGATTGGCGAGTCGTCCGCAATCGTAATTCGTAAATCGGCAATCGAAAATGGAAAACGTCCTCTCCGCCGCCGATGAGCGTGGGCTAAAGGCGCTCTCGCTCGACAGCCGTCTGCGCCGCGCGTTCTTTGATTTGCCGGCCAGCACGATTTGGAACTTGGCCGAGCGGATGCCGGCCCTGGCGCGTGAACACGACCTGACCTATTGGCGCGACGGCAAAGAGGAGGTCATCAACCTGCTGTTGCGGCCAACCGGCGTGCTGGCCGAGCAGATGAATTACTTTCACACGGTCTCGATCACGCAGCTTGAGGCGCTCAAGCGCATCCCCGATCTATATCTGGAGAACGCGGCGGTGCGCGAGGCCGTGCCGCTGATGCCGGAGGAAGATGCCTGGCTGCGTGAGTTGTGGACGCCGGCCCACCGCAACGCGCACTGCGTCTTCGGCCGGCTGGATGCGATGGTGGACTTCACCAGTCCGACCTGGAAGGACACGTTGTCATTTGTCGAGCCGAATCTGGTCGGCGTCGGCGGCATCGCGCTGATTCCGGGATCGGAAGAAGTGATGATGAAGTTGATCGTGCCGGAGCTGAACAAGATCGCGCCCGACTTGCATCTGGAGGTGCACGAGGACTTGCGTGACCTGTTCATGCGCGAGTTGCAGGATCACCTGGAGCAGATCGGCCGGCCCGGCGGCAACATCGTGCTGGCCGATGCGAAGTATTCCGGCGACGGCCCGGCCGAGTTCGAGACGCTGCGGCAGTACTACATCGCGCGCGGCTTTAACGTGTTCTACGCCGACCCGACTGAGTTGACCCTGAGGGATGACGAAGTGTGGTGCGAGGGCAACCGCGTTGATCTGGTGTATCGCGATTACTCGCTCTATGACCTGTTTTACATCGGCGACGAAGGCGGCGACGTCGAGGCGATCAAATTGTTGTTCCGGCGCAATCAGATGGTCAGCTCGATGGCCGGCGACTTCGACCACAAGAGCACCTACGAGTTGCTGACCGACTCACGCTTTAGCCAGTTTTTCACCCCCAGCGAGCGCCAACTGCTGCGCCGCCACATCCTGTGGACGCGCGCCCTGACCGAGCGCAAGACGACCGACGTGCATGGCGATGAGGTTGACTTGCCTGAATACGTGCGCTCCAACCGCGAGACGTTGGTGATCAAGCCCAACCGCAGCTACGGCGGTGACCGCGTGCTGATCGGCCCCAGCGCCAGCGACGCCGAGTGGCACGATGCGATTGACCACGCCCTGACCGAGCCGGGCGAGTGGGTGGCCCAGCGGCTGGCGCGCATCACAGCCTACGAGTTCCCGGTGGTGCAGGACGACCGCACCATCAGCGTGCAACCGTTCTACATGGTCGTTGGCTTCGCGCCGACGAAATACGGCACGGCAGTGCTGGGCCGCGCCTCGCAGCGTCAGGTAGTCAACGTGGCGCAGCGGGGTGGGATGTGTGTGGTGCTGGTTGGGCGGCACGGGGAACGGCTGAGTTTCAGGTAGTGCACAATAGGAGTGTTATGCGTTATTTGACCGACACGCGTTCGGCTGCAGAGCAAAAACAGATTGAGGCAATGCGTAGGATGAGCGTTGGCCGTCGCATGGCGTTGATGCGTGGTTTGACCGCGAGCACGCACAGCCGTGCGATGCGAGCACTTCGTCGCGCGCGCCCGCAGCTTGATGATGTCGAGTTGCGAATTTGGTTTATAGAGCTGGCCTACGGCCCGTCACTTGCCAACAAGGTGCGTGGTTTCATTCGCCGTACGGCGCGCAACCTTGATGGCAACGTTTGATTTTTTACCCGTGCTTGCGCAAGTCATTGATGCGTTCGAGGCATTGGGAATTGCCTATCACATCGGTGGCTCGGTCGCTAGTTCTGCACACGGCGCTTTTCGTACGACGATGGATGTTGATCTTGTAGCCGATATGCGACGTGAACATGTCGAAGCTCTGGCTGACAAATTGCAACCGGACTTTTACGCTGAGTCGGACGACATTCAAGATGCGCTCAAGGCTGGCGCTTCGTTCAACGTTATTCACATCGAGACCGGTCAGAAAATCGATGTGTTTCCATTGCGCCCACAACTCTATGACCAGGAAGCCTTCATGCGTGCCGACCTGTTGCCTTTGGATGATGCAGAGGATGCCCGCGTGTTTTTTGTCGCCTCTCCGGAAGATACCGTCCTCAACAAGCTGCGCTGGTTCCGCATGGGCGGCGAGACCTCTGAACGCCAATGGCTGGATGTACAAGGTGTGCTGAAGGTGCAGGCCGAGGCGCTCGACTATGCCTACATGCGCAAGTGGGCGCCAGAGATCAACGTGGCCGATTTGCTGGAGCGGGCAATATCGGAATCGGGCATTACGCCATAGCCGCTAAACTTCAACCCCCATTAACCTCGACGCAAGTTCAACTTAACATGCCGCGCATATCCTCGCGCAGGCACGCTGGTGGTGCCGCGTCATGCGCACTCAAGCCTTTCCTCCGGTGGCCGGCCTGCAACCGGCTTTGCGCGCCGTTCGTCTCGACCGCGCGGCGCGTCTGATTTCCCATCTCACCCATCCGCCCATCATCGCCGTCGTCAGCATCGTGCTGGCCGCGTCTGCCGCCGCGACGCCGCGCGCCTGGCTGCTGAGCGCCGAGTATCTGGCCCTCACGTTGGTTGTGCCGCTCGCGTACGTGCTTTGGCAGGTGAAGTGTGGCGCGCTGACCGATGTGCAGTTGCAGCGACGCGAACAACGCCTCAAGCCATATCTCGTCGCCCTGGCGTGTATGGCCGTGGGCGTGTGCATCTTCCGCGCTGGCAGCGCGCCGCGTGTGTTGCAACAGGTGGCCATCGCCGGCCTTGGCCAAATGTTGGTGCTGTTTGTCGTCACGCTGCGCTGGAAGATCAGCGCCCACGCAGCCTCCATCGCCGGTCTGGCTGTGTTGGCATGCAGGTTGCTCGGCCCGCTTGGGCTGCTCATCTGCGCTGCCGTGCCGCTGGTGGCGTGGTCGCGGGTGCGGCTGGGCCGGCACGATGCCTGGCAAGCCGCGGCTGGCGCGTGCGCCGGCGCGACCATCGCCCTGGCTGCACTGAGCGTATGAAGTTGCACCTGACACCTGACACCTGACTTTCATCATGCGCATCGCCCTGTTTACCGAAACCTTCCTGCCAAGAGTGGACGGCGTGACGCACACGACCTGTCAATTGCTCGAACATCTGGCCCGGCGCGGGCATGCCAGCCTCTTGTTTGCGCCGCAGGGCGCACCCGAGCGCTATGCCGATACGCCCGTGATCGCGTTAAAGGGTCTGTCCATGCCGCCTTATCCCGACTTCAAATTGATCTCACCCTTCGCACCGGTGGCGGACGCGTTGAACGATTTTGCCCCCGACCTCATTCACACCCTCAACCCAATTACGCTTGGCCTGGCTGCCATCCGGCATGCGCGCAGGTTGGGCGTGCCTGCCGTCGCCTCATATCACACCGATGTGCCGGGCTTTCTGGCGCGCTGGGGGCATCGCGCGCTGGGCGGCGCGATGCAGGCCTACATGCGCTGGGTGCACAACCAGGCTGACCTGAACCTGTGCCCATCGCGCGTGACGATGGCGCACCTGGAGCAACTCGGCTACAAGCGGCTGAAGGTGTGGAGCCGGGGCGTGGACGGCAACCGATTTCATCCCCGCAAGCGGCGCGATGACTGGCGCGCACGCTTGACGGATGGTGAGACAGAAAAGCCGCTGTTCCTGTTCGTCGGCCGGCTCTCGCACGAGAAGCGCGTGCATTGGATCCGGCCGGTCTTCGACTCGCTGCCGGATGTGCGCCTGGCTGTCGTTGGCGATGGCCCGGCCCGGCCCGCATTGCAGCGCTTGTTTGCTGGCACGCCCGCCGTGTTCACCGGCGCATTGCGCGGAGACGATCTGGCCCACGCCTACGCCAGCGCAGATGTGTTCATCTTCCCCGGTGCCAACGAGACGCTGGGCAATGTGGTGCTGGAGGCGATGGCATCCGGCCTGCCCGTGATCGCGCCGCGCGCAGGCGGCTATTTGGACTTCGTGATCGAGGACGAGACGGCGCTGCTGTTTGCCCCAGAACGCCAGGATGAAATGATCGCGCACATGCAACGTTTGGCTGGGAATGCGCAGCTGGCGCGACAGTTGGGCGCGGCCGGGCGCGCGCGCATGCGCACATGTTCGTGGGCCAACGTGCTCGATGGCTTGTGCGATGACTATCTGAGCGTGATCGAGGCATCTGCTGCCCGGCGCGCCCTCAATCTCGCGGTGCCGGCCGCGCGCACGCTCTCGCGCGAACTGTGACGGCATTGCCTTTGGGGCGGCTGCCCCTGCGCCGGCTGGCCGCCATCGTCGCCCTCAGCTTCGGCCTCACCTTCGTCACCAGCACACTCGAACCTGCGCTCATCGGCAACAAGATCATCGCGCTCATCACCGACCCCGGCGCGCGGGTGACGGCCTTTGGCGCGGTCACGTTCAGCGGCCTGCTCGTGGCGATGATCGCGCAGCCGGTCATTGGCGCGCTGTCGGATCGAGCGCGCACGCGCTTGGGGCGGCGCGTGCCGTTCATGTTGGCCGGCGCGATCACGGTTTGCCTTGGGCTGGCGATTGTGGCGTTGGCCGGATCGGTTGTGACGCTGGTGATGGGCGTGCTCACCACGCAGTTGGGGGTGAACCTGGCGTTGGCGGCGTGGCAGCCGGCCATCGCCGAGCGCGTGCCGCAAGCTCAACGCGGTGTGGCCACCGGCATCAAGGCCGGCTTTGACCTGTTGGCGGCGCTCATCGGCCGGTTGGTAGCGGGCGAATTGGTCGGGCTATCCGCGCAATGGGGCGCGACGGCGTTGTTGTTGGCGATCGGCGCGCCAATCGTGTGCGTGTTGGTCACGCTGCCGATCTCGGCCCGGGCCATCGGCACGACCGGCCCTGTGCACGACGCGCCGCGCGAGCCAATCGGCGTAACCCTGCGCCATGCATTTACCGTGGACGTGCGTGCCCGGCCGGCTTTCGCATGGTGGTTCGTCAACCGCATGTTGTTCTGGGCCGGCGTCATCGCGTCGAGCGTGTTCTTGCTGTTTGTGGCGGTGGACGTGTTTGGCTATTCGGAGGCCGAGGCGCAGCGATACATCAGCCGTGTAGCGGTTGCGTTGGGCGGCGCGCTGGCGCTTGTCATCCTGCCCGCCGGCTGGCTGGCCGACAGGCTGGGGCGGCGGCCGATGATTGTGCTCTCCGGCGCGCTGGCTGCCTGCGGCGCGGCCGTGATCGTGCTCGACCGCAACCAGATCTTCCCCTCGGCCATATTGATCGGCCTGGGCACGGGTATCTACCTCAGCAGCAGCCTGGCACTTATCAACGACATCGTGCCCAAGGCCGAGGCGGCGCGTTACCTGGGCGTGGCCAACATCGCCACGGCCAGCGGCAGCGCGATCGCGCGGTTAGGGGGCGGCACGCTTATCGCTGGCGTGAACGTGGCAACAGGCACGAGCGATGCGGGTTACATCGCGCTGTATGGCGCTGCGGCGGTGGCGTTTGCGGCCAGCGCGGTCGTGATGGCCGTCATGCCGAAGATTGAATAGCTCACTTTACGCAGAACCTCTCGCGAAGGCCGCCAAGTCCGCAAAGAAATTTGGCGCACTTGGCGCTCTTTGCGAGAGATATTCTGCAAAGTGCGTAACGTGAGTGAATAGGCTTCGGCGATTACTGCTGGCGCATTCGCCAATAACCCCAGTCGCGGCTGCGCCAGCGCGACGGCATTAGGTTGAAGTAGAGCAGGGCGCAGCGCATCGAGGAATGAAGCACTTTGGCCGTCACACTGCGTTCCAGGCGCCGATGGTCGCGCGCATACACGATCAGGTCACGGGCGAAGCGCGTCTCGAAGCCCGCACGGCGCACACGCCACGCGATCTCAGAATCCTCGTTACAGGTCAGGCGCAGATCGAAGCCGCCGACGGCCCTGAACGCGCGCCGGCTGATGAGTAGATTTGAACCAGTGGCAGCAGGGATGCCCAATGTCGCGAACAGGCGCTGGCCGCGCGCGAACCAGCGGTGATAACCGAGGTAACGATCTGACGCGTGTTTAACGCCATAGATCAAGCCAAGCTGTGGATCGCTCGCATCTACGCGTTCAAGCAAATTGAAGTAGGCCAGCGAGAACAGCACATCGGCGTCGGTAAACAGCAGCCACGGGGTCTGCGCTGCCTCCGCGCCGGTCTGGCGCGCAGCCGTGACGTTCGTGCGGCTGCGGATGACGCGGGTGTGCAGCGGTCGAATAGATGAGATGAGGTTGGCCGTGTCGTCGTCGCTGGCGTCTACCACAATCAGTGGGACGCCGGGTGGCAGCGATGCCAGAAACGCGCCGGCGTTGCGCTGCTCGTTGCGCGTCGGCACGATGACAGTCACGTCCTCAGCTCGCAAGCCCATGGTCAATCGTCGTCCTCGTGTAGCAACCAATGGCCCAGGCTGCGCTCCAGCAACACCTGCGCCTCGGTCTCCTCGGCCTGCATCAGCGGCCGGAACTCGAGGTGTGCGACGCGCCAGCCTTGCTTGCCCCAGGCGTTGAGCGTCTCGCACAGTTGCTCGTCTTTGCTCTTGGCCTTGCCCTTGCCACTGCCGCTGCTGCGCTTGAAGGCGATGGTCTCGACGCGAAATTCGTACCGCTGCATGACGGCTATTTTTCGCCGCGCGTCTTGCGCCGTGGTTAACGGGCGGTGAAGCCGCCGTTAAATACGGCGCGTTGCCACATCCTTGACGCGGCATGTTCGCCTCGTATAATCCCGCCTCGTTAACACAGGGTGTCACCAGGACGTGGCGCTCCGCAAGCGGAGCGTCGCGTTTTTTGTTTTTCCACCCATACCAAACAAGGAGCATAAACAACTCACCATGGCCACCGAATTGCGGGAATTCCTCGAACTACCGTACAGTCAACTAGAGGAACTCAACCTCGCGGCGAAGAAGCAACGTATGGACCGCGTTGCAGCCGATGTCATTCAGGAAGAGCGGCTGAAGTATCTGACGGATGAGAAGCGCATCAAGGCAGTCACCGTCCTGTTCAGCGATCTGGAAGGCCGGCTGCACATGCTGGACTACGACAAGAAGTTCCTGCTCAAGAGCTTCGACAACCTGACGTTTGACGGCTCGTCCATCCGCGGCTTCACCGCCCAACGCGAGAGCGACCTGCGCCTCGGCCTAGACTGGGGTGCGTTCTATTGGGGGCCGGCCGACTTCTTCGGGCCGGGCAAGGTGCTGGTGTTCGGTGAAGTGATTGACAAGGACGGCACGCCCTACAGCGCCGACATCCGAGGCGTGCTCAAGGCCTTCGCGCAAAAGCAATACGACGAAAACGGTTACACGCTCAACGCCGCCAACGAGATCGAAGGCTTCTTGTTCAAGGGGTTGGACGCCGAGAAAGAGTTTTACAAGACCGGCAAGTTCGAGTTCGTAAACACCGGCGGCTACTACTATTCGCTGCCGGGCGACCCGTTGCGCACCTTTATTGACACCACGGCCGAAGTGCAGCGCGCCATGGGCTTCCAGAACGAGAAGGATCACCCCGAGGTCGCGCCGGCGCAGTTCGAGATCAACTACAGCTATGGCGAAGTGGTGGCCGCGGCCGACACGATTCAGCTCTATAAGCTGATCGCGCGCCAGGTGGCAACCAAGCTCGGCTTCACGGCCAGCTTCCTGCCCAAGCCGGTCGTCGGCGTCAATGGCAGCGGCATGCATACCAACATCTCGGTCAGCAAGAACGGCAAGAATCTGTTCTGGGACCCCAAGGGCGAGGAGAAGCTGAGCAAGTTCGGCTGGCAGTTTGTGGATCGCATCCTGACTCATGGCAACGACATCTGCCTGCTGCTGAACGCCAGCGTGAACGCGTATCGCCGGCTCGACCCGCACTTCGAAGCGCCGAATCAGATCATCGCGTCGCCGGTGGATCGCGGCAGCATGGTGCGCATCCCAATCGGCAATGAGAAGAGCAGCCGCGTCGAAGTGCGCTCGGTCGGCCCCGACGCCAACCCGTATCTGGTCATGCTGTCGGTGTTCCGCACGGGCCTGGAGGGCAACCTGAGCAAGGAGAAGGGCTTGCGCCAGGCCAAGCGCTTCCTGCCCGACAACATCTACACCGCGTTGGATAACTTCCGCCACGCCGACTGGACGAATGAACTGCTTGGCTCCGACGTGAAGGGCCGCTATGCCGACCTGAAGCAGGCCAGCGCCGACCGCTGCCCGCGTCAACTCGGCACTTTCGTTAAGACGCAAGAGGTGCAATACCACCACGAGGTCTATAACCAGTATTTGTGGAATATGTTCTGAACACCCCCAACCCCTAAAGGGGAACGGAGGGTCAGACCCCGGATGTCTTCAAGACATCCGGGGTCTTTTCATTGCCCCGCGCTATAGTCGCTTGACTATGAACACCATCCCGCGACCTGCATACGCTGAAGTCCGCGAAGGCCAATTCACGCTCACACCCGATACTGTCATCGTCGCTCACGAAGGTGCTGGGGCCAAAGCCGAGCAACTGGCGAGTTGGTTGCGACCCGTCACAGGCTTTGCGTTGCCGGTTGTGTCGTCGGGCGATGGCCCGGCGATCACCTTGCAACTCGATCAATCGGCGCAGCAGTTAGGCGATGAGGGCTACATGCTGTCGGCACGGCCGGGTGGGGTGACGCTGACGGCCAGAACTGAAGCCGGCCTGTTCTACGCCGCGCAGACGCTGCGGCAATTGCTGCCACCGGCGATCTTTAGCCCGACGCCGCTTGCGGATGTGGCGTGGTCAGTTCCCGCCGTGGACATCACCGACCGGCCACGCTTCAAATGGCGCGGGATGCACCTGGACGTGGCGCGCCACTTCATGCCGCTCGAGTTCGTCAAGAAGTTTATTGACCTGTTGGCGCTGCACAAGATGAACGTCTTTCACTGGCACCTGACCGAGGATCAGGGCTGGCGCATCGAGATCAAGAAATACCCGAAGCTGACCGAGGTGGGCGCGTGGCGCAAGGAGACGCGCGCCGGCCATGAGCGCGACAAAGCCGGCTTCGATGGCGTGCCGCACGGCGGCTTTTACACGCAGGCTGAGGCGCGCCAGGTGGTGGCCTATGCGGCCGAACGGCACATCACCGTCGTGCCGGAGATCGAGATGCCCGGCCATGCTCAGGCCGCCATCGCGGCCTACCCGGAGCTAGGCAACACGGATGAAAAACTTGAGGTGTGGACGCAGTTCGGCATCAACACACACGTCGTCAACGTCGAGGAGAGCACGATCCAGTTTTATCAGGATGTGCTGCGCGAGGTGCTGGACGTCTTCCCGTCCAAATACATTCACATCGGCGGCGACGAGTGCCCCAAGGAAGAATGGCGGGCCAGCGAGCGCGCTCAGGCCAGCATGCGCGAACTCGATCTGAAAGACGAAGACGCGCTGCAAAGCTGGTTCATCCGGCGCATGGATGACTTCCTGAATGCGCATGGCCGTACGCTGGTGGGTTGGGATGAGATCCTCGAAGGCGGCCTCGCGCCGAACGCGGTGGTGATGAGTTGGCGCGGCGAAGAGGGCGGCATCGCCGCGGCCAAAGCGCACCACGACGTAGTGATGGCCCCGAACGCGCACACGTATTTCGATCACTACCAGTCCGAGGATCGCACCAGCGAGCCGTTGGCCATCGGCGGCTTCCTGCCGCTGGAGAAGGTGTATGGCTACGAGCCCATCCCGCCACAGCTAAAAGCTGACGAAGCGACGCACGTGCTGGGCGCGCAGGGCCAACTGTGGACGGAATACATGAAGACCCCGCAGCACGTCGAATACATGGCCTTCCCGCGCCTGTGCGCGTTGGCCGAAGTGGTTTGGTCGCCGCGCGAGGGCCGGGACTTCGCCGAATTTACGCAGCGCTTGGCGACGCATCTGGCGCGGCTGGATGCGCTAAACGTGAACTATCGCAAGTAGGGCGCGTTCTGCCGAAGGTGTCGTAGAGTCCGTTTCGCGCCTTTTACCCCATGCGAGACATGTGATCCGTAGGGCGCGGACTCCGTTCCGCGCCGCTTTGCCGCGCATTACACCGGGCCGCTACGGAGAGCGGCCCCTACAGACGGCGGCCCCTACAATGCCACCATGCTGTCGGACGACGAGTACGACGATTACTGCAAGCTCATCGCCCGGCTGAAGTGCGAGCAGCAGACGAGCGGACAGCAGCCGCAACGCAAGCGCAATCGCTTGCCGATGGAAGCCTATGCCGCCAGCGATTGCGACTTCTTCATGACGATCTGCGCGCACGACCGCGCCGCCGCGCCGTTCCTACGCAAGCCCATCGCCGATGGCGTGATCGAATCGTTGTTGTGGACAAAGCGAAGCAACGATTGGACGCTGCATTGCTATTGTCTGATGCCCGATCACTTACACTTCATCGCGCGTCTGCCGGATAGCGACGTCGCATATTTCGATGCGGGCGGGCGCGGCGTTGTGCCCAAGGGTATCCTCGATCACGTCGGCCATTTCAAAAAGTTCACCACGACGCAGGTGTGGTGGAAGCACGGCGGACGTGACGAACTTTGGCAGCGCAGCGGCTACGATCACGCGATTAATTACAACCAGTCGCTTGAACCGGCCGTGCGCTATGTGCTGAACAACCCGGTGCGCAAGGGTCTGGTGCAGGATTGGCGAGACTATCCGTATTCAAAGCTCGTGGATGCTGAACTGTAGGGCGCGGACGCCGTTCCGCGCCGTGTTGGGTTAAGGGCAACATGCGGGCCGCTACAGAGAGCGGCCCCTACCGAGCGGCCCCACCAGTGGCGATTCGTTACAATCGAGCCGAACAAAATCAGGAGCACCCATGGACATCAAAGTAGAGCCGCTGAACGGCAAAGCAAAGACGCCGCTGGCCGAGAAGCCGGTGTTTGGCAAGACCTTCTCCAACCGCATGTTCTCGCAGAAATACGCACCCGAGCAGGGCTGGCACGACGCGAAGATCGGCCCTTACGAGCCGATCACGCTCGACCCGGCCACGGCGGTTTTGCATTACTCGCAGGAACTGTTCGAGGGCACCAAGGCGTATCGCCGGCCCGACGGCCATATCAACCTGTTCCGCCCGTGGGAGAACGCCGCGCGCATGAACCGCAGCGCCAAACGCATGGCCATGACCGAGGTCGAGCCGGAGAGTCATGTGGAGGCGATGGTCGAGCTGGTGAAGCTGGAGCACGAATGGGTGCCCAGCGGTGAGGGCGAGTCGCTCTACATTCGCCCCGTCTTGATCGCCACCGACGTCGGCCTGGGTGTCTACTCCAGCAAGAGCTACCTGCATTACATCATCGTCGGCCCGGCCGGCCCGTATTTCCCCACGGGCTTCAAGCCGGTCAGCGTGTTTGTGAGCAAGGACTATGTGCGCGCGGCCCACGGCCCCGGCGGCACCGGCGCGGCCAAGACCGGCGGCAACTACGCCGCCAGCCTGATGGAGAGCGAGCGCGTCAAGCATCTCGGCTACCACCAGGTGCTTTGGCTGGATGCGGTCGAGCGCAAATACGTCGAGGAAGTCGGCGCGATGAACATCGCCTTCGTCTATGGCGACAAGCACATCGTCACGCCGGAGCTAAGCGGCAGCATCCTGGAAGGTGTGACGCGCGACTCGATCCTCAAGCTCGCGCCGACGCTGGGCTACACGGTCGAGGAAACCAAGATTGATGTGCACGACGCGCTGCGCGACATTGACAGCGGGCGGATCACCGAGGTGTTTGGCATGGGCACCGCCGCCGTCGTCGCGCCGGTGGACAAGATGGGCCACGAGGGCGACGATCATGTCGTCAAGCACGCACCCGGCCCGGTGGCGCAACACTTGTTCAAGGCGCTGACGGATATTCAATACGGTCGTGTGCCCGACCCGTTCGGGTGGACGTTGAAGATCGAAGTGGCGTGAAACCCCTGCCCCCGCCCCCTGCCCCTCCCCGCAGGGG
>Ga0224722_1000003_pt1 | contig 150066 bp, 122 predicted proteins | sample Balambano_FR1_Me_FD_161646 | JGI IMG/M metagenome (GOLD analysis project Ga0224722, IMG submission 161646) | Freshwater sediment microbial communities from Lake Towuti, South Sulawesi, Indonesia - Balambano_FR1_MetaG | ecosystem: Environmental > Aquatic > Freshwater > Lake > Sediment | place...
CCCCTAATCCCCTCCATGCTCACCGTTGCCCTGCCCAAAGGCGCTCTCCTGAAAGACAGTATTCGCCTATTCCAAGCGATCGGACTGGACTTCAGCGCTTTTCTAGATTCATCCAATCGTCAACTGCAAATTACTGATCCCACCAATGCGGCGAAAGCCCTGTTGGTGCGGGCGCAAGATGTGCCAGTGTACGTGGAGTATGGGCAGGCGCAACTGGGGATCGTGGGTTATGATGTGCTGCGCGAGAAAAATCCGCAGGTGGCGCATCTGGTGGATTTAGGCTTTGGCAAATGTCGATTGTCAGTAGCGGTGAAAGAATCTAGCCCCTATCGATCGGCGCTGGAGTTGCCGTTATACGGGCGAGTGGCTTCTAAATTTGTCCATTGTGCGCGGGCGTATTTCGATGCGCTCGATTTGCCGGTAGAAATTGTGCCGCTCTACGGTTCTGTGGAATTGGGGCCGATTACGGGTATGTCTGAGGCGATCGTAGATCTCGTTTCCACCGGACGCACCCTGCAGGAAAATGGCCTGGTGGAAATCGAAGTGTTATTTGAAAGTACGGCACGGCTGATTGCCCATCCCCTCAGCTATCGGTTAAATGTGGACGGGTTAGGCCAGTGCATTGAGCAGATTCGCACAACCGCTCTGGAGCCAGTTTGAAACCAGGTTTGGCCAGCGGCAAACGTGAGAGAATGGAAAACTACAACGAAAAGAGCAACATTCGGGACAGGACGTTTATGGTGAGTGAGGTTAGGTTGGTGGCTGGCCGCGGTCTACCGCTTCAGGGCAATGATATTGATACCGATCGCATTATTCCAGCGCGGTTTTTGCGCTGCGTCACGTTTGATGGGCTGGGGGCGCAGGTTTTTGCGGACGATCGCGCCCAAATGAAGGGGCAACATCCGTTTGATCTGCCGCAATATCAAGGGGCTGAAGTGCTGGTCGTAAATGGCAATTTTGGTTGTGGCTCGTCCCGCGAACATGCCCCCCAGGCGATCGCAAAATGGGGGATTCGGGCGCTCGTCGGCGAGAGTTTTGCCGAGATCTTTTTTGGTAATTGTTTAGCCATGGGGATTCCCTGTGTCACGGCTGATGCTGCCACTGTGCGGACATTGCAGGAACAAATTGCGGCAAACCCGGAGGCGATCGTCACCTTGAACTTGGAAACGATGCAAGTCGCTTGTGGCGAATTCGTTGCCCCAGTGACGCTGTTGGAGGGACCACGGTCGATGCTGGTGAGTGGCACCTGGGATGCTTGTGGGCAGTTAGTTGCCCAGGCTGAACAAATCAAAACTACGGCGGCTCAACTGCCGTACATTCAGTGGAGTCAAATCGCTTGACGAATTAGGGTGGGGCAATAACTTCAATCATTTGCTTGACTGGGGGCATGATTAAGTGAGTGTTTCCCCTCTTGCATATGTCAGCATCCCGCGATCGCCAGATTGTCATTGAACTCGTGATTCAAAGTGACCACCCGTCACTCCTGGAAGGCTTGGATAGCTGGTTACAACTTGGCTTACTCTCCGATGCTTTTGTGCGGCAATTGTGCCAGGAAGAATTCACTTGTCTGGTGCCAGAGACGGCGATCGCAGCTAGCCCAGAATTACCCGCTGTAGTCGCGGCATCTGCTAGGAACGCCGCCCAATCTCAAGTCTCTGCAACCTCCACCCGCCCAACTCGGCCTCCGCGAGAACCGCAACCGAATTTGCTTTCCCAGGCGCTTCAGGCATTTATGGCTGAGATCAGCGTCGTCTGGTTGCTATTTTTGGGCGTGTTTTTGGTGGTGGTGTCTTCCGGCGTGCTGGCGGCAACCCAATGGCGTAACATCTCCCCGCTGGGCCAGTATGGCATTCTGTTTGGCTATACCCTTGCTTTTTGGGGGGCTAGCTTGTGGACTCGACGCCAAGCTTCTTTGCAGTTGACCAGTCAGATGTTGGCGATCGCGACTTTGCTGTTGATTCCGGTTAACTTTTGGATGATCGATGGGTTTCGGCTCTGGCAACGGTTGCCTGAACTGGGTGTCATTGCGATCGCAGTAGTGGCTCTCATGGCGGCAACATTTTTCCTCCTTAGACAAAATACCTCGTTGGGAATGATTGCTGCGGTGCTGCTCTTGAGCGGATTGCAGTGGGGTTGGCAACAAACGGGTTATCCGCTGATTGCAACTTACATTGGCACGATCGTCGCTGCTGTTGTGCTGCTGTTTCAGGATGCTCGCCGTCCTCGGCCTTTATCGCCAGAATCACTAGCCTCTACGACATCAGTTGCCTCGGCAGGCTCAGTTCCGCCAGCACTCAGTTCGATCGCGCTGGCAGTGTCGGCTTTGTTGCTAATCAGTCGGGCCTTTTTGGTGGCGCAGGTAGCAGTTAGTCAATTGGGATTAGCGATTGGCATCTGCGGCTGGTTAATGGTTTGGCTGGCCCGCCGCGATCGAACTCGGTTGGGTTGGAGTCGGGCCGGAACCGGGTTACTGCTGCTGGCCTGGTTGCTCACCGTCAGCGAGACCCCTCCCTGGCAAGCAATGGTGATTAGCGGCTTGGGGTTGTGGCTACTGCTCGATGCTCTCTGGCAAACCGAGAAGCCCGCTTATCTCGTTGCTGGATTTTGTGTCGGTCTCCAAGGCGTTTGGCTGGTCTGGTTACTCTTCCCTCTCCCCTGGCGATCGCAAATTATCAATGGGTGGGTGGAAGTGGCGGGCAATCAGTCTATGCCTTTTGCGTTGCTGGCATTATGGTTCTTCCCCTACCTGCTTGGGGTCGTAAGGTTAGCCTTTTACTTCCGGCAACAGCAACGACTAATGCTGGCACGGGACACAGAATGGCTGGCGCTGATTCTGGGCGGCTTTTTGATGGCGATCAGCCTGGACAATGGGCTAGTGCGATCGCTCACCCTCACCCTGGCTAGTGTCACGCTGATTGGTGTGGCAATTTATCGTCGCCCACGCCCCAAATTGTTGATCTATTTAACTCACGGTGCAGCCCTGGCGGCATTTTTCGCCTGGGTTGATTATGGGTTTCCTCGCATGGGCACGGCTCAATGGGTGGGTGTCCTGGTACTGATAACAGCGGTGGAATGGGGGTATAGCGCGATTCAAATCAACCCGGCCTGGATTGAATGGGTGAAAAGTGCCTGGTATTTCGGCATTGGGTTGGCTGGCATTAGCTACGCCCTGCTGTGGGATACTCCCTGGGGGCCGGACGCGACCTGGAAACTCGGTTGGATGCTGATTCCAGCGATGCTGACGGGCTTAACCTACCGCGATCGCTTTCCGGAAAGGCGAATGGCTGGGGCATTAAGTGTGCTGTCACTGGTTTTGGTGCAACCACTGTTATGGGATGCCAGCAACACTCGATTGGCTGGTTTTGGTATTGCTACCTTATTCATGCTGCTGAATACTCGTCAAATTCAACGCTTCGTGACGGCGATCCTGACGATCGGGTTTGGTTTGGGTTTCTGGTGGTTGATTCTATGGGAAACGCTCCAGGAGCAGTTAACGTTCAGTTTGATAACAGTCTCGGTGGCCTTCACTGTCTTACTATTGTGGAGCTTGCATCATTGGCTGACTCGTCGCCAGTCTCAGCTTTATGGGCTGTATCGGCGGGCGGTGGATGGGTGGGCGATCGCGGTATTGTTATTCGCCTTTCTCCTGCTTTCGCTCAACCAACTGCTGATTTATGTCGATACCCAACCCACAGAACCGCAAACGCTTGTGAGTTGTGGCCTCTTAATTCTGGCAACGACCTACCGCACCTGGCAACGACCGGATAGCTGGTGCTGGTTCGCGATCGCCTTTAGCCTTGAATTGTTGGTCGCCAGCCTGCTACTGCAACCAGGCCGCTTTCCTGCTGCTCTCGCGATCGCGAATCTGGGACTGGGATATGTGGCTCTCCTAATGGGCAATTGGTGGATAGGCCGCAGATCGAACGAAGGCAGTGAACAGAGAGAGATGGTTTCAGCCACTTCTACTCCCGCCTTCACGACTCCTTCCAGTTGGCATATGATTCCATTACTCTATGCCGCGTTGGGAATTGGGCTAGGGCATTACAATTTTGTTGCCACAACGGGCTTTTATACTCTGGCTGGGGCAGGCATTGCACTCGGGGTGGGGCGGCGGCAACCAACACTTCAGGTTGTCACTTACATCGGATTGGCAGGAATTTCGATCGCCGCCTATGAATTGCTCATTTATCAACTTCTCCAGGCAAAAGGGGGCGCGGCTGGCGATGGCATGGTGGCCTTAGCAGCCCTGGCCACAGGCTTAGCAGTTGCCTTCCGTGGCCTCAGACGCCAACTAGCAAGATTTTTGCACTTGGAGAGTGAGGCTTTACAAGCTGTAGCGCATGTCCATTGGGGGCTAGGAAATGGATTCCTGATCGTGGCCGTGCTGCTCACGCTCAGTCGATCGAGCCATTGGCTGTGGACTGGAGTCCTATCTCTCCTGACGCTTTATGCTTTGAGTCTGGGAAATCAGCGCTGGTCCACCGAACGATCGTTCGCTCAAATCTGGACGGCGAGTGGGATTGTAGGATTGCTGGCAACGATCGCCTCTGTCCTCTGGTTGCTGCTTCCAACATCGGCTCTCATCGATTGGGCAGGTGCGATCGCGGCGGTAATTGCAATTGGCTTCCATCGGCTACCCTTCCCATGGTGGGGCTGGCAACGTTTGCCCTGGCGACAGGCGGCAGCATTGTTACCAGGCGGTGTCATTTTATTGACGGCGTGGGGCGCAAACCTCCAAAGTTTGCTGGCGGTTGCGGCTTTCTACGCCTGGTTTGCAGCAGTGGAACAGGAAATCCGGCTGAGTTACGTTAGCGTTTTGCTGGCCAATTGGGCACTGTTCCGTCTCCTGGACTTATACAACGCGACGCAACCCCTTTGGTATGCGGCGATCGTCGGTAGCTCATTGTTATACATCGCCCAGGTTGAACCGGCCCTACAAGACTCGCCCCGGCAAGAACAACGGCACTGGCTACGATGTTTTGCCACAGGACTAATCTGCCTGACGGCATTTTATCAAGCTGAGGTGGGCATCAGTGGCGTGTCTCCTTTCGTGGCTGGCATGTTGGCGATCGGGGTGGAATTTACGTTTATTCTGTTGGGCTTATTCCAGCGGGTACGAGCATTTTTGTACGTCGGCACACTGACGTTCGTTCTGCAAGTTCTATGGCAACTATGGCGATTTGTCCAGGACTATTCACTAACCCTATGGATTTTGGGAATTGTCATGGGGTTGATCCTGATCTGGGTTGCGGCAACCTTCGAAGCGCGTAGGGCACAAGCAAATGCCCTACTGCAACATTGGATTACCGAATTAGAAGATTGGCAGTAAAAGCATGCAAAGTAACTTAAAAAGCGTCTAGACAAACAGGGAAATCTCTAAGCGTTTCTTAAAAGTGGATGCAAGTACCCAGGATTCAACCTCCATCCTTCCCATCCCTTAAATTGGTTCTATGGTAGTGAGGGGTAAAGATCGCTTCGCTCACGATGCAACGGTGACTGATTTCACCCCAACCGATGCAGTTGGAGTTCCTAAGCCATCGTTCAGGTGTTCCAGCCGTTGTTCATGTTCGGCATCAAACGCTGAAATCAATGCATCTTCAACCTGAAGCCGATTACACGGAATCGTATCGGTAAGAATAGCGCTAGCCATCACGCCGCAATGAATTTCCAACAGGGCATCCGAAACTGCTTCAAACACCAACCGTTGACCGGGGAAAACGACTCGCTCAAAATACCAGTTAGGAACATTGGTGATGCGTGCAACCTGAATATGACTCGTTGCATTGACATAGCAGCAAACAAGGCAATTTCTGCTATCCGATGGTAAGGGATCGAAAATTTGAGCCATGATAAATCGATTTGATAGGTCTGTAAGTTAGTTTGACCCTACCATTGGCTGATCCCCTAACGCTGTAAATCCGATTACCAACCCGCTTGAAATCCTAAATCTTATAAGAATTTTTACCTACTCATGGTCATCGAAGAATTTATAGAGATTTATTGCTTGAATTTTACTGTTTGTGCTATTGCTAAATTCCTTCAACAAGGGATGCATCGCTTTGGTTAGAAAGTTTAGGATTGTAAATTAACTCACCTGTGGGGACTGCAAACGCTGCTTCCCGCGCCACAAGGAGTTTAGACCGGAAGATACTGATTTCTTGCTTCCCTATCCATCAGTAGAGAGTGGTATCGTAAAGTTGTGTGACATACTTTTCAGGATTCGCAACATAACCCCTTATGGATAGCCGCATTCTCTACGTTCGTCTCCCATGTAATCCCATTTTTCCGATCGGGGTTGTTTACCTGGCTGACCATGTACATAAGGTTTTTCCTGACGTTCAACAGCGGATTTTTGATCTGGGCGCTGTGCCACCGCTGGATTATCGCTCGGCGCTCAACACCTGTATTGATGAGTTCAAGCCGACCCTGCTGGTTTTTTCCTGGCGGGATATTCAAATCTATGCCCCTGTTGGGGGACGCGGCGGGAATCCGTTGCAACATGCTTTTGAAGTTTTTTATGCACGCAATCCTTTCCTAAGACTGCGGGGCGCGATCGGCGGGCTACGGGTCACGCTCGCCTATTACAGTGAGCTGTGGCGCAACCTGGGTCTAATTCGGCAGGGGTTAAAGCGAGCGCGGCGATATACTCCTCAAGCTCAGGCGGTTGTGGGAGGCGGTGCCGTCAGCGTGTTTTATGCGCAACTCCAGAAGAGTTTGCCTCAGGGGACGATCGTGTCTGTGGGCGAGGGCGAAGTGCTGCTAGAAAAGCTCCTGCGGCGGCAAGATATTTCTGGGGAGCGCTGCTATATTGCAGGTGAAACTACGCCTCGCGATCGCCTGATTCACGAAGCACCAACGCCGATTGAGAAAACCGCTTGCAACTACGACTACATTGAAGCCATCTGGCCAGAGTTTGAATACTATTTCGAAGCTCAAGACTTTTACGTGGGCGTGCAAACAAAGCGCGGTTGTCCTCATAATTGCTGTTACTGCGTCTACACCGTGATTGAAGGGAAGCAAGTGCGTGTCAATCCGGCTGACGAAGTTGTGGCTGAAATGCGCCAACTCTACGATCGGGGCATTCGCAACTTCTGGTTCACCGATGCCCAGTTCATCCCGGCCCGCAAGTACATGGATGATGTGGTGGAGTTGCTGCAAAAGATCCTGGATTCTGGCATGACTGATATTCACTGGGCCGCCTACATTCGGGCTGATAACCTCACGCCCCAAATTTGTGAGTTAATGGCCCAAACTGGCATGAACTACTTTGAAATCGGCATCACTAGTGGCTCGCAGGAACTCGTCCGCAAAATGCGAATGGGCTATAACCTGCGCACCGTCCTGGAGAATTGCCGCGACTTGAAGGCGGCTGGCTTTCATGATCTGGTCTCGGTCAATTATTCCTTCAATGTGATCGATGAGACTTTTGACACTATTCGCCAAACGATCGCCTATCACCGCGAGCTAGAAGCCATTTTTGGGGCCGATAAAGTGGAACCGGCCATTTTCTTTATTGGCCTGCAACCTCACACGCATTTAGAAGAATACGCCTTCAAGCAGAACATTCTCAAACCGGGCTATGACCCCATGAGTCTCATGCCCTGGACGGCACGTAAGCTACTCTGGAATCCCGAACCCCTGGGTTCCTTCTTTGGTGAAGTGTGCTTGCAAGCCTGGAAGCGCAATCCCAACGACTTTGGGCGCGAAGTGATGCATATTTTGGAAGAACGGCTCGGACGTGCCCCGTTGGAAGAAGCGCTTGCTGCCCCGATCGTTGAAGTGAAGGTACGGGAACTGGCACAAGCATAGGGTTGTCATTCTTCAATTTCTTTATTTAGCAAATTAAAGAGTGTGTGAATTTTCCGGATGATCAAGTTTTGCTTAACTGTTGTTGAGGTTTCCTTAACCTGCGATCGCTACAGTCAAGAGCGGTATCGGTAATTTCACGGTGTATCGAAGATAAGCAATTTGCTCATCCGGGGATGGATAGTGAGCTTTTTTTGACACGTCTTTACGTTCCGTTCATTCATCAATGAATCACTCATGACATTGAAATCATTTCTCCACAACCAATTTGCCCGATCTCAATCCTGGTTAGTTCTCTCCACGTTGACCCTGACAGGTGCTTTACTGCCCAGTGCAGCTCAAGCGTTTACCCTCAACTTGTTACACTTCAGCGATGGTGAGTCACAACTCCTGACCAGAACCGGCACTGTTTTTCCGGCGACGACGCCTCCGACAACGTTCCAATACGGTGGGGTTTCCCTTTTCGCAGATCTAATCGATCGTCAACGGGGCCTCAGTGACACCGACTTCGATCTTCTGGTAACAGTTGGCGATAACTTCCTGGCTGGGCCTCAGTTTGAAGCTAGTCTGCGCCTGCCAGCGGGGCAACCCTTCTACGATGCGGTCGCGCTGCAACTTTTCAATATTGATGTCGGCGGCATTGGGAACCATGAATTTGACTTTGGTCCTGCCGTGCTGGCGCGTTTCCTCGACCCGGAAGCAGATGGCACCAGTTTTCGTCCATTTGTGTCATCCAACCTAATCATTCCTGATGACAGCCCCCTAAAACCGCTGATTCAACCCAGCCAAATTGTCACAAAGACGGTGAATGGTGTGGAAGAGCGAGTTGGTGTGGTGGGAGTGATAACGCCGCAGTTGCGATCGATTTCCAGTCCCGAAAACATTGGCGTTTTGGGTGATGTTGTGGGCACCCCTGGCTTTGATGTTTTAGTTGACACTGTTCAAGCTGAAGTCAATAACCTGACCAGTCAAGGGATTGACAAGATTGTGCTAGTGTCTCACCTGCAGAACTTGAGCGAGGAACGTACCCTGGCTAGCAAGATCAAAGGCGTTGATGTGATTGTGGCCGCCGGTAGCGACACGCGGCTGGCCAATCCTGATGACCCAATTTTGCCGCTGGAAGGCGAGACTCGGGTTCCGTCTTACCCCTTAATTTTCGATTCTCAAACTGGACTTCAGGTGGAATCGTTAGCAGCCTCAACGGGCGCACCTGTCCTGATTGTTTCCACAGACGGGGAATACAAGTATCTGGGGCAGTTGCAGCTAGAATTTGCAGATGGCCAGATTACAAGTATTTTGGAACCAGCTTCTGGACCTAAACGCAACACCGTTTTAGATGGCTTGACCCCCCGACCCGACGTGGTTGAGCAAGTACAAACTCCAGTCAGTAATTTTGTTGCTGACTTAAGACAATCGGTTGTTGGCGTGACTAATGTGCCGCTGGATAGTTTGCGTGCCAATGTTCGAGCGAAGAGTACGCTGGCAGGTAGTTTGATTGCAGATGCAGTGCGGGATGCGGCTCGAGATGGTGCCTCTAGTGTTGGCCTGGATGCCAGCAACATCTTGGTGGGCATTCAAAACGGGGGGGGGATTCGGAACGATCGCCGCTTTGCTCCCGGAGATGCAATCAGCGAATTCGATACCTTTGACGTGTTGCCTTTCTCCAACTTTATTTCGATCGTAACGGGAATCACTGGCGGAGAGCTTCTCTCGATTCTGGAACGCTCTGTATCTGGCCAAACAGCTCCTGATGTGGGTGGTGGTGGCCAGTTCCTGCAATTGTCTGGATTGGAAGTGATTTACGATGTGACTCAATCAGCTCAGGTTGTCACGGCGGATGGGCAGATTACCAATGCCGGTGCCCGCATCATCAGCGTATTACTCGATCCAGACAACGATCGCTCAGGCCAATTCTTGTTTGATGCGGCTCAAGGTGGCTTCCTGGTTGACCCCAACGCGGCTTTGTTTGACCTGGCCACGATCAACTTCACTGCCAATGGTGGCGATAACTTTGCGGCTCTGGCCAACATTCCCCAAGAGCGCAAATTCACGCTGAGCGGTGTAACCTACCAGCAAGCGTTGGAAACTTACATTCGGCGTGACCTGGGTGGCACGATCGATTTGTCTGATATTCCCAGCGGGGAAGGCATTCGCGTGCGTGACATCACCTCTGGGGTGGGCTTAGCCACTGGTGGCGAAATCATTGTGGATGCAGGTGGCTCGGCAGAAGCAATTCCCGAACCCACCACGATCGCTGGTATTTTGGCTGCTGGCTTTGGGATGGGCGTACTCAAGCGCCGTCAGGCTAAGAAAAATTAAGGTCTATCTCAGCTTTTGAGGTCTACCTAAACGTTGAAAAAAGTGTTGAATTAGCTTGATCTAGAAGGTTGCGGTTTGAATCTGCAACCTTTTTTCGTTGCTTAGCTCCCAAAAAATTGCATCAAACTTTGATCCATCGGATAGGCTAGTGTGCGTATAGTCACCTGTACAAATGATTGCAGCGCTTCGAGACCAGCATGACCTCCTATTCCCCCAGTTACTACCAGCCCTCTGTTTTAGAACTTGCACGCCAGGGGAATTTCCAGGCGATCGGCTATTGGCTTAACAGCATCTTGGCCCCCCAGGGAATTCATATTCAGACAGATACCAGCCGATCGGGTTGCTTGATGATGATGATCAATTTCCCCCGCAAAACTCATCCTCAAGCCTGTATCAAAGCGCGGCAACGATTAGTCCGGCACATTTGTTACCGGCTCTGGACGCTGAACTCTAAAGCGATTCGTGAAGTTCGCATCATGGCTCGTGTGACTGGGCAGCAAGAGGTGATTTGGCGGCAAAGCGTCCGCATTCGCTCGATCGCCAACACCCCGCAAAGACGGCAACGCCAAACGGCTGTTCCGCAAAATCGGGCAAAATCTTCCCACCGTCCGCAAGACCGCTTCCAACTGTTGCGCTCGTTTTTGTTAAATCGGCTCGCGATCGTCGGCTTTCTATTCTGCTATTGGGTGATTTACCTGGAAACCACTGGGCAACAAAGCGCAGAACAACCCTCCGTTGCCGCTACACCTCAGGAGCAAGTGCAAAATGCTCAACCAGCGAGTGGGCCAGAAAAAACTACGATCGCCCATAGCCGCGCTCAACCTCCAAACATGGTGTTCACGGTGCCACCTCAATTTCAGGGGCAAATTGTGCATGAGGTAACGCCACCCGCCACGGCTGAAAAAGTGGTGGCACTTACGTTTGATGATGGCCCATGGAGGCAAACCACCGAGCAAATCCTGGACATTCTCAAGCAAAACAACATCAAAAGTACGTTTTATTTGGTGGGGCAGGCGATCCAAGAAAATCCCACCATCGCCCGGAAAGTGTATGAAGAAGGGCACGCGATCGGCAACCACACTTGGCAACACATAATGGATGATATGGATGCCGCCACTGCTGCTCGTGAGTTGGGTAATACCGCTCGCCTAATCTACGAGGCAACAGGCGGCGTGCGGACTTACTTGATGCGCCCTCCCGGTGGGAATCTGACTGGCGAACTGGCGAACTATGCTAAACAGCAAGGTTACATGGTCAACATGTGGTCCGCCGACTCTCACGATTACCTCGTCTCCGCCCCCTTGATTGTTGATAACGTCCTCAGCCAGGTGAAACCGGGTGGGATTGTATTGTTGCACGATGGTGGGGGCGATCGAACCGCCACCGTAGAAGCTTTGCCACAAATTATTTCTGGCTTGCGTAGTCAGGGCTACAAGTTCGTCACGGTGCCAGAATTACTAGAATTGCAGGCAAAGTGGATGGCTGAGAAACCGATAACGCCTGTACCCGATTCCACTGCTGACACAGTGCCAACTTTAGAATCGTCACCCGCTGCTGTGCCACCTGTCGATCGTCCGCCAGCCTCGGAGACTTCTCCGACATTTGAACCCCAACCCATGGAGCTACCCTCCACCGTTCCAACCGAAACTCAACCTGGAGTAACTCCAGGATTCCCCATAACCCCCGCTTCCCCCAATGTGGATTTGCCAGCCTCGCCCACAGTGCCAGCTCAGCAAGAGCATGGAGCGATGCCTGCACCCCCCTCTCCCCTGATGCAAGATGCCGGAGCGATGCCCGTTGCGCCGGAAGAAACTGCGGTGGGCTATGTACCCTAACTCGCGCATATCGATCGCTGCCTTTACCTGTGCCCTATCCGATCTAGCCGCACTGTCTAAAACAACGGGACAACCTGGAACAATTTTCAATCAATTCGAGCCTGTCTTGCTGAGTGTCACGCTCGAATTTTCTGGTTCCGGTGCGATCGCCTTTGTGCCTCTGGCGGCGGCAATTCAGGTAGACTTTTTGGCAAAATCCTTGCGATCGCGGCAAGAATTAGAGTTAGGAGCCGTCACCCTGACGACATTCCCAAAGCAATTGATTTACACCCCAGCAATTTCACTGGCCGATGGGTTTGATGCCGCAGGGTGCGAACCGAATCAGGCGTATCTGCTCTCAGCCGTAGTTTACGTCGGTGCCATTGGATTTCCCGCATTGCTGACTGGCATGATTGATGGATTAATGATTCAAATCTACGATTAATTAGATCGTTGAGCAGCGTGGGTTAGAGATGGCAACTCTCAAGCAGAAACAATTCACCTGGCTATCCTTGGTGTTGTTGCTAGTGACCTACACCTGGTTTGGGTGGTATCTGTGCAGCCTGAAAGCCCCAGCCTGGGTGTACCCCGCCTGTTACCGATTGTTAGCTGGCCCCATTCCGACTCAATCACAAAACTTAAAACCCGCACCCTACACCACTCCATCATTGGCAGAGAAAAATCCAGGATCTACTTCACAATCCGCGCCTCCAAGAATAGAAAACACTGAACAGACACCTCATTCCACGCCTCAAATAACAGAATCATTTCCTCCGCCCGAAAACCTGAGAAGTTCAATTTGTGAGGCGATCGTGAAATATAACTTACCAGCGGGTGTCTTGGCGATCGGTTGGATTGTTGTATCCTCAATGGCCTTTATCTCTCCCCTCACCAGTTTCAGCGCCTTCATTAGTCGCTGGTTCAAGTCCGACACTGTTGCATTTGCCACCTTGTTTCTGCTGGCAGCTGGAGCAGCCATTATTCTCTACTGGCTACACATTTTTCTCCAAATTCTGACGATTCTGGCAGTAGATATACTAGCCAGAATTGATATTCAATACGCTGGTTTAACGGGTGTACAGGCATTTTGGATTCTTACCATTTTATCTCTAACCGGGCTTGTCCTCGGTTGGTCAGCAAATGCGATGATTTAGAGCTACACCGCATTCCTTGCTTGGTAAGGTACATCTGACGATAGCTATAAAAAAGCAGCCTCTTTTAGAGGCTGCGCCATATCATCAGTGCATGAGGATGCTCTAAGCATATGAGCACGATCGCATCATCTAATTCCGGTTACATTTTTGGAAACCCAGGTAACAGAGAAAACTTCTCAATTCCAAGGACGATCGCACAAGCGGCACAACAACCGTAACCTTCACCGCAAACCTCGCAGATACTAATCACAACAAGCGTTTAACTGTACCTCAATGCCCCGCAGTAGCTCGACTGTGGGGCAGTTTTATATCGAAACCTAGAACGGGCGAAAGATGAACGGGTAACGGAAAGGCTGGTCCGGCACGTTCAAGCAATGCACCAAGGCCCAAACCGTTAACCCCCAGTGCGCCAACCACCAAATACCACCCGCTAAGCCAAAGGTAATAAATGACAGCGGAACTAGGATGATGCCATATAACCAAACATTGAGGTGAAAGTTAATCGCTTCTTTGGCATTTTCCTTCACAACTGCATCTTCTGAGATGAACAGCATCGCGATCGGAATTCCAATAGAAATAAACAACCCACTAAAGAAGATAGAAGCGTGAGCCAGAACCGATAAAAACTTACGCTTATCCGTTTCGTAGGCTTGCGGAGTTTGCATATTCAACCTCACGTCCAAATTGCGATTACATCTTTACTATACTGTCAGCTTAAATAACTCAATTGGAGGAGAGCCTCCCCCTGAGTGCAGGGATCTCCGAACGTTCAAACCAGCAAGTTATCAAACAGTTCTCCTGGTTCAACATTTTTTCAGATCTTCGGTATTTACTGTTTATCTATCTCCAAGGGTGGGGCAATTTAGATACACACGCATAAACCAATCGACCGCCACACCCTTCTACAGACTATGGTGAACTCTACAGAGATTGAAGTTGTTTTTTTCTTTCAGAAAGGGCTTTATCTCAACAAGCAACACGAATACGTTGCCGCGATCGCCAGTTACGACGTTGTCCTAAAGCTCCAACCCGACTATCCTGATGCCTGGTACAACCGAGGAAATGCACTTTACCGCTTAGGCCGTTACCAGGAAGCCGTAGCCAGTTATGACCAGGCTCTAGAATACGAACCTGGTTTTTCGGAAGCGTGGAACAACCGAGGCAGCGCCCTGGATGACATGCAGCATTATGAAGCTGCCATCGCGAGCTATGACCAGGCACTTAAGTTCAAACCGAATTACTGCTGGGCTTGGTACAACCGAGGTATTGCCTTACGCAATCTAAACCGATTTGAGGACGCGATCGATAGTTACGATCGGGCCATTGAATTCAAACCCGACTATTACTGGGCCTGGTACAATCGCGCCCTCGCTCTCAAGCAATTGGGCAAGCTCAATCAGGTCGTAGCCAGCTATGACAAAGCCGTAGAGTGCAAACCCGATTTTGAGGAAGCCTGGACAAACCGAGGCAACGCACTGTACCACCTGGGCCAACTGGAACCTGCCATCACCAGCTACGACAAAGCATTAAGGCTTCGCCCCGACAATCCCAATACGCTCTATAACAAAGCATGTTGTTATGCATTGCAAGGAAAATACGAACTTGCCTTTGAAAGTTTGCAGCGGGCAGTAGAGCTAAACCCCCATGAATACCGAGAAATTGCCAAAACCAACTCCGATTTTGATGGCTTGCGGGGAGACGAACGATTTGCAGCGTTGATTAACGGTTGCACCTGACAGCATGACGAGATGACAATGGCAAAATGAAGGGGAACATGTTTAATGACTGAGTAACCCTCATTTTCAAGTCCTTATGAACCACGGCGAAAACTCGCAAATCCTTTATAGTCAAGAGTACCCTCCACGGGATCTGGGTCGATTCAACCAATCTGTGACCAGGTATGATGCAGTTTTGGCAAATCAACCCCTAGACTACAAAGCCTGGACTTCTCGAGGTTACGCACTAGAAGGAGCGGGACGCTACGATGAAGCCGTTGCGAGTTTTGAGCGATCGCTGTCACTTCAGCCCCAATTTGCGCTGGCATGGCAGGGCAAAGGCATTGCTTTAGCCAAACTTAACCGTTATGAAGACGCGCTGGATAGCTTTAATCACGCCTTAAAATTACAGCCGCATGACTATCGAGCTTGGCAGAACCATGGCAAAGCATTGATGGGGTTATGTCGTTACAAGGACGCGATCGCCAGTTTTGATCAAGTTCTAGAACTTAACCCAGATAGTTATAAAGCCTGGTACAACAAAGCGGTTGCCTTAAGTTGTTTGAATCGTTATGTGGAGGCATTAACAGGCTTGAACAATGCTCTGGCCATCAAAGCCAGTTGTCATTATGCCTGGAATTATCAGGGGATGGTGTTGGCGAAGCTGAGTCAGTTTGAAGACTCTCTCAGCAGCTTTGATCAATCACTTCGAGTCAAGCCCAATAATGCGAATGCCTGGTATGGGAAAGCGTGTTGTTATGCCTTGCAGGGCAATAGCGATCGAGCTATCGAACACCTCAAGCAAGCGATCGGCTATAGTCCTTATCTTTGTCAACTCATGGCCAAGACCGATCCAAACTTCAACAAAATTCGTCAGGATCAGCGTTTTCAGGCGTTATTGCAGGCAGGCTAAAAAAGGTATTGCAATTCCTCACCCTTGTTATGCTATGCTTGTCAAGCGCAATCAGTCATCGGGGCGTAGCGCAGCTTGGTAGCGCACTACTTTGGGGTAGTAGGGGTCGTGGGTTCAAATCCCGCCGCTCCGATTGGTTGAAAACCGTCTGTAATGGGCGGTTTTGGCGTTTTAAAGAGTGGTGGTCATGGGTGAGTCATTCTCAATAAGCTGTGTCAAATTTGGTCAAAATCAGTCAAATATAGTCGAGGATTGTGATCGAATTGAGATCCAAAGTTCAAATGAGATCTCAATGGGTGAGAGAAAAAAAGGTGCTGTGGTGGTTCGTAGTGTGAAGGGGCGGCTGCGACTAGTGTGGGCGTTGTATGGGAAGCGGTACTACTTCGCCCTTGAGTTAGCGCATATCAGTGCAAATGGGGCGATCGCGAAGCTTACCAACTGAGCTTTCGTCGTTTTCCGTTGGTTGACTGCCAACAGCGATAAGTCTTGATGATTGACTTTGGCAAATCTTGGTACTACCAATTTCGCCAACCGCCTTTTACAGGTTCTGTCCGTTGCTCAAAGGAGCGACTTTCTAGCAAAGCTTGATAAGATTGGCTGCTCCCCCAACGATCGATTTCTCTAGCCCGCAAAACTGGCACTGGATGGGACAGTTGTGCCGTCATCGCCTGTTTCAACAATTCACCGATTTGATCCTCGCTAATGGCATCGTAGGCACGTGCTTGTGCCAGAAATGCGTCCAGATTCAGCTGACTGGCAAGAGTTGGTGAGCCACCAGCCAACTTCATCAGCACAGATGCTACAACGCGAGGATTTTGAGTTGCCAAGAGCGCGGCTCGATCGCAACTGAACTCGGCACATCGCACCCACTCCATCAGTTGCATCTGAAGCGATTGGGCCACGGATGCCCCCCAGGGTAGCTGTCCAGCGGCCAACACTAAGATGTTTGCCAGCGTCAAGTACACCCCATGTTCGCATTTCAGGTGCCCCAGTTCGTGGGCAATGACGGCTTGTATTTCTTCTGGAGTTAATAAATCCAGCAATGAGGTATGAACTACGATAAACGGTTGCTTACCCCGCATGGCGAAGGTGTATGCATTGGGTGCAGGATGTTGCCGAACGTAGAGCTGGGGTGGCTCCAAATCCAGAATTTTGCAGGCTTCTAGTAGGAGGTTGTTGAGTTCGGGCAGTTGACTATCGCTTACCAACACACTGGCAGCAATGTTATCAAGGTAAAAGTACTGCTCTGCCACAGGTCCCAGCAAGTTACGAATGATCATATCCAACCCTGGCAATTGTTTGAGGTTGGAGGTCGCTTCTAGATCCAGGGGATGGCGAAAATGATCGGCTTTCAAGCCCAGCAGAGGAACTTTCAAGAAAGACATAACAGACCAACGCTTTGTTCCTTAGTATAGCGAGAACCCTGCCCACTCTGCACAACAGAAACAGCGCAACAAGGGGTTAATCTCGCAGGTGGAGACGTTGTAGATAAAGCCCCCACCTTGCTGATAATGTCCCTGCTGTGAGTACGACTCTAGTCATCCGTCAGGATAGATTTGAGGGTTTAACCCAAATCTACATAAACCATTTTTAGGGTATTTTGTAGATTTTCCAACCCATCAAAACAGTCTTGACAGACCCCTAGGATAAGGGCGTTGATTTCGCTGTCTCTTCATTGGTGGCCGTAATGCGACGGAGTTGCGCTCCAAGATGTTGCAGTTTCGTTTCCAATTGCTCGTAACCGCGATCGAGATGATGTAAACCCTGGATTGTCGTCTTGCCGCGAGCCGCTAAACCAGCAAGCACTAATGCGGCTGAGGCCCGTAGATCTGGGGCAACCACTGGTGCTCCAGAAAGGAAAGGTACTCCACGCACGATCGCGATATTCCCTTTGACTCGAATATCGGCTCCCATGCGATTGAGTTCTGCAACGTGCCGCAAGCGATTCTCAAACACTGTTTCTGAAATGACGCTGTCGCCCTGGCTCAAAGTCATCAACGCCATGAACTGAGCTTGCATATCAGTCGGGAAACCGGGATAGGGGAGAGTTTCAATATCTGTTCCCTGGTAACGGTCAACCGGCACGATCCGAAGGGTGGTTGCATCTTCGCTTACCACACGGATTCCCACCTCCTGCAACTTGGCGATCACGGCTGTCAAATGATCGGGAATGACAGGAGACAGGGTGATTTCGGACTGGGTAATGGCACCAGCAACCATAAAAGTGCCTGCTTCTACCCGATCGGGAATGATGGAGTAATCGGTTGTGTGTAAGCTGGGCGTACCGGAAATCGTGATTGTATTTGTGCCAGTGCCGTGAATTTTGGCTCCCATCGATCGACAAAAGTTAGCGAGATCGACAACTTCTGGTTCCTGGGCGGCGTTTTCAATGACCGTCTCCCCCTCTGCTAGCGTTGCCGCCATCATCAAGGTTTCGGTTGCACCCACGCTAGGATAGTCCAAATAAATTTTGGCTCCTTGCAATCGGCTGGAGCGGCCTTTAATACTGGCGTATACCATGCCATGTTCAATCTGGACATCTGCACCGAGAGCTTGCAATCCTCGCACATGCAGATCAACGGGGCGTGCCCCGATCGCACATCCGCCGGGCAACGGTACTCGCGCCACCCCTAACCGAGCCAGTAATGGCCCAATGATAAAGAAACTAGCCCGCAACTGACTCACCAATTCATAGGGGGCTTTAGATTGCCCAACGTTAGAGGCATTGATCACGAGGCCATCATCTTGACGTTCAAGTTTCACGCCCAAGGAAGCCAGAATCTCTCCCATTCGTGCCACATCTACAAGTTGAGGGACATTGCGTAAACGGCACTCAGTCGGGCAAAGAATGGCTCCAGCCATCAACACCAGGGCTGAATTCTTCGCGCCGCTAATCCGGACGTGCCCACTCAAGGTTTCACCTCCCCAAATTTCAAGAATGGAATCGGTTTCCTCGAGGGAGGGAGGGGTGTTAGGTAGGATAGGAGAGAGAGTAATGGATCCGTCCTCCGAAATAAACAGGTTGACTCAAATTTCGGTCTGTATTCTACCGGAAACCTTTTGGTTGTCCTAGTTTTTTTTGGAAATATCCGTTGGTCGTAAAGTTCAACTCGTCATTTTGCCTCAATTTTTTTTGTTGAGGCAGTTGACACAGTTCCAGACTTATCTGATGATTATGAATCGCTGGTTAATTCAATAGGCAGGCGGAACTGGCGGAATTGGTAGACGCGCTAGATTCAGGTTCTAGTGGTAGCAATACCTTCCGGGTTCAAGTCCCGGGTTCCGCATTTGAGAAAGAAAGGAGAGTTTGCTTGGATTGAGCAGGCTCTCTTTGCATTTGAATCAATATAATTGCTTAATTTTTCTTATCACTTTAGAGTTTCTGTAACGAAATTTCAATCAATTGCAGGTTATGTTGACTAGTTTGCAAAACCCATTGATCAAGCACATTCGCTCGCTGCATCGAGCTAAAGGTCGTCGAGAAGCTGGATTATTTTTGATTGAAGGAACTCATTTAATTGAAGCGGCTTGCTTAGTCGATCGCGCCATCGTTGCAGCTTGTTGCACTGAGGTCTGGCAATCTGCGTATCCAAACCTTTGGGAGCAGGTAGCCAGTCGGGCACAGCGGGTGGAGGTAGTTAGTGCAGAAGTGCTGCGAGCGATCGCCACGACTACTGAACCAGATGGAGTTGTGGCCACCCTGGAACGAATTTCAACGCCTGCGCCCAAGTTCACTCACTTGGGCTTGGTGCTGGAAACCATTCAAGATCCAGGCAACCTGGGTACGATGATCCGAACGGTGGCAGCGGCTGGAGCGGAAGGGTTACTGCTGAGTCCAGATAGTGTTGATCTCGATCATCCCAAAGTGGTGCGAGCTTCAGCCGGTGCCTGGTTTCAAGTGCCCATGGCCACTCATGCCGACTTGCCCACTGAATTGCGTCATTATCAGCAACAAGGATTTCAACTGGTGGCCACGCTGCCAACCGCCAAAGATTCCTTTTGGGATATCGATTTGCAAAGACCAACGTTACTCTTGCTGGGAAACGAAGGGGCAGGTTTATCGCCAGCACTGACCACGATCGCCGATCGCGCTATCCGCATTCCCATTCATCCAGGTGTGGAGTCTTTGAATGTAGCGATCGCCGCAGCCCTCATCCTCTACGAAGCCAAACGTCAACGCGAAAAAAAGTGATGTTGTTCAACAACAGATGGGCTTACTGGTTCAACGGTTTTTCAAGCAACATCAAGAGGTTCGAGTTCGAGGGAGTGGGCAAGGCATCACTGGGAGTGGCGATCGCTGGGCGTAGACTATCGTAAATCTCCGGATAGCTGGCTTGTAACTGTTCATCACTCAGATTGGAGGCTAACGGCTCATTATCGGTCGTAGCAATGGAATACAAGACCTGACCATCATTGCCCTGTGAAATCGTGATGACGTGATTTCGCTTCACCAAACGTGCGATCGTGACTGGTTCCGCGATCACCGTAGGTGCGAAAAAAATGCCTAACAGTAGAGAAATTGCGATCGCTAGACGGTTCATAACGCCGACCTCCAGAAAAGTTTTTCTTACGCTAACATACGCCTTACTTCCACCACCTTTCTAGCATTGGGCAGATTCAAGTCGGGGATATCGGTTTGCTGAAACGATGGAGGCCACCGGCGCGAGTCATCTGCTCGAAGCGATCGGTGGTTTTACTACAGACAATTTCATACCCCTGCCGTTCAAATAGCTGTTTCGCAGATAGGTTCGTGTAGGTGACATCAGCACAAATTGATGCACAGTTGGAATGAAGCGCCTGGGTTTCAGCCCAAGCAAGCAAATGAGAACCAACCCCTTGCTGCCGAAATTCTGGCAAAACACTCAAGCTCAGAATGTAGTATTCATCTGGGGTGACATCCTGCTTAATGCGGCTAAAATCTGCAACGTTCAACAGAATAGTCGGGAGTTTGCGCAATGGCATAATCCGTGCCATCACCAGATGCACTCTTTCGTCAGCTTGTTTTTTTAAATCACCTGGATAACCAATAATCAAGCCAGCCGGTTGCCCTTCTGCTTCCACAATGCAGGTATGCTCGTAGCTGAAAGCATGTTGAGGCAAGACAAAGGCTTGATGCAACACCTGTTGTGCTTGTGCCGGGGGAGAGGCAAAGATGTAGCTGAACAAGGCAGGACCTGCGGCAAATAGTTGCGGTACGGCCCAATCGGCATCAGGTGCGATCGCACGCCGCAAAGTTAAATTTTGACTCGTCTGAACAACCATTCCCATCCATTCCATGCCTGTGCTGAAGCATCATCTCAAGTCTAAGGGGTTTTCTTTAGAAACAATCTTTATAAACGTTGGAAATTGAAAAAAATCGTGAGCATGAATAGACGATATTTCCCCAATTTAAGGCATGATGGGGGAGTAGCGCAGTCGTCATCACTGGGAAATGTCGCCAGACTACACCATTCGAGAAAGTTCGAAAGCCAAACACGTCTCCCTCAAGATGTCAGTTACAGGAAATCTTGAAGTCATCGTTCCAAAGGGGTTCGACCAGAAGCGCATTCCTGAAATTCTTAAGAGCAAACAACGCTGGATTGAGCGCGTAGTTCAACGCATGGCCGACCAGCAAAAATTAGCCGGAACTGACATTTCAACTGAACGCCCCAAACAGATTGGCTTACAAGCCATTGCCGAAACCTGGCGGGTTGAATATCACCTGGCTCCTCAAGCAACCATTCAACTGGTAGAAAAGCCCGGTCAACGCCTGATTCTAAAAGGCAACACTGATGACATCGAGCATTGCAAATTGGCCTTACACCAATGGATTGCCCATAAAGCAAGAATTCACCTGCCGCCTTGGTTGCAAGCCCTGAGCCAGGAAATCCACTTACCCTTCAAGCACGTCTCAATTCGGCAGCAAAAGACGATTTGGGGCAGTTGCTCAGTTCGGAAAACGATTAGTCTCAATGCCAAACTCTTATTTCTACCCCAACCGTTAGTACGTTACGTGCTGGTGCATGAGCTGTGTCATACCATTCACCTAAATCATTCTCGTGATTTTTGGTCATTGGTAGGCAAGTACGAACCCGATTACCGCGCCTTGGATGACAGTTTGCGCGATGCCCGCTATTTGGTGCCGTGGTGGATGGAGCAATAGATGACGCTGGCACCCTGGCGATCGCCCCTGGCACGGGCACTGCACCGCAATCGATCGCTGCCCTATGCGCGATATTTTCAACTAGCAACCGTGCGGCCTGATGGTCGCCCAGCCAATCGGACGGTTGTTTTTCGTGGCTTTCTTGACGCTACCAACCAGATCAAAGTTGTCACCGATGCTCGCAGCGAAAAGGCGGCTCAGATTCAGGGTCATGCTTGGGGTGAAGCTTGCTGGTACTTTCCCAACACCCGTGAGCAGTTTCGGCTTTCTGGGCAACTCATCCTCATTTGTGAAGACTGTGAGGATGAGCCATTGGGGGAAGCTAGACGGCGATCATGGCAGGAACTTTCTGATGCGGCCCGGCTGCAATTTGCCTGGCCCTCCCCCGGTCAACCCAGGGATGACGAAGGATTTACTCTACCTTCACCCGACCCAACCATGCCGCTGGCCAATTTCTGCATAGTTTTGCTCGATCCCCTACAAGTAGACCACCTCGAACTCCGAGGCAATCCTCAAAATCGCTGCATCTACTATTTCGATGAAAATCACGGTTGGCAGGTGAAACCAATCAATCCATGACCAATGTCGATCGCCCGAGTCCTGATCTAGAATCACCTCATGAAACGATTTGGCTTGGGATTGTTGGTCGGGATGGCGATCGCGCTGGGAGGGTGTCGAGCGACCCAAACCACAGGAGCGAGTTCGGCAGAAGCGCGTGAACCAACCATCACAATTCGGTTTAGTGGCTGGCAGAGTAATCCCAATGAGGGGAAATTGCTGAACCGGGTGATTCAAGAATTTGAAGCCCAACATCCCCACATTGATGTGCAGTACGAAGTGATCAATAGTGAGTACATGGATGTCATTCGGACTCGCCTGATCGGTGATGTGGCACCGGACGTATTTTATCTGGAAGCCTTTGAAGCGCCGCTGTTGATGAAGTATGGTGTGTTAGAGCCGTTAGATCAATACATCACACCAGAATTTGATTTGGCAGATTTTCAGCCTTCACTCCTGAACGCCTTTCGGCACGAAGGCCAAATTTATGGTTTGCCCAAAGATTTTTCCACGTTAGCATTGTTCTACAACAAACAGGCATTTGCGAAGGCTGGCATCATGCAACCGCCCCGCACCTGGACAGAATTGCAAACCGTTTCTCAACGCTTGACAGTTGACACGAACGGCGATCGCAAACCGGATCGGTTTGGCCTGGGTTTAGCTCCAGAACTCGCCCGTCAGACCTTTATGATCCAGGCATTCGGCGGAGCGTTGCACGACTCTAATGGATATGCGACATTTGCCGCGCCTGCCAGTTTGCAAGGACTGAGTTTGGTGATCGATCAATATCGCCGCGATCGCACCGCTGCCCAACCGACTGATGTGGGAGCCACCTGGGGCAGTGAAATGTTAGGTCAGGGTAAAGCGGCGATGGTGATTGAGGGGCCGTGGTCGATTCCCTACTTCAAAGAGACATTTCCAACGTTGCAATTTGGAACGGCGGAAGTGCCAACCGTGAATGGACGACGGGGCACCATGGCCTACACGGTGGCCTACGTGATGAACCGCAAATCTAAACATAAAGAGGCAGCCTGGAAGTTGATTGCTTATCTAACCAGCAAACAGGGCATGAAATCCTGGGCCGAACAGGGGTTGGCCTTACCCAGTCGGCGATCGTTGCTGGTACGGGGAAACATGGCCAATCCACTCTATGCACCGTTTGTGCAAGGTGCCACCTACGCCACTATCTGGCAAGGAACTGAAACGCTGCCTGTTCTGCGAACGCATTTCAACAACCAATTCATCAGCGCCTTGCTGGGGGAACAAACCCTGGCTCAAGCTATGCAGAAAGCCCAGAATGCGGCGAATCGAGAAATCTACTTAAGTGGAGAATAAGGATGCAGATCATTCATGACTAGAGTAACGCAGGCGAAGAAATCCACGCAGGATACCTTGGCGGGCTATGGGTTTATGGCTCCGACGATCGTCATTGCCGGAGTGTTTCTCATCTTGCCCGTCGTGAGTGCGATCGTGTTGTCGTTCTACAAGGTGCAATTGCTGGGAGAGCTTAATTTTCAGTTCATTGGGTTGAAGAACTTTGCCCGCATGATGGAGGATGAGCGCGTCTGGATTGCTTTAAGAAATACGATGAGTTACGTAGCGATCGTGGTTCCTACGCAAACGATTTTGGCATTGACTCTAGCATTGATTTTGAATAGTCAACTCAAAGGCAAGCAACTGTTTCGAGTGTTTTTTTTCTTGCCCACCGTGACCTCTTCAGCCGTTCTCACGCTCATCTTCATGTGGATATACAACTCTAATGGTTTATTAAATGCAGGGTTAAGTTTTCTGGGCTTACCAACGCAAAATTGGTTGGGTGATCCGGCTGTGGCCTTAAAAGGCATCATGCTGATGAACATTTGGTCAACTGCGCCTCTATTTATGGTGATTTATTTAGCCGCCTTGCAAGACATTCCCGAATCTCTGTACGAAGCAGCCGCGATCGACGGGGCAAACCGTTGGGAAAAACTCCTCCACATCACCCTGCCATTTCTTCAGCCGGTCACCTTCTTTGTCATTGTGATGGGGATGATTGGAGCGTTTCAGTTATTTGATCAATCCTATATTTTCTCGGCGGGTACGGGGGGGCCGAACAACTCCACCCTGACGATCGTTCTGCTCATCTATCAATATGCTTTCAAGAGTTTGGATATGGGCTACGCTCTCGCCCTCACGCTGATGCTGGCTGTCGTCCTGATGACAGCAACTCTCCTGCAACGGTTTCTGTTTCGAGAACAACAGCTTGATTAATCACTGCTCCGGCTCATCCTGGTCTCCTCACCTCACCTCCCTTCTCTGCTATGAAATCCTGGCGCTGGTCAACCCCGGTCTTATATCTGCTTCTGTTCGGATACGCACTGGTTACGATCGTGCCTTTTGCCTGGGCGTTGTCAGCTTCCTTCAAGCCCTTATCTGAGATTGCCGCAGGTGGAATTAATCTCATTCCGCAAGCGTTTACATTGGCGAATTACCAAACAATTTTTACGCAAGAACCATTGTTTAGTCGGTGGTTACTCAATAGTGCGATCGTGGCTCTATTCGTAACGCTCCTAAATCTTTTATTTAACTCTATGGCTGGTTATGCTCTGGCTCGAATGCGATTTCCAGGGAAGACTGTTTGGTTCTTAATTATCCTGGCAGCATTGATGATTCCAGGACAAATTACCTTGTTACCTAAGTTTCTCATTTTGAAGTCGTTAGGTTGGTTGAATACCTATCATGGCTTGATTCTTCCTACAGCTATTAATGCCACTTTTATTTTTATGATGCGTCAGTTCTTTCTAAGTTTCCCCAAAGAGTTAGAAGAAGCTGCGGCATTAGATGGTTTAGGTCGGATGGAGACCTTTTTTCGTGTTGTGTTACCGTTGGCTAAACCAGCTTTGGCAACTCAAACGATTTTTGTATTTATGGGAGCCTGGAATGAGTTTTTGTTGCCACTCGTAATTATAGCTGACCCGGCAATGTTCACCCTCCCATTGGGATTGAACGCCTTCAAAGGGCAATACATTAGTTATTGGAACTACATCATGGCCGCCTCGATGATTTTCACGCTACCGGCGCTGGCAATTTATGCCTTCTTTAACCGTTACTTCATTCAAGGCATCACGTTTACAGGTGGCAAATAAGATTAGTGCATTTGTTTGGGATGTTTTACAATACGGATGATCTGATTTGGGCGATCGCGTTTCCCATGTTAACGGCATCTGATTTAACCAATTGTGTCATCTTAGGCATTGATCCAGCGATTGCCAGCATTGGGTTTGGTGTGATCCGTGGTAGTCAGGCGATCGATTATGGCGTGATCAGCACTTCTGCCAATACACCGATGTATGAGCGGTTGAAGCAAATTCAGACTGATATTCAAACCCTTTGCGAAATGCTGAAGCCTGATGTGGCGGCGCTGGAAATGCCTTTCTTTGGCCGCGAAAACACCAATGCAAACAAAGTTCTGCGGGCCATGGGCGTGATTGAATTGGCCCTGGGTGAATGTGGCTTAACCGACCTGATCTTTTTGCATCAATCTCAGGTGAAAGCGGCTGTTGCTCAATACGGCGCGACCAAGTTTGAAATTAAACATGCTGTGATGCACATTTTTGACTTGCCAGCACCGCCCTCTCCAGATGATAGTGCTGACGGATTGGCGATCGCCTACGCCGCCCAATGTGGTGCCCGCGCAAATGTGGCCTAAGCTGGCTTAATCGATCGCATAATTAGCTTTGATATGCGTAATCCGTCACATAAGTTCCCGGCAACTCTATGATCTAAATAGGGTTCGAACCAGCATTGACAAAGTTTAAGAATTTTCAAGGTTCATCGCCAACCAACGAAACGCTTCTGCTTTGGTCAGACAATTACTACAGCCAATTACTGTTCCTCATTATGAAAGAACTGATCCGGGGTCTGCGCGAGTTTAAGGAAACCTACGTTTCGACTCACCGCGATTTTTTAGAACAACTGGCGCATGGTCAAAAGCCCAGGGTTTTGTTTATTACCTGTTCCGACTCCCGGATTGTCCCTAGTTTGATCACCCATACCGAACCTGGCGAAATTTTTGTGATTCGGAATGCGGGCAATCTCATCCCGCCTTTTGGAGCCGCCAATGGGGGTGAAGGCGCAGCCGTAGAATACGCAATTCATGCTTTAGGGATTGAGCAAATTATTGTCTGTGGGCACTCCCACTGTGGCGCAATGAAAGGGTTGCTACAAATTGGCAAGCTTGAAGAAGAGATGCCCCTTGTTTATGAATGGTTGCGCCACGCTGATGCAACTCGCCGACTGGTACAAGAGAATTACCACGGCTACTCCAAGGATGAATTGCTGGAGATTGCGATCGCCGAAAACGTCCTCACTCAAGTCGAAAATCTCAAAACTTACCCCGTCGTTCACTCGCGCCTCTATCAAGGCAAATTACACATTTATGGTTGGGTGTATCTCATCGAAACGGGAGAAGTCCTGGCTTTTGACCCGGAAACCCACCAATACATCAACCCCCAAACCCAAATTGAGCAACCTGGGCGACCGGGACAATTCATCTCAACCAGTGCGCCTCCTGTCACTTGTGATCTACCCGCTTACGAGCCGGAACTAACTCCAGTTGCAATCCCCACCTCAGCGAAGCCAGCAGTAGTTCCCCAGCCTGTCTCAACAGCCAGTAAAACCTCATCTTCAAATGGCCAGGTAGCTTACAAATCTGTGCCAGGGAACATTTCCTGGCTTCCACCCGAACAAGCCGATCGCATTTATCGAGGAACATCCAACCATTAAGGGTTGCGGGAGAAATTTGGAGCTGAGTTTAAGCAAACTCCGATCGCCCCAAATATAATTCAGCTAACGCTTGGTTCCACCTAAGGGCAACCGCCCGACGCACGGTTGCATCGGCGTTAACGAGTCCGTGCCCAAAGTTATCGTCCTTACCGGGACGACCCAAATCGGTTGCAGTATCGATCAAAAGTTGGCGTAGTTGAGTGCCACTGAGCGCGGGGTTGACGCTCCAAACCAAGGAGGCGATCGCGGCCATATTGGGATTTGCCGCAGAGGTGCCACCAAAATAATTTAGTTCACCAAAACGGTTCATAGCTGGGGTATCGGTGGGGGCAACAAGCGTCAAACTTGGCCCTCGGTTAGAGTAGGATGCCAAACTGACAGACATGACATTGGTTAGGTCGTCTACCTGAGTGATGCCGGAACCGGACTGATACCATTCGTTTGATGCTCCCCCTGGCCGCAAGGCACCAACCGCAATGACATTGCCAAGCTTCGTCTGGAGGCTGGCAACCCCGCCACCATAAAAGTAGCTGCTATCATCCGTTTCATCGTCGATGTCTAAAGAGCCATTGCCAGCCGCAACAGCAAACAAAGCCATATCAGAGTTTTGTTGGATTAATTCCTCTAGCTGCGATCGCACCCCATCAAACCACAAATAACCCTGGACACCTCCTTGCACAATCACCTTCCAGTCATTGCGCCGAGCCAGGGCGATCGCCTCTACGATCGAGTCAGTGAGACTGATAGACGTTTCTGCCGGGTTTGTAGAATCACCATAATTGTCATGTACCAGGATGGGGCTATTCCAGTTAATGCCCGTGATGCCGGTTCCATTATTCGCCGAAGCACCCATAACACTGATGGCAGTATGTCCGTGTCCTCCATCTCGATTCCCCAGTTCATCAAACTCTGGTTCATCTGAAGCACTGCGACCATCTGTAATCAAGCGCGATGGGCTAATGTCCGTAATGCTGCCAATAGATCCACCAATCCCACCATCCCACGAAACCAGTAATACATTGGTTGCACCTTGAGTAAATCGCCACGCACTGCCAACGTCTGTAACGTGCAGGTTCCATTGCTGCCCAAAATTGGGATCATTGGGCTTCACCTGTAGCGATAAAGAACCATCCGCAAACTTCAAAGTTTCAATGCCTTGAAAATAAATTTCGCGGCCATCTGTCAGGGTGAGGTAGTCAAACGCGGTGCCTCGAAAAATCGCTTGGTTGGCGATCGAGTTTAACGGATTGTACAAATTAGGCTTCGTACCATTAATCTGCTCAATGCTGGCCCGAGCAAGATTGCCCAGATCCAACGTGTCAGTTCCGCCCCGACCTACAAAAACTTGCCCTGTGCCAGGTAAGCCAGCGTAGATTAACGTGTTGGCGGTGTATTGCCCAAAGGTGGTGTTACTACCGAAATTCCAGCCCAAGACCTGAAAGGGTTGAAAAACAGAGGCAATTTCTTGATTAGATGATGTTTGAGCAACAGCTCGAAATAGATAGTTTCCTCCCGTCAATGGTGTGGCCGCATCGAGGTTGACGATCGCCCCTGTTAAACTGGCGCTTGCCCAGGTGCCCAAAGTTGCAATCATGGAGTTGTTCCGCCACGCCTCCAATCGCACTTGCGAAACTGGGGTGCCCGTCGGCAAAGCATAGCTCAGTTGCAAGGCACCACCCTGAAACACTGTGTTGACTGTACTATCCCCAGAAGCATCACTAACCGTGAAATTGGCAAAGTTAACTCGATCGTTATCTGCGATCGTCACAATGCCGCTGATGCTCGTCCCCAAGCTATAACCAGGGCTGGAGTTTAGCGTAAGCACAACAGTTTCATTGTCTTCAATCAGGCTGTCGTCCATCACTGTAATGGGAATCGTGAGGCTGGTTTGCCCAACCGGAATGACGATACTGCTAATTTGATTAAAGTCGGCACCATTGGTGGCTGTGCCGCTGAGGCTGTAATTGATTGTGAGAGCGGTGCTGGTGCTGCCAGTGCGGCTAATGACGAATTGGCCGGAGTTTTGGGGCCGCCCTACCCCTACTTCTGCGGCATTCGCATCCGGGGTCGTGAGATTGACAACGGTATTCTGTGTGGCGATCGCTGTTGCAGCCAAATTTAGTGTATAGGAAGTCGATTGGTTGTACGGGAAAATGCGAACCAGGTAGGAGCCAGCGTCTAGAGTCGTGTTTATCGATTCAGGCAAAATGCCAGGATTGGCACTCGCTTGAATTAGTGAGCCGTCTGCACGCAACAACTGCACATCAGCGTCGGCAACGAGTCCACGTAATGCCAAATTGAAGGTACTTCGACTAGTGAGAGTGAAGCGGTAATAGTCGTTAGCATCAGGTAGACCGACAGCATCTTGATAAACAGCAGACGCTCCAAGTACGCCCACTTCAAAAGCTGTTGCCGGACTGTTACCCGCTAGATCGATTGATGGTTGGCCAGCGCGCACAACTGGTATGGCCTGCCAGGTTGCTGGCGTTGAGTCGATCGCCGCAACAGAGAGAATAGAAGTGTTACTGGTTTCACTCAGCAACCACACTTCATTATTACCAGTGGTTTGGTCACGCCAAAAAATGTCTGGAGAACCATCGCGATTAAAGTCAACAGCTCCCTCGATCGTCCAATTGGAACTTCGAGTGGCTAGTAACTCGATCGAGGTAACGGACAAACTATCTCTCCCACCCAGGAACCAGATGCCATTGACTCCACTGATATAATCTCGCCAGAGCAAATCCAGTTGACCATCCTGGTTGAAATCGGCAATTGCGTCAATTCTCCAGTTGGTGCTGGCAGCGGTCAGTAGACCGATTGAAGCGATTGAGGTACTACTTGCTCCACCCATGAACCAGATCCCATTGGTGCCACTGATGTAGTCTCGCCAAAGAATGTCGGTCGTGCCGTCGTGGTTGAAATCGGCAGCCCCCTCAATCTGCCAGTTTGGGCTAGCAGTTGGTAGCACTGCGATCGATACCAGCGAAGGCTGAGTTGCTCCATCTAGGAACCAGATGCCACTCACTCCGCCTACATACTCTCGCCACAAAATGTCATTGATGCCATCGTGATTGAAGTCTGCGATCGCCTCTATTTGCCAGACCGGATCAGCCGCTTGGAGTGAAACTGCACCCACAGAGGTTGTGTTATTGGTCCCGCCCATCAGCCATTGGGTATTCGCGCCAGTTGCAGCATTGCGCCAGAAGATGTCGATATTGGGATTGGTTTGAAGATTGATATTGAGTGAATAATTCGCGCTAGTTGTGCTGGTTGCGGGAGTAACGCGGATGTAATAAGTGCCAGAGTTGAGAACTGTATTAATTGCTTCAGCGCTCGTGCCTGCGTTGGTGGAAGCTTGCAACAACTCGCCACGCTGATTCAGTAATTGCAGATTAGCATTGCCAGTCAGGTCTTGAAGGCTGAGATTAAGACTGGCAGAACTATTGAGGTTGAAGCGGTAATAGTCGTTGGGATCGAGCGTATCAACGCGATCGCTAAAACTTTGCAAACCCGATGCTGCGCTGATCCGTCTTGCTGTAGTCAGCGTATTTCCAGCCTGATCGCCTGACATAAAGATACCTTCACTCAACGGTGCAGTTATAGGATGCCCAGCTTGAGTTCAGACTCTTCCTGTTGACTTATCTTTCTTCCTTAGCGTCCTCTGCCATCAGCGGTCTGGCGCTCACGAATTCGATCGAGGTTACCAACTGGAATGGCAGAAATCAGCTTTTGAGTATATTCCTGTTGCGGACGGCGATAGATAGATTCGGAAGACCCTATTTCCTCAATTTGGCCTTTATTCATCACAATAATGCGATCGCTCATGAACTTCACAACACTCAGGTCATGAGAAATGAAGATGTAAGTTAAGTCAAATTCGGACTGCAATTCCTTCAACAAATTCAATACTTGCGCCTGCACCGACACATCCAGGGCAGAAACTGATTCATCACAAATAATAAATCTAGGTTGCAGGGCCAGAGCACGGGCAATACAAATCCGTTGGCGTTGACCACCCGAAAACTCATGGGGGTAGCGGTTCATCGCATCCGCAGACAATCCCACCCGTTCCAATAGATAGGCAGTGCGTTCCCGTTGCTTCTCGCCACTGTCCGGCTTTCGATGAATTCGCATCGGCTCCATAATGGCCGCGCCTACACTCATGCGGGAATCCAGGGAGCTGAAGGGATTTTGGAACACAATTTGCATATCCTGCCGCAGCCGCCGCAACGCTTGCCGAGATAGTTTGGTTAAATCCTGTCCTTCAAACAGAACTTGCCCTTCCAGCGCTGGAATCAACTGCAAAATCGTCCGGGCCAGCGTTGATTTGCCACAGCCCGACTCGCCCACTAATCCCAACGTTTCTCCAGGATAGAGGTCAAAACTGACATCGTTGATGGCCATGAAGTAGCGTTTGGTGCGGCCAAACACGCTTCGAACTGGGAAGCCGACCCGCAAGTTTCGGACAGAGAGAATGGGCAGTTTTTGTTGCAGGGTTGCTAACCGCTGCTCAATTTCTGCTGGAGTAACTTCTTGAGCGAGTTCAAGCGCGCGGTTCACGTCTCTTTCGCGTTCTTCAATCACCACTTTTCCTTGTGGGTCTGTACTCACTTGCATAAAGTCTGAGACGGTAGGGAGGCGACGCAAGCGGCGATCGGGTTGGGGGCGGCAGGTGAGTAATCCTTTCGTATAGGGATGTTGTGGATCAGAGAAAATCTGCCACACAGAGCCAGATTCTACAATTTTGCCGCGATACATGACGGCCACGGTATCAGCAATTTCGGCAATGATGCCTAAGTCATGGGTGATGAACATAATGGACATGCCACGTCGATCGCGCAAATCGCGCAGTAGATCCAAAATCGTGGCCTGCACCGTGACATCCAATGCTGTGGTAGGTTCATCGGCAATGAGTAGCGCCGGATCGCAGGAGATGGCCATGGCAATCATCACCCGCTGCATTTGCCCACCCGATAACTCGTGCGGGTAGCGACTTAGGAAGGCTTGCTTAAATCGTTGAATCTCGCGTCTATTGCCTTGAAATTGCATTTCCAATTGGTCGTCGCTGGGCAGCAACCGCACTTCCTGTAAGCGGTCGATCGCTTCCTTTTCCGCCTCTTCTTTGGTCAGCCGCTTGTGCAGGCGAATCGCTTCCACCAGTTGAAATCCGATCGTGTAAACCGGGTTCAAAGATGTCATCGGCTCCTGGAAAATCATGGAAATTTCACCGCCCCGGTAGTCTTCCATGCGGCGGGTGGTTAACTGGGTGAGATTCACCGGCTCAGCCTGGCTATTTCTGCCCCAAAACAAAATCTTGCCTCTAGCCACGCGCCCAGATGATGGCACCAGCCCCATAACGGCGAGTGATGTAACCGATTTGCCAGACCCCGACTCTCCGACAATGCCAAGGGTTTGCCCCCGTTTCAGCTCAAAGGATATTCCATCTACAGCTTTGACGATGCTGCCATCTGACTCAAATTGAACGTCTAAATCTTCGACTCGTAGAACAGTGTCACTCATGAGGGCTAGCGGGGGTCAAGAACGGAAAGTTTCTTGGATTTTAACAGTCTCTTTACCAGATGAGAGTAGAGTTTATGACAATCAACGAATTCGGACAAATCCTGCTTTGTCAATGAGTTCTTGCCCCTGGTTGGTGAGCAACAAGTTTGTATAAGCTTCTCCAGCCTGTTGCTCACTTTGCCCATTCTGCTTAATGACAACCATCAACTGCCGGGTGATTGGATAAGTTCCGGATCTAAACGCTTCTGTATTCATTCGGTTCCGTTGAGCGGGACAATCGGCAGGAGGAATGAGGGGTTCTTGGTATGGCGCTATGAAAGCGTTGCCTTGTCGGGCGATCGCGATCGGTTTTACAGTGCATTGCGGCACAATTTCGGGAGCTGAACCGTAATAGATCCCACCTGGATCGGTACTCACTTTACGTAGCGCATCCGTAGTGCTGTAAACCGATTGGACGTTTCCACCAAATGCCCGGTTTCCCAAAATATTTTCAACAAAAAATTCAACAGTACCACCGTCTTGAATACGGCGAGAGTAGGGAGTGATGATGAGGTTGGGGCCGCCCACTTGATTCCAATTCGTTAACTTACCCGTATAAATATCGCGTAGTTGATTTAGATTCAATCCGGCAACTGGTAAGTTGGGATGAACCGCGATCGCAATGCCCTCGATCGCGATCTGCACCTGCTTCAACGAAAAGCCCCGTTGTCGCGCAGCCTGAAATTCGTCTGCTTTTATAGGCCGGGATGATTGAGCTAATCCTAACTGACCATCCAGTAACATCCGAATTCCGGCACCAGAACCCGGTGTCCCTGTGACTGGGTCTACATAGCGAAGGGTAAATTGGGGGAAACTTGACTGGATAACTGAGTCTACGTCGCGCCGAATCGGTGCCCAGGACGTGCTGCCTCCATAGTTAAATACGCCATTGGGCACACCTATAACCTGAGAGAAGGTTTGAGCATTGTTGGATGGTGTAGAACTATTGGAGGAAGATGAACCAGAAGAAAAGAGTCCGCCAAAGTTCGTTCCAACGATTTGGGTTAACCACCAAATGCCACCGGCAATGAGACCCGTCGTCACTAAAAATGCAAGAATGAGAGCAGGAGCTTCGCTTTTTTGAGACATAAGTTTAGTAAGGGAACTGTCTCTAACTACGCTTGTTTTACCTTAAATTACGCAGGGGAAAGGACGAAATCAGAAGGGCGATCGCCCTATTCATGCGTTGACAGCCAATGCTCTACGTCCGTCAAGCTAGTAAAATCTAGCAGTGCTTCCCCTAATGCTTCTAAAACCGACACCGGCAAACCCGCAACCCTGATCTCTAATTGTTGGGTAATGTTGCCAAATCGCTTATTTAACAAACGAACGACAAAACTCACTGCTGCTTCTTGACGGCCTTCTTGGCGACCTTCTTGGCGACCTTCTTGACGGCCTTCTTGACGGCCTTCTTGGCGGCCTTCTTGCAAAATTGCTTGATAGGTTACTGACTCTCGCATGCTATCCCTCCTGATCACTTGTGCCATTAGTGCTTCCTCAAATTTTAGTCCAGCTAAGATGTAGGTTGCAGCCATCGCTTCGTGCTGTCGTGTTTCATCGGTTATTTTGAGAATTTCTTGTACGGTCTGTTGCAACATTTGAACTGGATCTGTACTTCGACTCAGCGGGACGAAAGGCAGCAGTCCAGGAAATCCCATTAGCTCTTCGGCAGGAACTTCCCAAAGTCGCAAAACTTCAAACTCGGCATACATTCCAGCAATCTCAAAGTAATTCTGATAGACCCGCTCAGATCTTGTTTCTCGTAAATAAATCACAACCTGATGAATCGTTTTATCTGGAAACTTGCGATGTAGTCGTAAACGGTAGTCCGCCAATCGCATCGGCACATTATCTTTTGGAACTGTTTGAAATTCCACGTGTAGAATGTCGGCTTGTCCTTGTAACAAAATCACACTATCAGCCCGAATTGGCTCGATCGAGAGTTCTGTTGGACTTAGTTCAGTTAAAGGAACTGAATATCCTAATAGCCAATTAGCAAAGTCTTCTGGAAATATTTCAGCCAACCGCCGACAGGTTGAATCAAAACTCATTGTTGTTCGTATCCTACAACCTCGTATTTCAAATTTGCTTCAAGGCAAAGCTAGAAAGATGGTTTAGCCAAAGTGATGTTGCAAAGAGGTTATAGCCACCTTCGAAGAAGGAGATAGATCAACCGAAATAAGATAGCAATGGCGATCGCGCTTAGGGTTGCCAGTCCAGCAATGACTAGAATTGTGATGAAGGTATTGCCTAAAAGCGGTGAGATTACTGAACGTAGTGGCGGAATAAAAACTACCAAGACGAGGGATAGTCCTGCCAGTAGCAACAGATCAACTCGCTCGATGATCCGGCGGGATTGCATCAAAATCAACCCAATCAGGAGGACGAGCCAAAATCCAGCACTTACAATGGTTGTACCCAATAAGCTAGTCACCGCGATCGCCAGCAAGCCCCCCTGAAAACCGGTGAATCCTGCTCCCAACAACAGTTCTGGAATAGAAAAAGGAGCGATCGTAGAACGACGAGGTGATGCGACTGGAACTGAGGGTTGAGCCGCGGGGAGCGTGGTGGCTGGCGTGGAAGGAGAAGTTGTTGCTGGTTGAGGCGAAGGCTGAAATGGAGCAGACGGTTGGGCAACCGCCTCCAGCGCATCCAACACTTCTTTTGCGGATTGAAAGCGTTCGCTGGGCGTGACTTTCAGCATCCGATCAAGAATGGTTGCCAACCTGGAACTAACTTGGGGTGCATCATTGCGCCATCGCCAGGAATTTTGGTAAGCATCATACAAATCAGCGGGCTGTTTACCCGTGAGCAGCAGAATACACGTTACAGCCAGCGCATATAAATCACTAGACGGATAAACCTCGCTGCCATTCATCTGCTCGGGAGGCGCGTAACCTTCGGAATAAATGCCCGTAGATTTGCCACCTTTTGCCACCTGACGCACTGCGCCAAAGTCCAGCAGGTAAATTAAACCGTTCCGATGCCGCATGATGTTGGTGGGTTTGATATCACGATGAATTGCGCCCCGATCGTGGACAAATTGCAGCACGACCAAGATTTCTCGCAAGACCTCAATGACTTCCTCTGAGGAGAAGACCCCGCGCTGGTTTAGTTCCTCTTCCATCGTTTGCCCGTCAATGTATTCCTGAACCAGATAAAAAAATTGATCTTCTTTACCGGGTTGCCAGGCTGGAACTGTCAGCTCAAAAAAGGCAAATAGGTCAGGAATTTGAGGATGCTCGTTGCCTAGTTCATCCAGAGCCTGGGCTTCTCGCTCAAACAAATCTTGGGCGGTGCGGAGTTGGGTGGGGCTGAGGGTATTGGACGGGAGAAACTGCTTGACAACACATTGCCGCATTGCTGGGGTATAGCGATCGCAAGCTAAAAATGCCGCACCAAAGCCACCTTGACCCAGTAGTTTTCTCGGGAGGTAACGCCCTGCCAAAATCAATGGCATGCCGCAGGATGTGCAATATTTTTGATTGACAGACTTTAACGTTGCAGCGTTATCCAGGTCTGCAAAAAAGTTAATGGGCTTGGGGCAACCTGGACGAGTGCAATAGAGATCCATGATGGTTAGGCATCAATTTCCGGCACAACGAATGGGGGTTTTTCCAAACTGGTGCTAAGCGTGTGTAAAACGTCCGTATGCCCAGAGACGGGGTAATTCTGCAACTGAGCAGTGTAGGTTGCAAATTTTGGCAATATTTCTTTGCAAAATGCTTCTGCGGCTTTAGACCGATAGCGATTGGGGTTAATGATAACGGAAAGCATGCGTTTTACAACCACATCATCGATCGTTGCTCGATGCAAAACTCCCATCTGAAGTTCTTTTTCGATCGCCGAAATCGAAACAAAAGCAGCTCCTAATCCCGATTGAACAGCATTCTTAATTGCTTCGATCGAATTTAGCTCCATCTCAATCCGCAGCCGCCGCGTTTCAATCCCGCAGCGAGTTAGCACCTGGTCAATCACCTTACGGATTGTTGACTGAGAATCCAACACAATGAACTGAAGCTTGTAGAGGTCATCCTTCTGAACTACTTCTTCCTTTGCCAATGCATGATTTACTGGCAAAATGAGCGCTAGTTCGTCTTCCGCATAGGGAATAATTTCTAGAGAGTCTTGCAGTTCGGGAGAAATTTCGCCACCAATAATTGCCAAGTCGATCTGTCCATTGGCAACACTCCAGGAGGTGCGACGAGTGGAATGCACATGAAGTTGAACCGCGACATCAGGATATTTTTGCCGGAACATCCCAATCATGCGGGGTAGGAGATAGGTTCCAGTTGTTTGGCTGGCACCGATTATGAGGGTGCCTCCTTGCAAGTTTTGCAAGTCTTCCAGGGCCCGACAGGTTTCTTGACAAAGCGTGAGGATTTTTTCTCCATAGTTTAATAGAAGATGTCCGGCTTCGGTTAGTTGGGCTCGTCTCCCGCCGCGATCGAACAAGGGTACATCCAACTGACGTTCCAGGTTCTGTACCTGCAAACTTACCGCTGGTTGAGATACATACAGGCTGTCAGCGGCACGTTTGAAGCTCCCCTCGGCAGCGATCGCCTTGAGAATGCGGAGTTGATCCAAAGTAAAAGGAAGATCAGACATATGGCTAAACCAGAGAATGAAAGGAGCTTTGAGGATTAATGGTGAATCAAGGAAAAAGCGGAGTATAAAGGCAAGTGCTGACAAAAAGGCTTCTAAATCCAAAACCCTATCATAGAAAAACTATGAAATAATCTGTGAAATCTCCAGAAATGCAGTTGACCATAGAATTGTGTAGAAACGTAACTAAGACTTTATGAAACAGGAAGTTATTCAGGACTTTCTGAATTTACCAGGAATTGCGGGTGTCGCTCTCATGGATGGGCGATCTCGTCCTTATTTTTGTGGAATTGATCGAACCTTAAATTTCCAACAAAAAGAGGCTTTAACTCAAGGCATTTTGCAAGTGTTTGAAACAATTCCTGATGAGTTTGATTCCTTCGAGTTTCACTTTAGCGGGTATCAAGTCTATATCTATAAGTTTGATTGTGGAATTATCTTGCTGGTTTTAACTCATGAGAGTTTGGTGTACTCGGACTATCTAAAAACTATTAAAAACTTAAAAGCAACTATCCGAGAAGATATTACCAATGCGATCGCGGTTTTTCACATGATTGCCAGTGTCACGACTCTTCCTGGGCTGATCACAACGCGAACACTGCCAAAGCAACAAGCAAAAATCAGTAGCACAGATCCAAACCATAAGCCTCCATCGACTCAGACTTCTACGCTCACCAGTCAGCCAAGACTGCCCACCATCGAAACGCCTCCCCTACCTGCCACGGTAAAGACAGTGCCAGCGAGTTTTACATCGCCACGCTCTACCACGACAGAGGTTAGTTTGATTGACGCTATCACTGCACTCAATCAACTCAGCCAATTTACAACGCAATACCTTGGTACGTATGTCATTGCCAACTACTGGAAAGCAACGCGCCCAACCCACGACTGGCTCAACCAACTGCAAGTTGATCGTTCAGCTCAAATCAACCTAATTCATCCATCTACTCAACAACTCCAAGCTGTTTTAAGCCCAGAGCAACAAAGCTGTCTTCAGGAATGGGTTGCAAACTTCATTCAGCGATGTTCTCAGGTCATTCGCGATTTTCCAACCTTGATCCAGCAAAAAGCCTTAACGGATGCACAGAAAAAATTGCTTTTGGGATAAATAGTGAGGAGAAGGCAACAAATCGTTTGATGTTCGGTGTGGTCTGTGCCCTTTCGTCTTTTTCTGTCATTTCCTATCCTCAAATAAAGTTCTTATGGCAAAAATCGTCCGGCTTGAACCGATCGCCCAGGAGACTGCGATCGAAACCAATGGGAACCTGCTGTCTGTTCTAATCAACAAAGACTTAGATGTATTGAGAGAATGTGGTGGCCGCGGCATGTGTGCGACCTGCCATATTTACGTGCGCGACGGAATGGATGCACTTTCACCAGTTAATCGGCGCGAGCAACGCACTTTAGAAGTGATCACAACCTGTAAGCCAAATTCTCGCTTGGCCTGTCAGGCGCGAGTCTTAAGAAACGGCGTAACGGTTGAACTGCCACCAGGCATGTATATCAACTCAATTAAAGATATCGAAGCCTTGATTGGGCGACGCGCCGAACAAGATTTGCTGCATCCACTCACAGGGCAAGTACTGGTTGAAGCCGGTAAATTAGTGACTCGCTCAATGTTGAAGCAAATCCAAGACACCACCAGTTTTAATATTGGTCAGTACTTTTCTCACACAACAGATTATTAAGTCTCCTTTTGATTAAACTCTGGAAAACCTTGTTACCAATGCAATTCGATGGCTTAATTGAGAATTAATAGATTCAGCTTCTCCTTGCAGTTCACCCTGTAAAAACTCTTAACAAAATGTTACTTCTGCGGTGTGGAGGGAAAACTGAGGTGAGCTGAAGGTGTACAAGGAAACCATGAATTATGCTGAGTCAGCTTCATTCTTTGAGCTATGAAACCGATGGGCGATACGCAACCGACGAGGAATTGAAAGTCATTGATGACTTTGCCCGTTCTTTTGCCTTAAGAGCGCAAACCTACCAACAGATACAGGCGATCGAAGCTCAAATTTTGCAACAAGTTTACGCCAAAATGCGATCGCGGCATCCAGAACTGTTAGTTAGTGGTAATACTGATGTCAGTGCCAAGTGGAAGCGGGATACGATTCGAGTATTGCGCTACTCAGCGATCGCCATGCTGCTCAACGATCCCGATTCCTTACGCGAACGGCTGCTGTTTTGGATGCGAACCATCATGAAAGCCTTTGGCGCGGAGCGGAGTTGCAACGTTACTTACCAAGTTATGCAAGAAGTCGTAAAGCAACACCTCTTACCCCCCCAAGCCAGCCTTTTTTGTCCCATCCTGGAAATGAATCGGCAGATATTAGGGGCCGTCTAAAAAGGCAGAGGGCAGAGGGTAGAAAGGAGAGAAGCGCCATCCATCTACCCACCGGCTCGCTCCCTCCAGGGTGTATCTGTGCCATCTCATCGAAACTCATCACCGCAAGGGGCCGTGTTGGTGAATCATGCGGCATGATGAAGAGAGACAATATTGATTCAACGCACAGTCTATTCACACAATCATGGTTACTCCCCTGACCGGTGCCCAAATTCGGCAAACTTTTTTAGACTTTTTTGCCGTCAGAGAACATCAGATTCTGCCTAGTGCCTCCCTCGTACCTCAAGATCCAACCGTATTGTTGACGATCGCGGGCATGCTACCCTTCAAACCAATCTTTTTGGGACAACGGACAGCGGAGTTTCCCCGTGCTACGACTGCGCAAAAATGTATTCGCACAAATGACATCGAAAATGTGGGACGCACTGCTCGGCACCATACGTTTTTTGAGATGTTAGGTAATTTCAGTTTCGGGGATTACTTCAAATCGCAGGCGATCGCTTGGGCTTGGGAACTCTCGACTCAAGTATTCGGGCTGCCTGCCGATCAAGTTGTGGTGAGTGTGTTTGAAGACGATGACGAAGCATTTGCCATTTGGCGTGACGAAATCGGCATTCCCGCTCACCGGATTCAGCGCATGGGAGCCGATGATAACTTTTGGGTGTCGGGTTCCACAGGCCCCTGTGGTCCTTGCTCGGAGTTGTATTACGACTTCAAGCCCGAACTGGGAGATGACCATATTGACTTAGAAGATGACAGCCGCTTCATCGAGTTCTACAACCTGGTGTTCATGCAGTACAACCGGGATGCAGATGGCAACCTCACCCCGCTGCAAAACAAAAATATTGACACGGGCATGGGTTTGGAACGAATGGCGCAGATTTTGCAAAAAGTTCCCAATAATTACGAAACTGACCTGATTTTCCCAATTGTCAAAACTGCTGCCGAAATTGCTGGAATCGATTACTACAAAGCAGATGAACCCACTAAAGTTGCCCTCAAGGTCATTGGAGACCATGTCCGGGCAGTGGTGCATATGCTATCAGATGGCATTACCGTATCTAATGAAGGGCGCGGCTATGTCCTGCGACGATTGATTCGGCGGGTGATTCGTTACGGGCGTTTGCTGGGAATTACCAAGGAATTTACGCCGTTAGTAGCTGAAACCGCGATCGCGCTATCTCAGGATGCCTACCCCAATGTGCGGCAAATGGAATTGACGATTAAGCTGGCACTGCAACGGGAAGAAGTTCGCTTTCTGAAGACGCTAGAGTTTGGTGAACGGGAATTAACGACTTTGATGGAGCAAATTGGCAAGGGGGGCCAGATTTCTGGTGCCAGTGCCTTCAAGCTTTACGATACCTACGGCTTTCCGGTAGAACTGACGGAAGAAATTGCTGCCGAACAAAGCATCACTGTAAATATGGACGGGTTCCAGGCAGAGATGGAAAAACAACGGCAGCGATCGCGGGATGCTGTAGAAACTATTGACCTGACGGTACAAAGTGCAATCAACCAACTCGCCGATCACATCCATGAAACCGAGTTTTTGGGCTACACCCAACCTGCTAGCGAGGCAGAGGTGCAGGCGTTGATGGTGGGCGGGCATGCAGTACCGATGGCGGAAGCCGGAACTGAGGTACAGGTGATTTTGGATCAAACTCCCTTTTACGCTGAGTCGGGCGGACAGGTGGGCGATCGCGGCTACTTGCTGGGCGAAAACGTTGTGGTTCGCGTTGAAGATGTCCAGAAAGAATCAGGTTTCTTTGTTCATTACGGACGAATTGAACGGGGGACGCTCCATGTAGCCGATGTAGTCAACGCGAAAATTGACCTTGCTTGTCGGCGACGTGCTCAGGCAAACCACACGGCCACCCATCTGTTGCAATCTGCCTTGAAGCAAATCGTAGATGACTCCATTTCCCAGGCTGGTTCTCTAGTGGCGTTCGATCGCCTGCGGTTCGATTTCCACTGTCCCCGTCCCCTCACCGCAGATGAGTTGCAACAGATCGAAGATCAAATCAACATCTGGATTGCCGAAGCTCACACCGCCCAAACTTACACTTTGCCTCTTGCTGAAGCGAAAGCTCGCGGTGCGATCGCTATGTTTGGGGAGAAGTACGGTAGCGAAGTCCGGGTATTGGATTTGCCCGGAGTGTCGATGGAACTGTGCGGTGGCACCCACGTTAGCAACACTGCCGAGATTGGTCTGTTCAAAATCGTGTCGGAAACAGGGGTAGCATCGGGGATTCGACGGATTGAAGCGATCGCGGGTCCGGCGGTGCTGGAATATCTCAACCTGCGGGATGAAATTGTCAAAGACTTGAGCGATCGCTTTAAGGTGAAGCCGGAGGAAATTACCGATCGCATCACCATTCTGCAAAACGAACTGAAAGCTACCCAAAAACAACTGGAATCTGCCAAAGCTCAACTGGCTTTGGCCAAAGCGGACAGTCTCCTGACAACGGCTGAAACGGTGGGAGACTTCAAGTTCATTGTGGCGCACCTGGAAGGGGTCGATACGGAATCCCTCAAAACTGCTGCTGAACAACTCCAGCAAAAGCTGAAGCATGGAGCCGTGGTGTTGGGATCGGCACCGGAACCGGGTAAAGTGTCGCTGGTCGCTGCCTTCAGCCCAGAAGTGATGAAAAAAAGTTTGAATGCGGGCAAATTCGTCGGGGCGATCGCCAAAATTTGTGGCGGCGGTGGCGGTGGCCGACCCAACCTCGCCCAGGCCGGCGGGCGCGACGAGAGCAAACTCCCGGAAGCACTGGAAGCCGCGAAGCAACAACTCAAAGCTGAACTGAGCTAGAAGATTGCTGCTATAAGCTGAGGAATTTTGAGGATGACCAATTTAGCTACAGCGGTGGAATTATTTGAATCGGGAAATTTATTGCAGGCGGAAGCCATCTGCTACCAGATTTTAGACGAATCACCGGATGACCTTGATGCATTGTGTTTAGCTGGCATGATTAATCATCAACTCAAACGGCATCGCCAGGTTCCGGTTGACGCTGGCTTAGCCTATCATCTCTGGTATTACAACAATCGAATTTGGGAAGCCACATTTTGGGGAGGAATAGAGGCGCTGAAATCTCCCTCTGACATGTGGGAACCGTCAAAGTTTATAAGTTTGGTTTACGTTTGCGATCGCCGCCTAAAATAGCAACAATCATTTAATTTTTTCCTGTCTTAAGCCTCATTTTGAGATGGAGCGAGTACCGTAGAAGCGGGTAATTTCTATACGTGGCTATTCCTCGAAAATTGAAGGGAATGCTAAGCAGATGAGTTGCTGCTGGATTTCACGTCCGTAGAATACCGGGGCAAGATGGGCATGTATAAAGGGTTTGCAGCATAGAGGGAATTTTCCATGACGGCAACGGAGCAGCGATCGGACAGTCACGGTGAGAACGGGCGAACCGTTGAAAGTGTGCTTCAAACCGTGACGCAGGATTTGAAGCGGTTGCATCAGGGTTTAGTGACACAGTTGTCCCAAGAAGTAACTCAACTACAAGCAGAAAAGGTCCGACTCGCAGCCGAAGTCGAAAGATTGCAAGCCCAACATCAAGCCCTCCAGGCACAAAGTACACAGGCCCTGTCCCAGCAAGATATTGCCCGTCAACAGCTATGGGCAAAGCAGCTTGCATTGGCCCTGTCAAATCATTTGCAAGGGTTGATGATGCAGCAAGTCAGCCAGGTTCTGAAAACTAGCCAAGCGAACGGTGGATCGAATGGTGGGTTGAGTACCTCTAATAGCGGTAATGTCCACGGGGAAAATGTCAATCGTCTATTGGTCTCCCTCGATGCGACTTTCAGTGCCACTTTCAGCTCCTTGCAGCAAGAATTGGGCAGTTACCAAAGTGCTTTGTACCGCCAATTGAATGAGATTCAAAATAAACAGCTAGGCGAGATGCAAAACCTGGGGCAACAGGGAGAGGCTATTTTAGAAGCGCTAGTGAATCGGTTGCGAGAACAACTACAAGTTGAAAGTGCGAAACAGGCGAAGCTAGCTGAATCTGGATTAAATAGTTTTCCTGCAATCCACGGAAATGGCAATCCGGCAGCATCGGAAGTTGTTCACCCTCCTGCCCATGCTGAGCCAACGCTGACTCGATCACCCCAGTTTCTAAGTGCGACGACTGAAGATCGGTCTCTAGCGGCAGAGCCAGTTAGACCTTATCCACCTCAAAGTCCTACAGCCCAGGCTCCTTCAACGCTGCCCAACATCGCTCCTGCTCAACCACGAGCTAAACGACAACTGTCGAGTTTTTGGACAGGACTAATCTTAGTCCTGCTATCAACGGTGGCATTGTCAACGCATAATGTTGTAGTTCGAGTGATTGGCAAACCGAGTTCGATTCTGGGTCTTCAAGATATTGGCGGATTTATTAACATTACAATCTTGGGCAATTCACTCCTGATTTTGTGGTTGCGCATGCTTGTTGTGTTACCGCTGATGGTTATCCTCGCAATGGTTTTGTATCCGCCTGTGTGGCGGGACTTAAAAAAATTTTTCACCGCTGGCGATCGTCGCCCCATCCTGACAGTGGTTGGCAGTGGTTTTTTCCTATTCCTATCTCAAGTCTTGATTTACATCGCGATCGGCAAAATTGGTGCTGGTCCCGCAGTGACAATTCTCTTTATGTACCCAATCATCACTGTGCCCTTGGCCTGGTTTTTATTTGGCGATCGCCCCACTCCACTACGATGGGGAGTCATGTCTGTCATCTTGTCAGGCATTATTTTGACGGCTTTACCCAAAATTGCGGCCACGGGAAGAGGATGGTCTTTTGAGGGGGTATCAATTGCGATCGGTTCGGGCATCGCATTCGCCCTGTACCTGATTTTTATGCAGTTGGGCTTCAAAAAACTGCATCCTGTCCCCGTCAGCTTAGTGCAGTTTTTTACAATATTTGTTTTATCTGCCGTTATTCTAATTGCCCTTGGCCCTGATCTTGGAGTGCAGGTTTTGGCTGAACAGCGTACAGGCTTTGTCCTCAGTGGGGCGTTGTTGGGCGTGTTAACCCTGATTGGCTATTTAACAAATAACTTTGGAGTGAGATTTATGGGAGCAGGTCTCGCTTCGATTGTTGCGTCCATTGGCCCTGTGATGACTGCTTTCCTAGCTTGGGTGATCATTCAAGATCAACTTGAATTGATTCAGTGGTTCGGGATTCTACTAGTGACCTTGGGTGTTGGTGCGCTCAGCTTTGAACGCATGAATCTACAAGCTCGGAAAAAACAATTGTCATGAGATTATGATTAATCTTCCTTAAGAATGGCATCCCTTGCAAAACGGTAGGATATGATACAGAAAGAAGGAAGATCGTTCATCTCAGATTGCGAAAGATTTCATAACGATTGCTGCTGAGACGGAAGTAGGGGAAACCTGAAGGAACGCGCCTCCGTATCCAAAAACACCCTTTCGTTTACGAGGCGACACAATGAGACTTACTTATCGCGGTGCGAGTTACGACTACAATACTTCTCCCTTAGAAGTTCGAGAAAGCGATGTTTTGCTACACAGTCTGGAAACTCAGCGACGCTGCCGGACTTTACAACAATCCTATCCTCTAACCTATCGAGGTTCTCGCTATACAACCGAACAGGTTGCAGCAGCACTGGCTGTGCCTGCCTCTCGATCAGCTCAAGTACTCTCTTACCGGGGAGTCAAATATGTCCGAAATTTGGATGGATCTATGCAGCCAGCAACATTAGAAGGTGTAACTGTTCCAAACAATACTGCTGCTTTCAAAGCAATCTCTAAAGTTCATAAGGAGAATATTCGCCGGAACTTAGAGCGCCGCATTCAAGCTGCAAAAGAACGAGGCGATCAAACATTGGTGAGCTTGTTAGAGGCGGAATCAAAAGAACTGGCACTATAGTTCAAATATTTGATAGTTGTCTAGTTGTTTGAAGCAAAGCAGTTTGGCTCCGCTTTGATCACATTCAAATCGGCACAAAAGGTAGCGTGTATCCTCGTGATATACACTGCCTTTTGTCCTTTTGTTAGGTATTCTGAAACTGAAGTGCGCCTTATTCTAAACCGAGTTCACGTTTCAGGAGATTAATCGACTTAGACACGATTAAATTCTCGCAGCATACTAATTGTGGTGGCCGAATTAGATCTTCTCGAACTGCCGCGATCGTTCCCTTCACCGCAGCACAGCTCGCTTGATCACTGATAATCGTCTGCGCACTGCGAGCGACCGCATTCATCTTATAGGCATCTCCCAGTTGAGCTGTCATGACGAGCAGATCATCCCCTCGTAAACTGTGAATAATGACCTCTGCCACACCCAAAGTACCAGAACTGAGACTAACAATCCCCAAGCACGTTCCCTTTGGCAGTTTTTTGATGAGCTTGATTTCTTCATCAAAGTCGTAGATGTCAACTGGTATCACACGTACAGATTTAGGCGCAGCAATTTCTTCTGCTTGAGCAATGAAGTAGCGACTCGTAACGACAGTTCCAGACCGAGTTTGATCCAATACTTGCTCTAACTCTTCTAGTGGAACGAGCTGTACTGGAATGTTAAGCGCGTGTTTGAGTTCTCGCATTAATACTTCCCCATTCCCCAAATCGTTGTTGGGCACCGTTACTAGAACCTGGGCACTGCATCTCAGTCGCCAATCAATTTCTGCTAGAAACAACTCTCGTGCTTGGCCCAGGGAACAACCGCGCCGCAACAACTCATCCAAGCTACTTTGCACTAACTTATAAGCCTCTGGGTTTTGTTCCAAAATGGGAGCCTGAGCTTTGGCATTACCTTCCTGGCTCTGATCTCGGACGTAAATACCTGAACCGGCCTGAGCGTCTACAACTCCAGCTTCTTCCAGTTGGCGATAGACTTTGCTGATGGTGTTGCGGTGCAATCCAGTTTGCATGGCTAGTTGGCGCGTACTGGGTAGCCGATGCCCTGGTGGAAACTGGCGCGAAGCGATCGCAAATAAAATCTGGTTGTACAGTTGCGTTGATGCAGGAATGTCGCTGTCTGGTTGGATTATGAATTGCACCATCGTTCAATCTCCGGCTCCCCCAAGCGTCCACAGGTTATCGTACTATCAATGAATTTCACCTGCATTATGCGTTGTCTTTCAGGGAAGCGACACAGTTTTCTCAAGCTTACTTTACAATCAGGCGATCGTCAGGCCTATGCTGCCGTAAAAACACCAACGTTTACTTGTGCGGTGATCACGGAATCGAGCACTGGTCGATCGCCTGCGCCAACTCGTCATCAATTCCGAGCAGGTGTAAAAGTTTCATGGGTGGCAAACCAATGCCTGGACATGCTTAGAATCTGAACAGAATGTTACAAGGGGAAATATCAATGGTGGAGATTCAAAGCAAGTGGGTAAAAGTGAATAATGGTGACCTGCAAATTGATGCGTATCTAGCAGAGCCAACCGAGGGCACCTCTTTGCCCGGAGTGATTGTAATCCAGGAAATTTTTGGGGTGAATTCCCACATTCAGGCTGTAACAGAGCGGATTGCTCGTGAAGGCTATGTGGCGATCGCACCCGCGATTTTTCAGCGGACAGCGCCTGGATTTGAAGTGGGCTACACCCAAGAAGACACCTTACTTGGACGTAAACACAAAGACCTGACAACGGCTGACCAGTTACTGAGCGATGTGCAAACAACGATCAATTACTTGAAGACAAAACCCTATGTGAATATCACTAAATTTGGAGCGATCGGCTTTTGCTTCGGTGGGCATGTTGTTTATCTAGCGGCAACATTACCAGATGTGAAGGCAACTGCATCTTTCTACGGTGGTGGTATAACCACAATGACTCCTGGTGGCGGCCACCCCACAATTACCCGCACTGCTGAGATTGAAGGAACTTTATATGCTTTCTTTGGCACCCAAGATCCTTTAATTCCCAACGAGCAAGCTGATCAAATCGCAACTGAGTTGGAAAAATGTAAAGTGCCCCATCAAGTTTTCCGTTATGAAGCCGGACATGGTTTCTTCTGTGATCAACGGGCAGATTATAATCCCGATGCCGCCGCCGATGCCTGGGAACATGTCAAAGAACTGTTTCAAAGAATCCTCAAAACAGACACCTGAATCTTGACATCTGAGGGCGATCGCTCCACGCTAACTCAAAAATCAAAAAGCCCTCTAACTTTTCATAGAGGGCTTTAAAATGCTTAAGGTTAAATGCTTAAAGAGTTCACCACAACGCCGTCTTACCTCAGTTTTTGACCTGGAGCGAGTCCAGGTGGGCACCATCGTGCTGGTTTAAAGTTTCCGAGTACATGCTCGGTCTACTGCCACCAGTCTTGTATAGTTCCCTTATTCAAACAGCATAGATCATAAAACATTATTGGCAGTCACCAACGTCGTAGTAGAACCTTCAACTATATTAGCGATTGCCCGCTCGACTGGGGAGTAGTTTAAGGGACGGTTTTCCTTACTTTCGCTCTGGATGCTTAGAATCCTCCGGTTCCTGTTGAGTTCCTAGACGGTTGATTGCATCAATCAGTTGATACAAGCGTCCCAAGTCACGCTGGTTAAAGTGAAGCAGCAGTCGCGATTTACCGATCGCCATATCCTGTGCCTCCTGGGGTAAGGCGTGGCTTTTCTCAATCCGACCTTTCAACAGAATGTCTCCAAAGTTTTGATTCAACTCTTCTACTGCTTCCTCAGAAATATCGGTGTTGAGGCGCATAACCAGCCGACTACCGATATAACGGCAAGAATGAAACACCCGGTAGAACTGTGCAATTACATCGCAAGCTTCATTCAGTTGATCGGTAATTGTAAACAGGCTGAAATCATTTGGGCTGATTAAACGCCGACGGAGGAGCTGTTTTTCAACGTACTCCAGCCAGTCATGCCAGTAGTGACCACCAGGGCAATCAATCAACACCAACGGCATGGGTGAAGATTTACCCGTTTGACTCAGGGTTAAACATTCAAAAGTTTCGTCCAGGGTGCCAAATCCACCTGGAAAAAGTGCGAGAGCGTCGCTCTCGCGCAGAAAGAATAGCTTTCGGGTAAAGAAATATTTGAAGGGAATCAGTTTGCGATCGCCCTCAATAAATTCATTGGCTCCCTCCTCAAACGGCAGTTGAATATTGAGGCCAAAAGATTTTTCTCGACCTGCGCCTTCATTGCCAGCTTGCATGATGCCTGGCCCAGCGCCGGTAATGACCATGAAACCTAATTCGGTAATGCGTTGTGCAAACTCCACTGCCATTTGATATTCCGGTGTCCCCGGGGCAATTCGAGCTGAGCCGAAGATAGAAATTTTCCGCACATGTCGGTAAGGATAAAACGCCCGGAACGCCCGTTCCATATCTTGTAAAGAGGCATTCAGAATTTTCCAATCCAGGCGATCGATTTCGTCCTCCGACATGCGCGCGATCGTTGCCAGTGCCAGTTGAATCAACTCTCCATGTTTCATTGTGGGTGCGCGATCGAGCAGGCGGTTGATATCTGCGCGAAGAGCTTCAGAGGGGTCAAACGATGGAGATGTGGTCATGAAATCCTCCCAACTGGCAGCATTCTATTATCGAACATCTCAACCCCTTCTGGGTATAGAGGAAAAATCGCTTTGGGCAAAAAGCCTAGACCAAAGTTATCGGTTGAAAAGCCAAATTCGGGTAGATTTTCTGACTCGCCGCTGTCACGACACATGGAGATGACTATAACCGACTAGCATAAAAAAGGGGCTTTGTAGCCCCTTTGAGAATTATCTAACAGTGTAAAATTATCGTCGAGCCTGAAGGAATGGCATTGGGTTCACCGCCCCTCTACCCGTTGGATGGATTTCAAAGTGCAGGTGAGGACCTGTGCTATAGCCCGTACTTCCCATTTCAGCAATTTGCTGGCCTTGCTCAACTTCTTGACCAACCTGAACCAGAATGCGGTTGTTGTGAGCATATAGCGTCATACTGCCGTCGGAATGCTGAATCTCAACCAGGTAACCGTAGCCACCAGAGTTCCAACCGGCATAGGAAACGCGTCCCTCTGCGGCGGCTACAACGGGAGTGCCAATTGGCCCAGCAATATCGATGCCCTTGTGCATCCGGCCCCAGCGCCACCCGTAGCCCGATGTTAGGACACCTTTCGTTGGCCAAATAAAGCCATTTTGCTGTCCTGGCACACTTGGCAGGAACTCACTACCCGTTCCTAATGAAGGAAGCTCAGGCGAAACGGTGCGACCTAAACGAGATTTGATTGGATCATAGCTTTCGGAACCCAGAGGAGCCGCTGCCATAACCTGAGGTGTTTGTACTCTAGTGGACATCGCAGATTGAACTCGATCGCCATGACGGATTCGATCGCGAATCTCTTGCATGCGTGCAGAGTAACGTTCTGGATTAAACTCGGGATTAATTGGCTCCGAGGTGACTAGCGGTGTAGCCTGAACGCGGGGCGTAGCCGCTGCAACAGTTGCCTCAACACGGGTAGCAACCGGGGAACGCCCTGACTGAGCCTGATACTTTTCGCGGAGACGATCTATTTCAAGCTTGAGATTCTGAACATGGTTATACTGCAACAGCCGTGAACCAGAGTCTTCCACATCCACGCTAGAAGGCGTGGAGAAGGTTGTAACCGCAGCGACCTGCTCATCGCTTTCTGCGGTAGGTGGAGGTGTGATGCGACTCTGGAAGGTAGAAGTCGGAACATCAGTAACGATCGTGCTGGGAACTGCGGCGATCGCTCCCTGCAAGCGAGGCTGTGAAACGGTAGCCGATTGAGAAGCCGGAATCACAATTGATTGCCCCACCAAAATGTAGTTGGGGTTGCTAATCCGATTCATTTCGAGCAACTGCCGAACAGATACCCCATTTGCTCGAGCAATAGAAGCCAGAGTATCTCCAGGAACAACCCGATGGGTGACAACTCCTACAGAACCAACATTTGCACCCGAAAATTGATTGGGAGACTGGAACGCAACCTTCTGTTCATTCGCTGCTGGGCGATTGGCTTGAATTTCCTTAGAGGCATCATTAATCGCAGGGTCGATCGTAGAGGCGACGACAATACTAGAATCCTTCTGAATTGCCTCGCCCCCTACCGGTTGACTCTGCGGAGTATTTAGATTCAGTCTAGCCAATTCAGAGCGGAGAGCTTCGCGCTTCTGTTTCAAGGTCTCAGTAGCCTGATCCTGATCAACCTTCGCTTGAGAATCAACTTTGGAAGGAGTTGAAGCAGTGCGAGACGACGATAGTAAGGTTGAAACGTGACCGTAATAGCCAGGCATCACCGAAGCGTTTTCAGCACCAGTTGCTTGAGCAATGCGCGTATCAACTGGAACCGAAAGAACTTGACCAACCCGCAGCACAGAGTTCAGCGATAACCCATTCACCGAAGCCAAGATGGAAGCATCAGTTCCATAAAAGCGAGCCACGTCCCAGAGAGTTTGGCCTTCTTGAACCGTATGCTGAACCGACTGAGATGCATTCAATGAAGTAGAAGACTGAGTGACCTCATCAACCGAGAGAACCGCTGCAGCTTCAAAATTAGTAGCAACATCTGCTGTTGAATCTGCTGAAGCTGGCTCGGCTGCAACGGCTTGATCGCCCTGATGGGAAATTGGCAAACCACACGTACCGACTGAAACTGCCAACCCGATCATGGCTGCCGAAGTGCAAGCTCGGCGATTGCCCTCCGGTGTAGCCTGCTTTACTTGAGTTGTCATGATGTCATGCTCGCTAGTACGGGAAGGAACAGACTGACCCTTTTGTGGAATTGTTCGTCTCAAAAAACGACCTCCTAAAACTTCCAGCGCTTAACCGTCCTTGTAGCCATTTAGTGACGTAATCCCGTCCAACGATGTAAATCACACTCTAGAGAGATCCAAATCACAGACGGAAATTACACTTAGGCAAGATTACCCCGCTTTTTTGATTTAGACAAGTTTACACTCACAAAAAAGTTTGACACAGACTTCAAATCCTTTCAGAGTGCAGCTTCCGACGATCGCCAAAAGCTGAATGTAAACCAGGGAATTGTGTTGAAGGAAACATTTCGTCTTAATTTCATAAGATCACTTAATTTTGCCAAACTGGGCAGTTACCAGCCGTTCGAATCCTTTTTGAGCTGGCCAAAAAGTCACCGATTAGTAACATTCCAGGAAACAAAGTGTCATGTTTCTAGTCAACATCCCCACTAATTTCAACATAAAACGGACTAAATGCATCCCTAAGAGCAAGCACGTTATCACAAAGTTGATGGCTTGGCGAAAACTGATAAGAACCTTTAAACTCAGTCTTAATTTGCCTGAAAGAGTTGCTAGACAAGGTTTCTATAGATTAAATCGAAGTTAAACAAGCTACTTTTGGCAGTTTTGTTGAGATCGAAAACAGTATAGAAATTTTTTATCTAATTTACTCAAATTCGTAACGTATTTAACTTTTCAAAAATTATTAACCATAGATAAAAGCAGATGTGATACGAAAGCTGATCGCGTTTGACTGAGAGTAAACCCAGCCTCATCTACTTATATATCCAGTTACTCATCTATAAATAGATAGAAATAGATAGGAGTTGGTCGATCGCTTGATCGCAGCTCACCACTACCGCATAGGTTTCAGCAACCCCAATTGCCGATGCGCTTCAAACAGGCCAATGCCAACGCTGACAGAAAGGTTGAGACTGCGTACACCCGGTGCTGCCATGGGAATGTGTACAGTTGCCGCACAGGTCGCAAGAAGTTCTTTCGACAAACCCACTGTTTCGCTGCCAAATAGCAACCAATCGTCCTGCTCAAACTGGAAGTCAATATAACTATATTGTCCTGAAGTGCTGAAACCGATCCAGCGGCCTTTTTGCTGCTGGAAAAAGGAACTGAAATCGTCGATCGAAATGTGATAACGCAAATTGACCAAAGGCCAATAATCCAGTCCAGCTCGTTTGAGGTACCGATCGCTGATTTCAAAGCCCAACGGCCCCACCAAATGTAGCTCAGTGGCCGAGGCTGCGCAGGTTCTGGCAATATTTCCGGTGTTTGGTGGAATTTGTGGATGAACTAAGACTACCTTCAGCATAAGCGCGGACATCCCGAAAAAATCTGGCTCTTGAAGATGAAGAGATTACGTAAAATTGCGGACGTTTTAATAGGTTTTCTTAATATTTCGTGAACTGTTAATGGGTTTCTAAAATTGGTCTTCCTTATCCCCCCATTTAATCCACGCTCTTTAAGTTTGGCTCAGGACGTTGAAACAAACCATCAGGGCTTGGGGAAAAATCAATCACGTTTTCTACTGCATCCAAGTTCAACGCACCATAAACATGAGGAAATCGATCGCCCGTTTCAATCTCGTCGTAGCGAAGCTCAGCGGTTAACTTGTTGGGGTTAATTTGGAGTAGCACCAGATTAGGTACGTTTTGATAAAACTGGTTAGCAACCCAAGCCACCTGATCGATTTCTGAGCAGTGAATGAAGCCTTCCGTACCCAGGCTAGCCGCACGATACTCACCGTTTTCTTGAGCCTGCTGCCACGCCAAACAGGTTGTAATGTGAAAAATCATCCCTCACTCCACCTCTAACTATCATTAACAAGCATCGCCATAAAGGACTTCCGCCACCCTATGTCTGATTTCAGCTCTGCCACACCCCGCAAATCCAGCCAAACAAAGCACACACTTTCCCTGCCGTCCAAAAAAATTCAATATACAGCGATCGCCGAATGGCAGCCATTGTACGAGCGGGAAAAGCCGATCGCCGAATTGTTTCATGTGGCGTATTTAGTGGATAGTACGTCGCCTACACCGCGATCGCTGACCTTCGTGTTTAACGGTGGTCCTGGGGCGGCTTCTGCTTACCTGCACATGGGCGCATTGGGACCGAAGCGTGTCGCCTTTGGCCCCAATGGCACGTTGCCAAGGCCACCCGTGCGAGTGGTAGACAATTTAGAAAGTTGGCTCAGTTTTACCGACCTCGTGTTTATCGATCCAGTCGGGACTGGGTTTAGCCGTGCAGTACCTCAGGATAAAGAGCAAGACAAGCCGAAATCTGCTGACAATGGTAAGTCGGAAGAGGCAGACAAAGGCAAAGAAACCGAATTTTGGGAAGTAGAACGTGACCTGAAAGCACTTGCAGAATTTATTCAGACCTTTCTTTCACGCCACGATCGCTGGTTGTCTCCTATATTTATAGCTGGTGAAAGCTATGGCGGGTTTCGGGTGGCGAAACTAGCACGGAAGTTGCAGCAAGACTTTGGGGTAGGGCTGTCGGGTGCGATCTTAATTTCGCCTGCCTTGGAATTTAGTTTGCTGGAGGGAACCGACTATAACCTGACAACCTGGGCGACGGTGCTGCCTTCTATGGCGGGGGCAGCGGCTCATCACGATCGCGTTTCCCTGTCTGGTGACACGTTGCAGAGTCATCTCACTGCCGCTGAACACTTTGCTCGCAAGACGCTAATTCCGCTATTGGCGATGGGAGCGGCGTTACCCGATGCCGAACGACAGCAGGCGTACCAACAACTGGCCGACTTGATTGGGTTGCCTATTTCCCTGATCGAGCGAAACAGTGGTCGGATCGGGATTGAAGTCTTTGCCAGAGAACTATTGCGAGAGCAAAATCGGATTGTGGGGTTGTATGATGCGTCAATTACGGCGATCGATCCGTTTCCCGATCGCCCCCTCTACGAGGGCACCGATCCCACCCTGGATGGCCTCGATCGGCTGTTTACAGGTGCAATTAACAGTCACCTGCGGGGCACATTGGGAGTTGAGACGGAGCTAACCTATCATCTCCTCAACTATGAAACCTTCAAAGCTTGGAAATTTGAACTGAAGGGTGGGCTGAAACAGGGATTTATTGGGGCCTTGGATGATTTGCGCGTTGGCATGACGTTGAATCCCTACATGCAGGTGTATGTTACGCATGGCTTATTTGATCTGGTTACGCCGTACTTCGCGTCAAACCATTTAGCTGATTTGATGAAACTCAATCCAGCCATTCGGCCTAATCTCACTTTGAAGCACTACCTGGGTGGGCACATGTTTTATACCTGGGAAGCCTCGCGGCAGCAATGGCTCGTCGATATGACGCAGTTCTACCAAACTGCGATCGCAGAAGCTTAACCCCATTAATCGCGAATGATGCCAATGCGGATAAAAGTATGGAAGAGCGCATCAGGCAGTATTTTCCTTAGGAAGAGAATCCCGCCAGCATTTCCGCCAGCTGGATAGCGGAGCCGTTTGCTGCCATCCGTGGCGGCTCGATAAATAATTGCGGCTGTGACGCTGGGCGGCGATCCAGTTACTCCAGCTTGCTCCAATGCCGGGGAGACTTTTTGAATAAAGTCATCGTAGGCGGTTAGCCCTGGTTGCTGGGCAAAAGTCATCGAGCGCGAATAGAAATCTGTCTTTATTGGTCCCGGCTCAATGAGTTTAATGCGAATGTTGAATGGTTCCAGTTCATATTGCAATGATTCTGAAAAGCCTTCCACAGCCCATTTAGTGGCGTGATAGGGACTATACAAGGGAATGGCAATGTGGCCCCCGATCGAGGCAATATTCACAATCACGCCTGAACGCTGTGATCGAAAATGGGGCAGCAGGGCGCGAGTCATTTCCATTAAGCCAAAAACATTGGTGGCAAACTGGCGCTGAATCTCCTCTGGTGTACATGCTTCAAACGGCCCAATCAAGGCGTATCCAGCATTGTTGACCAATACATCAATGGTTTGGAACTGTTGTAATGCAGCCTCTACGCCTGCTTGGATGGAAGCGGCATCAGTCACATCCAGTTTTAGGCAGGTAACATTGGCTAAGCTGGCAAGCTCAGGAACTTTTTCGGGCGATCGCATCGTGGCCACGACATGCCAACCACTGCGTTGAAATGCTTTAGCAGTTTCGAAGCCGATGCCAGTCGAAGCCCCTGTAATTAAAACTGTCTTCGGCATATGAATTTAGCTTTGAGGTCAAGCTCAATGAATACCACATTCCGTCTTGCCATCCAAACCGCGCCAACGTCCGGCCCGTTCATCTTCACCAGTTCGAATGGCCGTCGTGATCGGTTCATCGCCAATGCTGGGATAACCCTGGTCGTGTAAGGGGTTATAGATAACGTCATGCTCAAACACGTAAGCCCAGGTTTCCTTGCGCGTCCAATTTGCCAACGGATTTACTTTCATCCGCTGCTGCGCGTCTAGCTCAAAAATCGGCATATCCGAGCGGCTATGGGCTTGATCGCGGCGGCGGCCTGTAATCCAAGCGATCGTTCCCAATTCTTTCAACCCCCGCTGTAATGGCTCGATTTTGGTGAGTTGAGAGAACCGCTCAATATCCTTCTCCCACAGCGCGACTCCGTACTTCTTAGCAAATGCCTCGCGAGTTTTGACTCCCAGAATTTTGTAAACCTTTAAGTTCAGGGTGTAGAGTTCTGTGGCTTCAGCAACAAGTTCCAACGTTTGCGGAAAGTGGTGCAGAGTGTCTAAAAACAACACTGGAACCGGTTGGGCAGGGCGCAGATCACGATACAACAAGTCCGTGATCAAAATATCGTCCACATTAAAGGCACTGGCTTGGATCAATCCAGTCGGAATATTGAACGTACACCAGGCAAGAATATCCTTGGGATGAGCCTTTTCAAACTTCTGATTCAACTTCTTCAGGTCTAGGCTCGCAGGTTGCGTCAAAGGTTCAATGGATTGGGTCATCGTTGACTGTCGGAAAGCTCCAATCGTATCTCTAACTACCATACCGAAATCGGGTAACGAACTGTGTGATCCGGCTCAAAATGGGGTGTAGGGTGTAGAAATAATAAATTTTGTTCAATTTATGCGCTTGATTCTTTACAGCAAACCGGGTTGCCACCTATGCGAAGGACTCCAGGCAAAGCTAGAGCAAATCCGATCGCTGCAATTCGACCTGGAAATTCGAGATATTACAACTCGAGAAGATTGGTTTCAGCAGTATCAATACGAAATTCCAGTGTTGCTTTTGGAGCGTAGGCAGACGGCAGAACCCGCTCACTCACCCGCCTATTCCTCCCTGCCACCGCTCATCCCCTTGCCGCGCCCCTCCCCGCGGGCATCAGTGCAACAGTTGGCGCAGATGTTACAGAAATATTGGAATGATCCCGCACAATAGAAGTGCCTTTTGTGAGGAGATGCTGACATGAAATTGAGAGAGTTGCTTGGGGCGATCGCAGATTTAGCTCAATGGTCAGACCATCCAGCGCTTGATGATGATGTGAAAGGGCTTTCCACCAATTCGTTGGCGTGTGAATCGGGCGATGTGTTTATTGGCATGCCGGGAACGCGGGTGGATGGAGGTGAGTTTTGGTCAGGGGCGATTACTCAGGGAGCCATTGCCGCGATCGTGTCCCAGTCGGCCTATGCCAAAGCTCAAGGGCATCTGGCGGGCATGTCTCCAAGGCCGTGTCTGATTCCGGCGGCAGATATGGCGATCGCCTGTGCCCAACTGGCGACAGCGTTTCATCATCATCCAGCCCAGAAATTAAAGTTGGTTGGGGTGACAGGCACCAATGGCAAAACCACCACAACGCATTTGATCGAATTCCTGCTCAACGCGGTACAACAGCCAACGGCCTTACTAGGCACCCTCTACACCCGCTGGCCAGGTTTTCAGCAAACCGCAGTTCATACCACGCCGTTCGCTGTGGAATTGCAGAAACAACTCGCTGAAGCCGTCGCCGCAGGTTGTGAGTCTGGTGTGATGGAAGTCAGTTCCCATGCGCTAGCGCAGGGGCGGGTGTGGGGCTGCACATTTGAGGTGGGTGTATTTACCAACCTGACTCAAGATCACCTGGATTACCACCGGGATATGGAAGATTATTTCGCGGCCAAGGCGTTGTTGTTTGGCTCGGATTACCTAAAAGGACGGGCGATCGTCAATCTGGACGACCCCTATGGCCAACGCCTTGCTGACCAGTTTGCCAAAGACCGGATATGGACGTACAGCACTCACAACAGCCATGCGGATTTGTGGACAGGCGATTTAACCTATGAGGCCGCCAGCGTTAGAGGAATGCTCCATACACCAATGGGAGATACGGAATTTGTTTCGCCGCTGGTGGGACAATTTAACCTGGCAAATTTGCTGGCAGCGGTGGGAGCGGCACTGCATCTAGACATCGATTTAAAGCAAATCGTAACGGCCTTACCGGAATTTGGCGGCGTACCGGGACGGATGGAGCAAGTAAAAATTGCTCCCGCTCAGGATATTAGCGTCATCGTAGATTATGCTCACACCCCCGATAGTTTGGAGAATTTGCTAAAAGCTGCCCGGCCATTCATTTCGGGTCAGATGATTTGTGTATTTGGGTGTGGCGGCGATCGTGATCGCACCAAACGACCGCAGATGGGTCGCATCGCTGCCCACCTGGCGGATGTGGTCTATGTCACATCGGATAACCCACGCACTGAAGAGCCGCAACGCATCCTAGATGATATTTTGGCCGGCATTCCAGAGACTGTGCAGACTGTAGTAATTGGCGATCGAGCTGCGGCAATTCACGCTGCTATTCAGGCAGCTAGACCAGGAGATGGAGTTCTCATCGCGGGTAAAGGTCACGAAGATTATCAAATTCTTGGAACTGAAAAGATCCATTTTGACGATCGAGAACAAGCAAGAGCCGCTTTAAGCCAGAGAGGGTAAGGGGAGCAGCTGAACTGGCTCGCTTGCTTCACGTCGCAGCCTTACGCCGCCCCTACTCCGCCAATCCCAATTCCACCTTTTTCTCTGCATTCCTGTTTCTGAAGACTTCTTGCTAAAATCAGCCAAATACTCAGGGTTGTATCAGCATGAAATTGTTTCCGTATCGCCCAAATCCATGAACTCTACCTCGTCCCCAGACGGTTCCCTGTACGAGCTTGTACTTCGGTCGGAATCTGTGCCACCTGCTCTACAAGTTAGCCCTTCAACGCTTAAATCCCTCAATGACTCGTTCATGAGTTTACTGGTGGAACAGGAAATTCCTGCGATCGTCTGGGCAAAACTTCCTCGTGGAGATGCGTGGTGGACCGGCTTGGAGCGTTATCTTAATCTGCCGGGGGTAGCTCAGTCGACCTATTTATTTGGGCAACAGCGAGAAGAAACTGTTGAGACAGGGCCTGGAACCGCCATCGATCGTAACCTCACTGATCTTGTGACAGCTAATCCTACACCTGTCGTTTCAGTTCAACTTCCTACCGAAACCCTACTCCGCCGCGAATATTTCTTATTCATTTGGTCAGCTCGCTTTAAAGGTGGCTACTTTGCCCATCGGCCCCGTTCAGTTCAACCCAGTCGCTCAGGGGAGGTCAGTCCCCTGCCGATCGACTTTTTGTTTGGCAGCTACGGTCAATCGGCTCAACTGCTGGAGTCGAATCAGGAGCGGAAGCAGTTATTACTCGCACTATGTTCCTTTGAACCAGAAATCATTGAGCGTGCTATTCGGGGACTGGAACAGATTATCGCGGGGCTATCGTTGCAACTGCTGGGGCATTCGAGCGGTATTCCGACCATTCAGTCCGATCAAATTGCGATCGAGTTGATCCAACACTGGCAACATATGCTCCAAAAGATGCCCGCTACGGCTTCCAGTACCGATTTGATAGGACAACTTTTTAATATACAACTCCAGCACTATGAGGACTTAGGTCAACGCAACACGGTCTATCGCAAACAGGCGGAGATGGTCGAGAGTTTACGATCGCAAAATGAAGAACTCACCACAACGCTGCGATTGAAAGATGACTTTTTGAATAATGTCGGGCAGGAACTCCGCACTCCCCTGACAACGATTAAAACCGCCTTGTCATTATTGAATTCGCCCACGCTCAAACTGCCTCAACGGCAGCGGTATATGGATTTGATCGCGAAAGAATGCGATCGCCAAAATTCGCTGATTACCAGCCTGCTCGATTTGACCCATCTTGATCAGGAAGCAGAGCAAAGTGCCCTGCCTCCAGTGCGATTAGTAGATGTTGTGCCCAGCGTCGCCAGCACCTATCAATCGATTGCCGAAGAAAAAGGAGTGCGCTTGTCTTACACCATCCCGGAAGATCTTCCACCCGTTGCTTGTATGACCAATTGGTTGAAGCAAATCGTGATCAATCTGCTGCACAACGGCATCAAATACACGCCCAGCGGCGGCAACGTGTGGGTACGGGCGAAACAGCAGGGGGACTATGTGCAGTTGGAAGTGCGTGATACCGGCATTGGGATTGCCCCCAGCGAAATTCCCAAAATTTTCGATCGCTTTTATCGCGTCCGCCAATCCGCCGACGATTCTAGTGGTGCTGGTTTAGGGCTGACGATCGTCCAACAGTTGCTGTTGCACTGTGGTGGCTCAATTTCAGTTAAGAGCAAATTGGATGAGGGATCGACGTTTAATGTTTTGCTGCCAGTTTATCGCAGTCCTTCAGAGATGCAAGCGTAATAAAAACTCTTGAACTGGCGGATTTCCGAAAAAATTGAAAAATTAACGCTATTTTCCTAAAATTTGCCCTATTTTCTGAGCAGTCCAAACTGTGTACTCATCCGTAATCTCATTAAATCCTCATCGCCAATCTCAGATTTTTCAAACTCATCTCTCAGCATTGATTTAGGACTTACAGACACCGCATGAAGCCATTGTTCGATTTTTCCCTCCAACGCCAGATCTCTCGAAGAACATTACTAAAACTGGCAAGTGTGAGTACGTTTGGAGGGGTGATAGGGTACACTCGCCTCGCAAAACCTCAACCCAGTACCTTCCAGCAGGATTTACTATCACTGCCTTACTACGCCGATCGCTCCCAAACGATAGCGGTCATTGGGGGTGGTTTAGCCGGACTCGCCTGTGCTTATGAATTGAGCCAACGCGGGTTTCAAGTCATTTTGTTGGAGCGATCGCCGCAATTAGGTGGCAAAATCGCCAGTTGGGAGATTGATGTCAACGGCCACGCGATGCGAATGGAGCACGGATTTCATGGCTTCTTTCCGCAGTACTACAACTTGTGGAGTTTGGTGAAAGAACTGGAAATCCAGCCGAACTTTAAATCACTCAATTTCTACTCCGTCGTTTACAAAGGCGACCAGTACAAGCCAGAAATCTTTCGTCCCAGCCATTCTGCCTTCCCCTGGAATATTGTGGATCTGGCAATTTCCTCTACTAATCGCCTGCAATGGGGCTTGAACTTGACGAAATACGCCCACTGGCAAGTGTTTCGCGAAATCACTGGCTTCAATCCCCTCAGTAGCTACGATCGCCTCGATAATCTCTCTGTGGCCGAGTGGGTGCAAAACGACTTTCCCCAGGGTTTGTATGACCTGTATTTTCTCCCCTTTGCGAAATCTAGCCTGAATGCGCCGGATGTGTTGAGTGCAGGGGAACTGATGCAATTTTTCCACTTTTACTTCTTTGGGAATCCGGAGGGCTTGGCATTCAACGGCACGCGGCAGGATATGGGTCGAAGTTTAGTGGATCCGATCGCCGATTACATTGAGCAGAAAGGTGGCCAAGTCTTGACGGAAGTTTCGGTGACGAACCTGGATTGGCAGGATGGCAAAATCCAATCCCTCACTTATCAGAAAGGCAGTGTTGAAAGTACCGTGCCGTTTTGGGTGGATGCGAATGCCACCCTGAATGAAACGACACCCTCAAATTTGCAGTTCTATGGCGGCGGCGATCGCGTCTTTGCTGTTCACGCGGATCAACAGGAAGCCCTTTCCCTCACCTGTACTCACCAGGGTTGTACGGTTCATCCCAACGAGAACGGCGAATTTCATTGCCCCTGTCATGGGGCGGTGTACGATCGCCACGGCAAGGTCATCAGTGGACCGGCAAAACGGGATTTGCCTCGATTTAAAGTGATGGGACAGGCCGACGATCGAGTCCGCCTGGTTTCAATCCAACCAACGAATACAACCAACGCCAGCGAGACCATCCAGGCCGATTATTACGTAATTGCGGCAGATGTGCTGGGTGTGCAGCATTTGTTCTCCACCATGACGGGTGATATTAATCCCACGCTAAAAAGCCAGGTGGCAAAACTGGCCGTTGCTGACCCGTTTGCGGTCTGTCGCTTCTGGTTCGATCGCGATTTTGATTGGGATCAAAGCTGGTTCACATCCCTTTCGGGCTACAAACTCACCGACAGCATCACCCTCTACCACCGCATTCAAGATGACTACATCGCTTGGGCTAAGGAGACAGGCGGCAGCGTCGTTGAACTGCATGCTTATTGCTACAAGGAAGAAGAATTCCCGACCCAGGAAGCCCTCCTCACGACCTTTGAGCAGGAACTCTACGAAATTGTCCCACCGCTGCAAAATGCTACGCTGCTGCATCGCGAGTTGGTGAACCAGAAGAACTTCTCTGGTTTTCCACCCGGTAGTTACCGCGATCGCCCCGCCACGGCCACTGGGACAAACCTGATCTTTGCTGGTGATTGGGTGAAAATGCCTTTTCCTTGCGGCTTAATGGAACGCGCCATCAGCAGCGGCTTACTGGCCAGTAACGTCATTCTGGAACAGGAAGGGTTGCAACGGCGCACGTTATTGACAGTGAAACCGAAGGGAATGCTGTCGATTTTGACATAGGGCAAGAAAGGGTAGAGGGCAGAGGGCAGAAGCGATTGGAGTATCAGGTTAAGATGGATTTTAGAAGGTTGGGTCGAAATTAAACATGGAGCGATCGCTTCATCACTGGTTCATTTCTCAATGCGCTAACCAATCGAGTTTGAAATGCAGAACTGAAATCCTATGACGCAAATCTCAACCCCGAAAACGCTCTACGATCGCGACTTGAATTTGTGGCTAGAAGATACGATCGCCAAACTCAAAGCGCGCCAGTTTGATGAATTGGATTTAGTCAATTTGATTGATGAGGTGGAAGGGTTGGCAGGGCGCGACAAGCGGGAATTAGAAAGTCGGTTTGAGGTATTACTGGCTCATCTTCTGAAACGCAAGTATGTGATGTCCCCAGATGATTTTCGCGGCTGGGAAATCACAATTCGTGACCAACGAACTGAACTACGCCGCCTACTGAAGCAATCTCCCAGCCTCAAACGCTATTTTGTCGATGTCGTTGATGAAATTTGGCCAACTGCACTCCAAATTGTTCAAGATGATTACCCCATGGTGCAATTTCCAACTCAATGTCCCTTTCCACTGGATACCGATGTGGACTCGTTGTTGACTGAAAAGTTTTGGAACTGATCCAAGCAAGACTGATCCGAATGAATACACCAGTGACAGCTGCTAATCCAACAACACAACGATTTGATGTCCGGCGGGCGGGCATTAACCCCAACCGTTGGTATGTGGTGGCGTTGGCCAAGGAAGTGCGCGATCGCCCGATAGGCATTACCCTCTGGCATCAAGAAATTGTGCTGTATCGAGATACACAGGGGCAGGTTCATGCTCTGGACGATCGCTGTCCCCATCGGTTTGTGAAATTAAGCCGGGGGGCTGTGGTGGGGGATGATCTGGAATGTGCCTACCACGGTTGGCGCGTGGGCAGCGAGGGGCAATGTATCGGTGTGCCATACCTGGAAGCCAATCAGAAATTACCGTCGAGTAAAATTCGTCGCTATCCAGTGCAAGAACTAAACGGCTTCATCTGGCTCTATCCAGGGGACGTCGAGATGTTAGAAAAGCAGGCAATTCAACCGATGGGTTTACCAGAGTGGGATGACCTCAACTACATTGCGTCCTACACAGCGATCGATACGCAGGCCCATTTTTCTTACCTGATTGAAAACTTGATGGATATGTACCACGGACATTTACATCAAGATTTGCAGGCGTGGACTTCAGCAGAGTTGCAAGCGATCGAGGAGACGAGCGATCGCGTTGATGCCCACTACACCGCCCAAAGCTATTACCGCATCGACAAAATCTGGTCTGTTTCCCAACTCTTTTTTCCAGCTTTGCGGCGACTGCACCCCGAACCTCTCGATGTAAGTTACGTCTACCCCAACTGGGCCTCTCGCCTGGGCGACGACTTCCGAATTTATTGTCTCTTCTGCCCAGTGAACGAGACCCATACCCGCGCCTATCTGGTTCATTTCACCTCATTGAACGCCTTCCATCGGCTGCACAAATTACCGATCGTCTTTCGACGCTTTGTCAAAAATCGTATGTTCAACGCGGCGCAAAAGTTGCTGGCAGGTTTAGTCGATCAAGATATTCCCATGATTGAAGATGAACAGAAAGCGTATCTAGAAAACCCCGATCGCCGTCCCCATGAACTAAACCGCGCCCTCGTAAGTGTGCAACGGTTGATTCGAGTCCAGGCAGAAAAAGACATCGCTTAGGAATGCGAATCAAATAAAGCGGCAAATTCGGTGGGATAGGCATCTTGCCTGTCTCAGACAGCGGGGGCGACTATCCCATTTTATAGCTTTGGCCAGAACGCTTAGGACAAATCGAATTGCCGAAAGGCCGATTCTGGGTAGGCGTTCTGGCTCGCCTTCGCCAAGTTTTACATGGCTACGGCTATAAATCGATATCAGCTTTCTGCCCAAAACTATATTCCTCTATGGATGTAAAGAAAGAATACGAGCTGAGCGTGTTTGAGCGAATTGGGATTACTAAAAGGGATTTGTCTGTGCTGGTGTTTCCGCCCATTACTTCCCCCCGTAATCTCCCATGGTGCCCCTTCTTGACCTTCGCCAAAAACCCCTTGAACTCACGATCGCCCTCCTTCTATCGCTGTTAGCTGAACCTGCGATCGCCCAACTCATCCCCGATGCAACGTTAGGTAATCAATCGTCCACCATTCACTCAGTCGGCCAATTGGATGTTGTCAATGGTGGGCAGCGATCAGGCCGCAACTTGTTCCATAGTTTTCGGGAGTTTAATGTCGGGATGGGGCGATCGCTCTACTTCACCGATCCTGGAGTCACCAACATCCTGACGCGCGTTACTGGCCCCAATCTATCCAAAATTGACGGAAAATTGGGCGTAAATGGCCCGGCCAACCTGTTTTTGCTCAATCCCAACGGGATCGTTTTTGGTACTGGTGCCAGTTTAGATGTGCGTGGTTCATTTACAGCCAGCACTGCCAGCGCCCTCCAATTTGCTGATGGCAGCGAGTTTAGTGCAATTCAACCCAGTTCACCTAACCTACTGACCGTTTCTGTTCCAGTTGGATTGCAGCGGGGGGGAAATCATCCCCAAGCAAGCGTGACGAGTCGTGGCAATTTGCACGCTGGACAGAATCTGACCTTGGAGGCTAGTCATCTGGATTTGCAAGGAACCGTGCAAGCCGGACAACATTTGAACTTATTAGCCCGTGAAACTGTCAACATTCGGGATTCACCCACAAGACCCTTTCTTGCGCGGGCGGGTGGGCACTTAACTCTTAGGGGCGATCGCGGCATCGATATTCTGGCGCTCAACCATCCTCACCAAGCAGCATTCCAGAGTCAAGGAGACTTGCACCTCATCAGCAACGGCATCATCTCTGGCGACGCTCGTTTTGCCAGTGGCAGACATTTCCAGATTCAGTCTGCTTCCGGTGGCTTAGCGACTTTCACCAGCCTGTACGATCCCATTATTACCAGCGCTGGCGACGTGAATCTTGCCCTCAACTATACGGGGGCCTCTCTCCTCGTGGAAGCGGGAGGCAATATTCAAATTCAAGGCACAGTAGACATCACCACACCCGATGTGGCGGCTCCATTTGTGGGCGATGATGGGGTGTTGAATTCGCAACCGGGGTTGATTTTGCGATCGGGCCAGTCTGTTCGTCGTTATGGCAGCGACAACGGTTTTGTTCCAGGCAGCGCGATCGGCTCGGCTCTGGTTGCCAATCCCGGTATTACTCTAGATCAACCTGTCACGATCGCCCCCGGTGGTATTGTGCGGCTGACATCTGGCTATGGCAACATTCGCACCCACGCAATTACGGCTCCCGGAGGAGAACTAATTGTAGACAGCAGCGAGTCCATCACGTCTAACGGCCAAACGCTCGACACGGCTACCCTTAATGGAAACGGGGGGGCGATCGTCCTGAATGCGCTTCGTGGCCCCATTACCACTGGAGATTTACTTACCTTTAGTAACGATGAGTTTGCGATCAGCAATGGCGGCTCACTAACCGCAACCAGCGGCGGTGCGGCAACTTTGGGGCGGATTGACACGGGTTCGTTGAACGGTCGCGGGGGAGATTTAACGATCGCGGCTGCCAGCGATGTGCGCCTGGATGACAGTATTACCTTCGCTTTCGTGGGAGGAGATAGCGGTCACGTCACCATTACCGCAGGCGGCTCAGTGACGTTAAGCAACCTGGATACCAGCAGCGATGGCGGGCAGGGCGGGCATGTGCGCCTCACGGCAGCGGGCGATGTGCTTGGCCACGGCGCGATCGACACCAGTGCCTATGGCAGTGGGCAGGGGGGAGACATCATCGTGCAGGCTAGCGGGAACGTACTCCTCACCAATGAAGCGGTGTTTCGCAGCGATACCTTTACCGATGGAAATGCGGGCAATATCGCAATTTCTGGGCGATCGCTGATACTCGCAAACGGGAGTCAAATTCGCAGCGTCAGTCGTTACGGGGCCAGCGGCAATAGTGGCACCATCACAGTCAACACTTCGGACACCATACAGCTTTTCGGGACGGGCACCAACGATATACCCAGCGCCATTTTCACCCTGGCCGACCTCTACTCTGTTGGGAATGGAGGCGATATTTTCATCAATACCGGCTCTCTCCTGATGCGGGATGGCTCTGAGATCTTGACCAATCATTTTGGCTTTGGTGTCAATACTCGTGCTGGCAATATCACCATCCGAGCCAGAGACATCATCAGCCTGGATGGCTTTCGGGTGCGAACGACGGAAGGAGACAGCCCTGGAACTGGCATTGGCAGTAATGTGACGATCGCTAATCTCCCCCAAGATGAAGGGTTTCAACGGCAGGGAGGCACGATCGATATTCAAGCAGGCGCTTTAACTCTGTCAAATGGTGGTTATATTGCCAGCAAATTGGAGCGTGGTTCCAATGGGCAAGGCGGCAACATCCAAATTTCGCTTGGCACTCAAACAAACCCTGGTAGCCTGGTCATCACGGGCACCGAGACCCGCACTAGTGGTATCTTTACCACCGTCGAAGCGGATAGCATTGGCAATGGAGGCAACATTCTAGTTCAAGCGGGTAACGTGACGCTGCAAAATCATGTTGGGATTGCGGCTGAGACCTATAGTGGCGGCAATGGCGGCCAAATCAACCTCCAGGCAACTAATTTGTTCATTGGGCAAGACGCTTTCATCACGGCTGAAACCTTTGCTGATGGCAATGCTGGAACCGTGACCATCGCCGCCGATCGCATTGAAGTTACCAACAACGGTGAGATTAATGCTGGGGCGCGGGGACTTGGGCGGAGTGGCAATAGTGGGACAATTGCCCTGGTTGCCCAATCTCTAGAGTTGTCTCAAGGCGGCAGAATTGAAGCGATCACGTTTGGTTCTGGCAATGCGGGCGATATTCAGGTTCAAGCCAATGCCATTGCGATCGCGGATCAACTTAGTGGCATTATCTCCGGTAGCAGTACTCCAACTCGGCAGGTAAACAATACTGGCAATGGGGGCAATGTCTGGGTTTCCACAAATCTGCTGCAAATTAAAAATGACGGGGTGATTAGCACATCTACATTTTCTAGAGGGCGGGGTGGCAATATTCACGTTACCGCGAACGCCGTTGAGTTAGTCGATTTAGGCCGATTGTCTGCCACAACGCAAGCTCAGGGCGATGCCGGAACGATTACCGTCAATGCGCGCGATCGCCTCTTCATTTCAGGGGTTGGGAGTGGGTTGTTTGCTCGCACTACTGCTCAAACCACTGGCAACGGGGGCAGTATTGCTGTCGATACAGGCAATCTATCTATTCAAAATTTGGGACGCATCACGGTTGATAGTCAAGGAAGTGGTAACGGGGGCAATGTTAAGCTCATTGCCAATCAGATGTTCCTTAGCGATCGCGCCACGATTTTTGCTGAAACCGCATCCAGCGACGGTGGCAACATTGCTCTGGATGTAAGAGATGTTTTGCTGTTGCGTAATCAGAGCCTAATTTCTGCCAGTGCTGGGACAGAGCGATCGAGCGGCAACGGTGGTAACATCACGATCAAAGCCAGGTTTATCGTTGGCGTTTTCAGCGAAAACAGCGACATCCGCGCTAACGCTTTTACAGGCAATGGTGGCCAGATCAACGCGACAGCCCAAGGAATTTTTGGCCTCAAATTCCAGCGTCAACCTACTCCTCAGAGTGATATTACTGCCAGTTCTCGCTTTGGGATTAGCGGCACAGTTACCCTGAACACGCCTAACGTTGACCTCAATCGGGGCTTGGTTCCGTTGGCCAGCGACTTTACCGACTCCACCAATCAAATTGCTCAAACCTGCTCTCCGCGCCAGCAACAAAATAGCTTCATCATCACTGGACGGGGCGGAATATCGCCTGATCCAGGTGAAGTGTTGAACCAGACAGCGCTGTGGCAAGAGGCTGCGGGACAAATAGGCAACGACACAGAAGCACAGAGGCGAGAAAGAGTAGCTCAACAGCAGTGGGGAAAAGAGAGGCAACCTTCCATGGTGATTGAAGCGACAACCTGGCAACGGCATGCAGACGGTTCCGTTTCTCTAGTTGCGGGAGCCGAATCGGTAACGTCGTCGATCGCCACTCTCGCCTGTCAAACCTATGAATCATCGGAGGTGCAGTCAAAATGAGCAATCGTTGGCGTTGGGCTTGGCAGCGCAAATTAGGGTACTTTTTCTTGTGCCTCTTGCTGGGAGGCTTGCTGGTCAGTGGGATGCCGCATCTGCGCGCGATCGCCCAATCGCCGTCACCAACCCTGCTTAACTCTCAAGGGCAGGCAGAATTTGAACGAGGCAATTTTCAAGCCGCGTTGGAGCGCTGGCAACAGGCCGAAACTCAATATCGCCAGGGGAGAAATGCAACGGGCGTTTGGGGCGTTCGGCTGAATCAGGCCAAAGCATGGCAGAATTTGGGACTTTATCGACGGGCGCAGGACGTATTAGCCAGTACGCTGGCTGACTTCCAGGCCCAACCCGCATCAGAGTTGAAGGCCAGGATTTGGTTAGAGTACGGTAACGTATTGCGCCTGACAGGAACCTCCTCTGAGCCGGAAAAGTATTTGCAGGAGGGGCTGACGATCGCCCGCCAACTGCAATATGCAGCAGGCATCCAAGCCGCTCAGCTTTATCTGGGCACCCTCTTGCTAGCCCAAAAAAACTACCCTGCGGCGCTACAATCCCTCCAACCAGCTGCAACTCAACCAGGGGCTTTACAGCTTTCAGCCCAGTTGCAGTACTTCAAGACATTGCAACTCCTCGATCGCACCCCTGAGGCGATCGCCCTATTGCCCCAACTGGAGGCGACTCTGGCAGCGCTGCCCCCGTCTTCTCGCGCTATCTACGCCCGCATTGAACTTGCCACGCTGCTGCAAACGTGCTGTCAGCAGGTTTCTGCTCCACCCTCTTCGCTGCCAGCGGCACAACTTTTGGCAACTGCAATTCAACAATCTCAGGCGATCGGAAATGTGCGGGCAGAATCCTACGCGATCGGTCAACTCGGCAACTTGCATCAACAAACGGGACAATTATCAACTGCCAACCGCCTGACTCAGAGAGCAATTCGATTGGCGCAACAAGTGAATGTGCCTGAGATTTTGTATCGGTGGCAGTGGCAATTAGGGCAGATCTTGAAAGCTCAGGGGGAGACCACCGCTGCGATCAAAACTTATACGGAAGCCGAACAGGTTTTGCGATCGCTCCGGCAAGATCTGACTGGCCTCGATCCCAACATCCAATTCTCATTTCGGGATGAGGTTGAGCCAGTTTACCGCGAATTGGTCGATTTATTGCTGCAACCCAACGCCTCTCAGACCCATCTGAGACAGGCGAGACAGGTGGTGGAGTCGCTGCAACTAGCAGAACTCAACAATTTCTTTCGAGAAGCCTGCCTGGATACAGAAGCACGGCCGATTGATGACATCGACCCCACCGCCGCAGTCATTTATCCAGTGATTCTGAGCGATCGTCTAGAGGTGATTCTATCTACTCCAGGGCAACCGCTCCGCCATTATTCCACGGCAATGCGGCGGGAGGAGGTAGAAGCAGGCATTCAGCGGATGCGTACGGCGCTCCGACGGACAGCGTTTTCTCAAGAGCGTCTCGCCATCATGGGACAACTATACGATTGGTTAATTCGGCCCCTGGCCACAGACCTCACTCAAGCCTCGACTCAAACGTTAATCTTTGTGCTGGATGGGCCACTCCGGAGTTTGCCGATGGCCGCACTTCATGATGGCGATCGCTACCTCATTGAGCAATATCAAATCGCTATTACACCTAGTCTTCAGTTAATGAATCCGCGCAAATTCTCATCGCACAATCTGCGAGCACTGGTGGCTGGCTTAAGTGAGGGCACCGCCGAGTCGATGCCGCTGCCTGGAGTGCAGCAAGAAGTGAAATTGATTCAGCAAAAAATCCCCGCCCACGTGCTCCTCGATCGGAACTTTACGACCCAGGCTATCAACGCCGAAACAACGACGTTCCCCTTTTCTCTGGTGCATTTCGCCACCCACGGGCAGTTTGGTTCGGAGGCAGAGAAAACTTTTATAAAAACCTGGGATGGACGCTTGACTATCAACGATTTGCAGCGTTTACTAAAACAGTTATCCATAGAGAATAAATCTGTGGTCGAGTTGCTGGTGTTGAGTGCTTGTCAAACTGCTGAGGGCGATAACCGCGCTGCTTTAGGAATGGCGGGTTTAGCCGTGCGATCGGGTGCCCGCAGCACGCTGGCGACCCTGTGGGCTGTGAATGACGCTTCCACGGCTCAATTTATTGCCGAATTTTACCAGCACCTCCTGCAACCTCAAGTTAGCAAAGCCCAGGCTGTGCGATCGGCGCAACTAGCGCTCATTCGTTCAAAAGAGTTCAACAATCCGTTTTATTGGGCACCCTTCGTGTTAGTTGGTAACTGGATGTAACAATTCATCTCTTTGGTTTAAGTGCCGGGGACATTATGGCTGAACTTTATCGGTATTCCAGGGTCGGAATGGCTACGTTGCTCGTGCTGACGGCTGGGTTTACAGAGTGTTGGATGCCCGCAGCGATGGCTCAATTTGGTTCTCCACCAGGGCAGGGACGGCCCAAAGGAACAGCCGGCGGGGGCTCTCGTCCGGGGCAACCCCTCTGTTTACAACGATTGGGAAGCCGGGAACTGTTAACAGCAATGGCTCCCACTGGCACCGTGGGGCTAACCGCAACAGCAACCCCCACACTATGGGTGTATGTTCCAGATACAACGGCTCGGATGCTGGAGTTCAGCGTATTTGATGAGCAACAGGAAGGGATTTATCAAACTAATATCCCCATCCGCTCGTCTGGGCTATTAAAACTGACACTCCCAACTCAGTCGATTAACTTAAGGCCAGGGCGAGCTTATGCCTGGACCGTTGCCTTAGTTTGTGATCCCAATCAACGCAGTAAAGACTGGTTAGCAGAAGGCTTCATTCAATACCAACTCCCAACTGCAGAAATGCAGGAACGCTTGTCCCGAGCTTCCATCGCCCAACAGGTGACGTTATACATTCAGGCCGGATTTTGGTACGAAGCGCTCAATGTTTATCTTCAGTTACAGCAGATGCACCCAGGGCATACCAGTTTGATCCCGTTATGGAACGACTTGCTTGCAGCAGCCGAATTGGGGGCAATCGCGCCACCATTGCAGCAACTTGAATCAACTCGCTAAAGTTACCATGCGGCTACCGAGATTGCCCCGCCAGTTAAGTGTCATTGCGATGGGCGTGACTGTCGGAGTCATGTGTCTGCAATTTACAGGGGTATTTCAACTCCTGGAATGGGCCATGCTAAATCAGTGGTTTCGCTTGCGCCCACCCGAAGATAGGACTGTGCCGATCGTGCTTGTCACCATTGATGAAGCCGATATTCAGTGGCTGGGTCGCTGGCCGATGACAGATACCCAACTTGCAGCGTTGTTGAACCGATTAAAAGCTGCCCGTCCTACGGCGATCGGCCTGGATCTGTACCGTGATTTACCGATCGAACCAGGACATGCTGAATTACTCCAGGTATTTCGCACAACGCCAAATCTGTTTGGAATTCAAAAAGCCATTGGCAACCCAACTGGAACTGCCGTTCCCCCGCCACCAGTGCTGGGTGAGCGTGGTCAGATTGGCATCAATGATTTGTTGCTGGATGCCGATGGCACAGTGCGCCGGAACCTGCTCTCGATCGGGTCTGAACAGCAAGAAGTGATGGCCTTAGGAACTCGGCTGGCTCTGATTTACCTGGAAACTCAAAAGATTAAACCGCGCCGCAGTTCAAACCCCAACCAGGTGCACCTCGGCCAAGCTCATTTTGAACGATTGCATCCCAACACGGGCGGCTATGTCTGGCTAGATACAGGCGGCTTCCAAACCTTAGCAAATTTTCTCCGAATTCCAGGGGGTTTATCAGCCACCTCCTTAAAAGCCGTCATGTTGGGACAAGTTCCGCCAACGTTGTTCCAGGACAAGCTCGTGTTTATTGGCGTAAAAGCCGAAAGCACCTGGGGCGATCGCTTCTACACCCCCTTTACCACCGATAGCAAAACAACCTGGGCTGGAGTTGAAATTCATGCCAATGTTGCGGCCCAAATTATTACCAGTGCCATGGCAGGTCGTCCCCTGCTTCGAGGTTTACCAGAAGCAGTCGAATGGGCCTGGATTTTGCTTTGGGCTGGGGTTGGCACCATATTGGGCTGGGCGCTGCGATCGCTGGTTTGGGCGATAGTCTTGGTTGCGGCGGTGGTTGGGCTGCTCCTGGGGGCGGCCTATGGAGCATTTCTGGGTGGTTGGTGGGTCGTCGTGATATCTCCCCTGTTGGCATTTAAGACCGCTGGGCTGATCAGTCGCAGCTACTGGATAGTGGAGGTATTGAAACAAGCAAATCTGCAACTGGAACAGAAAGTCCAGGAACGAACTCAGGAATTAAGGGCAAAAAATAGGGCTTTAGAACAAGCCCGGTTACAAGCCGAGACGGCGAATCAAGCATTGGAACGGTTAGCGCGCATTGATGATTTGACTCAGGTCGCCAATCGTCGCTTTTTTAATGAAGTCTTGCAACAGGAGTGGCAGCGGATGCAACGCTTGCAGTTACCCCTCTCTCTCATTCTGCTGGATGTTGATTGCTTTAAGCTCTACAACGATACCTATGGGCATCCTGCCGGAGACGCATGCTTGTCGCGCATTGCAGACGCTTTACAGGCATCTGTGCAACGATCGACGGATTTCGTCGCCCGGTATGGTGGAGAAGAATTTGCGATTTTACTGCCCAACACGCCCCTGCCAGGAGCGATGCAAGTTGCCACAAACATTCGATCGACAGTTAAGCAGTTGGCAATTCCCCATACACGGTCCTCGGTGAGTTCATTGGTTACTTTGAGTATTGGCGTAGCGTGTATTGACCTACGGCTTTTAAGTTCTCCCACACAGTTAGTTCAACGCGCTGATGAGGCATTATATCAAGCTAAAGCCTCTGGCCGCGATCGCATCGTTGTACTGGAATCAGTTCCAGATGTGACCCGTGAAATAAGTTGATCGAAGTTTCTGGAATTGCGCTGTGCGGCGGCGGATCACTCCATAGCCCTACCCCATAACCCAATATTCAATAACCCAATGGGATAGTGGCGATCAGTGTCTGTCATTACCAATCCCGCCCAATCGGATGAAGCCACCCGCACTCAAAAAATGGGTGAATCTAAAAAGTGGAGTGCATGACTTCTATCCCTGACAACGGCTTACTCCCCCAACTCTGCATGTTTTCCCAAGCAAATTGAGAACAATTCACGGTCTAACTAAGTCTGTGATGTGTGTGTTCCTAGCGCTCTTAGGTAATCTTTGATGATGGCTGCTGTAGAGGTCGGAGGACATCAACATGTTAAGAAAATCGCGGTATATCAAACCACAAGCATCCCTTGAAACCCGGCGGGGCTTCTCATTCAGTCCCCTAGTCATTGAGGCGGCGATCGCGACACTTGTATTGAGTGTATTTGTTGCTTCTAGCCCCAGGTTATTTCCTATCCGCTCCTCCACGTCCCACGCAAGAACTGTCGAGCCGCTAATGACTGTTCAACCACACCTCTTAGACGAAGGAATCCAGGTCTAAGGCTTGCGAACCGCCTTGTTCCAGTTGAATCAAAATCTTTCCCAGTTGAAACCAGACCAAACCGGCTGTGCCGGCGGTGAGGGGAATGGAGAGAAGGTAAGCGACTTGACCTGGAAACCCAAAAATTTGCATTCCCGACGACAGGAAAACGCAGGCACCGATCGCAATTCCCAAAAACGGCAACATCAATTGCACCCCTTTCAAACTGGCCAGAATACGGGTGGAGCGATTTTTGGCCCAACTTTGAACTGATTGCTTCAAGATTGCGTCAAATGCCAAGCCCGAGGTGATGCTAGCAAATAGCCCAGCAACCAATAAAAAGTAGGGAGGTTCAGGAAAGCTATACATGGAAAAAGATTGCCTGGTGTAGATTGAAACGAATCATTAAATTCATATCTCTTCACACCAACATTACACCCTTTTGGCCGCATTCCTGCCGTAATCAGGGAATTTATCCTGTGTTCTTTCTACCCCAAACTTCCTACGCATACGTTAGAAACAAGGTAGGGGTTGTCAAGCCTTTTTGTGATGATGTGAGGTGCAAATGCAGATCGGCGTACCGAAAGAAACAAAGGATCAAGAATTTCGGGTGGGACTGAGTCCTGGTAGTGTGCGGGCCTTAACCGATCAAGGGCATGACGTGTTTGTGGAAACTAATGCTGGGAGTGGGGCAGGGTTTACCGATGAGGATTATCTGCTGGCTGGAGCAACGATCGCCCCAACGGCTGAAGCGGTGTGGAATCAGGATTTGATTGTGAAGGTCAAAGAGCCGCTGCCAGCCGAGTATGATTTTCTGCAAAAAGGGCAAATGTTGTTCACCTATCTGCATCTTGCCGCCGATCGTCCTTTGACAGAACATCTGTTAGATAGTGGCGTGATGGCGATCGCTTACGAAACGGTTGAACTCCCCGATCGGCGCCTGCCGCTGCTAGCGCCCATGAGTGTCATTGCAGGGCGACTCTCAGTGCAATTTGGTGCCCGGTATTTGGAGCGGCAACAGGGTGGACGAGGCGTTTTGTTAGGAGGAATTCCTGGTGTTTCCCCTGGTAAGGTAGTCGTTCTGGGGGGCGGTGTGGTTGGCACTGAAGCTGCTCGCATTGCCATTGGGTTCGGTGCCCAGGTAACAATTTTGGATGTGAATGTCGATCGGCTGGCTTATTTAGAATCTATTTTTGGTTCGCGGGTAGAGTTGTTGTATAGCAGCGCCGCCCAAATTGAAGCGGCTGTTCTCCATGCAGATCTACTGATTGGCGCAGTTCTCGTGTTGGCTCAAAAAGCACCCATTTTGGTAACGCGCAACTTAGTTAAAAAAATGCGATCGGGTTCGGTCATTGTCGATGTAGCAGTGGATCAGGGGGGATGCATAGAAACTGTCCGTCCTACGTCCCATTCCGACCCAACGTATGTCGAAGAGGGCATTGTTCATTATGGCGTGCCCAACATGCCCGGAGCAGTTCCCTGGACAGCCACCCAAGCCTTAAACAACAGCACCTTGCCCTATGTCTTGAAACTGGCCAACTTTGGCATAGCAGCGTTGGATAAGGACCCAGTTTTAGCGAAAGGGTTAAATGTGCAAAACCACCATTTGATTCACCCCGCTGTGCAGCAGGTGTTTCCAGATTTGGTAAGTTAAGGTGGATGAGGAACGAGGAACTAGGGACTAGGGACTGGAGATTTTGCGTACCTAGCACCTATTAACCCGGTAATGTTTGTTGCTGCATCGTTGGCAAGTCCATTGCGACTGCGTAGGGTGTGTTAAGCAGCGCCGTAACGCACCGATCACCCTTGCTGCGCTGCGTTACGCTGTCGCTAACTGCACCCTACAGTCTAACTGCACCCTACAGTCATGCCAGATCTTTTGCTGGCAGGTTAATAGCGCCTAGTGCTTGCTATGCGATCGCTCGTTCAGCCTGAATATCTTGACAATAAGCGTCATAAACACCATCTAGAAATTGCCACAGTGCGTTTGCCGCTGCAGTTGCAGCATCTAGGGCAGCAGCTTGTTTTGCGGGTGTATCAGCGTATTCTTCGACCAGCTTCAGTTCGGCTTCGGAGTGATACTCGTCGGCAGATTGGTGAACCGTAAAGAAGCGATACTCATTTGCATCGGTCATGCCATAGAACTGCTTCAGGCCAGCAATTTTCGTCGTGGCGACAGCCGGAATCTGAGATTCGTAGGCGTACAGTGCAGCTAATCCAGCGTAGAACGGAGAGTTGAGGCAGACGTTGCGGAAGGTCGAAACCAGATTTGCGGTAGTCGGGAGGGGAGCTGTTTCGGTCAATTCAGCATCGGTTGCACCCAAAGATTTCGCGAACCTGCGCCACAATTCGGGGTGATTCTGGGTGCCGCGTTCTTCTTCAATCAGATTTTCAAGAATTTCTTGCCGGACTGCGATCGAGGTGCCAAAGTGAGGCGTATTGAAATGCACTGCACTCACATAGGTAGGAAATGCCAACACATTTTGGAAGTATTGGATAGCGTAGTGCTTTAAGTGGTCGCGGGTGAGTTTACCTTCAGTCCACGCAACATAAAAAGGATGCTTTAGGAGATGCTTTTCTTCAACAATGGATTGTAACTGAGCGCGAAGCACCATAGTTCCTCCAGAGGGATAACGTCAGACGGCGTAATGAACACCAACTTACCCAAGATACGAAAAAACAGGAAGTTTGGGAATCATGATGGGGAAAAACCTCCAACCCTTGAACCAGAGCGAAAATTTCACCGTCTGACGCTAGTTGAATTAAGTCAGCGCGGGGATTATACCCGTTTGGTTCAGGACGAAAAACAGGATCGAGTTGATGATTGCCAGTGCGATCGCCCCAATGATGGCACTCATGATGCCCCACCGCAGGCGGAACCCCTGTACAAGCCATGCCGCTAAACCAAAGACGATAATGCTACCGAGCAATGGGATCAAGCCTAAGCTGACAACGGCAGTGGTGGCTCGAAACCAGTTAGGGAACAACCCCCAAATTCCATTGAAAGCACCAATAATTGCGCCAGAAATTAGGGCAATAAAGGGGTTTGCAATTTCAACACCCGTAGGTAGCTTAGAAATAATCAGCAAGCTGATGGCCGTAACAACGATAGAAATCAAAAAGTAAACCACAGGGAATATCTCCTCAAACGTTAATAAGAGAGTTTTACACTACTCAAGCTGAATTTCACAGTTAATCCAATTACTCTCATCATCGAATGAGATGGGTCAATGTCAATTCAATGCAATAAATCATTGCTTTAGGAGAGATAATTGCAGCGATCGCGGCATTTAACCCACCAACACCGTTTTGAATTTGGCTAAAGCTGCCGCTTCCTTATCACTAACTTTGGTGCCAGAGCCAAACAAGCCACTTCCCGCGGCATTGGCCACCGCTTCAGCGCAAGCATAAATAAAGCTTTTGTATTCACTTACTTCTTCAGGCGTGGCTTTGTCGCTTAATACGGTCGAGGCGGCATTGATAGCGGTAATGGCTTGATCCACGATCGCACCTGATTCCACATCTTCCGGCTTAATATCCGGCTTTTCCACCTTTACCGTGCCACTCTTTAGCGCTGCTTCCGAAAATACCGATTGAATGATCGGATTATTGGGATATTTCGTCGCCGCTCCCGCAATTTCCTTCGAAAGTGCAGCCGCTTCCGGAACGGTAGAGATAATGCCCAAATCCACCATTGAGACAGCTAGACCAACTAGCACGGGGGCTTCCGCGATCGTTTTCATTTCTTCCGGAGTAAATGTAGCCACAGTGACACCTCCTTATCGAGAAAGAACACCAGGAGTATAGGCAGCGAATCTAAGGAACTTATAAGAAAAAAGTGTTGGGCTGCTTATTCTTGGCGTAATTCCTGTTCTGTTGGAGTGGGAGTTGGTTCGAGCGTCCCTATTTCATTTGCGGCAGTAATGATTGGTGTGGTGTCGTTGCTTTTGACCCAACTCATAATCATACCGGTGAGCGGAATGGCTAGAAAAATACCCAGTAAACCTGCAATGCGTTCACCAACAAACAGGGCAAAGAAGAGTAGCACAGGATTGATTTCTAATGCTTTGCCCATCACTTTGGGATGGATGTAATTATCCTGAACCTGTTGCAGTAACACAGATGCAATCACGACCTTTAACGCCATCCATTGGCCTTGAGTTAAAAACACCAGCGTAGTCACAATTACAACCCCGATCGTTGCCCCAATCCCTGGAATCGCATCCAGCACGCCTACCACGATCGCGAGAATCAAAGAGAACTGCACGCCTAAAATTGTAAAGACAAGGAAACTTGCAATAGTTAGGAAAATCACCAAGGTAATCTGTCCACGGAGAAACCCCAGAAAGTTCTTTTGGACATTATGATCAAATCGCTCTCGCACATCCGATGGCACCAAGGTGAGACAGGCGGCCCAAATTTTCCTACCATCCACCAGCATATAAATTGCGATTACCAGTAAGAAGATCGCAGTGAAGGTATTAGAAAATACTGAACCTAGTAAGCCTAGACCCGTAGAAAGACTCGATCGCAACACACCAATGATTTGATCAAAATTGATTCGCTCCAGATAACTCTTAAACGGCAGATTCGAGTTTTGAATGCTGTCGGTAATGTTTTGAACCAGTCCACTCCCTTGGGTGATGATTTGAAAGCCTAGAATCGTGATAAACCCCAATACGAGCGCTATGGTCGCCAGAACGGTAATGGTGATTGCCAACCAGCGTGGGATGTACGCAGCTAATTTGCGCACGGGATAATCCATCAGGACAGCTAAAATCGCCGCTGTCACAAACATGGCGATGACGTTATAAAAATAAGTGATCAATTGTACGAGTGTCCAGCCGCAAGCAAATAACAGTAAAAACCGCACCAGGGCGGAGTTTGACAGCGATCGCCAAATGTGATTATCGTTCATGAGTTAACCTGCAAAAAAGTATCGTTCTAAGCGACTTTGGCTAATTTCTGTTTCTCCAGTTGAACTTGTTGCCGTCCGCCCAGGAGCAACCACCAAGCAGACACAAACACCCAATGCACAACAGTAATTGTCCAGAGCGAGCCTGTGAGCCGATAAGTTAGGGTACAGGCCAAGCCCAGAATCGTCACTAAGCTCATGCACATTGGGTGAGCTACGATCGAGTAGCGCGATCGCTGGATAAAGCGGGCGTGGACAAATTGAAATGCCACAAAGAGCCCCAATGCCAGTAGTGCCCAGGCCCACCAAATCCAGCCGGAAATCCAGGTTTTGGGGTAAGGAATCAGCAACACGCGAAATACGTATTCTTGAAGCAAGGCTGGCACAAACAGCAAGCGCAGCAACGTTCCTAAATACTTGTACCAGGGAGCTTGCCAGGGTTGCCAGCGTAAAATGCCTTGAGAAAATCCTACGACGAGGGCGATCGTCCCAAACCCAACCAAAACTGCTAGCGTCGTGAGCCAATCCCAGCCCGTGGGAATCGTCACGCCGCCAAACGTGCGAATCATCAGGTAAGACAGCAGGGGCACCTGGCTGAAGGGAAGTCTCCAGGCTCCAAAAATCAGCGTTGGTTCTAGCGGCGCCAGTCCTGGATCGTTGCCACCAATGATGTTGGGCCGCAAGAACCATAGCGCTGCCCCATGACGCAAAAACAACATGGCAAATTCGTCTTGCGCTTGCCGCGGCATCGCTGTCCGCCAACTGATCAACCCCGTCGCTAAATTCCGGGGATGAAAATCATCAATGCTCAAAAAGTCCTGTTGCTGCTCAACTCCCGTCAATATCTCAGCATTTTGCTCCCAATCCCAACGCACAACCCCCATTGGCGTGAGTTGATGCTTTAAGTCTTGCCCCAATTTGACTAATTTGATAAAGCGTTGCGTGTTTGGATCGTCCGGATTCTCAGCCATCCATTTCACAATGTCTGGATTGGATTCAATTTTTTGTCGAAACCGCAACAGCGTATGAAATACAGCTTGAGCCGAATCCTGCACACAGGATGTGGCAGAGGTGATGGTAGAATTCCCGGTGCCGTCGCCAATGCGATAGCGGGCGGCCACTAGGCTCAGTTGGGTTATCAGTTCGTTGAAGAAGGATAATTTGGTGTTGCCAAAGTGGTAATCTGCGGTGAGGGTATCGAGTTTGACCAGGCCATCTGAAACGGGGCGAATGCCCATAAACCCACGCCGCAAGTTGCCCATGTAGTGCGTCCAGGTTTGGCCACCGGAAAGCGTTCCGTCAGGAGTATTTCCGTAGACCTGGATGTAGTCTGCATCGAAGATAGGGTCTGTCGTGAATGGGTCTTGAACGATTGTGGCAACCCCGAAGGATGAATGTCCGGCATATGTGCCAAAAATGAACGTCTCAGCTTTTTCATGGGTGCCGCCACGTCCTCCAAACAAGTGCAACAGAAGAAATCGATCGCCCACTTTCCAACGGTTCAATGCGGTTTCGGGAGCATCGGCTTCCGCATCGACCAGGACAGTTTGGATCGTTCCTTTGCGGTTTTCCGCCTCTTGCCAGTTGCCTGTACGGATGTAGCGCAAACCTGCATTAAAGCCCAGGATAGTTTCTTGGGGGGGCAGCAGGAATAGCGATCGTGGGCGCATCCCCTGGACGGTAAACAAACCATCCCTCGCTTTGGCCCCGTAAACGTACCAGCCCGCTGCCCCAGCAGGTGAATTTGCGAGTTCGCGAGTTGTCATGTTAAACACCCCATTGTGATCCGCAGGTTGTTGTGGGATGCGAATCACTTCTTCTGGGCCATCAAACTGTTTGGTTTGCGGATTGTAGTGCTGCACGCGCATCAAATTGCTGGGACAGGGACGAGCTCCCGGACAATTTGGAGGTAGCGACGCTGGCTCGGCGGGAGCTACCGACTCGATGAACTTTACCAATGCCTGAAACCGTCCGACATCTTGAACAGGCTCACGATCAACCCGCAGAACAATCGTGGGATTTGGTTTTGGCAGGGGCGCGTTTGGCTCAGGTTCAGTGCTTTGAATTGTGATGGGAGCCGTTGGAGGTACTGTTTCCTCCAACGTGATGGTGCCGCGCAGCTGTACTGCCACAACATCGTGAAACAATCCACCTGCAATGGATTGTAACGGCCCTACCTGATTGCGTCCGTCTAACCGAATGGGATTCGTGATGCCATGCTGAAAATCTGATTTGGCTCGTTCCGTGAAGCGCACATCCCGCGATGCTACGCTCACATACTGCTGCAAAAAGGGTTGCTTTGCCCAGGCCAATCGCACCGTTTGACCCACCAAGTTTTGGGCATTAGCTGGAGCGGTATACACTTCAAACCAGGCCCAATCGGTTTCCGCTGTGGATTTCGCCCATTGCTGATACTGTTCGACGGACGGCAAAATCAGGCGGCCAAACCAGGCGGCGGTGGAACGGTAAAAGGCCGAGGGCGGTGTTTGCACCAGGGGATAGTAGCTGGGTTGGTTAAAGGGAGCCGTGATGGTGGCGGCGTACTGAGAGGGTGGGAATGATCGCTCATTTGCTTGTCCCGGTCCTACCTGCAATCCGACGATCGCGAGCAAGGTTATCAGCCATAACCCAACCCAACGACGTGATCGACCCATCCAATGATCCCACCCGTTTTGCATAGATGCTGAATTACCGTTGTCGTTGCTGTGCGAGATTGACATAGTACAACAACTGCAACACAGAAGTAACCGCCGCCCCCACATAAGTGAGCGCCGCTGCCGTCAAAACTGCTTTCGCCCCCTGTGCTTCCTGGGGATTTTCGGTGAGTCCCGCTTCATTCAGCATGACCAACGCTCGACGACTGGCATCAAACTCCACAGGCAATGTCAGAATTGAGAAAATCACCATCAAACCAAAAAACAAAATGCCAATCCACATTAAGCCCACCAGGTTGAACATGAAGCCAGCGAAAAATGCCAGGTAAGAAATTGTGGGACTAAACTGGAGCGCCGGTAGTAGGGCACTCCGCATGGCAATTAGGCCAGATCCCGTTTGGTACTGCTGCACATGCCCCAACTCGTGAGCAGCAACGGCCATGGCCGCAACTGAGGGCTGATTGGCGATCGGCTGAGACAGGCGCACCACATTGGCATGGGGATCATAGTGATCCGTGAGAGAACCTGCCGTTTGCTCTACAGGAATGGGTTTAAGGGAAGTGCGATCGAACAAAATTCGCGCAACTTGCATGCCGTTAATACCTTCGGTATTGGCAACCTGACTCCATTTCGCAAAGGTGTTTTTCAAATACATCTGCGTCAGGCCCGAAATTACCAACGTTGGCAGCATGATGAACCAGAAATAGTTGGGGTCAAAATACATGGTTGATTAACTCCAATATTTGACAAATTCTTCTTTGAAAAAGGTAAAGCGGCGATAACTGCGAAACTGCACCACAATTCCCGCGATCGCCAGTCCCAACCAGATGAATAACCAGATGGCCGAATCTCCTAGCGTGGGACGAATGGAACTACCTGCATTGCGTAATTGCTCGATCGACACGCGCCCACCCAGCAGCAAAAATCCCGACACGATCGCGTTTGCCCCCGCAACAGCAGAAACAATCATCACTAAAAATTGTTGCCACTGGCGGATATAAGTCAAGCTGCCAAGGGCGATCGCACCGAGCACGGCTACTAAAATTGTTAATCCATCTGTTTTACCATAGCCCAACGCTTCCATCGCGTTAGAGCCTAGCCACGCCCCAATGATTGCACCCAGGAAGGCTACGCCAATGTCATAAAACTGCCAGGAGAAAACCGCCAGAATAATGCCTAAAAGCAAACCCGTCGTTAAACCCGTTGCCGTGGCTAGAAAGCCCTCGCCCAGCAGAATGGTGACTCCTTTAGCCCCCAACCAAAAGCCCCCAAAAAACGACCAGATGGGCAACATCACGAGAAATAAGCGGTATCCCCAGAAACACAGAAAAGCGCCAAAGAAGAGCGCAAAAATTCCTAAGATAAGTTCTTTTGCCATAACAGTAATGAATCAAATGTGTTAGTTGATTTCAGTTCATAAAAGATGAATTTGGAAGAATTATAAACATCAACTCAGGACTACATATTCAAGCCTGTGGGATGGCTGTCTCGGCTGACTAAACAAGTTAGTTGTCTGAACCAGGCAAGATGCCTGTCCCACAAAGCTTGCCAATGTTTAGCGAATGATATTGAAGGTCGCACTTTGCACACTGCCATTGCGAATATTCACAACACAGTTGTAGTTGAACCGATGCGCCATTCTGCTGCGCTGCGCAAACTGCCCCTGACCCCGAATCCCCTCCTGAGCGTTGGAAATAAAATAACGTTGAGTTGTATTTGAGAGGAAAGTGATACTCTGAACATCGCTAAAACTGGCTCGAATTCGCCGTGCTACCACTGCTTGACAATTCCGTACGATCGGATCGTTGGGCGAGGCAGGTTTCCCTTGGGAGGGGGGCAGCGGTTTCGTTGCAGGCGTAGTGGTGACCCTGATCACCGTATTGGTGGCGGGATTCACCAGGCAATTTGCCGTCATGCCAGTCACTCGATTGCGCAAAAACACAGTTGTGGTGCCATCGGGATTGGGTTGATCAACCTGAACAAACTCAATATCCCGTGTAGCCACGACCATTTCTTCGGCGGTGCGTTGAATGCAAGCATTGATTAAAGCTTGTGAAACGCCTGGAGGCGACGTGGGTGGAGCCGGTTGAGGTGGACGCGGGGGTTGGGAAGTCAGGGTAACTCCCAACACAAAGCCATCGATCGTATTGACTCGACATTCAGCAGTTTGCCCTGTCACCCGATTGCGCATAAACAGAGTGCGGGTACCATTTGTCGCAACGGGACCGGCCCCGGTAATTTCAATATCTCGTGTAGCCACCACCATTTCTTCCGCTGTCCTTTGCGTACAGGCATTGGCAGCCTTTGGCGGAATGGGTTGCGCGATCGCCGGATACCCAGTCGCAACTGCTGCAACTGTCATCACACCCGCACTCAAAATGGCTTTCATTTGAATCATTTCCCAAACTCCTAATAACCACGGTTTTGTTTATCTGTGCCAACAGATTATTAGACCCATACACTATCGTCTAAAAACATAAGGAAGAAATAAGAAGGAGGTTGGGTGCGAGGTGCGGAGTGTTGAGTTTTTATTCGTTGTTGCGTTGAGTGAACTCAAAGACGTGATAGCCCCAGGGCGGTAGATCAAAATACACACCGTTAGTGAGGAAGAGGTCGCCAGGGCGATCGTACACGGCTGAACCCATCAGATCCTTGAGCTGGTACTCATGGCCTGCCAAGTCGCCAGCACCGGGAATTTTGAGATAGCACTGACTGTCATGGGGCGCATAATTGACCACGATTAGCAGCCGGTTTCCTTGCTTACTGCGCCAGCTAAAGGCAATAAAATCATCCGAACTCCAATTGTCCTCCCAGGCGGGGTAACAATCGGCTAACTGCCAAAAGCCATTCCGCACCACGTCTAAGCGCAGGCAGGTGAGTAAATTACGGTAAAAGCTCTGGATGGCCGCATCAACGGGTTCTTCCGGGCCACGTTGGAGGTGAATAGAGATGTGCTGTTTGAAACCTTCTAGTTGTCCTTGATGGAAGAAGCGCAACCCCGGACAGAGAAAGGTCAGGATTGCCGCCGCCTGATGCACATCCGATGGAAAACTGCCAGCCGCACGCGGTTCGTCGTGGTTCTCTAAGAAGCGAGCCGACTTGTTCTGATAATCCAGATCAGCCCAAAAATGTTCTCGGACTGGGCGGGCATGTTGTTCCAGCAGGCGATCGTACAGCCGCTTGTCGTAGGTATAGTCAAACCCAAGTTGTTGCAATGTCCATTCCATATCCCAATACACTTCGGCCATGAATACAAAGCCAGGATGTTGGGCACGCACTTTGGCGATCGCCGTTTCCCAAAAGGGCGTAGTTGTGATACCCCAGGTGCGTTGGAAGATTTCGGGCAGCACCAGCATGGCCATGTCACACCGGACTCCATCACACAACCGACTAATATTCAGCAGTTCGTTCACCTGCGCGGTTTGAAAATCGGGATTGCCATAGTTGAGTTGCAACGTATCACACCAACCTGCAAAGTAAGGATCGCGCCCGTAAGCCAAAACGCGATCGCCCAACCGACAATAATTTTGGGGTTCCCGCGCCAGTTGTTCCTCGGTGCCCGTGACATAAAACTCTGGATGTTCTGTAGCCCAGGGATGATCCGGTGCCGTGTGATTCGGGACAAAGTCCAGCATCAGCTTCAAGCCGCGTTGGTGCAGGCGATCGCGGAGTCGTTCCATCGCTGCATTGCCGCCAAGTTTTTGATGCACAAAATAACCCGTCACCGCAAAACAAGAACCACACACATCTTCATCGGTCAAATCAGGCAACAACCGTTGGTACACGGCAACCCATTCTGGATTCGTGCGCGAAACCTTGGGGGCTGCTACCCCTGTTTGCCAAACGCCTAAAAAGTAGATCCATTCAAACCCACACTGCACCCACTCATTTAAAACTGAGTCTGAAATGTCATCCAGGGTTGCAGGGCGGTTCAGTTGCTTGGTCAAACGTTGTAACCAAATGCGAGTATTAACCTGATACAAGGTGGGGTAGTGGGATGAATCCATAACGCTCCTTTGCAGAACTGCCTTTTGAGCGAAGACAGTTTGGATCAGTTGTTTTGGTTTGTTGGCCAGACGACCGATGACATCCAAAGCTTTGCTTCTTCCCATGATGTGTTGCTGGTTTCAATAATGAATATCGACCTGTTGACAACTCGACAAATTCTATCTACGCCGTCAGCATAAGCCTAAATTGTATGGAACTGATGAAGACCAGGTTAAATCAGGAAGAAGGCTCACTTTCTAAAATGAGACGTGCTTCCAGGAGTGATTGCTTTTGTGCTTCGGTGACTTCGGGATAGTGCAATCCTAAATTCTCCAGTGTTTGGTAAATCACAATTGCAACCACTAATCGCATGTATCATTTGCGATCGGCAGGAACGATATACCAGGGTGCCCATTCAGTGCTGGTGTGCGTAAAAACATCTTCATAGGCACTCATGTACTCATCCCAATGTTGGCGCTCTTTTACATCACTAGCAGAAAACTTCCAATTTTTCTCAGCCAAGTCTAATCTCGCCATAAAACGTTCCTTTTGTTCTTCTTTTGATACATTCAGGAAGAATTGAAAAATAATCATTCCATTACCAACGAAATATTTCTTGTAATGGTTAACTTTCTCGAAGCGTTGTTTCCAAATATTTTTACTTTTCTTAAATGCTGCGTGCCCAAATTACTTTGAGATTTAGACTTGCAAGTGTAGCGCAAGAACTTAGTAACGATGGCCTGCCGCTTTAGTTTTTCTCGCGCAGACCGGAATAAATCTATCTTTTAACAGTAGTTGATGGACTAGAAAAAACTCTACATTAGGCATGTTTTTGCGATGTGAAGTGGACATGAGCGCATTCCCCTCGAATTCCTCATCCTGGTTAAAGATCGGCTTATTGCTACCGTTAATTGCATTAAATGCTTGGGTTGTCATTCAAACATTTCAATACCTTGAGCCATTGCTCACCATTTTGATCGGTGCTTCTATTTTGGCGTTTGTATTGAATTACCCAGTCAAATTTCTCCAAGCAAAAATCGATCGCCCCTATGCGATCGCGATCGTGTTACTAGCCACTCTGCTGGGTTTTATGGCTCTGGGTATCACGTTAGTCCCGGCACTGCTAGAGCAATTGACAGCAATTGTTAATCAGATCCCAGATTGGTTGAATGCCGCGATCGCCAAGCTCCAAAGTATTCAAAATTGGGCTTCAGCGCACCGCTTGCCCGTGAATTTAAATCGAGTCATTCGTCAATTTACTGAGCGCTTACCAAACCAGTTAGAAGGGATGGGCGATGGCACCATTTCTTTCACTTTGAATGCCGTTGGAGGGCTATCGTCTCTGTTGCTGACGCTCGTTCTAACGTTTTATTTACTCCTGGATGGGGAGCGGGTTTGGGTGGCAATCTTTGAGCGCTTACCCTTGCAGAAACGGGATCAACTCCGCCGATCGTTGCAAAATGACTTTCGCAACTATTTCATTGGGCAAGCCATTTTGGGGGTGATCATGGCAGTCATGATGGCGGTGGTGTTGATTGCCCTCCAGGTTCCCTATAGTCTTTTGCTGGCGGCCATGGTGGGCCTTATGACGCTGGTTCCGTTTGGGGATGTGTTGGGCTACGGGTTGGTGTGTTTGTTGATTGCGGCACAATCGCCGCTCCTGGCCTTAACCGTGCTGGGCAGCGTGATTGTGTTGGATCAAATTATCGATCAGGCGATCGCGCCTCGAATTTTGGGCGGCTTTACGGGGCTGAAACCGATCTGGGTAATCCTGGCGTTGCTCCTGGGCACCAAACTGTTTGGCTTTCCGGGGTTGCTATTGGCCGTGCCGATCGCCAGTTTTATCAACACCCTGCTAGATGATGACTTTTTGCTGCAACCCGAAGAAAATTCTTCAGCCTCAACGACAGAAACCAATCCTTTAATCGATGAAAGAATTCAGTCCCCAACTCCAAAGCTTGGAACTGAAAGCAACTAGGTGATGAAAGGCAGAAAGCAGAAAGCAAAAGGCAGCCTGTCAGGAAGCAGACTTTTGGTGTTTGAGTTGATGCAGGTAAGTAAAGACACTTTTATCGCCGATGTCGGGGGGGATGGGTTGAGTGATTTTGCGCAGGGCGAAGATGGCAAACAAAACAGCCCAGGCCAGCAACAAATAACGTTCGATCGCGGGCGGCAAAATGCCGACTAAATGCCCCAGTAAGAGCGTTGGCACGAGGGGTGTCAAGATTTTGGTTTCCAGGCGATCGAAGCAAAATGCTTCTTTAAAGTAAATTCCAGTCAAAGCAGCAAACACAAAGCCTATCCCTAAGATTGTTAAGGGCTGCTGATAAACGGTTAGGGCAAATGGTTCTGGCGAGAAGTGGGCGATCGCGAGTGAGGTCAGCACCCCCACCAACCAAAACACCTGCAACACTCGATGTAACGGCTTCATGTAAATGTGAATCGTCAGAAGACTAACACCCAGGGATAAGCAGAATAGGGAGTAAGCCAAACTGATCCATTTCAGGCGATCAGGATCAGGGGATGGCCAGAGTGTGATCGTCGTCGCGGCCACAAAAGACGCGGCTGCCACCGCTAAACCGCCCCGATAAATCAAAACTTCCTGGCGATCGCGATCAGTGAGCGTAAATTCGCCAAACTGTCCCTGGTAAATGGTTGGTTGAACTGCTGATTCAGATGAAGGAGTCATAAGGTTTAGAGAGCTTATCTTTACCAAAACTTTAAGTTCATCCCACTGGGTGACACACAGGTAACTAAAAGGGGGGAGCCGATTTAGATCTTGATCGGCGAATCTAGAGATATGTCGAAGGTTTGCCCGTTGCGGAGGCTTTAGGAAAAATGATCGCGTACATCAATCCGACAAACACCATTACCATTCGCCAGGTGATTAAACGGATTCTCAACACTGGCAGAATTACCCACGCTGATGAGAAGTTCTTCCTAAAAGCAATGGTAGCAGAGGAACCTTTAACGAACGAAGAAATGGAGCAGGTGAGCCATATCCTCGATCGCTTGCAAATGGGCTTGTTGAAGGTAGAGCCATAACAAGCAAGCCGAATCACCAGCCCACGATCACTTTCCACACAATTGAACCAATGCCAAACAGGGTAAGGTGTTGGGGAAGCAGATTCAGCACAGGCTGCCGCGCAATTTTTTGGGTGAGAAACACACTGAGCCAGAATGAACCGATGAGGGTAACGGCTTGCAAAAAAGTGATGACGGCTGGATGAGCGATCGCCACAGGTAAATTAGTCGCCCCTAGTCCAAATGTGGCAAAGGTAACCGGCACAATTTGTCCCGCTTCTGTTAGCCCCAAGCGTAGGTAATGCGCTAGGTTTGCCCCTAACACCAGTGGTAGGTAGCCATACGCTAACTCTAGAAATGGGCGCGGTTTGAGAGTGCGATTGCACCAGCGAATGAGTTGGTAGGAGAGGCATGCGATCGCTCCAGGTAGGGCCAACGCCAGGATGGAGAACCCCGCGTGAATCCCAAACGCCTCTAGCCGCAGCGATCGCCCCAATACAGATTCAATTTCTGGCAGGTGATGCAAAAAGGCTGCTCCCAGCAGCAAAAACATTAAACAAACTTCGTGGTAGCGGGGCGTGTGAGTCGTCCACAACTCAATTCCTGGCGGGCGCAGATTGAACTCAACCGATCGATGAGGGCAAGCTTTCAGGCACGTCATACACAAAACGCAATCCCGGTTATCTTCTAGTTGCGCTGGATGGGAATACAACGGACAGCCATTGGTTTCCTGGCCTTCTCCTTTTTGTGGGCCACCTTTGTAGCACTGATAAGTGGTGCAGGTCGCAGAGCAAATGCCCTGTTGGGCGCGGAGTTCCGTCATCGAGAGTTTGGCAAATAAGCCGTTCATCCCCCCGATCGGACAAAGATATCGGCACCAAAAGCGCCGCTCAAACAGCAGCGAAAAAATGATCGCCCCCGCCGTAATCAGCAACAATAAACAGCCCGACAGGTAGGCCGTATTTTCCAAATTCCACAACTCTTCCCAGAGTAAAATCAAAGCGAATAGACCAAATAGAAACCATCCGCCCACTTCTTCTGCGGCCTGCCGTGGCCAGGGCAATAACTTCCGTGGGTAGAGCCAGAGGGACAGTTTTTGGGCAATTTCGCCATAAATCATGAAGGGACAAACCGCACACCACAAACGCCCCACAAACGGAAAGGCCAGCAAACTGAACATCCACCACCAGGCCCAAAATAAATTCAAAGCCACATTCCGATCGCGACTCTGCGGTCCCAACAGCAGAACTCCGACCACCACGGCAAATAACCCAAACGTAATCCCATAATTGAGGCGATCGGGATACCAGGGGCTACGCAAAAACTGCCGTAAGCGAGGGTAAGCATTCAGCAAATTAATGCGAAAACGCTTGCTTTTTGGACTGGTGGCCCAAAAAACTTCTTCTGTAAGTTCAGTGGCTCCATCCAGTTGAATCACAGCTCGCTCTACCAAACTTTCCAATTCAGTTAGGTTGCCTGGAAAGTCGTATCCCTGCAAACGGCGAATCGCCTCTGGGGTGATTTTGGGCTTGGCCATTCCTCGTTGCCGACAAAATAGACTCAGGTAATACTCGGTCTGAATTAAAATGTCGGATTTACGGACTCGCAGAGGAGCAACCTTAATGCTGTGCCCAATCAACCCTTTTTGCTCCAATGCAGGCAAAATTCGCTCCGTGGTCATCAAAATTCGGGCTTCCGTCTGCTTGACCGCTGCTGGTGGCTCGCCTTCACGAGCGATCGGGGCATATTCTCCAGTTTTCAGTAACGTTACCAACTTCTCTTGCAATGTGGGGTTCAAATCCTGAAGATTATTCAGCAACACACTCCCCCGCCCAATCCAATCTAATAATCCGGGTTTGCCACCCACTCGTCCAAATAACTCAGCTCCATTCGCCTGTAATGTGTCGCAATTCACCTTAATCATGAACTCGTTGCGATCGCGCGAGCCAAAGTGAATCAATGCTGCAATATTGTCTTTGCCTAAACCCGGTTCACCAAAAATCAAGACTGAACCGCGATCGCCTTGAGCTTTGCGAATATCTTGACGTTGGCGGACGGCATAACGACTGGTTCCGACGATCCCTCGTTTCACTCGAGGCACCACATAAGGGCGTAAAGCGGCTTGGCGCTCGCGTTCCCGTGCTAGTTCGCTGGCAATATGATCAAGCTCGGTTGCCAGTTGGCGTGAAAAAATTTGGGCAATTTCGGGATGTTGCTGCACTAATCGCAAAAAATCATCTCGTGCAATCTCCCATACCACCACATCCGACAAGGTAATGACAGTTCTTTCGGCAGGTTGGTCGAGGAGTAATTCTTTGAGGTGAAAGACGGCTCCAGGCAATAACCCCACCGATGCGGCCACAGTTGAAGGATTGGTGCGGTAACTTTCTAATTGCCCACTGCGCAGAATGTAAAGGGCGTTGGGGAGCGTGTCTTCTAAAACAATGCGATGATTTTCGGGGATTTGCCGCTCCTGAATGGCTGCCGCGATCGCATTCATCCCTGCATCCGACAACAATCCAAACGGTGTGTGCTGACGTAACCACTCAACGTGGGATGGTTTCATATCGACTTTCCTGGCAGGCGATCTAAGGCATCTGGTTCATCCTTACCATAAGTCAACAGCGATCGCGGCCATTTCGACATCACCTGTAACATCTCGAAAAGAGGCTTTAAAGATAAACCTCCTGCCTGTGAAACTCCCATAGAGTCACCGTAAGCAAGAGGTTCTCTTACAAACCAAATAACCTTAGCTCAGCTTAAAGCCTAGTAGATGGAGCAAACTGCACGATTGCCTTTCATCTTAATCAACCCTTTATCGCCATTGATGACGAAAGGAACATTTTCCTTACCAACCACACGAACCAGCACAGGACGAGCATACATGCACTTTCTGATGTCCTCAGCCCATACTTTAATATCGCTACCAATCCCAAACTTGTCGGTAATGGGGTTTGCAGCCAGAGACTCATCCTTTGCGACTTGAACGTCGATCGGAAGAGAGAACAAAGCGGGATGAACAGGAGGGGTAGGCAGAGTGTGGGAAGTTGTTCCTACAAAGGACTCACGGGAAAGGACGGGGGTGACAGCTCGAGGAACTGCGGTGGCGGGCAAAGAAGCAGCAGCCAAAATTCCAGCAGCAGCACTAACAACGGACAAAATTCGCATGTTCATTTAAATCAACTCCTCTCAACAACCGTAACCACAACTGAATGCTAGATGTAATTTATTCTTTTAAAAACTCAGTTGCTCCTTTTATTTCTACACTGTTTTGCTGATATGAGCCAGTGCCTAGGACATTAAATTTCTAAGAAAAAGCTGAGAATGCTACCAAACGACCTGGGCACGCTCATGAAGGACTCGGCCATACACGGCTTCCGTTTGTTGGGCCAATTGGGCCCAGTTAAACCGACTCTCCAAGTCTTCATAGGCATTTTCAACCAGCCACAGCGCATAGTCAGGGTTTTTTAATACTTCTAAAATGCCCCATGCTAAAGAATCTGGATTATTTGTCCAGGTAACGATCCCCGTCCTGGAGTGCCGCACAATTTCTGGGAAGCCACCCGTATCAGAAACAACGACAGGGACGCGAGCTGCGAAATTCTCTAAAACCACGATTCCAAATGGTTCATACAGGCTAGGAAATACAGCACAATCGGCAATGACGCGAAATTTATTCAAGTCCTCATCCGACAAAAAGCCGGTGAAATAGCAATTGTCCCAGATTCCCAATTCGCCAGCAAAGCGCTTAAAGTCATCTAAGCGGCCTGTGCCAATCAGGACAAACTTCACGTCCCCACCCATTTCTTTCAAAACTTTGGGCACCGCACTCAATAAAACTGTTAGTCCTTTTTCATAGGTCATGCGCCCCACGTAGTAAACAATTTTCTCGTGCTCGGCGGCAAACACACGACGAAAGACTTTTTCGTCAAAGGGTTCACACTGTTTCTTTTCCAGATGGATACCGTTATAGACGACATCGATCTTGTTCCAAGGTGCACCGAGTGCCCGTTCTACTTCGAGTCGCATGTAGTTGGTGCAAACGATGATCCGCCACGCATCGTAGGCAAGTTGCCCTTCTTTGCTGCTGACGTAGCGTTGCTGATCGGAATAGATGCCGTTAAAGCGACCATATTCAGTGGCATGAATTGTGGCAATAAGCGGAATTTTGAAAGTGTGTTTGAGGGCGATCGCCGCATCCCCAACCAGCCAATCATGGGCATGGATTAGATCAAAGGGTTGCTCTTCCATTAGCAACTTACCGCCATGTCTGCCCATGCTTTCGTTCATATTTGCGACCCAGTGAAAGAAGTTTTGGCTGGGCGCAACTTCCACCCGATGCACATGCACCCCTTCCACGACTTCATAGCGAGGAGATTGCCCAAATTCAACGGTAATGATGTGAATTTCGTGGCCCCGTTTGACAAGTTCTGGATATAGTTCCGCTACATGCCGAGCAATCCCGCCCACAATTCGGGGAGGAAATTCCCAAGCAAGAACTAGAACTTTCATCGATACAGATTTCAACAGCGTTTGACCTATACTACCCAACTTTAATCGCAAACAGGGGAGAGTAGAGGGGTGTGGAAGGAAACTGCTCACCTTTGTAGAATTGAGGAGATTGATAGGACTTCAATGACTCCATACTCTCCTGCTGCCATTTCGCCACCGTTAGTATTAGCAACAGACGGCTCCCCCAGTGCCCGAATGGCACAGTCATTAATGCATGCGATCGCTGCTCTATTCACCCCAGTTCAGCCGAACTCCGAACATTCGCCGCTCCTGACTGTGGTGACTGTTCAACCACGCCCACCCAAGCGCTCAAAAAGAGCGACCAACAAAGATAATCAACCCTTGCTGGCGGAAAGTTCTAAGACCGACTCGGCTGGAGCAAACGAGTCAGGGAACACGCCTGTTCCGCGATCGCCCGATGGCCTCTCCTTAAAACAGTTAACCGATCTGGTTTATAGTGACTTTCCCATCAATTTTCCGTTATCTTTGCAAGTCCGGCAGGGTCGCCCTGTCACCGAAATTCTTAATTGTGCCAGATCCTTGCAGGCGGGGTTGATTGCCGTTGGGCATCGCGGGAAGGGGGGAGTTCGAGAGTTGCTGTTGGGAAGTGTTTCCACTGCGATCGCCCGTTATGCCCCTTGTAGTGTATTAGTGGCGCGGGCGCTTCCGGATCAACTGATTGAACCCAGCCTCCGGCACGCCTTGCTGGTAGTAGATGGTTCCCTGGCCTCGCCTCAAGTTCTAGCAACGACACGGCTACTGGTTCCGGCAGGCATCCAAATGGTGACGTTATTGCATGTGCAAGCGCCATTAAACGCGGGCTACATGGTAACGCCCTTTGTGTCGCGAACGTCAAGTCGGCAACTGGATCAATCATTGCAGGATGCTCAACGAGAACAAGGACAGCGCATTTTGCAACAAGCTATGAGCGCTTTCGCAGATTCCCAACTGAATGTCCAAACGCGCCTTCACACGGGAGATATTGGCCCTAGTGTGTGTCAACTTGCTCAGGAGATTGGGGCAAATCTAATTGTTTTGGGAAGCGATGCCACGCGCCGATCGCTGCTGTCTCCCTTACAAGCCATGCGCCTACCTCGTCGGAAACAAGAGTTAGGTGAATCCCGCTTAGTTTTGCGTAATACGCGGTTGAGTGTCACCGATGACTATGTCATTCACTATGCCCCCTGTCCCGTGTTACTGTGTCGAGCGATGACAACCGCACCTTAGAATAGGGGGTACGATTAGTTGATCCACTTTTGAATATTTTCGCAATGACTCACTCAACTGATATTGCAACTCTGGCTCGGTGGATGGCTGCCGACTTTAGCAATCAGGCGCAGGCATTTGAGAATCCGCCCTTTTTTGCTCATATCCGCGTCTGTATGCGACCTTTACCATTAGAGCTACTGTCTGGGGTCAGTTTGTTTGTTGAACAAGCTTACGACTACAACTTGAATGACCCATATCGGTTGCGAGTGCTGAAATTGATTGAGCAGAATGGGCAAATTGAAATTGAGAACTATTGCGTCAAGGATGAACAAGAACTTTTCGGCGCTTCTCGCGACCCCAAGCGGTTAGCCACATTGACTCGCGATCGGCTAGAAAAACTCCCTGGGTGTAACATGTTGGTGGAGTGGACGGGATCAAGCTTCAAGGGCAAAGTGCAACCGGGTAAGGCTTGTATGGTTGTGCGCAAGGGCAAAACAACCTATCTAGATAGTGAATTCGAGATTAACCCTGAGCAATTTGTTAGCCTGGATCGAGGGCGCGATCCCGAAACAAATGAGCATATGTGGGGATCGGTCGCGGGGCCGTTTGAGTTTGTCCGATGGGCGAGTTTTGCTGATGAAGTCAAGGTATAACCCTCATGTATGACTTGCTCCTGCGTCAGTGCCGATTGTTACAAACCGATCGAACCATCGCTGATGTTGATATTGCGATCGAGGGTGGAAAAATTGCTGCGATCGCGCCTCAACTTACCGCTACAGCCAAAATCACCCTGGATATTGCCCATCAACTAGTCAGCCCACCGTTTGTTGAATCTCATATTCATCTCGATTCTGCACTAACGGTGGGGCAACCCCGGTGGAACCAAAGTGGCACCTTGTTCGAGGGGATCGAAATCTGGCGAGAGCGGAAGCAAAATCTGTCCCTGGAAGATGTCAAGCAACGGGCGATCGAAACCCTCAAACTCCAAGCATCTCAAGGGGTTCTTTTTGTGCGAAGCCATGCAGATGTCAGCGAACCCAGTTTGACTACGTTGCAAGCCCTCCTAGAAGTGCGAGAAGAAGTTAAACCCTGGACAACGCTACAAGTGGTTGCTTTTCCACAGGACGGCATTTATGGCAGCCCTCAAAATGACGCCTTAATTGAAAAAGCATTGGAGATGGGGGCTGATGCTGTAGGGGGCATTCCTCACTACGAATTAACTCGAGAAGATGGGGTGAAATCCATACATCGTATTTTTGAACTGGCGCAAAAGTACGATCGCCTGATTGATATTCATTGTGATGAAGTTGACGATGATCAATCTCGCTTTCTGGAAGTCGTGGCTGCTTGCACGATTCGCAGTGATCTGGGGGCTAAAGTTACTGCCAGCCATACCACCGCCTTCGGCTCCTATAACAACGCCTACGCCTTCAAATTACTGAGTTTTTTACGCCGAACCCAACTTAATTTCATTGCCAATCCCTTAATTAACATCACCCTACAGGGCCGCACTGACACGTATCCCAAACGCAGAGGAGTGACGCGCGTGAAAGAGCTGTGGCAGCAAGGAAGCAACGTCAGCTTTGGTCATGATTGCGTTCAAGATCCGTGGTATTCCCTGGGTACAGGCAATATGTTGGATGTGGCCTCAATGGGGTTGCATGTTTGTCAAATGACAGGTACCACTGAGATTAATGCCTGCTACGACATGGTGACCTGGAATGGAGCGCAAACGCTAAACCTGGCGGAGCAATATGGCGTGGAGGTGGGTAAATCAGCTAACTTGATTGTTTTAGATGCCAGCGATCGCTACGACGCGATTCGGAGACGCGCCAATGTCAGTTATGTCATCTCCCGTGGCAAATTACTTGCCCGCACCGAGTCACCCCGTACGAGTTGGTACAACCTGGAGCAGGAAGCCTGAAGCATTACGGTCGTCGTAATCTGCGCGTTCGCTGGGCAATAGTCAGAACTAAATAAACGATCGCCAAATAGGCTGTAGCAACTAAGGAAATCAAAATTGGAGCGTTTGTGGGAATCATGGTGCGGAGCAGGAAGAGCTGAACAGACAAAGGAGAAAGAGCGGCAGTCAAACTAACATTTGAAACGCAAAACGATCGCTCATAAGCATGGCTGCACAGCCACGCCCAGAACTGTCCCGGATCTGTTGCTCTCATCTGTAGAAACTTTACAGGTAAGGTCTTCGCAGATCACCACAGGCTCAGGACATGCCCCACCCGACCGATAGGAATTTCAACGCCCAAGCGATCCCACTAGAAGTACAACAAACGTCAACCTGCGCGTTCGTATCTACCAGACAAGCTGGATGAATCACACACCTTCTATTCAGAACTTGGAATTGATCAAAATGAAACTTTCAATCAGTTTCCGACTGCAATCAAGAAGGACATATCGCTCACAGCTCAACAGGGCTTTTGCTAAGCCACAAGTTGATCCTTAACGGGACTCATATTTAATTTTTCAAATGCTTACCACTAAGATAACACAAAACATCGATGAACTGGGGATTTGAACGCCTGATTTTTTAGATAAATTTTTCTGCCTGACGAGGGGCGAATCCCTTAAAATAGAAACAGATTACTTAAAGTTTCGTAACCTTTATTGCCTGAGTCGGAATTCCATGACTTCAGCTACATTCCTATTTGCACCAGTCGAAGAAGATTTAGCTCTGCTCACAGAGAACTTAAAGAATTTGATTGGCGCTCGTCATCCAATCTTATATGCCGCTGCAGAACACCTGTTTGGTGCGAAGGGCAAGCGAGTCCGACCAGCGATCGTCTTCCTGGTTTCAAGAGCAACGATGCAAGGGCAAGAAATTACAGCTCGCCATCGACGACTGGCAGAAATCACGGAAATGATTCACACGGCCAGTTTAGTCCATGACGACGTGGTAGACGAATCGGAACTACGTCGGGGTGTGCCTACAGTTCACAGCAGCTTCGGCAATCGGATCGCTGTGCTGGCAGGGGATTTTTTATTTGCGCAGTCATCCTGGTACTTGGCAAATTTGAACAACTTAGAAGTGGTGAAGCTACTTTCTCAGGTCATTATGGATTTGGCTGAAGGAGAGATCCAGCAGGGGTTGAGTCGGTTTGCTACCACATTATCGATCGACGCATACCTGGAGAAAAGCTACTTCAAAACAGCAACGTTGATTGCCAACAGTTGTAAGGCAGCAGCGGTTTTGAGTGAAGTTTCTCCCGTATTAGCAGAATCCTTGTACAGCTATGGCCGACACTTCGGACTTGCCTTTCAAATTGTGGATGACATTTTGGACTTCACAGGATCAACTGAGGAGTTGGGCAAACCAGCGGGGTCTGATCTCAAGAGCGGCAATTTGACTGCTCCTGTCTTGTATGCGTTAGAAGAGAAGCCAGCTCTGGAAGTCATTATTGAACGCGAATTTGCCCAACCTGGTGATCTGGAGCAAGCGTTAGCCTTAGTGGCGGATAGTCGGGGAATTGAGCGATCGCGAGAACTGGCGAAATATCATGCCCATCAGGCAAACTTATGCCTGGAAGGGTTACCTCCATCTGCATCGCGCCAAACACTATCAAAATTGACTGAATACGTACTGCGTCGCCTGTTTTAGCTACTGTCTATTGCTTTCTACCGATGCAATTGTATATAAGTTTTATTTAAACAATCTCAAGAAGTCATAGTTTTCTCAAATGAATAATTCCTATGCTTACTTGTATGAAAGACTACTTTGCTTCAACCCACCGATTCTTTAAGATGACAAAAGTTGAATGCCAAGCTTAAGAATAGTCACATTGATTAAACTCTTGCTTTATTGATGACGAGGCTTGTTGGTAATCATTTATACAAGTACGCTTAACATTTACTTTTTCATTGTTTCCACCTAGAGAATAAAAAGCGGATATATATGGTAAAGTTCTGTCATTCGCGGTTGCCAAATAATTAATCTTTTGATCTGATTCTTGAGTGGTTTCGAGTCTTATATATTGTGACTCTACCTGCTGTCGAAAAGATCATCTTTCAGATTACCAAAGATTATTTCTTGGCAATTTTCGAATACAACTGTGTGTACCTCTTGATGATTGCATTCATGTTTGTTGGGTTGGAATTTGCAAGGGCTGGGTATATTAGGTTGTCAGTTCTAGTAGTGATTCTCCTCCTATTCTAATCCTGCTTTCGATAGTTTTTTGGGAGTGTTTTCCTGTCGTAGAGTCATGTTGTCATCATCACCAGTAATTGAGCAGGCAGCTTATAAGTTGAAGTGATGGTGCTAAGGATGTGACGTGAAGTCGTTACTCGACGTTTGTTTCTTGCGATGAGGTTTAAGATCTCGCCGTTGGTGCAAGTGTCGTAAGGAATATCAGGGTACTAGGTTTAGTTATCGTGTTTGCTAGCTTTTGTTATCAATTTGATGTTCAGTCACACCAGTAGCAATATGTTTTCTATCAACCAGAAGTGCATCGCTTTGATTTCAGTGCATGGAGATCCATCAGCTGAGATTGGGAAAGAAGAAGCGGGTGGTCAAAATGTGTACGTGCGACAGGTAGGTGAAGCGCTATCGCGACAAGGATGGCACGTTGATATGTTCACTCGTTTAGCAGATGCAAATCAGCCAACGATCGTACAGCATACTGATACTTGCCGAACGATTCGCATTGCCGCCGGTCCGCAAACATTTATTCCAAGAGATGAGTTGTTTGAGTATTTGCCGACGTTTGTGCAAGGATTTTTGAAATTTCAACGTCAATCGAGTCTTCAATACTCAGCCATTCATACGAATTATTGGTTGTCATCCTGGGTGGGAATGCAATTGAAGAAGCTGTTATCAGTACCTCAAATTCATACTTACCATTCTTTGGGAGCGGTTAAGTATCAATCGACTTCAGCCGTGCCGTTGATCGCTTCCACGCGGTTGGATGTGGAGAAAATGGTGTTGGAGACGGCTGAACGGATTGTTGCAACCAGCCCTCAGGAAAAAGAACATATGCGATCGCTGGTATCAACCAAGGGCAACATCGACATTATTCCTTGTGGTACCGATATTCAACACTTTGGTTCAGTCTCACGGGCAGAAGGACGGCAAAAGCTAAGCATTTCGCCAGACGAAAAAGTTGTGTTGTACGTAGGGCGGTTTGATCCCCGCAAAGGCATTGAAACTCTGGTGCGAGCGATCGGGCATTCTCAACTGAAGGAGAGTGGGAAACTGCGGCTCATTATTGGGGGTGGTAGCCGTCCCGGACAGAGTGACGGATTGGAGCGAGAACGAATTGAAAGCATTGTGAATGAGTTAGGAATTCTTGCATTTACCGAATTTCCAGGACGATTGAGTCCAACCGTGTTGCCTACCTACTTTGGAGCAGCGGATGTTTGTGTTGTCCCAAGCCATTACGAACCCTTTGGACTGGTGGCGATCGAAGCAATGGCTTGTCGCACTCCGGTGATTGCCAGCAATGTGGGCGGCTTGCAATACACAGTTCGTTCAGAAGAAACTGGGTTACTGGTGCCTCCCAAAGATGAATTGGCCTTTGCAGCGGCGATCGACCGCATTTTGCTTAACCCTGCCTGGCAACAAGAACTGGGCCAGGCAGCCAGAAGACACGTTGAAGAAAAGTTTAGTTGGGATGGTGTTGCTAAACAATTAGCAGATTTGTATCTCCAACTGATTGCTGAATCTGAGTCGGCAAAATCCACTCCGGTCAGTGCTTAGGACTATGGATTAAATAAAGTGGCATAGCCGTCTCGGCTGTGAGTGACAGGCAGGATGCCCATTCTACCAAGATAGCCTGGATCAACATCAACCTTCGAGGCCCCCAAGGGTTTCGGAGGTTTCGGATTGGTTGTGCATAAACTTGGAACGATCGCCCCATTGCATAAGGACCTCCGTTTCTTGAGGTTCCAGCAGGGTAGATTTTGCTGCATTCACTTTTAATGGTTTAACTAAATCCGCCGCCCGGTATTCAAGCTTAATCATCTGTACTTAATCATCTGTAATAGTTGAAAGGCTGCAAACACCGGTAGTTGAGAGACACACTGCGGTAATGTGGGAAAAGTCACTTTACCAAGCTGGTTTAAATTAGCGATATGTCTCTAGCTGCGTCGCCGACCGTTTCAAATTCAACTCGGACCATTCGGATTGGTTCTCGGAAAAGCCAACTTGCCTTGGTACAAACCTATTGGGTGAAAGATCAATTACAACAGGCATTTCCCGATCGCACCTTCGAAGTTCAAACGATGAGTACTCAGGGCGACAAGATCCTGGATGTGGCGTTGGCGAAGATTGGCGACAAAGGGTTGTTTACGAAAGAACTCGAAGTTGGCATGTTAGATGGCGACATTGATTTTGCTGTCCATTCCTTGAAAGACTTGCCGACTCGGCTCCCAGAGGGATTAGTGCTGGGCTGTGTCACAGAACGGGAAAACCCAGCAGATGCTCTAGTCGTTCACGCGCAGCATCAAGATAAGCAATTAGACACTCTACCCGAAGGGGCGATCGTCGGCACCTCGTCACTCCGGCGGTTGGCTCAACTGCGGCACCATTACCCCCACCTCAGCTTCAAAGATGTACGGGGCAATCTGAATACTCGCCTTGCGAAACTGGATGCAGGTGACTATGATGCCTTGATCCTGGCGGCGGCTGGCTTGCAGCGATTGGATATGGCCGATCGCATTCATCAAATAATTCCGGCTGAAATCTCACTTCATGCTGTCGGCCAGGGAGCTTTGGGCATCGAATGTCGAGCCGAAGATGCTGAGATTTTGACCCTCCTCAAAGCGCTGGAACATGCTCCTACAGCTTATCGATGCTACGCCGAACGGGCATTTTTGCGGGAGTTGGAAGGCGGCTGTCAGGTGCCGATCGGGGTTAATACTGTGCTGGATAGCAACACCTTAACCTTGACTGGTATTGTCGCTAGTCTGGATGGGCAAAAGTTGGTCAAAGATACCATCACCGGTGCAGCGGAAACCGCAGAACAGTTAGGTACAGAATTGGCTCAACGCATGCGGCAGCAGGGCGCTCAGGCTATTTTGGATGAAATTTTGGCAACGCTCGATCGTTCCTAATGATTCTGTGAAATATCTCGGTTCGATCGCAACAGCTCATTTTTTCTCCTTCCTTCAATTGAGCGCGATGGAAGCCCTATGCTGGTTTATGATCACAGTGCAAATCTCTTTTGCTGGTCGAATGTTGGCAGCTGAGAGATTGGGAAGACCATTCAAGGGTTAGGAAGGTTTACATGAGAATCCTGTTTGTTGCCGCTGAGGCTGCTCCATTGGCAAAAGTTGGCGGCATGGCTGACGTGGTTGGGGCATTGCCCAAAATTTTGAAAAAAATGGGGCACGATGTGCGGGTCTTCATGCCTTACTACGGATTCCTGGCAGACAAAGTGCGTGTGTCCAAGGAACCCATTTGGCAAAGCAATGCCATGTTCCAGGATTTTCACATTTACGAATCTAAGTTACCGGGATCGGAAGTGCCCCTCTACCTCTTTGGGCATCCGGTGTTTGAACCGCGCCGGATTTATTATGGCGAAGACGAAGATTGGCGGTTTACCTTCTTTGCGAATGGAGCCGCCGAGTTTGCCTGGAACTTTGGTGCCTGGCGACCCCAAATCTTGCACTGCAACGACTGGCATACCGGGATGATTCCTGTCTGGATGCACGAAACTCCCGACATTCACACTATATTTACAATTCACAATTTGGCGTATCAGGGGCCGTGGCGCTGGCGGTTAGAGCAAATTACCTGGTGCCCGTGGTATATGCAGGGGCATAACACAATGGCGGCGGCTGTGCAGTTTGCTGATCGGGTAACAACGGTTTCTCCCACCTACGCCAAGCAAATCCAAACTCCGGCCTATGGCGAACAATTGGAAGGGTTGATGTCTTACATCAGTGGCAAACTGAGTGGGATTTTGAATGGCATTGATGTGGAGTCTTACAATCCCAAAACGGACAAGAGCCTGAATCGGACGTTTACCGCTGAGACGCTGGACGAGCGCCTGGCAAACAAGGTCTCACTGCAAGAAGAAGTGGGGTTGGAGGTTAATGCCGAAGTTTTTTTACTGGGCATGGTAACGCGATTGGTAGAGCAAAAAGGACTGGATTTAGCAATTCAGATCCTCGATCGCTTTATGGCCTACTCCAATGCGCAAATGATTTTGTTGGGCACTGGCGATCGTTACTACGAAACTCAAATGTGGCATCTGGCCTCCCGTTATCCTGGCCGCATGTCGGTTTATCTCTTACACAATGACATTCTGGCTCGCCGCATTTATGCTGGCTGTGATGCCTTTTTGATGCCATCTCGCTTTGAACCGTGTGGTATTAGTCAAATGCTATCGATGCGCTATGGTTGTGTGCCGGTCGTGCGGCGAACAGGTGGCCTGGTCGATACCGTGACTCACCACGATCCCATGAATCAGGCTGGAACAGGCTACTGTTTCGACCGCTACGAGCCGCTTGACCTTTACACCTGTCTGGTTCGGGCCTGGGAAGGGTTCCACTACAAGCCGGAGTGGCGTGCCCTGCAACAACGCGGTATGGCGCAAGACTTTAGCTGGGCTAAATCTGCGATCGAATACGAAAAGCTGTATCGCCAACTCGTACCGGAGTCCGAAGATCCGCTGTTGCAAACACCCCTCCCAGCCGATAGCTCGATCGCGGCAACCCCGAAGAAACCCGAGTTGGTTCCGTAGGGACGTTTTTCTCAGCAGGGACGTTTTATAAAACAGCCCATCTTGTCAAGATTGACAGCACTCCCTACTGTATCAATGGCCTCACTAAAATCTCGGCCCCAGCCCTAAAAACAAATATTTATAGGATTATCGGGTCGATTCCAGCAGAACGAGGTATAGTCTAGCCGTGTGGTCAGTATGGCTAAACGATGGTGTCTGCCCCAAAAACTTCTAAATCCACAACTAAGGCTGCTAGCACTCGCTCTTCGCAGCCCAATTCAGCCAGCAAAGTTCTGGTTGTGCTAAATGGCAAGGGAGGCGTTGGGAAAACAACGACAGCCGTAAACCTGGCTGCAACGTTAGCGGAAAAGGGGCGGGTGTTATTGGTGGATGCTGATCCTCAAGGCTCGGCAACGTGGTGGGTCGAGCAGAGTGACGGGGCGATCGGGTTTGATTTGACCCAGGAAACAAATCCGCTGTTTCTATCCAAATTGCGAGAAATAGCAAACTACGACATGGTGGTGGTGGATACCCCTCCAGCCCTGAATTCAGAGGCCTTAGCAGCAGTCATTCCAGCCGCCGATTATGTCGTTTTACCCACGCCGCCTGCCCCCATGGATTTGGCTGCCTTGATTGAGACAGTCCGATCGGCAGTAGTGCCTGCCAAGGTGCCCCATCGAGTCTTGCTCACGAAGGTTGATCCGCGGAGTTTGGCCGAAGCTCTGGAAGCCCAAAATACGTTGATGGAGTTGGGCATTCCAGCATGTAATGCGTTCATCCGAGCCTACAAAGCGCATGAACGAGCAGCCTTAGAGGGGATGACGATCGCCCAGTGGCGGGGTAAAAATGCCAGAGAGGCGGAAGCAGATTATCGCCGTGCAGCAGACGAAATTCAGCGGGATTGGAGAAACTAATGGCTAGAAAACGACTTTCGGATTTATTACGGGAAGAGGTGCAAAAACCAGCGGACACCCCTTCAACCCCAGACGAAACCGCACCAGCAGCACAGAGCCAGAGTGAAGCGTCCGTTGCCCCCTCCACCCACGAAGCGGAACTTGCTGCCGCGCTCCAACGAGAAGCTGATCTCCAAACTCAAGTTGCGAGCCTCAAAGCCGACTTAAAGAATCAAACTGCTGCGGCAAAAAAACTGCAAACCAATTTGGAGAAGGCCGAAAAACGCGCCCAACAGTTAGCAACGGAATTAGCGGAAGTCAAGCAAACCGCGCTCCAGTTGGCCGAAAGTAACTCTCGGTTACAAGCAGAGGTCGCCACCTTACAACGATCGCAACCAACCAAATCGCCAGTCGCGGCCCCACCCACGCCCCCAACTGCGAAACCAGAACTCGCCGCGAAACCGCTGACCCAGCAAGAAGTGCTCCGTCGCCGTCAGGCCGACTCTTTGGCGCATCCCATGTTTCCAGCGGGAAAAGCCCCTGGCCAGTTTACCGAGCAAGACTTGGGCTGGGTGGATTAAACCCCGTTCAGTACCTGAGTTCTGCTAAGCCTAAGTAGCGAATGCCGATCGGGGTAATTTCGAAGCGGCAAGGCAAAACTTTCACGCCAATCGCGATCGCTTCTCGAAACAAACGGCCATAGGTGGGGTCAGCCGTGTCTCCGGGCGCAAAGTAGGGGCAATCGCCCCGATTGATGAAAAAGAGCATCACCGGATTGGCCTCAGGTAACAGTGCCATCAATTCTCGCAGGTGCTTCTGCCCGCGCGTGGTGACCGTATCAGGAAACAGCACTAAATCCTGTTGCGCCCAAGTGGTGCTTTTCACCTCAATGTAGGTCGGCTTCCCAGTACCAAGCAGCAGAAAGTCAATCCGTGACTTTTTATCCGCTCCGTAAGGCACTTCACACCGAATTTCGGTGTATGCACCTAACTCCGGCAAAAGTTGATGCTCCAAGACCAGGCGAGTCACTTTGTTGGGTAAGCCCGTGTTTGTTCCCACCCAGGTTGGTTCAGTATCACACACCTCGATCAATTCCCAGGTGTAGGCTAGTTTGCGCTTGGGATCAGCACTTTTGGATAGGTACACCCGACTGCCGATCGTTGAAATGCCCGTCATCGGTCCAGTATTCGGGCAATGCGCCGTCACAACCTCACCCGACTCCAATTCAATGTCGGCAAAAAACCGTTTATACCGCTTCAGCAATTTTCCAGGATAAAGAGCAGGATAGGTGTAAATCAAAGCAGCCATAGGAGTAAGGAGTTTGAATCAGTCAGTTGAGAGCGTGGAGCGATCTTAGTCTAATGTTGATTTGACTAAATCTAGAACGTCTGTTCTAAAGTGTGCTATCAGTAATTAAACCAAAGATTTTTGTGCATCAGTTGGTTGAGCGGCTACACTAAACACGATTTTCATTCCTAGAGGGGACGATCGCAGGCTGTGTATGTAAAGCGCCTGGAACTCACAAATTTTAAGTCCTTTGGCGGCAAAACGACTGTGCCTTTGCTGCCGGGATTTACTGTGATCTCTGGGCCAAACGGCTCTGGCAAATCGAACCTGATTGATGCAATCTTATTTTGTTTAGGCTTGGCCGGTTCCAAAGGGATGCGGGCGGAGCGTTTACCTGATCTGGTCAACAATACTCAGGTAAGCCGCAATCGCTCCACGATCGAGGCCAGCGTTACCGTCACATTCGACCTGACCGACGAGCCAATGTCGATCGACGACGAAATTGAACAAGCGATCAATCGTGACAGTTCCCTAGTCGAAGCCGACATGGTGCCGTTTGTTGATGCCGAGTCGGACGGGCATGCAGCCAACGGCCACACCAACGGCAATAGCCACAGCTCCCAGAGCAATCAAGCCAATGGCAATGGCAACGCCTTGCGAGAATGGAGCGTTACCCGGAAGTTGCGCGTCACCCAGCAGGGCACCTACACATCGAACTACTACATGAATGGGGAAGCCTGCACCCTAACGGAGTTACACGAGTCTCTGGGCCGGTTACGCATTTATCCTGAAGGATACAATGTGGTGCTTCAGGGGGATGTGACCCGCATTATTTCCATGAATCCCCGCGAGCGGCGAGAAATTATTGATGAACTGGCTGGAGTGGCAGCCTTCGATCGCAAAATTAACCAGGCAAAAGAAAAGCTGGATGCCGTCAAAGACCGGGAAGACAAGTATCACATCGTTGAGCAGGAATTGATTACTCAGCGCGATCGGCTAGCGCAGGATCGCATCAAAGCGGAAAAGTACAAAAAACTGCGGCAGGAACTTCAGACGAAAGAACAATGGGAAGCTGTAATTCAGCATCGGCAGGCGGTACGGCAGGTGGAGCAACTGCAAAACCAAATTGCTGCCGACGAAAAAGCGATCGCCGATTTTACCGAACACATTGCCACGCTTTCCACTGAAATCCAGCGCTCCACCGCAGAACTGGAACAACTCAACGCCCGGGTGAAAGCTCTCGGCGAAGAAGAACTGCTGGCCTTACAAGCCACCCTCGCCACGCAAGAAGCTGAATTGCGTCAACTCCAGCGACAGGAAAGTGACCTGCAAGCAACTCGCAAAGATCTGGAAACGAATCTGGTTCGGACGCAGCAAGACTTGCAAGAACAGCAGCAGCAGCTAGAAACTCTCCATCAAGAGCAGCAGCGGTTGGAGTGTCAAGAACTGTCGGCGTTGCGATCGACCCGTGATGAAGCTTTTCAGTCCCTAGAGCAGAGTCGCGAGGCGGCCAGTGCTTCAGCCGCCAGTGCTGAAGCCTGGGTGCAGGAGCAAACTAGCCTCCGGCATCAGGTTGATGAAGTCCTCACGCACCTGGAACCGCAGCGATCGGAACAAGTCCGCCTGCGAGAACGCACCCTGCAACTGGAACGTCAAATTCAAGAGCAGACTGAGACCCAGCAAACTCTCACTCAACGCCTTGCCGAAACTCAAGCGCAGCAAACCGCCAAGCTCGCCCAGCAAGAAGCGGCCCAGCAGCACATTCAAATGCTTGCAGTGAAACTGGCGGCGGCGGAGCAGGAACTTCAAATTCAGCAAGAAACCCAATCCCGCCTGCTGCATGAACAGCGAGAAAAGCAGCGTCGCCTGGACAAACTCGAAGCTCAAACTCAGGCGCTTCAAGAAGCCCAAGGTACCCACGCCACTCAACTGATTCTGCAAATGAATATGTCTGGGGTGTGCGGCTTGGTGGCGCAGCTGGGACGGGTCGAACCCCGCTATCAACTGGCGTTAGAAACAGCCGCTGGAGCCCGATTGGGAAACTTAGTCGTTGAGGATGATGGCGTTGCGGCGGCCTGCATTGAACTGTTGAAACAACGCAAAGCTGGACGTGCTACCTTTCTGCCGCTCAACAAAATTCAACCCGGACGATCCGCCAAAGGCACGATGCGATCGCTGCCCGGTTGCCTTGGGTTTGCGGTTGACCTGATCGAATTTGACACCCTCTACCGCGATGTCTTCGCCTACGTTTTCGGTTCTACCCTGGTGTTTGAAACTCTGAGTGAAGCCCGTCGTAACTTAGGTGAACACCGCATGGTGACGCTGGATGGGGAACTTCTGGAAGCTTCCGGCGCGATGACCGGGGGCAGCAGCAATACCCGCCCATCGCTGCACTTCGGCAGAATGGACGCAGATGAATCCGATGAAGTTAAATCTTTGCGCGATCGCCTCCAGGAAATCGATCGCATCCTCACCCACTGCGAAAATGCCATCTTTCGTGCCACAAATTTAGTGAAGGAACGAACTCAAGAATTGACTGAATTGCGCCAACAGCACCGAGAGCATCAACTCAAGGCCGAACAATTTACCAAAGAGCTGCAAATCCTCAGCCAGCAGCATTCTAGCCTCAACACGCAACTGGAACAACACACTCAAGAACTGGGCACTGCCCAAACCCGTCTGCAAATTCTGGATATTGAGATTCCAGCCCAGGCAGACCAACTTCAGCACTTGCGCGATAGCTTGACAGAACTGGAGCAATCCCATACCCACAGTGAATGGCAGCAAATTCAGGCCACGCTGCGATCGCAAGAAACTGACCTCAGCCAGAAAGAGTTAGCCCTCCGAACTGCCGAACAACGTCTCCAGGATCTTGACAATCAACAGCAACGCCTTCGGGAAAAGATTCAGCAAACCCAACACCGGTTGCAGGAATTCCGCACGCAGCAAGCCACCCAACTGAATCAAGAATCAGCCATCCGAAATCAGCAAGCAGAGTTAGAACTGAAAATTACTGATACGCGATCGGCTCAGGTGACGGTCGAGCAACGGCTAGGCTCCGAGAAGGTGCAGCGCGATCGGGTCGAACGGCAATTGCGAGAACGGCAGATTCAACAGCAGCAGCGAGAGTGGGATCAACAGAAAGTGCAGGAAACCAGAATGGCGCGGCAGGAACAACTCGCTACCATCCAGGAACAACTGCAAACTCAGCAGCTGGAACTGCCGGAACTCCTGCCAGAAGTGCCCGAAAACATTGGGCTAGAACAGCTTCAGCAAGAACTGCGATCGCTGCAAAAACGGTTACAGGCAATGGAGCCGGTAAACATGCTGGCGCTGGAAGAATACGATCGCACCCAGGCCCGCCTGGACGAACTCACCGAAAAACTTCGCACCCTGGAAGAAGAACGCACCGAACTACTGTTACGAATTGAAAACTTTACCACCCTGCGGCAACGGGCCTTCATGGAAGCCTTCAACGCCGTCAACGAAAACTTCCAAGCCATTTTTGCCACTCTTTCCGATGGTGATGGCCGCTTGCAACTGGACGATCCCCAGGCTCCTTTCAATGGGGGCTTAAATTTGATTGCCCATCCTAAAGGTAAACCAGTGCAGCGGCTCGCCTCCATGTCAGGAGGCGAAAAATCTCTCACCGCTTTAAGTTTCATCTTTGCCTTGCAACGATACCGCCCGTCCCCGTTCTACGCATTTGACGAAGTGGATATGTTTCTTGACGGAGCAAACGTAGAGCGATTAGCTAGAATGATCAAACAGCAAGCGGAGCAAGCCCAGTTCATTGTCGTCAGCCTCCGCCGACCCATGATCGAGTCGGCACAGCGGCAAATCGGCGTGACTCAGGCAAGAGGCGCATTTACCCAGGTTTTGGGGATTGACTTAACGCCACAACGTGCTTCATTGTGATTGGGTTATTATCAAACAGGATTCGCGCATCCGGGATTTGGACATAATGGCATCTGAAGAAATTCGCCAACGCTCAGACCTTCTTGGCACAATGGTTGTCACCCGCAACACCGGTAAAAAGTTGGGGGTGATCAGTCAGCTATGGGTAGATATCGATCAGCAGAAAGTGGTAGCTCTCAGCCTGCGCCCAAATCTGCTATACGGGACTCCCCAACCCATGTTGTTGAGCAGTATTCGGCAAATTGGCGATGTCATTTTAGTTGACGACGAAGATGTGATTGAAGACATCGATACTGAGTCTTACAACAGTTTGATTAATTGCGAGGTGATCACCGAAACTGGCGAATTGCTGGGCAAGGTGCGTGGATTCAAGTTTGATGTGGATGACGGCGGCGTGGTATCGCTGATCATCGCGTCAGTGGGGTTGCCCCTGATTCCCGATCAGGTTGTGAGTACCTACGAGCTACCGATCGACGAAATTGTTAGCAGTGGTCCCGATCGCCTGATTGTGTTTGAAGGGTCCGAAGAACGGATGGTGCAACTCTCCGTTGGTGTGCTGGAGCGGCTCGGCATCGGTCGGCCACCCTGGGAACGGGATGATGATGAAGCCTACATTGCCCCTGTGCGCACGGATAATCAACTTGGTACTGGACTGCGAACCCCTGTGAATACGCCGGTGCGGCAGCGAGAACCCGTGGTGCAGGAAACCTGGGACGACGATAACTGGGGGAGTGACCCAGAACCTCGTCAACTCAAGCAACAAGAGCGTCGTGCTGAACTCTATTACGATGACGACGATGCCGGAGACAACTGGAGCGAAGCCACGGCGAAAGACGACTATCAGCAGAACTACACTCAACCCTACGCCCCTGGCGAGTATAGCGACGATTACGACGATCAGTACGACGATAAATACGATGATTTAGAAGAAGATGCCTGGGCCGACCAGGAACCGCAGGCGTACAAAGCTCCGCGCGTCAATATTCCAGAAAAAACAAAAACCCCGGAATACGAAGAGGAAGGTTATTAAAGAGCAATCAATGATCCATCCGCATACAGAATTGCGATTCATTAACGAGTCGATCGGGTTTGGGGTTTTTGCAACTGAATTCATTCCAAAAGGAACGATCACCTGGATTCTGGATGACCTGGATCAAGTATTTGATGAACCCTATGTACAGAGTCTTGATTCGCTGCGGCGCGATCGCATCCTCAAGTACAGCTTTCGCGACGAACGGGGATATTACATCCACTGCTGGGACATCGCTCGCTACGTCAACCATAGTTTTACGCCGACCCTGATTACCACTCCCTATAAATTTGAACTCGCAGCGAGTGATATTTATCCAGGGGACGAAATTACCGATGACTACGGCTATTTCAATCTGGATGAGCCGTTCTACTGTTTACCGGAACCTGGTAGCAGTCGCATTCATGTCATGCCCGATGATATTTTGCGATACTACCCAGAGTGGGATCGCAAAGCGGCGGCGGCGATGGAGTACTTCAATCGTGTTGAGCAACCCCTGCAACACTTAATTGATCCAACTTATCAATCAAAAGTAACCGCGATCGCCGCCGGTAAAGAGCCTTTAGACTCAATTTTGACCTGCTACTACGATCGCCGCTCCAGTGTTTGTCGGCCATAGTTCCTCTCCCTTCTCCTTTCTGCCCTCTGCTTTTTTCCTTCTCCCTCCCCCTTTTCGCCATTTGTCGCCTGCAATCCCTAACCTGGGCATACTGACAGCAATATTGTCAAGAGAAGAATAAGTCTTCTCATTGCCCCAGGAGACTGTTATGCAATCGTTGCCGATAAGTGTGGATGCAGCACCAACCCGTTCGCGATCGCGGTTGTCGATGTTGCGATCGGTGGGTTCTCGGTTGTTTCTCTCGGTTGTGGGCGGCTCTTTGATTGGGTTGTTGGGTACAACCTACTGGTCGTATCGAGAGTTGTCTCGGCAAGCAGAAGCAGAACTTCTCTCCAGTTTGCAAGTCAAGACCGAGAATCTAGAAGGAGACTTCAACGCCCTGGAAGCCTCCACCAAAACGGTGGCAGAAGCCGCTCGAACGCTGTATCGAGCCGGGGAACGACGTGAGCAAGTTTATAGCGACTTGGTGTATCGGGCGTTGCAAACGTCCCCTTTAGGGACGGGTTTGGGCTTTGGCCAACCTCCCACCGATCGCCGCATTATTCCCGCCCGCCGGTTCGCCTATCCCTACGTTGCCCGCAACAAGCAGACTGGTCAGGTGGAGCCGCCAATTTTAGGGGAAGCCAGCCCCGACAGCTACACGGCAAATTACTTCACAGAGCCGATCGCCGCCGGCAAACCCATCTGGCTGGAACCCCAAAGCTACATCGAAGATTCCCTCACGCCACCCCAAAGTTTAGTCAGTACCAGTTTTTCCTTGCCCTTCTACGATGACCAGCAGCGGTTGTTAGGCGTGTTCAGTCAGGATGTGGAGTTGGGATTTTTGAGCCAAAAACTCAATGTTCCTGTGATGCGAGACGCAGGATATTTCTTACTGGTAAGTAATCAAGGGAATTTAATTGCCTATCCACCTACACCGCAGCAGGCGTTGAACCTGAAGCCATTTCCGGGACTCAACAATTACCAAACCCTATGGCAAACCATTCAGGGGCGCTTGGCCGAGGGGCAGAAGAGTGGCGTGCTGCATTGGCGCGATGGGGTGGGGAAATCTGAGTTTTGGGCGTATCAGCGGATTCCTAACAATAATTGGGTGGTGATGGCTGTGGTGCCAGAGTCGGTGGTGCTGGAGCCAGTTTGGCGATTTTTGGCTGCCGGAATTTTGGGAGCGGTGATCGGAGCCTCGATCGTCCAGGGGATTGTTGTATTTCTGTTTGTCCGGCGGCTCAATCAGCGCTTGCAACCGATTATGGACGAGTGTAATCGACTGGCCGAAACCAGTGCCAAGAGCGAAGAACTGATGAACCGGGAAGACGAGTTAGGCCGCCTGACGATCTCGTTTTACGCCTTGTTGGGACAAGTGACCGTGAATGAGCGCCGCTTGCGAAAAGAGATGGCAAAGTCCGCACAAGCCTTGCAAGCTCTACAACAAACTCAAGCGCAGTTGATTCAAACTGAAAAAATGTCGGGCCTGGGCCAACTGGTGGCAGGAGTCGCGCACGAGATTAATAACCCGATCAATTTTATTTATGGCAATCTGCCCCATGCCACCGACTACACCAAAGATTTGCTGCGACTGGTGGAACTATACGATCGCAAATATGGCTTGACCGATCAGGAGATCAAAGCGTATCGGGAGGAAATCGATTTAGAGTTTCTCGTGGATGATTTGCCCCAAATGTTGGAATCAATGCAAATTGGAGCCGATCGCATTCGTGAAATCGTCCTCTCCCTACGTAACTTCTCACGCCTCGACGAAGCTGAAATGAAACGAGTTGATGTTCATGAAGGCATTGATAGCACCTTACTAATTCTGCAAAACCGCTTGAAGGCGTGCCCCGGTCAGCTTGGGATTGAAGTGGTTAAAGAATACACTCAGTTACCGTTAGTGGAGTGTTATGTCGGCCAGTTAAACCAGGTGTTTATGAATATTCTGAGTAATGCGATTGATGCGTTGGAGCAATTCAACCAGAAGCGATCGCCAGCCGAGATTGAAGCAAATCCAGCCACCATCACGATTCAAACAGATACCGTCTTAACCCCAGACTCTCCCGGCTCAGTGATCATTCGCATTCACGACAACGGGCCTGGGATTCCTCCAACTCATTTGAATCGGTTGTTCGATCCTTTCTTCACAACAAAACCTGTGGGCAAAGGAACTGGCTTAGGGCTTTCCATCAGCTATCAAATTGTTGTCGAAAAACACCACGGCATCCTGAAATGCTCGTCCGAGCCTGGCCATGGGGCAGAATTTTGGATTGAAATTCCTGTGCGTCAGGCAAGTTTAGCCAGAACGCAAAGTTAACCAGAATATAAAAAGCTCAAGGGGAAAAGTTCCTTGGCGTGGACACTTTTCCCCTCGGGTTTATGGTTGATGATGATGCCTACTGCCCAGATTGAGCCGGTGCTTGAGGTTGGGTTGTTTGGGCTGGGGTTTCTGGCGCGGGTTGAGTGACACGGCTCTCCGGCACAGGCACAGGATTCGGAATCGTGACATTCACATCGGGCGCAGCCGGAGCTTGTTGAGGAACGGGCACGACTCGATCGCGTTCAATAATTCGTTCCCGCACTTGCGGCGATTGGTTAGGTGATGGAACTGGGTTTGTGACGTTGGGTGCTACTTGCGGAGTGCGATTTTGACCACTCAAAAAGAAGTAGGTTCCCAGCCCCAGGCCAAGCAGTGAGGCTAACAGTAGTCCCAAAATTACACCACTGGATGCACTTTCTTCTTCATATGCTCGCTGCTCAGCTTGATTCCGCCGTTCGGAGTAACGCCCTTGCCAGTAACCATCTTGATAACCAGTTTGGGCAGGCGGAGTTGAACGTTGAGTCAGTCCGTCAGAGAGATCTGCTTGATGTGAGGGATTTTGATTCGAAGACACAACTCGATCGCGTTGTTCAGGATTGTTAAAACTAGTCATTGTTAATTTTTGAACTCATCGTTGATACAAACCTATCTGCTGTGGCGGGGTTTCCAGTTCCCCCCCTTAATAGATCCTCGCCTCCATCTGGGGACAAGCATGACTCAAGCACCGCCTCACTCTTAAGACGGAAAAAAAACAATCATCAGGTTCTTCGACGCAGCGTCTAGAACCCAATGATTGAAGGGGGTTTAGTTACTTACAGTTAGTCAAAAAGCTACGAACAACGCATCGAGAAGGATTAAAGCTGAACTAAGCTTTCTTGCTCAACCGCCGCCGCGCAGCCAGAAAACCACCTGCAGCCAGGGCACCTAACATGGTGGCAGGCTCAGGCACAGCGGCACCGTTGATGCTGGCGGCCCCGACTTCAGCCCCAATCAACCCCGTATTTCCCAAAACTCCAGCCAGTTCTGGCGATACTAACAGGTCTGCTTGAAGGACAAGCTGTAAGGTTTGCTCGCTGAAAGAGAGGGTTTCTGGTGCGGCAACATCAAACAATGCCGCTCCAGTAGTGATGGTGTCGCGCACAAAGAAGCCGCTGGCACTGCCGATCGCTCTTGCCGGATCGAAGCCGATCGAGAAGTTACCGACAGTCAAAGCGTTGTTAAAGGTGACGGAACCAGAGTGTTCGATCGTGCCACCGATGGGCGCAAAACCACCGTCAGTTGTAAAAGTGAAATTGGTTGCAGGCGTAATCGTAAAGCCAACCAGGAAATCTGCCGAAACAGGGGGAACCGTACCAGTTGCGCCGGTCAGATTTAAACCAACGCTTTGCAACGTGGGTAAATCCAGGAAAACGCTGGTAACGCCACTTTCTAGCACGAAAGTAGCAGCTTTGACCGGCTCTGGCATGGCAACTACCGAGACAAGGGCAGCGGTAGCAACTCCAAAAATGGCGGACTGTTGGTAAAGATGCATGGAAGTCTCCAAATTCACTTCGTTGAGGGCGTTGAAGAGCTAAACAGAACGTAAAGCTTTATTACGAAGATACTGGAGAAACATTAAAAGAAGACAAAGACGCTCGGTGAATTCAGGCAGAATCCTTTAACTTCATGAATTCTTTAAATACCAGTGAATCCTGACCTGAGAGTTTCATTAGAGTAAATTAATTCGATCGCGACTGCGTTCTGCGTCTGGTTACTGACCAAAAAGTTGAACCGATTAACACCAGGGAAAAGAGGCTTGCACTAATAGCGATCGTTGGAATGTCAACCCGTTTGACTGCGATCGCCACAAAAGCCCACACGAGAACAAGTGCAAACGCCACATCACGTCGTTGGTACAAGAGCGCGATCCCCAGGCCAGTGCTAATGGCCAGCATCAATACTGTCCAAATCTCTGGCGCAACGCCCCAACCATTCCAATTTGCGGCGTACAGAGCCAGTGCCACATTCACCACCGTTGCGACTGAGATCCAGCCCAGGTAAACACTAAATGGAACTCGGAGCAACCAGCGATCTTGAGGAGACGGCGAGCGATCGGCTTCCAATTGTAAATAAGCCCCAATCAAGCTCACCAGAATTACCACCATCGCCACCACAGACAAGGCAAAAAGACGCGCCAGAAATAAGTACACCCACAGGGCCTGCGCCACACAAGCCAGAACCAATAAATAGCTAATTGGTTTCAATCGGGGATGTTGTTTGGAGACAGGTAGAAACTGATAAACACAGAACCCAATCAAACCCAAATAGATCACACCCCAAATCGCAAAGGCATAGTTCGCAGGGGTAATCAAAACATTGGCAAATTGGGTGTTGGAAATGGCTCCAATATTCTTGCCCCCCCACGGTCTGATGTTGGAAATGGCATTAACGGCAAATGACCCCAAGATGGCAAAAACGGTGAGGAACTGGCGGAGTCGATCGATCGGGGCAGATTGCAAAGACTTCATAGCCATTTGTCATGAACCAAATGAGCAACATCCTGATTGTAGAAGCTTTCCCTCTGGCTCTTACGAAAATCTATCTTTCGACACTGGTGGATGAATTTGGACTTCAATCACAATCCTCCATAGATAAAGCTTGAATCTTAGAATGCAACTCTGTTTGCTAGTTAATTTCGTTGCACAGAGGTCATCAGTCTTAAATACAGGGAGGAGTTTAGTGTGAGAATTGGCGCTCATTACTTAGGTAACGGCGAGTGTGAATTTACCGTTTGGGCACCAATACCCAACAGTGTAGCGCTGCAAGTTGTATCACCGGAGCCGCAAACCATTCCCATGAAACCGTTGGAAGATGGTTACTGGCATGCGATCGTTCAAGATACTTACCCCGATACCTGTTACCGCTACTTGCTGAACGAGCAGGAGGCGCACCCCGATCCTGCGTCTCATTTTCAACCGGAGGGGGTTCACGGGCATTCTCAGGTAGCTGACTTAGACTTCAACTGGACGGACGACGCATGGCGGGGCCTGCCCTTGGAATCCATGATTATTTACGAGTTGCATGTGGGCACCTTCACCCCCGAAGGCACTTTTACCGCGATCATTCCCCGCTTAAAGGACTTAAAGGAAATCGGCATTAACGCGATCGAAATTATGCCGATTGCCCAGTTTCCGGGAGACACGTGTGCCACACCAGAACTTGCCTACCGCAATTGGGGGTATGACGGCGTGTTTCCCTACGCTGTGCAAAACTCCTATGGGACACCACAAGAGCTAATGCAACTGGTTAATGCCTGTCACCAACATGGGATCGCGGTCATCCTGGATGTGGTTTACAACCACTTTGGGCCAGAAGGCAACTACATGAGCCATTTTGCCCCCTATTTCACAGAAACCTACAAAACACCCTGGGGCAGCGCCATCAACTTTGATGATGCTTATAGTCAACCTGTACGGCATTACTTCCTTGAAAACGCACTATATTGGTTGCGAGATTTTCATATTGATGCACTTCGATTAGATGCAGTTCAAGCTATCTATGATCTGGGTGCAAAGCACTTTCTGTGGGAGTTATCGGAAACAGTTGATCAACTCTCACAAGCAACCGGAAAGAAACATTTTTTGATTGCTGAAAGTGATCTGAATAATCCAATTTTAATTCGTCCTATCAATCAGGGTGGATACAATCTAGATGCTCAATGGAGTGATGATTTTCATCATGCACTGCACTCTTTGTTAACTGGAGATCAACAAGGCTATTATCAGGATTTTGGGCAATGTTCTCATCTCGTTAAAGCCTACGAAGATACTTTCGTTTATGACTGGAAATATGCTCCCCATCGACATCGGTTTCATGGCATCAGTTGTCGCGATCGCGCCCCGACTCAATTTGTGGTGTGCATTCAAAATCATGACCAGATTGGCAATCAAATGTTGGGGCAGCGGTTGCCGGAGCGTGTTTCTTTTGAAGGGTTGAAGTTGGCTGCTGGCGCTGTTCTACTGTCACCTTACATTCCATTGCTATTCATGGGCGAAGAATACGGTGAAACGGCTCGGTTTACTTACTTTGTCAGCCATTCAGATCCAGAGTTAATTCAGGCTGTGCGCCAAGGGCGGAAGCAGGAATTTGAAGCTTTTCACTACGACGGAGAACCCCCCGATCCCGAAGCAGTGGAAAGCTACTGTACTTGTAAACTGAACTGGAACTTGCGGCAGGCAGGGCATCATCAGGTTTTGCTGAACTGGTATCGTCACTTAATTCAGTTGCGTCAAACACATCCAGCCTTGCTGAAACACGATCGTGATTTCATTCAAGCCGCGTGTGACGACGACAAACATACTCTAATTTTGCGGCGCTGGTGCGAAACCGTTGAGTTAACGATCGCGATGAATTTTGGTTCAGCTCCAACTCCCATCACCCTCCCAATTCAGACTCAGGTGCAGAAAATTCTTGACTCTGCTGACGCTGATTGGGGTGGTTCTGGTGCGAACGCTCCGGCTGAACTTACTTCCGATCAAGCCTTTGTGATCCAACCATTCCATCTTTTGGTTTACGAGCAACATCAGTAAGGACTATGGATTAAATAAAGTGGCATAGCCGTCTCGGCTGTAAGTGACAGGCAGGATGCCCGTTCCTGTGAGTGACAGGCAAGATGCCCATTCCACAGAATTTGCTACTTTATTTAGTTCTCATTTCTAAGCAACTGCTTTGTTCTTTAAGCAACTGACCTTTATTTATTTAGTTTCCCGTTTTACCAACTATGAGAATTCCAACAGCGACTTATCGACTTCAATTCACACCTGACTTTGGCTTTAAAGACGCCCATGCGATCGCCCACTATCTGGCTGACCTGGGTATTTCTGACGTATACGCTTCTCCCATTTTTCGAGCAAGGACCGGCAGTACCCACGGCTATGATGTCGTTGATGCGACTCAACTCAATCCGCAATTAGGCTCCACTGAAGACTTTGATGCCTTAGTTGAGACCTTACAATCGCGTGGAATCGGTTGGGTACAGGATATTGTGCCAAATCATATGGCCTATTCCAGCGAAAATCCCTGCTTGATGGATTTGTTAGAGCATGGCACCGATTCTGAGTATTGTGACTATTTCGATGTTTGTTGGAACTCGCCTTTCTCCAATAGTCAAGAACGTATCCTGGCTCCTTTGCTAGGCGATTTCTATGGCACTTCTTTAGAGAATGGAGAAATTCAACTTAAATATAGTCAAGATGGGTTGAAAGTAACATACTACGCCCTAGAATTACCATTGCGACTAGAAACCTATACCCAGGTTCTCTCTTACAACTTGGGGAAGGTTGCTCGCACTCTGGGCCGGAATCATCCTGATTTCATTAAGCTTCTGGGTATACTGTATCTTCTCAAAAACGTGCCATCCGAAGTGGCCGGAAAACAACGGCAGGATCAAATTGCATTCATCAAAGGTTTAATTTGGGAGCTATACACGACGAATGAGCAAATCCATGCCTTTATCGACGAGAACATTCAAACGTTTAATGGTGAGGCTGGTAAGCCAGAAAGCTTTAATTTGCTAGACAGTGTCCTGGATGAACAGTTCTATCGCTTAGCTTTCTGGAAAGTTGGTGCGGAAGAAATGAACTACCGTCGCTTCTTCACTGTGAACGAATTGATCTCAGTCAAAGTGGAAGAACTTCGAGTTTTTAATAACACCCATTCATTCATTCATCAATTAGTTGCAGCAGGTAAATTTACGGGTTTACGGATTGATCATATCGATGGGTTATATAATCCAGCCCAGTATTTAGAGCGGTTGCGGGAGAAAGTCGGCGATACCTACATCACTGTTGAAAAAATCTTAGAACTCTCGGAAGACCTGCCAATTAGCTGGGCGATTCAGGGCACGTCTGGCTATGACTTTATGAACTATGTGAATGGGTTGTTTTGTCAATCGGACAATAAGGAGCAGTTTGATCAGCTTTATTTTGCATTTACAGGTATTCGGATGGTTTACTCGCAAGTTGTGAAGGAGAAGAAGCATTTAATTCTCGATCGCAACTTGGCCGGTGATTTAGATAATCTAGCAACGTTACTGAAAACAATTTCCAATCGCTACCGCTACGGGAATGATTTCACGCTGAATGGGTTGAAACGAGCGATCGCTGAAGTACTGGTACTGTTTCCTGTTTATCGCACCTACATCACGCCTGAAGGAATTTCGGATAAAGATCGAGAGATCATTCAAACTGTCATCAGCACAGCAAAAGACCAAAGTCCTTTGCTGCAACATGAGTTGACCTTTATTGAAAAATTGATGTTGTTAGAGTTTGAAGATGCTCTGACTCAAACAGAACGCGAACAATGGCTGTACTTTGTGATGCGGATGCAGCAATATAGCGGCCCTCTCATGGCGAAAGGGGTGGAAGACACAACCCTCTACGTATTCAATCGCTTGATTTCCTTAAATGAGGTGGGGGGCAATCCAGATCACTTTGGGATTTCCCCGGCTGAATTCCATGCTTACAATCAGCGCCATGCTGAACAATGGCGGTACGCCATGAACGGTACGGCCACTCACGACACCAAACGCGGGGAAGATACGCGCGCTCGGATCAACGTGCTATCTGAAATACCTGGGGAGTGGGAGCAACAGATTAATGCCTGGAGTGCTATTAATCGAGGATTACGGCGCGATCGCCACGGGTTGGCCATGCCCGATCGTAACGATGAATATCTGTTGTACCAAACACTGGTTGGGGCATTTCCGTTTGCAGCACACGAACACGAGTCCTTTGTTGAACGAGTCAAGGACTACATCATCAAAGCCATTCGTGAGTCTAAAGCCCACACAGCATGGTTGCGGCCAAACATAGAGTACGAGGAAGCGTGTACGGCTTTTGTCGAAAAGATTTTAGACCCGGCCATATCCAGTCAGTTTCTAGAGGCGTTCATGCCATTCCAACAACGTGTAGCGGAGTACGGTATTTTCAATTCGCTAGCTCAAACGCTCCTCAAGTTGGCAGCCCCAGGCGTACCCGACTTTTACCAGGGCACAGAGTTATGGGACTTGAGCCTGGTTGATCCTGATAATCGTCGCCCGATCGATTATGAACAACGCTCCACCTACTTGCACACGCTAACGACCCAGAGCAAGACCGATCTACCTCAACTACTCAAGTCTCTGTTAGCAAATAAGTCTGATGGCCGAATTAAGTTTTTCTTGACGCTCCAGGGATTGAAGGCCCGCAATACGCATCGAGATTTGTTCCTGGAAGGGCAATACATTCCACTGGATGTGCAAGGCAGTCAGGCAAATCACATTGTCGCCTTTGCCCGCCGATACCAACAGCAGTGGGCGATCGCGATCGCACCCCGCTTTCTGACGACTTTGATTCAACCCGGTGAAGACCCGCTCGGTGAAGTATGGCAAGATACCCAGTTACGGTTACCAGATGGCTGCCCTACTCATTGGAGCGATGCCCTATCCGAACGATCGCTGGATTCTACGAATGTACTTGCGATCGCAGATGCTTTGGCACAATTCCCCGTTGCTTTGCTGCTCAGTCATCCCTAGAGAGACAGGACTCACCCATTTCGATAAAATCCCCAAATCTTTTGAGGGATCGTTCATTCCTCTGCTACACTGGAAAATGTTGAAAAAATGAATACGGGTCGCTAGCTCAGCGGTAGAGCATTCGGCTTTTAACCGACTGGTCCCGGGTTCGAATCCCGGGCGACCCATTCACAGCACTCTTTGAGCCTTGGCGTTTGTCAGGTTTGAGGGGTGTTTTATTAGTTGCGTTAACCTGCGATCGGTACAAAAATGGTTTTCAATTGAAATTGTGTTGTTTCAGCCAAAAGTTTCTATGCCGAAGTACATCATGTGGGGCCGCTATTGTGAGGATGTCTTAGCAAAACGATCGCCCCATCGCCAAGCTCATTTGGATGGATTAGTCCAACAAAAAGCAGATGGGGTATTGCTCACGATCGGGCCAACGAAAGACTTAACTCAATGTTTTGGCATTTATGAAGCGGAAAATGAAGCGCTCGTGCGGGCATTGATCGAAGCCGATCCCTACTGGCAAAACGGCATCTGGACAGAGTACGACGTTAAAGAGTGGATTCAAGCAATTTAGGGCTAAACAACTCTGGAATGAACTCTGGGTAGAGGAAAGCTCCACCCGCATCGGGAAACAGGGCAAGAGCGCGATCGCAGTCATGCCAGAAGTAGGAAAACACCATCCCGGCATCAATCCCTTCACCTTGCACCGTTTGCTGCCATTCATTCGGCGTGTTTGCAGGTGCTTCCAGCAGAAAGTAATGGCGTTGCGAAATTTGTTTACGGGGATGAATCCAGCAATTTTCGGAAACACCGAGCTTGCGAATCAAGCGAAGTTCCGTCAAACCGGACTCTTCCCAAATTTCTCGAAGCAACGCCTGTTCTGTGGTTTCTCCTGCATCTACACCACCAGCCGGAACTTGCACTGGATATTCTGGACAATCGGGATGGGTAAACAGCAACAGTTGATAGGCTCCTGAAACCGTTTTGCGGATGATGTAGGCACCTACTCCAACCCGAACTTTGATTGATTCGCTCATATCGTGCCTCTAAATATCCTTTGCTGGAATAACATCACCTTGACAGGGAGGAATTTCGTACAGCAGCTACAGCCATCCCGGTTTGCGGTATTGTTTGGAAAGAGATTTCCATCATAAAAAGCTGATTTTTCAATGACTTCCGTTGCGCCCAACTCCCCCAAACACCAGAAAGCAAAAGCGCTCAAATCTTCCAGCCGTCGCCCTGCCAAGGAACTCTGTAGTGAGTGTGGTCTGTGCGATACCTACTACATTCACTACGTGAAAGAAGCCTGCGCCTTTCTGACTCAACACATCGCCGAGTTGGAAGCGCAAATCCACGATCGCAGCCGCAACCTAGATAACGAAGACGACTGGTACTTTGGCGTGCATCAAGACATGCTGGCCGCCCGGAAAAAAGAGCCGATTCCCGGTGCCCAGTGGACAGGGATTGTCAGCAGTATCGCGATCGAGATGTTGAATCGCGGCCTGGTAGAAGGTGTGGTGTGTGTGCAAAACACGGAGGACGATCGCTTCCAACCTAAACCCGTAATCGCTCGTACCGCAGCAGAAATTTTGGCCGCGCGCGTGAATAAGCCAACCCTTTCGCCTAACTTGTCAGTTTTGGAACAGGTGGAACAAGCGGGCATGAAGCGGTTGCTAGTAATCGGTGTCGGCTGTCAAATTCAAGCCCTCCGCACCGTGGAACAGCAGTTGGGTCTGGAAAAGCTGTATGTGTTGGGCACTCCCTGCGTTGACAATGTGACCCGCGCTGGCCTGCAAAAGTTTTTAGATACCACCAGCCGCTCGCCCTCCACCGTCGTGCATTACGAATTCATGCAAGACTTCCGGGTGCATTTCAAACATGAAGATGGTTCTACGGAAACGGTGCCATTTTTTGGGTTGAAGACCAATCAGCTTAAAGATGTGTTTGCCCCGTCCTGCATGAGTTGTTTTGATTATGTTAATTCGTTGGCGGATCTGGTAGTCGGCTACATGGGTGCGCCATTTGGCTGGCAATGGATTGTCGTGCGCAACGATCGCGGGCAAGAAATGCTAGATCTGGTGCAAGAGCAAATCGAAACGCAACCCGTAATGTCGCAGGGCGATCGCAAGCAAGCCGTGCAAAATAGTATCCCGGCCTATGACAAAGGCGTGACTCTGCCGATGTGGGCGGCCAAACTCATGGGTGTGGTGATTGAACGAGTTGGCCCCAAAGGGTTAGAATACGCGCGATTCTCGATCGACTCCCACTTCACCCGCAACTATCTCTACGTCAAACGCAACCATCCCGAAAAGCTAGAATCACATGTGCCGGAGTATGCCAAACGCATCGTGAACCAGTACAAACTACCCGACTCATGAGACTACCCACCATTACGGAAGACACGATCGCTCTTGACCCGGGCGATGAGATCGTTTTGCGCAACCGCACCTGGGCCGACTACGAAGATTTACTCTGCCGCCGTCAAGACAAAGCTGGGTGGAGGGTTTATTACAATGTCGCGACTCAGGAGATTCGCATCATGTCGCCCTTGCCAGAACATGGGAAGAACGCCAACTTACTGGCAAATTTTGTTAGAGTGCTGCTTGAGCATGAACAAAAAGAGTGGGAAGCATACACGCCCGTCACCCTCAAGTTCCCACCTTTACAGGGTTGCGAACCAGATTACTGTTACTACATCCAAAACTATGTTGGTGTGATCGATAAGCGACGCATCGATCTCATGGTTGACCCCCCACCAGATTTAGTGATCGAAGTTGACTTAACCTCAGTCACGCAACCATCAGCTTATGAAACAATCAAAGCCGCAGAACTTTGGATTTATCGCTGGAGTCAACTATTAATTTACGAATTTGATGGAAAGCAGTATCGGGAGACGCAAATTAGTCCCCAGTTTCCAACAATCGATGTCAAAACCTTAATTCCGCAGTACTGCGATCGGGGGTGGCAAGTCGGCTCCAGTGTTGCCATTCGCGAATTTGAAAACTTCTTGCGAACTGAATTAAAGTAGAAGTAAGCTTTCTTTCTGTCTGTTGCGTTTTTCTGTTTAACCTGCCATGACCGATCGCCTAGACCGCATTGAAGCTATTCTCGAACAACTTGCCGCAACGCAAGCGGAACATCAGCAGCAATTTCAGCAGCAACAGCAAGAGACGCGGGAAGAATTCCAGCAACAACTGCAAGAAAGCCGAGAAGAATTTCAGCAGCAATGGCAAGAGACACGGCAGATTGTTGAGTCTAACGCTCGCGCGATCGCTGCCAATAGCTCCGAAATTATCGAGTTGCGCCGCTCACAAGAAGACTTTCGAGCGTCGATTGAAGACATCGTCGGCATGATCACGACCCAGGCAGAAGAAGCAGAGCGCGATCGTATTGAATTTCGGCAAACAGTTCAAAGTATCCTAGACGCTTTAACCCGCCGATTTAACAGCAATGGACACGGAACTGATTAATGCCAGTTGAGAATCATTAGAAATTTATTCAACCGCTACACCTTGCGATTGCTAAAAGTATCGCACTGCTCAATATCACCCGTTTGAATGCCGCGCTTAAACCATTCCACTCGTTGGGCTGAACTGCCATGCGTAAATGATTCTGGCACAACATAGCCTCTTGCTTGTTTTTGCAGAGTGTCGTCACCAATTTGACTAGCTGCATTCAACCCTTCTTCAATATCGCCTTGCTCAAGCTGGACATTTTTAGAATTTTGGGTATGGTTTGCCCACACACCCGCGAAACAGTCTGCTTGTAATTCAACTCGCACTTGCAGTTGGTTGCCTTGCACTTGGCTCACCTGTTGCTGAAGTTGGTTGACTTTTCTCAAAATTCCCAATTGATTTTGCACATGATGGCCCACTTCATGTGCTACGACGTATGCCTGAGCAAAATCTCCCGGTGCGCCGTGGCGGCGTTCAAGCTCCCGAAAGAAAGACAGATCAATATAAACTTTCTGATCACGGGGACAGTAAAACGGTCCCGCTGCCGCTTGAGCAAACCCACAAGCAGATTGCACTGTGCCAGCGAATAAGACAAGTTTGGGTTCCTGGTAATCTCGGCCCACCTGTTCCCGAAAAATACGATTCCAGGTGTCTTCCGTATCGGCCAAAACTACAGAAACAAACTGTGCTGCTTCGTCATTTTGGGGAGGGTTTCCGGCGGGAGCCTGTTCTCTGGCTGGAGGGTTATTGGACTGGTCAAGTAGAATACTTGGATCACCGCCCAGGAAAGTGACGATGAGGGCTAGCAGAATGGTGCCAATCCCACCCCCAACGACTGGCCCAGCCATGCCGCCGCCACCACCACGACGATCTTCGACATTGCTACTTCTACGACCAAAGTCCCAGCGCATAACCTTTTCTCCACCTTGCTGCTAATGGGCTGTTATTCGAGAGATTGATGTGAATGAACTTAATGGCGAAATTAGTTAATTCCATCACTAAAACATACGAAAACAATAAAACGTTATGAATAAAACCGATTGTTTACTGAGATACGAGAGCGATCGCTCTCTGTAAACAACTGCTCCTACAATATCAAGGCTATGATGCCAGGAAATATGTACGAGGAGAGAAGGTTGTGTCGAATGTCATGATTCAGCTATTGATCATTGGATTGGTGGCAGGCGTAGCCGGCGGCATGTTTGGCATTGGGGGCGGGGCAATTATGGTGCCAGCAATGGTGCTGCTCATGAATATGGATCAAAAGTTTGCCACTGGAACCTCGATCGCGGCGCAGATTTTGCCGATCGGTTTATTGGGGGCGATCGAGTATCACCGCAATGGCAATATGAGCATTCGGAACGCGATCTTAATTGCCCTGGGCCTATTGATTGGTAATTACTTTGGTGCGTTGTTTGCCAATCAACCTTATGTCAGTAGTGCCTTGATGAAAAAGTTGTATGGCATCTTCCTCTTTGCGATCGGCGCACGGTACCTTTTCTTCCGATAAGTCTTATCGTTTTAAGCCTTTTCCTGCACGGGAAGAATCAAATTCTAGACCTGTGGTGGTCATCCGTAAAACCTTAGGCGTGTAGATTGGAAAGTTTTCAGTGACCAAAACTCGGTAGGATCAACTCTGTTGCCAAAAAGTCAAAAGCAAAATTTATGACCGTAGTGGATGATAAAACCGTTGTTCGCGATTACTTCAATGCGAAAGGGTTCGATCGCTGGCGCAGAATTTATGGAGACGGCGAAGTCAACAAAGTTCAACTCGATATTCGGGTCGGCCACCAGCAAACCGTCGATACCTTGTTGGGATGGCTGAAGGACGATGGCAATTTGGCTGGTTTAACAATTTGCGACGCGGGGTGCGGCGTGGGCAGTTTGAGTATTCCACTAGCCCAAGCAGGCGCGAAGGTTTTTGCCAGTGACATTTCTGAAAAAATGGTGAGCGAAGCCAAAGACCGTGCCATGGCCACCCTTGGTCAGTCAACCAATCCAACCTTTGCTGTTCAGGATTTGGAAACACTGTCAGGAAAATATCACACTGTGATTTGTCTAGATGTGTTGATCCACTATCCCCAAGATAAAGCGGCTGCCATGATCCAGCACCTCAGTTCGCTGGCTGAATCGAGGTTGATTCTCAGCTTTGCTCCCAAAACTGTGTTTTATCAAGTGTTAAAGAAAGTTGGTGAACTATTTCCCGGCCCCAGTAAAACTACTCGCGCTTATCTCCACAGTGAACAGGAGATTGTGAACATTTTGGAAACCCAGGGCTGGACAATTAAACGGAACGCCATGACGAAAACGCGATTTTACTTTTCGCGCCTGCTAGAAGCAATTCGGTAAAGCCTTCCTAATAAAGTGGATGACCCGTCCTCAATGCGAATACACTCGGTAAGGTATCTTCATGAATTCGCTTGAGGCGGTCTGCTTATGATTCAAAACACTCCTACTTCGGCTCTGATTGATGGGATTAAGTTTGGAACAGACGGTTGGCGGGGTGTAATCGCAGCAGAATTTACATTTGAACGAGTCCAATACGTGGCCACGATCGCGGCGCATGTCCTGGCAGAAGAGTATGCCAGCGTTACAAATAACAGTCGCCTGATCATCGTGGGTTACGATCGGCGCTTTTTGTCTGAAGAGTTTGCTCAAGCCATTGCCAAAGCGGTGCAGCAAGTCGGATTTGATGTGTTGCTGGCTGCTGGCTATGCTCCCACCCCTGCCTTTAGCTGGGTAGCAAAACAACAAAATGCACTGGGGGCACTGGTGATCACAGCTAGCCACAATCCCGGCAAATATTCTGGTTTGAAGGTAAAAGGCGCATTTGGCGGCTCCGTTGCTCCAGATGTCACCCAAAAAATCGAAGCTCGGTTGCCGCTTGGCATTCCTGCGGCAGCTCCCCCCGGGCAAATGCAGATGTTTAATCCGTGGGATAGCTACTGTGAAGGATTGCAGAAAATGGTAGATGTTTCTGTGATTCGGGCGGCGATCGCCACAGGCAAGTTGACTGTTTTTGCCGATGTCATGCATGGGGCAGCGGCGGGTGGGTTGGAAAAGTTACTGGGCATCTCAATTCACGAAATCAATAACAATCGCGATCCCTTATTTGGCGGTGGCGCACCAGAGCCGTTACCCAAATACTTATCGGAGTTGTTTCACCAAATTCACAGTTATCGTCAAAATCATGCCCAGGGGTTAGCTGTCGGGTTAGTGTTTGACGGAGACAGCGATCGCATTGCGGCAGTCGATGGGCAGGGGAACTTTCTTAGTTCTCAAATTTTGATCCCTATCTTAACTGAACATTTGGTGCTTAATCGGGGCTTCCGGGGCGAATTCATCAAAACCATCAGTGGTTCCGATCTGATGCCCCGCGTCGCCGCCTTGCATGGGTTGCCCGTGTACGAAACGCCGATCGGGTACAAGTACATTGCCGATCGCATGTTGGAAACTCAAGTTTTGATTGGAGGCGAAGAATCTGGTGGCATCGGTTACGGGAACCACATTCCTGAACGGGATGCGCTACTATCGGCGCTCTACGTGCTGGAAGCACTGGTGAAATTTGAGGCGGATTTAACCGACCTCTATCGGGATTTGCAGAAACGCACCAACTTCGTGTCCAGCTACGATCGCATTGATCTGCATCTGGCCAGCATGGATATCCGCGCTCAATTGGTGGAACGGTTAAAAAGTCAACCACCAACGGAAATTGCTGGCCAAAAGGTTATTGATTGTCTGGCGATCGACGGCTACAAGTTTCGCCTGGAGGACGGACGCTGGTTGCTAATCCGCTTCAGTGGCACTGAGCCGGTGTTGCGTCTTTACAGCGAAGCCAAAACCCTGGAGCAAGTCCACGAAACCCTGGATTGGGCGCGGGAATGGGCCACGAAAGGATAGGGATCACAACGCAGATGGAACTTCCGAGGTTTTGAGCGGCTCAGACACCTCGGAAGTAATTGCAGCCATCGACTGGCTGACCTCAGGTTCGACGGCTGCGACCTCTACCACGTCGGGCGATTGACGCAGTTCAATTAACTCGATCGCTCGACTGACACTCTCTGGCAAAATCACTACCAATCCATTCAGGGGTGCACTGTCTAAAGCTGCATTAATGGCAGTGGTTTCATCCAGAATGGTCTCAAATCGACAATCTGGTTTTGCTTGCTGCAAGCCACAGGCAATCCAGCGAGCCGCATCACCCCGCGGACGACCACGGGTATCGTCATCTTCTTTGATCACGATGCGATCGAACATGTCTGCTGAAAGTGTTCCCAACGCCAAAAAGTCCTCATCTCGCCGATCACCAGGGCCACCAATGACCCCAATGCGCTCACCTGGCCAATTTTGCACAAACCCGGCCAATGCTTGATAACTGTGAGGATTGTGGGCATAGTCCACCAACGCATGAAACTTACCCAAATTAAACAGGTTCATGCGTCCGGGAGTTTGGCCTGCGGAAGCTTCAAAGGACAACAGCGCTGCCCGAATATCTTTAATGTCTACTCCCTGGGCAAAGGCCGCCAAACTGGCAGCCAGAGCGTTGGCAATCATAAAAGGTGCCCGTCCACTCAGGGTCAGGGGCACATTCACCGCCGGTTCGATGCGGAGTGTCCAGTCTCCCTTCAGGATGGAAAGATAGCCATTCTCATAAACGGCGGCCAATCCGCCCTTTTGAGTGTGAGTTTTGACCAACTCATTGTCAGGATTCATGGAGAAGTAGGCAATTTGAGCATTCACGCGGCTGGCCATTTCTGCCACCAGGGGATCATCGGCATTCAAAACCGCATATCCATTCGGCATCACGGTTTCCGGCACGACACTCTTGACGCGGGCCATCTGCTCGATCGTGTCAATATCTCCTAAGCCCAAATGATCGGCGGCCACATTCAGCACCACCCCGACATCGCAGGCCCCAAAGGCCAGCCCCGATCGCAAAATGCCGCCTCTAGCACTTTCCAGCACCGCCACCTCGACGGTGGGGTCTTGCAAGATGAGTTGGGCACTTTGGGGGCCAGTATTGTCTCCCGGTTCAGCCAGAAACTCGCCAATGTAGGTACCATCTGTGGTGGTGTAACCCACAACCTGCCCCGTTTGGCGAAACAGGTGAGCAATCAGGCGGGTTGTCGTGGTTTTCCCGTTGGTGCCAGTAATGGCGATGATCGGCACGCGACTTGGTGTTCCAGGGGGAAACAGCATGTCTAAAACGGGTTCGGCCACATTGCGCGGAATGCCAATGCTGGGGCAGACGTGCATGCGGAAGCCTGGAGCGGCGTTGACTTCAACAATTACGCCATCCATTTCTCGCAACGGCTGGGTAATGTCGGGTGTCACAATATCAATGCCGCAGATGTCTAGCCCGATCGTTTTGGCAACACGCTGCGCAATCCAAACATTTTCGGGGTGAATGTCATCGGTGCGATCGACGGCGATCCCACCCGTACTTAAGTTGGCCGTGGCGCGCAAGTAACAAACCTGGCCCTCTTTTAGAACCGTATCCAGGGTGTAGCCCTGTTTCTCCAAAAGTTGCCAACTGGTGCGATCGAGTTCGATTTTGGTCAAAACGTTGTCATGCCCCTCGCCGCGTCGAGGATCGCTGTTCGTCACTTCAATTAATTCTTCAATTGTTGACCGACCATCGCCAACCACATGTGCCGGAATGCGCTCGGCCACCGCCACAACCCGCCCATTCACCACTAGAACGCGATGGTCCTGACCTCGATAGAAGCGCTCCACAATCACCGAGCGAGACACATCCCGCGCCGCATCGTAAGCCACGATCGCCTCTTCCCAGGAGTTGATGTTGATGGTGATGCCGCGCCCATGATTGCCATCGAGGGGTTTAATCACGATCGGGTAGCTGCCAACAAACTCGATCGCCTCTTCTAGTTCATCCAAAAAATTGATCGTCGTTCCGCGTGGCACTGGAATTCCAGCATTTCTCAGCACCCGCTTAGTCCCTTCCTTGTCGCTGGCCAACTCCACGCCCAAAATGCCAGTTTGGTTGCTCAAAGTGGCCTGCATCCGTTTTTGATGAACACCATACCCCAGTTGAATCAGGTGCCGTGCTCCCAGTTCAAACCAGGGAATGCCACGGGTTTCGGCTTCTTTGACGATCGATTCCGTACTGGGACCCAGCGAGGCATCGCCTGCTAATTGGCGTAAGTCTTCCAGATCTTTTTCCAGTTCTTCCTGGACATATTCGCCAGTATCGACAATGCTCTGGCACAGTCTCACGGCTGCCCGGGCGGCATAGCGCCCCGCTTGTTCGTACTGGTATTCAATAACGACCTGGTAAGTGCCAGGAGTCGAAGTCTCACGGGTGCGCCCAAAGCCCACCGGCATCCCAGCCAACTCCTGCAACTCCAGGGCCACATGCTCCACAATATGACCCATCATGGTGCCTTCTTGCACGCGCTTCAAGAACCCGCCCCGGCATCCCGGCGAGCAGAAGTGTTCCACTAGAGACGGCAAGGTTTGAATCAACCCTTCGTAGAACCCCTGAATTTGGTTAGATGGCTTTTCTGCCAGCTCATCTAGATCCAGACGCATCACGACTAGCTTTTGCCGTCGAATACTCCAATAGTTCGGACCTCGTAACGTCTGTATTTTGAGTATTTTCATAGGATTATCGTCTGAATTCATTGCGAGTGTCGTAAGCACTGTTACTCACTCGACCTAAGAATAAGCCTAACTTAGACTTGGCCTTTAGCATTCCTCAGTTTTATGTTCTCAAACGGCACAGACTGTTCATAGAGAACAATTTGACTAGTTGAGGAGTTCTGCTAGTGAGTGAAAATTGGGGGTGAAAGGGGCGGCATGGGTTTGGTAGTCGAGGTTTTGTGGTGTCATCAAGCAAATTTAGCGACGATCGGCATGCGTTTGCGCAGATCAAACTGATCACCATGAACTAACAAATGCACCCGCAGGTTACTGATGCTGAGGGGATCAGTTGCGTCAACATGGGCGTGGTTGGTGTAAATCATGGCTTCTGGATCAATGATCGTCACACTGCCTTTACCGATTACCTGCATCAGGCCATCTCCCTCAAACAAGGCACAGGTATCTTCATCAATTCCTACCCCTAAACGATCGCCATGGGCTGCGATCGCACTCATCAAGCGAGCCATCCGATTGCGATTATGAAAATGCTGATCGACCAGCAATTCTGGAATGATTCCTAAGCCAGTAGTAATGTCTACCAGAGAGCGATTGGGAGATTCTCCACTGCCGCCTCCCGCGATCATAAAATGCCCCATGACAGCGGCTCCGGCACTGGTTCCAGCTAGCGTCATGTCGCCCCGTTGTGCCCGTTGGCGCACCAGGTTCATCACGGGGGTGTCTGCTAAAAGCCCACATAAACGCAACTGGTCGCCGCCTGTCATAAACACACCGGTGCAATTGCCAACATAGGATTGCAGGATGGGATCTTCACACTGATCGCGATCGCGAATGTCTAAAATCTCGATCCCCTTCGCGCCCATTTCATTGAAGATCTCGCGATAGCGTTCGCCAATAACGGCTGGTTCCCGCGAGGCAGAAGGAATAATCGCAATACGGGCATCTGTTGCACCAGAGCGGTTAAAAAAACTGTGTAAAATTTCCCGCCCATGTACCTTGTCTTCGGCACCTCCAATAATCATGATGGCGGTTTTTGTAGACTGGGGCATTTCCTCTCCAAGGGACTGAAACGATCGCTGAAGGGTAGCACTGGCACTGGTTGAAAGATGAAACCAACGCTCTAACAACTTTGTCACGGAGGTCGGAACGCTACTTTTGTTCATCCGAATCATTATCCTGATTGTGAAGGTGTGGCAGCGCCGTAACTAAATCCTTGTCATAACAATGAATCTGGCATTCACAATAGCCAGAGAGTCAATACTAAGATGATGCCAAACCATTAAAGCGTAATTTAATGCTTTAAGGAATGTTTCTGAGTAAGGATAGTTCCCTATTTTACGTTGATATGCGAATTGATATTGTGACGCTATTTCCCGATTTTTTCCTGTCTCCACTAAATTCTGGGTTGTTGGGAAAAGCCCTGGCCAAGGGGATTGCAAACGTGCTCCTCACTAACCCACGAGACTTCGCCCAAGACAAGCACAAGCGGGTGGATGATGAGCCATACGGTGGCGGCGTGGGGATGTTGATGAAGCCAGAACCCATTTTTGCGGCGGTAGAATCCCTCCCCGTCTTGCCAGCGCGAGAAGTCTTGTTGATGACCCCCCAAGGGGAGCCAATGCGGCAACAGATGTTTCAAAAGTTGGCTGCTACTTGTCGGCAATTGGTCATCATTTGCGGACATTATGAGGGGGTGGACGATCGCGTACTTCATTTGGTGACGCGGGAAGTATCGTTGGGAGATTTTGTCTTGACTTGTGGCGAAATTCCGGCACTCGCCTTAGTGAATGGGGTGGTGCGGTTGCTCCCAGGCACCGTTGGCAAGGAAGAGTCGTTGAAAGCCGAGAGTTTTGCAGCAGGATTATTGGATTATCCGCAGTACACTCGACCTCCCATTTTTCGAGAGTGGTCTGTGCCCGAAGTTTTACTTTCGGGAAATCATGCTGCGATCGCCCAGTGGCGCCAAGAGCAGCAGATTCAACGCACCCGCGAGCGCCGCCCAGATTTGTACGATCGTTGGCTGGAGCAACAGCAAAACCAGTCCGGGTGACTTGGATGACCCTGACTGTCCTGCGGCCTTCGGCCTCCTACCCTTTGCCTTTTACCTGAAGATCAGCGTGGCCTAAAAAATCTCGATCGAGAGGGCAAATTCCTCTGGTTGTGCTGCTGAAACTTCAATGACATAATCGCCTTCGGTGGGGAGGTGACCTTTCCACTCATGGGAACTGGCTGTTGTGCCCCCCAAACGTTGCCCATCTGGAGCGATCGTGCTGAAGTTCACATTCCCTTGAATTGCTTTCACCACCACCAGTTGACCGCGTTTCGCCTTCAACAGATAGCGTTGAATTTGCTTGGGAGTTAGGTTGCCTGTAACGGTCGTGCCGTTTGTGCCTCGGGCAAAGGCGATGCGATCGAGCCGATCCTGAGTTGGGCGTGAGTTTGGGGTAATGGCAATATCCAAGGTGTACGCACCAGAGCCAGATACCTGGATTAGATATTGGTCATTGCTGGGGAGTTGCCCAGTCCAACTGCGAGTTTGGTAAGCGGCGGTGTCAATCCCTTCCTGGTTCGATCGCAACACGTTCATCACCACTCCAGGCCCATTTAATGAAGCCGTGAGAATTTGCCCTTTAGCAGCAGTGAGCTGATAGGTTTGGGGCAGATTTCTCTGTAGTTGTCCTTCCAAAGTTGTCGAAATTTTGCCCGCCGAAAATTCAATCGTTTGAGGCAGTGTAGAGTGGGTCGTCTCGCTCGAAGCTAGTTCAGACATTGGGTGAATTGAGTTTCCTGACAGTAGCCCCGATGAGTTGATAATTTTTGAGGCTTCGGCCTGGGGTAGTTTTGCACCAGATACCCAAATCTCTTCATTTTGAGTCGTCGTATCAGCCCATCGGTGCCATAACCAATTTCCTGCTAGGCCCATCCCAACCAGTAGCGCGATCGCCATACTCCAGCGAAGTTGCCGACTTGTCCGGGGATGCAACGCCGTACCTGCTGTTGTGGGTGACACAGAGGTCTGAGCTGGGGCAATTTGTTTTCTCCGAGTGCCTGACCGAGGTTGCTGATGAGAATTCAAAACAGTCGAGGTCAGTGCCGCCGGATAAACTGGCTCCAGTTCTGAAGTGTCTACTGTGAGAAAAAGCTCGGCGGGGAAGTTTGCAAATTGAGCTTGCAGGTCGTAGTAAACCTCTCTTGCAGAGATGTAGCGATCGCCTGGATACACACTCAGCATGCGGACAAGAATGTTGGCCAGGTTATTGGTTATTTCTGTGTAAGGCTGCCATTGCCACTCCAGAGTTTGGCTATTCAGCAGTGATCGAGGTTCTTGCCCGGTTAGCAACACCATGCAAGTTGCGGCTAGAGAATACAAATCGCTGTTGGGATACACTTGCCCAGTCTGCAACTGCTCCGGTGGCGCATAGCCAACTTTGCCCACGCGGGTGATTGTGGAGACACTTGTGCCATGAGTTGTGGCTTCCTTCACAGCCCCAAAATCAATAATTATGGGTAGCCCAGTTTCCGTAACTTGCGTGCGCCCACCTAATCCTACCGCTGAGGCTGGCTTCAACATAATGTTGTCAGGGGACAGATCGCGGTGAATAATGCCGCGATCGTGAAGATAACCAAGCACGGGCAAAATTTTTCCCAACAGGTGCAACACTTCTGATTCAGAAAACACCTGCCCTCGCTGACGGCGTTCATGCAGCAGGTGGCGGTAAGTATGACCATCAACATAACCCTGCACCAGGAACAATCGCTGCGCTTCTTCAAAAGCGGCAAAAAATTTTGGCACCTGGGGATGCTGGATTTGATAGAGCGTACTTGCTTCCCTTTGAAACAAAGACTGAGACTTGTTCTTCAATGTCTCGTCCTGGTAGGGAACAGAAAACTCTTTTAAGACACAGCGTTCATCGAATCGTTCCCGGTCAGTTGCGAGATAGGTTCGGCCAAATCCTCCCTGGCCCAAAATCGCTTGCACGAGATAGCGCTGTCTCAAAAGACTTCTCAGCGGAAGGGGGGGAACCATAATCGTTACACCTTCAAAAAAGATCACACCAACGGGTGTATCCATCTTGAACGATCGGCAGCCTGCCCCCCAATGGTGCCACACCCCCTCTGGGTAAGGTTTCTTTCTTGAAAGTAAAGTTAGCGGACGAATTTTGGCATCACTTCAGCGGCAGTAAAAATTCCATGCAGCCCCCGTCGATGTAGTTCTACGCCTGCCTTGAGATAGCCGAATGCCGGTCCGCAGACATTTGCGGCCATACTAGTCTCGTCACCTAAGGTGAAGGTATGGGTCGAAATTTTGTCTTCAAATGTGCGTCCAGTAATTTTTACGTTGGTGCTGAGGGGTTTTTGCGGGCTGCGAGTATCGACAACTCCGCCGACCGAAACCTGGCTGCGATCGCAAATTCCTGCCAGTTCCAGCATAATGTCATCGGCATGTTCCATGTTTTCCAACGTGAGGATACCATGGGTGCGATCAAGCAGGGCTTCTACTTCTGCATCGGTCATCGCGCGGGCTTGGTCGATCGAATAACCTGGTAGGTGCCCAATATCCTCCCGAATCGTTGCGCGGTAAGCTTCCCAATTGGCAATCCCAACTCCAAACGTAATCTTAACGTGATGAACCTCGGCATAACTTTGAGCGGCCAAAGCAGCAGCAGCAGTAAGCAAGCCAGGGGTTGCTCCACATCCAGTCAAGTAGGTAATCCCAGCAGTTTGCAAGGCTTTTGACATTTCGAGTAATTGCTCTACCGCACTAGTGCGCTTGATGGCATCAACCAGAACGCCCCGCCAACCTGCTTGAATGAATTGCTGTGCCACGGATGCCATAAACGTGTTGGGCAAGTTAGGCAAGGCTAAAAAATAACCATCTACCTGGGTGGCCTGTCCAATTAAGTCTGGAATACTCTGACTACTCAAAACACCACCCAATTCCGCATACCCAAGAGACCCCTGCGAGTGGTATGTGGCAATACAGTCGTCGGGGTTCAACCCATTGGGATTGTAAATAAACCCTTTTTGATCTGCCGCTGCAACCCATCGCATTTCTTGTTTGGGCGCAAGCACTCGACTTGCTGCCTGTCCCAGTCCGCCAAAGCCCAAGACTCCAACTCGAATCGGTGTTGTGGAACCACCAGAAGATGAAGCGATCGCTGGCGTTGCCAAAGAGTATTCAACCATAGTCTGAATCGCCAAAACTTAACAGCCCCCATTATCCGTCTGAATCGAACAGTCTCTGCAAGATCCTTCGACAGATAGAGTCCTTTCAATCGAACTCGTTTATAAACTTTTATTAATCTAGTCCACTCAAAAGCTCAGCTTGACTGTGCTGTGAGTTTAAGAGAGACTGTCAAATAACTGAGCTTCCACCCGCAAAGTTTATAAGTCTTATTAAGTTTGTTTGATTTTTAGTCATTCAGTCTTTCAGGACTGTAATTTAATCAGCAGGGTGGTTTGTGTAACCCATTCCGACTCCTCCAACCTAACTCTTCCTTCGTGAAGGGTGACTGGAGAGCTAACCCGCCAGGTTAAATGCATGGAAACTTTAGAGTTCATTATTTTTCCCGATGGTCGAGTTCAAGAGAAGGTGACAGGTATTGTTGGTGCATCCTGTGCTGAAGTAACTGCCGCCATTGAAGCTCAGTTGGGCCATGTTTTGAGCCAAGAATTGACTTCTGAATACTTTGCTCAGACGGCAGAGCAATCGTCTGTGGCAACAAACAAAACCACTTTCAGCGAGTGGTAGTCATTCCAAACTTTTGTTCAACCTCCATTTGTAAAAAATCCGCCATGTCACACTTTAGCCAGATTAAAACTCAAATTCGTAATCTTACTTCCCTCCAGGCTGCTTTGACAGACCTTGGGATTGATTGGAAGCCCGGCCCTCAAAATGTACGCGGTTATCGAGGGCAAACTCACACTGCTGATGTTGTGATTGAACAGAGCAATGGTTATGATGTCGGCTTCAGTTGGAACGGGAACGAATACGAACTAGTTGCCGATCTTCAGTATTGGAATCAACCCACTCCTGTTGACCATTTCTTGAGCAAAGTCACGCAGCGTTATGCTTTTCAAACTGTTCTAAATGAGTCTGTCCAGCGTGGATTTCAGATTTCTGAACAACAGCAGAATGCGGATGGCACTATCCGCTTAGTTTTACAGCGCTGGGCTTAGTTTTTCCTCAGTTTACTTAGAACAAAGGCAGGCTAGCAGCCATTCAGTGGATTTCCAGTGAGTTGTGTGGGCTACCTGCCTTTGTTCTATCTTGTTGGTGTTAGAACATCTGAGCAGCCTTATGGAAGACTTTGTGGGCGATGCACTACATTCAACAATGAATGACTCCAGCCGTTCTGGATTAGAACCAGAATTAGGTGGCTTTTTGCGAGATACACCTGAGCGATCGGGATTTGAGCCGGAATTAGGGGGAGTCTTTCGTCAACAGGGCGTTTACGTTGATGAAATTACCTGTATTGGTTGCAAACACTGCGCTCACGTCGCCCGCAATACGTTTTACATTGAACCAGATTACGGCCGATCGCGGGTGGTGCGCCAGGACGGAGATGCTGAAGAGGTGATTCAGGAGGCGATCGATACGTGTCCAGTTGATTGTATTCATTGGGTAGACTACACCGAACTGAAACAACTTGAAGAAGAACGTCAGTATCAAGTGGTGCCGTTGGCAGGCTTCCCGATCGATTACTCCTTAATTCGAAAGAAGGTTCAGGAGAAGCGAGCTAAACGAAAGAAATCTGGCTAGTGGCATGGTTTAGTAAATGCGTCTCTCGATAGGCGAGCAAATTTTTGTCACCAGGTAATGTTAGGTATCAACCTGAGTTACTTGGAGATGCTGTAATAATGCTTTTGAAAGATAAGGAAACGGGTGAGCTTGTCAAAGTTCTGGATGCAGAGGCGTTAATCGATCCTTTGAAAGATACAGTTCCCGGACGCTTGCAAGCAGGCCAGGAGGAACAAGACCCCGAAAATTATGCTAAAGATGCCCTCATTTTTCCATCAAATGAAGCTCTGCCGCAGTGCTGGAAAGACCCAAACTATCAAGCTTCAACTTAATGTTTACCTTGGGGGAAATGGTGCTGGTGCCAATGATGGGCAATGTCAATGCGACGGCACAACCAAACACGATCGTGACTTTGAACATAATCCAAAAATCGTGCTAGCGCGGCGGCGCGTCCAGGTCGGCCGACAAGTCGGCAATGTAGTCCAACGCTCATCATTTTCGGGGCTGTTTCTCCTTCGGCATAGAGAACATCAAAGGCATCGCGCAAATAAGCAAAAAACTGATCGCCAGCATTGAAGCCCTGCGGAGTGGCGAACCGCATATCGTTGTTGTCCAAGGTGTAGGGAATCACGAGATGGGGCTTACCATAGCTCACATCCCAATACGGCAAATCATCAGCGTAACTGTCTGCATCATAAAGAAAACCACCTGCCTCTACGACTAATTTGCGAGTATGGGGACTATTGCGTCCGGTATACCAACCTAGAGGACGACTGCCCGTGACACGAGTGTGAATGGCGATCGCGGTTTCTAAATGTTCCCGTTCGGTGGCTTCACTGAAGTATTTGTAATCAATCCAGCGATACCCATGACTGGCAATTTCCCAATCAGCTTCCAGCATTGCTGCAACTGCGTCGGGATTGCGTTCCAAGGCCATGGCGACGCCATAGATGGTAACTGGAATGTGTCGCTCAGTGAACATTCGATGTAGTCGCCAAAAGCCCGATCGACTGCCGTATTCATAGCAAGATTCCATACTCATGTGGCGCAACCCTTGAAAGGGAGCCGCTCCGATAATTTCCGAAAGAAATGCTTCAGAGGCTTGGTCCCCATGCAGAATACAATTCTCGCCACCCTCTTCGTAGTTGATGACAAATTGCACGGCAATCCGTGCTTGGTTCGGCCACCGGGGATCGATCAAATTACGACCATATCCCACTAGATCCCGCGGATACCCTGCTGACATAATGCTTCTCATTTCACAGCATCAACATACTACCCGATCGGGTTAGGGCAAATAATCTCTCTTGGTCATGCACTTCGAGGAGGAAATTACAACAGTTACCGTCTATTCTTATAGACATAGACAGTTGCTTAAGTGCAACCTGAATACCTGACAGGGGGCTGTCAGGTATTTTTTTGATCATAGACTGTAGCTTTGGTCAGAAAGCTTAGGAACGTGAATTTAATTCGCATTCCTAAGCTTTATGGCCACAAAGCGATAGTTCTCATTCTAATAAGAGTGGGAATTAAAAAAAGGCTGATGCGTTAGCCATCAACCTTGGAGATTAGTTATGGAGTTTGAAGCAAAATTGACGTGACTACTTGGATTCGGTAAAGTCTGCGTCAATCACATCGTCATCGGAACTGCCGCTTGCACCTGGAGGAGGAGTGCCTGCACCCGGATCAGTTGAATCATCGCCAGGAGCCGCGCCGCCAGCCTGTTGATAAATATTGCTACCGATCGTGTACAGAGCTTGCTGGAGTTCGGTTGTAAGAGACTTGATGCGATCGAAGTCATCCTTGCTGGCGGCATCCCGCAGATCTTTAATTAGACCTTCAACTTTGGACTTATCAGCTTCAGGGACTTTATCACCCAATTCACTCAGTTGTTTCTCAGCCTGATAGGACAGAGTGTCTGCCTGGTTCTTGAGGTCGATCTTTTCCCGGCGCTCTTTATCTGCGGAAGCATTCCGTTCTGCATCTTGTACCATGCGTTCCACTTCGTCCTTGGGCAAAGTGGAAGCACCAGTAATGCTGATGGATTGCTCCTTGCCAGTACCTCGATCTTTCGCAGTGACTTGCAAAATTCCATTTGCGTCAATGTCAAAAGTCACTTCAATTTGGGGAACACCACGAGGCGCAGAGGGGATTCCATCCAAACGGAAGGTTCCGAGGCTCTTATTGTCGTTGGCCATTTCCCGCTCACCTTGCAAGACGTGGATTTCCACATTGCTTTGCCCATCCACCGCCGTCGAGAATACTTCCGATTTCTTAGTGGGGATAGTGGTATTACGAGGAATAATTTTGGTCATGACCCCACCCAGAGTTTCCACACCCAGAGAGAGGGGAGTCACATCCAGTAGCAGGATGTCTTTCACTTCACCGGCCAGCACACCCGCCTGAATCGCCGCACCGACAGCAACCACTTCATCCGGGTTTACGGTTTGGTTGGGGTCTTTGCCCAGAGTCCGCTTCACCACATCCAGAATTGCCGGAATCCGGGTGGAACCGCCCACCATCACCACTTCGTCGATGTTGTCTTTGCTCAGCTTGGCATCACGCAAAGCGGTTTCAACGGGGACGCGGCAGCGATCGATCAAGTCGGAACACAACTCTTCAAACTTAGCGCGGGTGAGCGTCGTATCGAGGTGCTTCGGTCCGTCCTGCGTAGCAGTGATGAAGGGCAGGTTGATTTCTGCCTGCGTCACACTGGATAGCTCAATTTTGGCTTTTTCAGCCGCTTCGGTCAAACGTTGTAGCGCTTGTCTGTCTTTGCGTAAATCAATGCCTTCCACTTTGCGGAATTCTTCAGCCAGGTAGTCTACGATCTTCTTGTCAAAGTCATCTCCGCCCAGGTGGGTGTCGCCGGAGGTTGCAAGCACTTCAAACACACCATCGCCCACTTCCAGAATGGACACGTCGAAGGTTCCACCCCCCAAGTCAAACACGAGGATGGTTTCGTTGCTTTTCTTATCTAAACCGTACGCGAGAGAAGCCGCGGTCGGTTCGTTAATGATGCGGAGAACTTCCAAACCGGCAATCTTGCCTGCATCTTTGGTCGCTTGCCGTTGAGAGTCGTTGAAGTAGGCGGGAACGGTGATGACGGCCTGAGTCACGTCCTCGCCTAAATATTTGCTGGCATCTTCTTTCAGCTTTCTCAAAACTTCGGCAGAAATTTGCTCTGGGGCAAACTGTTCACCTTTGGCGGGGCAGTCTAGTTTAACGTTGTTACCGACGTTCAACACTTTGTAGGACACTTCGGTCATCTCGTTGCCAACTTCTTCAAACCGACGACCGATAAAACGCTTAACTGAGTAGAAGGTGTTCTCAGGATTCATGACGGCTTGGCGTTTGGCGATCTGCCCCACGAGACGATCGCCGTTTTTGGCAAAAGCGACTACTGAAGGCGTTGTGCGAAATCCTTCAGCATTGGCAATGACGGTGGGTTTACCACCTTCCATGACAGCCACACAAGAGTTCGTAGTACCAAGGTCAATTCCGACAACTTTTGCCATGAGTGCTTCGGCTCCATCAACTACAACAATGAAAAATGAAAATTATGAAGGTGGCTGCTGAACAGTCACGCTGAAGAGTCGTGAAGTGGATGAGTCTCCTGCAAAGGTCAGGTGAACTGATCCAGATGGCAACACATACCTCTTTATATACTGGGCGCGATCGGGCTTTCTAATGAAGGCGTATTTACCGTACAAACTTGGGGGGGAGAGGAACCGGGTAGAGGCGTAGGTAGGTAAGTGAGTGAGTGGAAAGGCTGTAAGCAGTAAACTGAGGATCAGATTAAATCTAATCCTCAGTTGCCATGTCTAGCACTTAGCACCCATGACTCAAGGCGTTTGCAAGCTAGGAGGCCGCAGATTCAGTCAGGTTGACTTTTACGACTTTGGGCTTCTCAGCTTCCACTCTGGGCAGGGTCAGGTTCAAAATGCCATCTTTGAAGTCAGCTTTGACTTGATCATTTTGGACGGACGCGGGCAAGGGAATGACTCGATGGAAGCTGCCGTAGCGAAACTCAGAGCGGTGAATTTGATGCTCTTTGTCTTCGGTTTTGGTTTCTGATTTGTACTCACCAGAAATCGAAACGGATTCCCGCGCCACTTGCACATCCAGGTTCTCAGCACTGATACCGGGAAGTTCAGCCCGCAGGACGATCGCCTCATCAGTACTCTTCAGCTCGATCGCAGGTGCCCAAGCGTGACCATTCACCTTAGGAGTCGCACGGCTAACAGGGGCTAATTCATCAAACAAATCATCGAATTGGCGACGCAGAATGTCGAATTCTTGCCAGGGTTGCCAGCGAATGATTGCCATAATCTCACCTCGTAAGTTATCTCAGCAACAAATAACAACTCAAACAGTTAAACACAGTCAATGTTTTGGCTTGCAAACTATTACTGAACAAGCGTTGATTGGGACTTACAAACCAGATGAGGCACACTCGTTTAGTTGCTCATTAATGGTTGCAAATCCACATTCCTAATTTAGATCTGCGCTGATAAAGAGACACTGAGGTAAACCGTACATTCGCAGTTGTACTTTCCGATAGGCCCAAATGTGTGGCTCAGAATGTTCAAATCATCCTGGCTGATACTGGGCGATCGCCTTAGGATAGAGTGAGTTTGTGTATCGGTCATCACTTGCAGTTGAAGGAGTTTCACCCTTGGGTAAGCGACTAGTTGAAGAAGAAGCATGGGAGTTACTAGAACGGTCAATTATTTACTATCGGGGGCGACCAGTTGGAACGATCGCCGCTCAAGATCCTGATATTGCAGCCCTCAACTACGATCAATGCTTTATTCGAGATTTTGTTTCCAGTGCGTTAGTTTTTCTGATCAAAGGGCAAACCGATATCGTTCGTAACTTTTTGGAAGAAACCCTCAGGTTGCAACCCAAAACCGTACAACTGGACTGCTCCAAACCCAGTCGTGGCTTGATGCCAGCCAGCTTCAAAATTGAAGTGGTGAGTGGACAGGAATACATCAAGGCAGACTTCGGTGATCACGCGATCGGGCGAGTGGCCCCAGCCGATGCTTGTTTATGGTGGATTATTCTACTGCGAGCTTATGTGAGAGCCACGAATGATGAGGCGCTGGCGCAACGAGAAGATTTTCAAGAAGGGATTCGGTTGATTCTGACACTATGTTTGGTGACTCGGTTTGACATGTATCCAATGGTGTTGGTGCCCGATGGCGCGAGTATGATCGATCGGCGAATGGGATTGTATGGTCATCCGATCGACATTCAATCTCTTTTCTATGCAGCCCTGCGCGCCAGTATTGAGTTGCTGGTGCCGAACCCAACCAATCACCAGATGATTACGGCGATTTACTGTCGTCTGGTGCCCTTACTCAAACAGATTCGAGAACACTACTGGCTGGATACTGATCGCTTAAACGTGATTTATCGATTCCGGGTGGAAGAATACGGTGAGGAAGCACTGAATCAGTTCAATATTTATTCAGACTCCATTCCATTTTACCGGTTAGCCAAATGGCTGCCCGAAGCAGGTGGTTTTTTGGCCGGAAACTTGGGGCCATCGCAAATGGATTGCCGCTTTTTCTCGATCGGTAATTTAATGGCAATTATCTCCTCCCTAGCGGATGAGCAGCAATCCCATCAGATCCTGAATTTAATTGAACTGCGTTGGAGCGATTTGATCGGTCATATGCCGATGAAATTGTGCTATCCCGCGCTGGAAGATACTGATTGGCGAACTGTGACGGGCTGCGATCCCAAAAATCGCCCCTGGTCATATCACAATGGCGGGAGTTGGCCGGTTCTCCTCTGGATGCTTACCGCCGCTGCGCGCAAGATGGATCGAACTGAACTCGCCCACCACGCGATCGCGATCGCCGAACGTCGCCTGCTTTTTGACCATTGGCCTGAATATTATGACGGTCCCGATGGTCGATTGATCGGCAAGGAATCCCGGAAGTATCAGACCTGGACGGTTGCTGGATACCTGCTGGCCAAAGAGTTAATTGCTAATCCTAAGAAGTTAGAGTTGATTAACTTCGAAGATGAAGACCAACTCAAATCTCAATCCACTGCGGAGTTACAAACTTCCTACTTGTGACTGATCCAGCATTTCGGATTGGCTGCGGTACCACCACCCCTTCACTTTGACATGACCTGCTTAGGGCAGGTCGGAGTGTCCCATCAAAAAGCAATCGCACTCTCGCGCTACTTCTCGTCCTTCGTTGATCGCCCAAACGACGAGACTTTGACCGCGACGACAATCGCCCGCCGCGAAGACTTTGGGCAAACTGGTAGCGTATTTGCCATAGTCGGCTTTGATGTTGCTACGAACGTCTTTTTCCAATCCCAGCGCATCTACTAAAGGCTGTTCGGGTCCGAGGAAGCCCATTGCCAGTAAGACGAGTTGTGCCGGGATCACTCGCTCCGTGCCGGGAACGTGCTTCGGGACAAATGCCCCTTTCTCATTCCGCTCCCACAGCACCTCAACGGTGTGAACCGCTTTTACCTGACCAGTTTCATCCCCTTCAAATTTCGTTGCTGTCGTGATATAGACACGGGGATCGTCACCAAATTTTGCGGCTGCCTCCTCTTGCCCGTAGTCCATCTTGTAGACTTTGGGCCATTCGGGCCAGGGATTGTCGGCTGCTCGTTGCATGGGCGGTTGGGGCATGATTTCCACCTGAGTCACGCTGTTACAACCATGCCGGATGGATGTGCCCACGCAGTCGGTTCCCGTGTCGCCGCCGCCGATAATCACCACATCTTTGCCAGTGGCAGAAAGAGGCGTTTCCGTGTGATCCAGCACCGCTTTGGTGTTGGCGGTGAGGAAATCCATCGCAAAGTGAATCCCTTGCAGATCCCGCCCTTCGATCGGCAAATCTCGTGGCTTCGTGGCTCCGGTACACAAAACCACGGCATCAAAATCATTCAGGAGTTGCTCTGCCGAAATGTCTTTGCCAATTTCGGTGTTGCAGACAAATTTTACGCCTTCGTCTTCCAACACTTTCAGCCGCCGCAACACCACCTGCTCCTTATCCAGCTTCATGTTGGGGATGCCATACATCAACAAACCACCGGGGCGATCGGCGCGTTCGTACACTGTGACCCAGTGTCCAGCGGTGTTGAGTTGTGCTGCTGCCGACAGTCCGGCTGGACCAGAACCCACGACAGCGATCTTCTTCCCAGTTCGCTTGATCGGCGTTTGCGGGGCAATCCAGCCATTCTCCCAACCCTTCTCAACGATCGAATATTCAATATTTTTGATGGTCACGGGTGGATTATGAATGCCCAACACACACGATCCTTCGCAGGGTGCCGGACAGACGCGACCCGTGAATTCAGGGAAGTTGTTGGTTTTGTGTAGGCGATCGAGGGCTTCTTTCCACAAACCGCGATAGACCAGATCATTCCATTCCGGGATCAGGTTGTTGATCGGGCAACCACTCGCCATCCCACTGATCAACGTTCCGGTATGGCAGAAGGGCGTGCCGCAGTCCATACAGCGTGCGCCCTGGTTCCGCAGCCGTTCTTCCGGCATCGACAGGTGAAATTCATCCCAGTTGCGAATCCGGGTGAGTGGCTCAGTTTCGGATGGTGCCTCGCGCAGAAATTCAATAAAGCCAGTGGGTTTGCCCATGAGTCGTTCCTCGTGTTGGAGTTAAGCTAGGTAGTAGGAATTTTTGTTCAAGGGAGGGGAGCAGGAAACCAAGTATGACGACGCAGATACCAGAAAATCCAGGTAATAACGACATTCGAGAAGCCTTGACCGAGTTGCGAGAAGGGTTGATGCAGTTAAAGGATGAAGTGAGTCAGTTGAATCATAAAGTAGACAAACTGGACGACAGAGTAGAAAAACTGGACGACAGAGTAGAAAAGCTGGATTATAAGTTCGATGTGTATCAGAAAGGTACTGATGGCATGGTAAGAATGGCGACAACGATTATTATTGCTACGGCTTCGGTCGTTATCTTTTCTGGTTTGACTCCTGCATTTTCAGCCTTTGTTACGTCATTGATAACTGGAAATGCGGGGTGAAGAGTGATTTAGTTCATATTCACAACCTCGCGAATGACTAACATTTCATTTCCTCCTTTCTGCAATTCATAATCAACGGGCTGAACGGATATCGCATAGGTTTTTTGAAAGTGCTGAATCACCGATTCTAGATGGGGCGATCGCTTTAACAGTAGCGTCAGTGGTGGGAAAATCCGAACTTCATCAGCAACTCGTAATATTTCCTGAATCGATTGGATGTGAAACTCCAGATCAAAATGATCGGAATAGAGAAACAAGAAATGGGAACAAAGGGCTAAGGAAAATTGCTTCGATTGAAAATGGGATCAATTGAAGTGATGGCATAACCGCGCTTTGTGCCTTCCGCATTAAGGCTGGCAGGCCCATCTCCCACGCCCAAAATGGGTTTCGCTAAATCAATTACCGTAAGATTAAACATTTTTTGATATTCATCCAGCGATCGCCCAAAGGGAACGACCTTTTCTAACACCATTGCCATCATTAATACCCACGCGATCGCACTGCTAAAACTTGATCAGACTGTAATGCTTGCACCACAGAAACCGGAACTGTGACAACTGCGATCGTTTCTCCCACTGCATTAAATACCTCTAAAATACATCCCTGCTCACCCCCTTCTGGATGCGGAACAAAGTCAATCAGTACCGCAACATCTCCCGCTTTAAGTTGGGATTCTGGGAGATCGTGAGTGAGGGACACTTCTTTGTATAACTCAAGCATCTGTACGAAATCTCTTTAACATCAAGAAAACTTAATCGCTTCAACAGAAGACTTTATTTCTTCTCTTAAGTCCTTCGGTAGAAACAACTCAGAATTCCCACCAAAAGTTGTTAAGAATTGCGCTCCTACCTGAGCCAAAGTCCACCAACATATAAATAGAGGAGTATGCCAATCTTTGGGTTCGATACATTCTCCAAAGGTATCTCCTACTTCGCGCTTGTACAACCATGTAATAGCGTGAGATCCGTGAGTAGAGGCGCAAAGAATTCGATAGGTAGGATAAAGATGACCTAAATTAAGTTCTTTTAACAATTCTTGAAAATTTGGTTTTTCGATCTCTTTGAACCAGTCTGTAGGGATTGATTTTTTGACTTTTTCATCACGATACTCCTTTACTTTCATTCGATCAGCCTCGATTCTTTCTTTTTCAAATTCATCAACATTAAATTCTCCTATGTTATTTATATACTTATTTCGATCTTTAAACTCATTGTTCAAAAGTGCAAATAAGCGATTTTCTCGATCATAAGCGGCTTCAGGTATCATTAACCAAAGAGCATTACAACCCATTTCAAGGATTGGTCTTGCAATATTCAATGCTGCTGGCAACAACAAAAGATCTTGTCGGCAAAGATGCAACAATCCTTCTACATTCCTTATGATTAGTCTCAAATAATTTTGAGTAGCTACATCTGAATGGTATTGCCCCAAACCATTTAGCTTAAACGCTTCTATAACCAATCGCTCCGGGATCTGCTCGATTAAAAAAATCGCCTTTTCTATTTCTGGAGTAGGAGGAAATACATTAATAACCATTGCTTTCTTAAACTCTAGTTATCAGGAGCAATGTAGGTTGGGTTGAGATACGAAACCCGACGAGATAATTTGTTGGGTTTCACGGGGTTCAACCCAACCTACACAAACTGAGAGCAGGTTAACTACCACCAATGCGGGCGACATCGCGGGCGTTGGCTTCAAAGGCGGCGGCGAGGGCATCGTCACCCGTGAGCCCAGAGGCGATCGCGTCCTTGATTGCCTGCAACACGCGCTTGTAGTCCTTCGGCATCACCTTCACGAACTTGGGCAGCATCCCATCCCAGTTTGCCAGGACAGATGCGGCTTTTTCGCTGCCAGTATAGGTGGCGTGATTCTGGATTAATTGATGCAATTCGGCAATTTCCTCCGGATCATCTACCGTTTCCAGTCCTACCATTTGGGTGTTGCAACGAGTGGCAAAATCCCCAGCTTCATCCAGGATGTAGGCAATGCCGCCACTCATCCCCGCTGCAAAATTACGTCCGGTGGTGCCGAGAATTACCACTTTGCCGCCGGTCATATATTCGCAGCCGTGATCACCCACTGCCTCTACAACGGCATTCACGCCAGAGTTGCGGACACCGAACCGTTCGCCTGCCACGCCACGAATGTAAACCTCGCCGGAGGTGGCACCATACAGAGCGACGTTTCCAACGATGATGTTATGTTCCGCGACGAAACTGGAGTTTTTGGGCGGATAGAGGATGAGTTTTCCCCCACTCAAGCCTTTGCCAAAATAATCGTTAGCATCCCCTTCCAGTTCCAGCGTCACCCCTTTGGGCACGAAGGCACCAAAACTTTGTCCGGCGCTGCCCTGGAAGCGGAGATGCACCGTGTCTTCCGGTAAGCCGTGCCAGTGGCGTTTGGTGATTTCGTTGCCGAGAATCGTACCCACGGTGCGGTTAATGTTTTTGATGGGGAGGGTTGCCGTGACCTTTTCGCCCTTTTCGATCGCAGGCTGGCACAACTCCAACAACTTTGTGATGTCGAGGGATTTGTCTAAGCCGTGATCTTGAGGAATTTGGCAATAGCGCCCCACCGTGGCGGGTACATCCGGTTGATACAGAATGGGCGAGATATCCAACCCTTTGGCTTTCCAGTGGGCGATCGCTTGCTTGGCTTCTAACACATCGGTACGCCCAATCATCTCGTTCAGGGTGCGGAAGCCGAGTTCTGCCATGATTTCCCGCACTTCCTGAGCAATGAATTTCATGAAGTTGACCGTGTGGTCGGGATCGCCGATGAAATTCTGACGCAGCCGGGGATCTTGGGTGGCGACCCCAGCCGGACAGGTGTTGAGATGGCAAACCCGCATCATGATACAGCCCAGTGTAACCAGGGGAGCCGTGGCAAAGCCAAACTCTTCTGCGCCGAGGAGTGCTGCAATCACCACATCCCGGCCTGTCTTCATTTGACCATCGGTTTCCACTACGATGCGCGATCGCAGATCATTCAACACCAACGTTTGATGGGTTTCTGCTAAGCCCAGTTCCCAGGGCAATCCGGCGTGTTTAATTGAGGTTTGGGGGGAAGCACCGGTGCCACCATCGAACCCGGAAATGAGAACGACATCCGCATGGGCTTTGGCGACTCCGGCAGCAACCGTACCCACACCGACTTCGGACACGAGTTTGACACTGATCCGCGCCTCCCGGTTGGCATTTTTCAAGTCATGGATCAGTTGGGCCAGGTCTTCGATCGAGTAAATGTCGTGGTGCGGTGGCGGCGAAATTAATCCCACACCAGGCGTAGAGTGGCGGACTTTGGCAATCCAGGGATACACCTTTTTGCCAGGGAGTTGGCCGCCTTCACCGGGTTTTGCTCCCTGCGCCATTTTGATCTGGATTTCCCGCGCTTGCGACAGGTACAAACTCGTCACGCCAAAGCGACCGGATGCTACCTGTTTAATGGCGCTATTTTTGGAATCTCCCTGCTCATTTGTCCAGGTGTAGCGCTCTGGATCTTCGCCCCCTTCCCCGGTGTTGGATTTGCCCCCAATCCGGTTCATGGCGATCGCTAACGCCTCGTGAGCCTCCTTCGAGATTGACCCATAACTCATGGCTCCGGTTTTGAAGCGACGCATAATCGCCTCAATCGGTTCTACTTCCTCGATCGGGATGTCTTCTCGTTGTTTGAATTGCAGCAACCCACGCAACGTGAAATGTTTCTGATTTTGTTCATTCACGAGTCCGGCGTAAGTTTTGTAGAACTCGTATTTGCCCGTTCGCACCGCTTTTTGCAAGGTGTGAATCGTTTCGGGACTGAAGAGGTGCGCCTCTCCTTCCTTGCGCCACTGGTACTCGCCGCCCACATCCAGAGTGTGACCATTCACCTCGCGATCGGGGAAGGCATGACTGTGCCGCAAAATCGCTTCCTGGGCAATCACGTTCAGGTCTGCTCCTTCAATTCGAGAAGCCGTCCAGGTGAAGTATTTATCTACGACCGAGTGATCCAGCCCGATCGCTTCAAAAATTTGGGCGCCGCGATAACTTTGAATCGTCGAAATCCCAATCTTGGAGGCAACTTTCACCACACCCTTCGTGGCGGCTTTGATGTAGTTTTTGATCGCCGTGGGATGATCTACGCCTACCAGTAATCCCTGTTCAATCATCTCCTGCATCGACTCGAAGGCGAGATAAGGATTGATCGCACAACAGCCATAGCCAATCAGGGTGGCAAAATGATGGACTTCCCGTGGTTCACCCGATTCCAGAACGAGTCCAACACGAGTCCGGTTACCATTCCGAATTAAGTGATGATGCAATCCCGCGACTGCCAGTAATGCCGGAATTGGCGCATGGTCTTTGTCAACACCGCGATCGCTCAAGATCAGAATCGTTGCGCCAACGGCGATCGCCTCATCCGCTTGAATGCAAATCGCTTGAATTGCCGCTTCTAGTCCCGCAACTCCAGCTTTGGGATCAAACAGAGAGGCGATCGTGACGGATTTGAATCCATCTTGATTCACTCCCTTCAACTTTGCGAGTTCGGCATCCGTGAGAATCGGAGTTTTCAACCGAATCAAATGGCAACTTTCTAGTTCCGGCTTCAGTAAATTTTTCTCCGCTCCCAACGTGGTTTCTGCTGAAGTGATGATTTCCTCCCGGATTGAGTCGATCGGGGGATTTGTCACCTGAGCAAAGAGTTGCTGAAAATAGTCGTACAACAGTTTGGGGCGATCGCTCAACACAGCCAGGGGAGTATCCGAACCCATTGATCCCACGGCTTCTACCCCATCTCGCGCCATGGGAGTCAGGAGGATGCGAAGATCTTCAAAGGTGTAGCCGAAGGCGGTTTGGAGGTTGATGGTGGAAGGGGGTGGGGGAGTGAGG